>OKPE01000001.1_pt1 | contig 157244 bp, 123 predicted proteins | sample 1614791 | NCBI WGS metagenome assembly OKPE01 (sample SAMN04436970, study PRJEB24849) | human gut metagenome | biome: human gut; feature: NICU; material: stool | host: Homo sapiens | place: USA: Saint Louis, MO | collected 2010-03-22
AGCCGACGCGGGGTGGAGCAGCTCGGTAGCTCGCTGGGCTCATAACCCAGAGGTCCATGGTTCAAATCCATGCCCCGCTACCATTTGACCGCCGTTCCTGGAATTATCCGGGGCGGCGGTTTTTAGTATCTGCTCAGCCTTCATAGGCGTGAGATCAGTCCGCACGAGCGTGTCAATACCCACATTGAAGAAATCGGCAGCGTTGCACATATCCTCAAAAAACCACGTCTGCTTGTTCTGCAGCATTTTCGACAGGGCTTGAGGAACTTTATCCATGCACTCGGCTAGATCCTTCTTCTTCTTATGAGAGACCGCCAAGAACAGATTAATGTTCGCTACGGCAATCTTCTGCCGCTCTAGTCCATTACTTGTTTTTCTAAGCATTGTGTTAACCATACCTTCATTATAAACCATAGGTTTAGTTCTGGCGACACGCGGAATGGTTTAAGTGTCAGCGCACTTGTGCTTTACTGTTTAACTGTGAGTTTAGTAATCAGCGAACAAAGAGCGATTGCGCGGAGAGTGCGCGGCCTGCTGAGGGCCAGTCACATGACGCAGCGCGAACTAGCCGAGTCTGTCGGCATGAGCGAACAAGCAATGTCTAACAAGCTTCGCGGCTTGAAGAACTTCACCTTGCGGGATGTATCCCGTATGGCTTCAGACCTCGACGTGTCGCTTGATTACCTCACAGGCCGTTCCGACTACGCGAAGCCTTTGGAGGTGGCGTGATGCGCAAACGCGTTCTGTCTGCTGTTCTCGCGCTTTCGATGTTGCTTGGGCTTTCTGGTTGCATGGAGCCGAAGGAGGAATCTTCATCCGATAGGTTCTTCTCCACTCAGGTCATTTGCATCGGCGGTGAGTCCTTCGCGGCGGCTTGGGTTCCGGGTTATGCAAGCAGTTTTCAGATGGAGCCTTTGAATCGGAGGTGCGATTCGTGATGTCATCCGAATTTGACCGTGAGCTCTTGGTGGTTGTTGAATCCCATGCTGTCCTTCCATTCGATGAGGAACTGGATGTGAAGAGGGCTTGTTTCCGTGTGGGTTGTTCTATTCCAGCTCTTCATGTCGTAGTAGTTCCCGATTGCACCTTCCCGGCTGAGGAAGGTTTCGGATCTTTCGGAGAAGGATTCTCCGGCCGGCACCGTTTCGATGGGACCGATATTGTCAAGGCGCTTCGTTCCCTCGATGAATATGTAGGCCTTCACGTTCTTTGCAGCATGAGTGCCGATATTGCGGAATGTGAATCGTTTGGACTCCCAGTAGTCGGCGGTGACGTGCCAGTACACGTATTCGCTTGCTATCTGGCGTTCGAGCAGTTTGCTGTTCTGTTTGTCGATTCTGTACGAGTGCCACAGTGCTATGCCGGCGACAATTACCGCGGAGACGGCGGCGACGGCGTTGATCCAGTCGGGAATCATGATTCTTCCTTCCTTCGTCTGTTCTTCCTTGGGCTGGTTTGTGCGATTTCTAGCCTACGGCGGGGGAAGGAGCCCCTTTTCAACCGTTCGACCGATGGAGGTTTTGCAGATGATTGCGTATGTGGTTCGTTGTGACGTGTGCGGGGCCGAGGCGTTCGTGCCGTTGAATCAGGACCCGGATATGGCCATGTCAGCGCGCGGGTGGCGTATGAGGCCGCACTCGAAGATGTGCCCGGATTGCGTTTTCGCACTCGAGGGGCCGAAGATTCCACCGAGTATGGCGGAGGCGCGCTGATGTCGGTGTTTGATCCTGAATGCAGCGCCAACCGTTTCAGTGCGGAGTTCAAGTTGACCGGAGATGCCGGCAGCCCGTATGAGTTCGGTATCCGTTTCAGTGTGGATGGTGATTATTTCGCGGTTGATGGCCTGTCGATGGGTGACATGGTTCGTATCAATCGTGAGTTCGCCAGGGTTATCAGGGAGGCGAAGCATGCACGGGTTGTATAAATGCGTTCTCACGTTCTGTGCGGTGTTCGTGGGTTTGATTCTGGCCGTCATGGGTCTGTGGGCATTGGTCGGCGTCACCTGCCTGTGTGCGGGCATGGTGCTGGCGGATGTTCCCGAGCGTATCGGCGGGAGGTATGGCCATGAGTAGGGGTGCTCCGAAGTCGATGGGTTACCGGTTCCAGTCGGTGCGCACCCGTGATGGCGTGATGCTGGTGGTCACGCCGTACACGGAGCGCGGCGACTGCATGGCGAAACTGTATGCGTTCACGCGCGAGGAGACGCGGGCGCTGATCTCGTGTCTGGATATCCTGCCGGACGGCCCCGAGTAGCCGTTTATTTGATATTCGGCGATGTATTCGCGTGTATTTTCTCGTATTTCCGCGTGCCCGACGCTATTCGGGTCACTTGAGAATGTAATGGCTGTGATGGCGCGTATGGCTACGCCTAGCCCTACCTATGCCCGCTGTGGTGGCGGGAGGCCGGCCGCATTGCAACTGCGGTACTTGTGAGACGAAGAGGTTGCCACCGACCCTATCCAGCCGCTGGTAAAGGCGGAATCGGGCAGCACTACCACGCGATTGTGTGGGGCTGGATTTGGGGACCATTCCCGGCAGGCTTCGGCCTGCTCTTGCAATCGACGGCCGACCGACCGAAAGCGAGACCCACTTGAGGATTCTCGGCCGAGATTTCGCGTTGCGCGTCTCGGCCGAGAATCTTCGGGTCTTGACCTCTCCAGCCTCACTCCCAAAAGGGACATGAGAAACCAACGTAAGGGGATTACGGATTATGAGCAGAGCAACGTTCGAGATTAATCTGAAGGACGCGGGTATCCGGTTGCTTCCGAAGCTCAACGAGTTCATCGAATCACGGAAGACCACGGAATCGTTCGCGGTGACCATCGAGCAGATCGCGCGTTGGGCCGGATTGACCAGGCGTAACGGGCGCATCGACGACAACCAGGCGTTCCATATGATGCAGTTGGCGCAATGCCCCGTCTCGAAGACCCGCAAGTACGGGATGCGCTGCTGGGACGCGCGCGAGGCCATGCAGGCGTTGGCGAAGTGGACCGGCTCGTGGGCTTGGGTGGTGGACTGATGGCGCGCACGAAACCGAGCCTTGCCGAGGCGTTGAGCCCGTGGAGCGCTCCGCATGACGCGGCCGACCTGTTGGAGGGCTTCAGGCTCTCCATCAACACCTTGGCCGAGGAACAGCACACTGGGTTGCCCGATTCGCCGCGCGTGCTTAACGCCCTGCATCTGCGCAACGGCATGGAACTGGCAGCTCTCGGCGGCGACTGGCCGGCAATGGGAGTGCGGCGTATCGGCGGCGCGTGGACGTTGGACGCACGCCAGTTCGACCTGTGGGCGCAGGGGCAGATATCGGTGTTCCGGCGCAAGGCCGCGCAGTCTGGCCAGACGGCCCCATCGCAGGCATCGATGCAATCGAAGTTGAATCTGTTCTAGGGGGTTGGATGAATCCGAGGGCGAAGCTCACCGTCAGCCAGGCCGCAAGGTATCTGCATGTGTCGCGGCGCACGATGCAGCGAATGCGGGACCAGGGCACGGGGCCGGCGTACTTCCGAAGCGGCGAGGCCCCGAACTCCCCGATCCTGTACGAGCTGGCCGACCTTGACATGTGGCTCGCCGCACGAAAGGAGCGATAGCCATGGGCAGAAGGCAGGTCATCGACCCGCGCGTGCGCGCCGAGGTCATCGCCACATACGGCAACACCTGTTGGCTGGGGTTGCCGGGATGCACCGTGGTGGGCGAGGAGGACGACCACATCGTGCCCCACTCGCACGGAGGCAGGGCGACCGTGGCCAACATCCGCCGCGCCTGCAAGCACTGCAACGCCAGCCGCCAGGACCGCGTGCTGTACGGTTACGGCGCACGCCTGCACATGATCGTGTGCCCACCGGGTTGCGACGCAGTGGCGTTGGACTACATCACCGAACACTCGCGCAGTGCCGACCCTGTGGTGGCGTACTCGTATCTGGCCGACGCTATGGGCGTGGCCGCGCACGAGTCGCGCGCCGAGCGCGTGGCCGTGGGCATGGCATGGAGCGCCGCGTACCGCAGCTTCACCACATGCGCGGAACCGTTGGACGTGTGGTGCGTGCGCACGTTCCCGTCCAGCCGCCGGCACCCGCGGATGCTGGACGAGTGGCTGGCACTGGACTACGACATACACGTGATGGATGTGGACTACGCCGAGGCATGGGACCATGCGGTCACCGAGGACGAGCGCGTGCTGGTGCGCCGATGGTACTCGCTGCATCTCTCGCAGGCGCTGGTGGATGCAAGGCAGGCCGCCCGGCGGGCCCGTCTCACGGCCTTGGGCCTTCGCTCCGACGCCGCCAGCGTCGCGGCGCGGCCTGAGTGGTGAACGCGGTTTTTTAAACTCGCCGGCTTCGACCAAGACCCCGCGCCCAGTTTTTTCTCCCCCCAACCCAAGAATAAAAAAGCCGGAAAACGTTGGAATATCAACGTTTTCCGGGTATCGCTCTTCAAAAACACAAGATACACCTTTTCTATGATTGGAGCAAACAACGCATGATGCTCGAAGGATTCGACGAGGACACCGGCCGGAACATCGGCCCGCAGGAACAGGCCACGCGCCGCATCGTCAAGGACTTGGAGGACTCGCACCCGGAATACGACCCCATCCGCGATGGTCTTTGCCAGGCCATGCTCTCCCTCGCGGCCAACATCGACAGCCAGAACCGGGCGGGCCGTGAAATCAGCCGCAACATGGCGCAGTACATCGACGCCCTGTGGAAGATTCGCGACATGTATCCCGCCGAGGTCGTCGCGGACGACGACGTGGAGGCCGCATGGTCGGGAGGTGCCGGCGATGCTGATTAGGGGCGGCACCCGGCGCGACGAGACGCGCAGGACGTTGGGGCCGCGATTGGCGGGCATCGCGGCCATGATGGGCACGCCGCTGATCCCGTGGCAACGCTACGTGGCCGACGTGGCCTGTGAGATCGACGAAGACACCGGCACCTTCCATTACGACACCATCGTGATCAGCACGCCGCGCCAGTGCGGCAAGAGCGCGCTGGTGGACTCGTCGGACACGTTCAACGCATCACTTGGCCGCCGCCGGCGCATTGCCTACGCGGCACAGACCGGCAAGGACGCCGAGGACCATTTCAAGGAGTACGCCGAACTGATGCAGGGCACGCGCCTGATGCAGAAGGTCCGTAAGTTCCGGTTCTCCAACGGCGGCATGAGCGTGAGCTTCACGAACGGCAGCACGATAAGCCCCATGGCCATGACCAAGATAGCCGGCCACGGCAAGCAGATGGACAAGGTCACCATCGACGAGGCCTTCTCGCTGACGAAAGAGTCCGGGGACACCATCATGGACGCCATAATACCGACCATGAACACTCGTCTGATGCGCACAGGGGTGGCCGCGCAACGGTGGATAACCTCGACCGAGGGCAACGCCGACAGCACCTATTTCAACCCGCTGCTGGACGGTTTGCGCGCCGGGGACGTGCCCGAACGCACCTGCTGGTTCGATTTCGGGATACCCGAGGACGCCGACCCCGAGGACCTGGACGTGGTCATGCGCTACCATCCCGCCGCCGGCTACCTGTGGTACAAGCCCCAGTTGCGCGACTTCCGCGAGGGGTTCGGCGACAACGTGGCCGGTTGGGCGCGCGCGTTCGGCAACAGGCGCGACACCGGCGTTTCCGACAGGGTGATAGCGGCCGACCTATGGGAGACCACCGCCGTCGCGCCGATCAAGCCCGCCGAGCTCGACGGCCGGCCCATCGTGTTCGCGGCCGCCGTGGACGTGGACGCCACCAACACCAGCGTGAGCGTCGGCATCGTCAACCAGGACGGCACCGTCACCACCCAACTGCTCAAGGTGCTGGCCGGCACCGGCAACGCCCCCGACGAGATAACCCGTTTGTGCACCGACTACGCGGCACCGCTCGTGATGGACACGCGCGGCCCCAACGCCGACCTGCGCGACCGGCTCGCATCGCTCACCGACAGCTACGGCGACCCGCTCGTGAGGTTCGTGGAACTCTCCGCCGCCGACTACCTCGCGGTCGGCCAGGCCTACGTTTCCGGCTTGCAGAACCACACCGTGACCCACGCGCTCGACACGGAACTGGACATGAGCGTGGCCAAAAGCGCGCGCACGTGGAGCGGCGACGCATGGCGCATCACCCGCCGTGGCTCCACCGGCCTCACGTCGCCGCTCGAAAGCTGCATGTTGGCCGCATGGGGAGCGACCCACCAGCCCGAGGAGACCACGCCGTTCATAGTCTGATGGCGCTGCTTGGCTTCGCTTGGCTTCGCTTGGCTTCACGGTGCTGGACGGCCCGCCGCCTTCGGCCCCATTCTTGTGGGCATGAACGAACGACTTGGATTCTGGCGCAGGCTCAAGCTCGCGGGCGGCATCGTCACCCGTGGCGCGGCCGCGCTCGACGACGTGCCCGACGGCATCCTGCCCCCGGCCCGCCGCGCGGAATGCGACCCGCTCACCCTGTCCACCGTGTTCCGTGGCGTGCAGGTGCTGCAGACAGCCATCACCGGCCTGCCGATCAACGAGACCCGCAACGGCATCAAGCTCGATACCGTCAGCGCGCTCGTCCAGCGCCCCGACATCAACCGTTCACGCCGTGACTTCCTCGCCGACATAGTGGCCTCGATGGTCCTCGACGGCAACGCCTTCATCCGCCTGGTGAGATACGGCGGCGAGATCGTGACCTGCGAGGTGCTGCCCCCGCAGCTCGTGACCGTCAGCGACGACGGCCACGACCCCGCGAGCCCGCGCCTGCGCTACGGCTATCTCGGCCGCGACTACACGCCCGACGACATCGTGCACTGCAAGTTCCTCAACGTGCCCGGACGGCTCAGGGGCTTGGGACCCATCGGCGCGGCCCGCGAAGAGGTCGAGTCCGCGCAGATGGCCCGCGACTACAAGGCCAAGTTCTACACCGATTCCAGCAACATCAAGGGCTATGTGACCACCGAGCAGAAGGTCAGCCTTCCCACGTTGAAGGCGTTGAAGGACGACTGGGGCAAGGACGGCCAGGCCGGCCAGGTGCGTTTCGTCTCCGATGGCCTGAAATACGTGCCCTTGGACCTCAAGCCCGCCGATTTGCAGTTTCTGGAGACCCAGAAGTTCGACACGACCCAGATCGCGCGATTGTTGGGCATTCCCGCGTCCATCATGCTCGCGGCCGTCGATGGCAGCAACCTGACCTATCAGAACATCGAACAAAGCTGGATCGAGTTCGCGGACTACACGCTGGCCGCCTACGCGGGCGAGATCGAGGAACTGTTCAACCGTCTTCTGCCGCGCGGCCGCGAGGCGCGGTTCGACTGGGATTCGAGCGGCCGCACGAACACCAGCGAACGGTACGCGGCCTACGCCAGCGCTTTGGAACACCAGTGGATGACCGTGGACGAGGTGCGCGCCGACCGGGGACTGCCCCCGTTGGCATCCACGCCGGAACCAGTGAAGGAGAACCAGCAATGAACGACAGACTGATGGAACGGCGCACGCTCGACGTGCGCGGCATCCAGGTAAGGGACGCGGAAGACGGGGACGGCAGCATCCTGACCGGCATCGCCGTGCCGTTCAACACCAGGTACGCCCTATGGGGCGACTACGCCGAGGTGTTCGACCCGGACACCGACTTCGGCTCGCGCGACAGCGTGAAAATCAGCCGGCAGCACGGCGAGCTCATCGGCCGCGTCACCAGCATGGACGCCGAGGCGGACGGCCTGCACATCACCGCGAAGCTCGCCGGCACCCAGGCCGCGCGCGAGGCCATCCAACTCGTGCGCGAAGGCGTCTACGACGGGTTCAGCGTCGGCTTCATCCCCGTGGACAACCGCAACGTGGCCGCCGACGACGGCGTCACCGAGGTGCATCGACGCAAGGTCGATCTGTTCGAGGTGGCCGTCACCGGCATCCCCGCGTATCCGAACGCGGTCATCACCGGCCAGCGCGAACAAGCCCACGAAAACATGTCCGAAACCGGAAACGACCAAACCGACAACCAGAAGGAGAACCACATGGACGAGGAACTGCGCGCCATGCTCGACGGCATCCAGGAGGAACAGCGTGGCATGAAGGCCGCGCTGGCCAAGGGCGCGGCACCCGAACGCAAGACGATGGGCGGCGAATACCGCAACGCGGGCGAATACCTGCGTGCCCTCGTGGACGGCGACGAAGCGGCCGTGAACCTGTACCGCGAAGGCCGCGACCTGATCGTGACCGGCAACACCGGCAACACCAGCACCTGGATCGCGGACGACCTGCGACTGATCGAACAGCGCCGCAAGGTCATGGGCATCCTCACCCACGACAGCCTGCCCTCCACCGGCATGAGCATGGAATACAACGTCGTGGAGACCGACACCACCAGCGTCACGGCGCAGGCCAAGGAAGGCGACACGCTCGCGTTCGGCAAGGTGTCGTTCGGCACGAAGGTGACCACCGTGGGCACCTACGGCGGCTACACCACCCTGTCGCGCCAGACCATCGAACGCTCGACCACGCCCATGCTCAACACCGCGCTGAAGGCCCTGCGCAACGCCTACGCGAAAGCCACCGAGAACAAGGTCCGTCAGTTCCTCTACGACACCATCGCCACCCAGCGCGACGCATCCACTGCCCCCAACAAACTCGACGCGCCCGCCGCATTGAACGCCATGACCATCGACCAGTGGGCCGGCCTCATCATCGACGCCGCCGAAATCGCCGACGACCGCAACGTCAACCTGACCCGCCTCGGCGTCAGCAAGGACGTGATGAAGGCGCTCGTGGCCCTCAAGGACTCCGGCAGCCGCTTCTTCGACCTGAGCGGCGACGGCAGCGACACACTGGGCGACTTCGACCTGACCGGCATCGCCGGCCGCTTCCTGCGCCTGCCCGTGCAGATGCTGCCCGCCGCGCCGGCCGGCACCGCCTGCTTCATCGACCCCGAGGCCGTGACCGTCTGGGAATCCGGCGGCCCCACCCAGCTGTCCGCCACCGACCCGACCAAGCTCACCGACAGCTACAGCGTTTACGGCTACCTCGCCGTCGCCGCCACCCTGCCCACGGGCCTGATCCCCATCAAGTTCGCGGCCTGACCATGACGGACGAGACAAGCGAACTCGTGGCCCTGCTGCGCGACGAGGTGAACATGCCCGCCGGCGACGCCGAACGCCTGACCGCGAAGATACGGACCGCGACCACCTACGTGGACGCCGCCATCGCCGGCCAGACATGCCCCGACGACGTGCGCCGCGACTGCATCGTGTCGTGCGCCGCCGACCTCTACAACTCGCGTGACGCGCGGTTCGGCGTGATGAGCGTCGCCGATTCGACGCTCGAACCGTTCCGCGTGTCCACCGACCCGCTGCGCAGCGTGTACCCCAAACTCAACGCCGTGGGCGTCATGGCCGGCAGTCTGGCGGTGGCATGATGAGCAGCCTCGTCATCCAGGAACGCGACGCGCTCACCCGCCTGCTCGAAGACTGCCTGGGCGACCTCGTGCAGATCGTCACGGCAGACGAGCAGAAGGCCCGCCCCCTGCCGAACAAGGTGGCCGTCTTCATCGAACCGCCCGAACTCACCTACAAGAAATGGGGCAACGAGCCCGACATCACGTGGAGGCTCGACATAATCGCCGGCACCATGGCCACCCAGGCCCCCGCGTTGGAACTCGTCATGCGGGCCATCGACCTCATGGCCGAACACGAGCTCAACATCCAGGCGGCACGGCCCGTGACCCTCAGCCTCTCCGGCGCGGGGGACCTCGCCGCCTACCAGCTCACACTCAACCTATTGGAAATCATCTGAAAGGAACCATCATGGCAAGCAAGGTGCGCACACTCGGCCCCGGCTCGTTCAACATCACCGACGAGAAGAACGGCCGCGACTTCAGCGCCGACCTGACCAAGGCGCAGCTCAACCCCAGCAATTCCAGCGACGACCCCACCACCTATCTGGACGGATCGCAGGAGGCCAACACATCCACCACATGGACGATGGAAGGCACCATCGGCGACGACTTCAGCGCCGAGGGCCTGAGCGTGTGGTGCTTCGACCACGCCAACGAGACCCTGCCGTTCGAGTTCGTACCCAACAAGACCGGGGCCATCAAATGGACCGGCGACGTGACCGTGACCCCCGTGGCCGTCGGCGGCGACGTGAAATCGAAGAACACCAACGACTTCAGCTTCCCCGTCACGAACCTCAAGCACACCACCTACACGGCCCCGGCCAGCGCATGAACACCGGCAAGGCCCTTATGGTCGTCGGCCAGAAACGGTTCGTACAGACCATGCGCAAGGCCGGCGCCGACCTGGACGAACTCAAGGGCGTGAACCGCGAAGCGGCCGAAATCGCCCTCCCCGCCGTGCAGGCCCTCGCCCCCGTCGGCAAGACCGGCAGACTCTCGAAATCACTGCGCGCCGGCGCGACCAAAAAGGCCGGCGTGATCCGCGCGGGCCGCAAGGCCGTGCCCTACGCCGGCCCCGTCAACTACGGGTGGCCCGGCCACCACATCAAACCACGCCTGTACGTGAACAACGGCGTGGCCCGAAGCGAAAACGCCTGGATGAAACCATACGAGGCGTTCGTGGAGAAAACCATGAAACAAGTCAAAGGAGCATAAGCCATGTTGAAGAAGACCGCGACCATCTGCTATCAGGACGGCCACGAGGACACCGTGATCCTCACCGCCCGCGCCCAATGCCAGGCCGAGGAACACGCCCAGACCAACGGGTGGGGGCCCGTGGAGAACTGCAAAATCCGGTTCGTCTACTACTTCGCCTACACCGCCGCACGCCAGCAGGGCAAGACCAAACTCCCCTACGAACAGTGGCTTGACAGCATCATCGACGTGGTGATCAACACGCCCGACGACACGGAGGACGCGCAGCTGGACCCTACGAACTAGCCGCGTGGCCCGACGATTCGCTCGGCCGACTCAGCTTCATCCTCGCCCGCCGCTTCGGCGGCACCCCGTGGCAATGGAGGAACGAGGCCAGCGAACTCGACTGGGGCACCGGCATACGCCTGCTGACAGAGGAAATGGAACGAGCCGAAAAGGAGGTGGACAATGGCGGGGCATAGCGCCATCATGTCCGTGCGCATCACGGGCAACGCGAACGACGCCGTGAAGGCGTTCGAGAAGGCGACCGGCAAGGCCGCCGCGTTCGGCAGCTTCATGGGCGGCGCGGCATTGAAGGGCGTGACCGCCCTGTGGGACACGCTCCGGAACTTCAGCGGCGCGGTCGTGGAGATGAGCGACTCGACCGACAAGTTCAAGAACACCATGAGCTTCGCAGGCCTCGACACCAGCGCCGTGGAGGCCGCCACCAAGGCCACCCGCAAATACGCGGACGACACCGTGTACGACCTCACCACGATCCAGAACACCACCGCCCAGCTCGCCGCAAACGGCATCGGCAACTACACCGAACTGACCGAAGCCGCCGGCAACCTCAACGCCGTGGCCGGCGGCAACTCCGACACATTCAAAAGCGTCGCCATGATGCTCACCCAGACCGCCGGAGCCGGAAAGCTGACGACGGAGAACTGGAACCAGCTGGCCGACGCCATCCCCGGCGCTTCGGGCAAGCTCCAGGAGGCCATGCTCGCCAACGGCGCGTACACCGGCAACTTCAGGGACGCGATGGCCAAGGGCGAAATCACCGCCGACGAGTTCAACCAGGCGCTGATCCAGCTCGGCATGAGCGACGTGGCCAAGGAGGCCGCCACCAGCACCAAGACCATCGAAGGCGCGATGGGCAACCTCGAAGCGTCCGTGGTCGGCGGCCTCACCGACGCCTTCGACCTCGTGAAACCGGCCGTGACCTCCGCCATGGGCGTCGCCGCCGAGAAGATCACGGCGTTCAGCGGCAAGGCCACAACCAGCCTGAAAGGCGTGATGACCCTCGTCAGGGACGGCAACTTCAGCGCGGAACTGCGCGAGGCGTTCAACATCGAGGAAGACAGCCCGATAACCGACTTCCTGCTCACCGTGCGCGACACCGCCGCCAACACGTTCGACACCGCGAAAACCGCCGTGACGGACTTCATGACCGCGTTCAACGACACAGGCCCGGTGCAGACCGCCAGCGACATCTTCGGCTACGTGTGGGAGACCTGCAAAAGCCTCGCCGGAGCCGCCGGCGACGTGCTCGCCCAGTTCGCGCCGCTCACCGACTCGTTCGGCGGCGCGTCCGCCGCCGGCACCGCGCTGGGCGACGCCTTCAACGGCGCGGCCGGCATCGTGGGCGACGTGGCCGACAAACTCACCGCGTTCTCCGACTGGGTGAGCGCGAACGCGGAACCCATCAGCGCCGCCCTGGTCGGCATCGGCACCGGCTTCGCCGTGTTCAAAGTCGCAGGCGTCATCACCGCCGTATCCTCCGCATTGCAGGGGTTCAGCATCGCCAACACGGCCGCATCCGTGGCCCAATGGGCGCTCAACGCGGCCATGAACGCCAACCCCATCGTGCTGATCATCACGCTCATAGCCGCCCTGGTGGCCGGACTGGTCTACTTCTTCACCCAGACCGAAAGCGGCCGGCAGATATGGAGCAACTTCACCAGCTTCATCGGCTCGTGCGTGAACAACATCATCGGATTCTTCCAATCACTGCCCGGCAGGATAGGCGCGTTCTTCTCCAGCGCCGCCCAGTTCGCGCAGAACACGTGGAACAACGTGGTCAGCTGGTTCAGCGGACTGCCCGGCCGCATCCTGTCCGCCATCGGCAACGTGGGCAGCCTGCTGTACAACGCCGGAAAGAACATCATCGACGGTTTCCTCAACGGCCTGAAGGCCGCATGGGACAACGTGACCGGGTTCATCGGAGGCATCGCCGACTGGATCGCGGAACACAAAGGCCCCGCCGCATACGACAAGGCGCTGCTCATCAGAAACGGCCGCCTCATCATGCAGGGCCTCGCCAAGGGCCTCGGCCTCGGCTTCGACCAGGACGTGACCCGCGCCATCACCCGCGTCAACGGCCGCCTGTCCGCCATGTCATTCGACATGCCCGGCACCAACGGCACCGCAACCGCGCAACCCATGACCGTGAGCATCGTCATCAACGGCGTGCTGGACGGCGAGGACGCGGCCCGCAAACTCAAGAAGATCCTCCGCGACTACGACAGAAAGCGGGCATGAGATAGATGCAGAAACCATTCATGTTCATCGACTGGGGCGACGGCTGGAAAAGCCTCAACGACCCCTTGCAGGACATCGCCGTGCTCGCCCAGTTCAGCGTGCAATGGGGCGTGGAGACCGCCGACGAGCAACCCGACCCCAGCGTGATGAGCTTCACCCTGCGCGACCTCAGGGGATGGCTCACCGGCCGCGCGCTCACCCTCGCCGGCGCACGCATCCTCGTGCAGATCAGCGAACAACCCACCTGGGCGATGCTCACGGACGCGATGGGCACATGGAAGGCACAAAGGATGCCGTTGAACCGGCTGCACTCCGCATACGCGCCACCCACCCCGGACGATCCCGACAGCACCGCCATAACCCTGTTCGACGGCATCATCAGCAACGGCGGCACAGCGACCGCACACAAAACCGGGTGGAAACTCAAACTCACCGCGTCCAGCCGCCTGCTGCTCTGGAAACGCCTGGCCAAACAAGGCCCCACATCCACCGACGCGAGATGGGCCGGACAACACTGGGTCACCACCACCGTCGCCGCCCGTCTCGCGGAACTCAACACGCGCGCACGCGAGGCCGGCGCGCCAGAAGCCGACGCGGCCGGGCTGGAAACCACCGGCACCCCCGCATCCTACGACACGTCCGACTACCCGACCCAACTCGACCTATTGCACCGCCTCTACGCCCACCACCCCCACATGCCCCTGTGGTACGAGGTCCCGCACAAGGACACGAGCGTGATCGAATACACGCCATTGAACCGGCCCGTGGCCATGGGCGCGGCCACCGACGGCATCCTGACCATCACCGACCAGGACACCGTCACCCCAGCCATCCCCGCACCACTGGTGGAAACCGACGACGACACGACCCTGACCATCCCCGAACCCATCACCCAAATCACACTCAAGGCGAAGAAAGCCACGGCCGACGAAGACGGCGTGCTTGCCTTCGAGGACGACGAAACCGAAATGGGAGACCGCGGAACACTGCCCGCGAACCTGACCTCCACCCAGTCAAGCCTCACCCTGGAAAGCGACATCACCACCCAGGACGACACGGGCGGCATCTTCGGACGCGCGAACGGCACCACATGGACGCCAAGCGAACAGAACCGCATCGACGCCGCAACATGGCTCGAAACCATCGACCGGCGACTCACCCCCGAAACCATCGTGTTCGATGGCCGCAAAATCGACCCCGCCGACCGGCCCGAACTCTACAAGACCAGTCCACCCGGCGCGTTCACCCTCCAAGGCACCCGAATCGGCACCCTGACCGACGACACCGACCGACCGGCCACCGGCGGCGCATACAACGCCATCGGCGGCACCCTGACCTTCGAATGGGCCGGCAAAACACCGATCCTCCGCAACGAAGTCACCCTATGGCCCATCCCGCTCGACACCGACCGCCAAGCCACATGGGCCGACATGCAGGCATGGCCGCCCACATGGGCGCAAACCGCCATGAGCCTCGCCGAACTCGGACTGGTCAGCGCATACGACCAGCCCGCCGTCCTCGACCAACCAAACTGGGAAGGAATCCAACCATGAAAACCACACCGATCTACGGAATCCCCTACCTCGAAGGCAACGACCTCGTAAGCAGCGCGCCCGAACAGTTCGCCAACATGGCCAACGGCGTGGAAACGGCGCTCAACGAGGTGGACAACCGCAACACCCCGGCCGGTGTGAAACCCGCCATCGCCACCACATTGGAAACATTGGCCGGCCTCACCGGCGTGACCGGCCAGACCGGCTACGTCACCGCCGACCCCACCGAAAGCAACAACGGCCCCTATTACTGGTCCGGCAGCGCATGGCTGCCGTATGCGACCGGCGCCATGCTTGACAGTCTGCGGAACCAACTGACACAGGGTTATGGGTTGCCGATCGTCAAGGCCGGAGGGCACACCGTCACCACCGACGCGGACGGGACCTTTCTTATCAAGGTCGGATTTCCCGACGGTCGCAAACCCGATTACTACGCGTACATGGTCGGTCCGTTCGGCGCGAACTTCCAGGACGAGGACGGTTATATCGTCCATAACTGGGGGACCTCGCAAACCGATTCAATCCGCTTCCGTCTTTACTCCGCCAAGTATCAGCGGTGGGTGGGGCGCGTGGCGATTTTCGGCTATTGGGTGGCGGTCTGGAATGCGCTCCCAATCAGCTGAACGTCACACCCTCCGGTATCGGCAGCGTAAGCGGCGTGTGCAAGCACCTATCGCCGTTGGCCAGTCCACCGGCGACGACGATTGAGCCCGCCGTGGTCCATGTGGCCTGTTTGCCGTAGTTGCCGCTCGGTATTGCCCACAGACACGATAGATTCACGTTCTTGCTGGGCTTTACGCCTGACGAGTAAAGAAACACGTTGTAGTTGTTCACATTCACCGTGCTTTTGAACCCGCTTAGGTTCACGTGCAGAAGGCCATTGGCTCGATCCACGATGATGGTCATGCCACCGCCGTAGGCGTCAGGCTGGAATGATTTCGTGTCCTGCCACTTGAATTTCGCGGACTCATAACCCTGTGAACCACACCCTAATGAAAGGAGACCATGACAGAAAACGTAATCATCGCGATAGTCGGCGTCGTTGGCGTCGTGGCCGGCGCGTTCGCGCAACAGCTCGTGACCGCCGCACGCGACCGCATGGAAGCGTACCGGCTCGCGCAGCAAATGCAATCCGACAACGCGCTTTTATGGCAATGGAACCGGCAACTAGTTGACCACATCTACAAGGGATTGGGCCCGCCACCGCCGGAACCGCCGGAAAACCTGTTCGACCACGACGACTGACGAAAGGAGCATAAGCATGGTCGGCTACTCGAAAGCCGTGTGGAGAGGCAGCCCCAACCACTATCAGGGGCGCAACGGCTACACGGTGAACCACATCACCTTGCACATCATGGTCGGAAGCCTTGAAGGCACTGACAATGTTTTTCATCGATCCAGCTATCAGGCGTCCAGCACCTACGGCGTCGGCACCGACGGCACCGTCTACCAATGGGTTGACGAGGCTAACGGCGCATGGTGCGACGCGAACATGGCTAGTGACTGTTCCGGCATCAGCATCGAGCATGCGGGCGGCATAGCCGGCATCACCCCGACCGACGCCGAATATGAGGCATCCGCGCAACTATGCGCGGACATCGCCCGCCGTTACGGGTGGACGAAACTGTGGCACGACGAGACCGGCAACCGTACCGGAAACATCGTGCTGCACCGAGAGGTGCCCGGCACGGATCACGCCGGGTGCCCCGACAGGGCCGTGAACGGCCTGGACGTGGCCCGCATCATCACCAGGGCAAACCAGATTCTGAACAACCAAGGAGGAACAGATATGAGTTGCGCACTTATGATCCGCAACGACGACACCGGCGTGGTCTACTACTGGAGCCCGGAGACCGGACGCATCGGCCTGGGACACCCCGACCAGATGAAGGTGCTGGAAGACGCGGGCGTGAAGCTGATCCATTCGAGCTCTAAGGCCAATTGGGCCGGCCGCGCCGACCAGATCAGCGCGTATGTTCAGGCGAAGACCACCGCCTACGAGAAGGCGCAGACGGCCGCGCTCGAAACCCTCGCGAAAAGCATGGGCGCGAACCCGGCCGACATCACCAAGGCCGTGACCTCAGCCGTTGACGAGGCGCTTAAGGGCATCACCGTGACCCTCACCAACAAGACCGAGAAGGAAGGTTAAACCATGTATAACGAGGAACAGGTGGAAGGCGGCGACCCGCGCACGCCCGGTATCAGCGCGGCCACAATCGCCCGCACCCTCGTGCTGCTGCTCGGCCTGATCAACGCCTGCTTGGTCATGGTCGGCGTCGATACAATTCCTATCGCGGACGATACCGTGAACCAGCTCGTGGCCCTCGCATGGAATGTCGGCGCGGCCCTTTGGACGTGGTGGAAAGACAACCCCATCACGCCCAAGTCCCGCGCCCAGCACGCGGCCTAGCCGGCCAACGTCACCGCATCCAGTCCGACGCGCAAACGGCTATCCGGCATCGCCACGTAGATTTGCGTGGTCTCCACGCTGCTGTGCCCCAGCAGTTTCGACACCAGCAGCAGATCGTGCGTGCTCTCGTACACGCGCGTGGCGTACCGGTGGCGCAGCGAGTGCGGGCCCCAACCGTCCGGCAGCACCCTGTTGAGGTGTCGAGACACGTAGGATTTTTCGACGTGTCCCGACCATCGGCCGGGGAACAACCAACCGCACGCGGCCTGTATGCGGCGCGCCAGATCGTCCGAAATTGGCACTATGCGTTGCTTGTCGCCCTTGCCCCGCACTATGAGCGATGGGCCGGCGTCGCCTTCCAGCACGTCGCGCGAATGCACGGCCGCAATCTCCGACAGGCGCAAGCCGGCTTCGGCGCCGAGGCGCAGCATGAGCCGTTCCGTGTCCGTGGCCGCGCTCATTGCGGCGCGGATATGCACGTCAGGGCACGGGCGCGGGTGCGGGCGCGTCTTGCGCACCTTCGGCAGCGCGACCGCCGGATCGTCCGCACGCCGGCCCGTGGTATGCAGCCACCGGAAGAAGCCGGCCAACGTGTTGCGGTAGCCCTTGCGCGTCTCCGCCTTCCATGATTGCGAGGCGGTCCAATGCACTAGATCCTCCGACGTCACGTCATAGGGCGATTTATCCAGGCACCGCGCCGCGTGGCCTATCTTGCACCGCCGCGTGTTGACGGTGTCCTGACTGAGGCCCGCCGCCGTGAGCGATTCGAGCCATAGGGTGATTTCGTCCCGCCACTGAGCAGGGGGCAGCTTTTTGTGCATACTCACGGCCGGCATCCTTGGCGGCCGGCGGCATTACGCCGCTAGGATAAAATCAAATAATCGGGCTTCATGGATTTGAACCGTGGACCTCTGGGCAACAACGTTACCAGAGGTCCACGGTTCAAATCCATGCCCCGCTACGAACGTGGTTATATGGCCGCTGATTTCGGTACCGAAATCAGCGGCCTTTCCGTTTACCGTGGCGATATGGATGAAAGGCGATCAGGCAGCTACGGTGCCCAGGGAAGTCGGCGATCATAAACGTCTCGTCGTTTTCATCGCGGATCTTCAGTTGTCTAATCCACGGGAGGCGACAGGCGTGAAGTTTCTCAACGAAGCGGAAGCCGGGCACAAGTCGTATGTTACGATCGACTTCGTGCCCAGCTCCCGTTCTTCTGCTCAGAAGCGGAGTGTGGTTCACCATCCAGCCGACATCATCGGCATCATGCCGCAGCGGGTCAACGTATCGGCCAGCGCATCGTCCAGTGCTTGAATCGGTCATAGCGACGACGCCACCGAACGACGATGGACAGTATGGCGCCTATCGCCAGAGCTGACACGGCCAGAACCGAAGCAAGCGACACATCGCCACCCGTGACGGGCAGTGACGGGCGAGGGTTGGGCGTGGTTGCCTCCGCCGGCGCCGGCGGCGTCTCGGGTTTCTCCGGTTCGCACGGTTTCTCCGACTCGCATGGGGGCAACACCCGCACACGCTCCCAGGCATCGTCATACCGGCTGGACGCCGGGGAAACACGGTCATCCCCCTCGAACCGCCAGACGAACACGTACCACCCAGGCCGTTCGGCGGTCAGATACATAGGAGCGCCATGCGCGTCCAACGCCCCGGCGCCGATTTTGAACGTGCCGTTCATCGCGGGAATCTCCCAGGTGGCCAGCAACCGGTGGTTGTCGTCTTCCGTGGGAACCTCTCCCCCAGATGGCTTGTACGCCTCATCGTTGGAGGGGTTGTCGGGATCGCCGGACCACCATACGCTCACCGTCGCATACGGCCGATCCGCCGCGAACTCATACTCTTCGTTGCCGGCATACTGGCCATGATCCGCAGGGAATCCCGATACGGTAATGGTGTCGCTGAGCTCGGCACCGATATCCGCCGAATGCTCAGTGACCGTCGACATGACTTCTAGCTTCCTGCGACTTGTATTGCTTTCCGTAGCCTCCATAAACGGACTTATCCAGTCGCCTATAAGGTATTCCTGCGCCTGTTTGCTCTGCTCGGACCGCCGAAACACCCATACCCATGTGCCAAAACCGCTATTCTGCTTGGTCCGGTAAGCGGCACCGTCATCCGGCTTGGTCATGGCCTGCACACGTGCCTGCTGCCCCACCCCGGTGAAAGAGGCCTTGCCATAGGCCACCGGCTCATAACCCAAAGTCGCCAATCGCGCAAGAAAAGCATCGGCGCTCTCTTGTGCATTCGGCGTAATGACATTGCCCACATCGCCCGTATCAAGACCATCGAAATAGTATCCGCGGGCCTGCAATTCCAAATCGGGCACCCAATAACTGTCCGCATCCGCCACACCACTGGTCACGTCATCGAACACCGGAGAAGCCACATCAAGCACCTTCTCGGAGACCTTGGTGGATACCGCCGGAACAAAATCCTTACGCACCCGAAATGTCGTCGACGCGCCGCCAGTGGAAGCCATCGAGTCAAAGGCCAGCATGTCCTGAGTGCTGTCCATGACGTGCATCCGCCCATACTCGTATGTGGTGTTCGCCGTCACCTCGCCGGCGCCGGTCGCCTCCCACGCGATCGAGGACCCGGCGCTCGTCGACACCCCCGAGAACGTGTTGCCGCCTTGGACGAACCGCGCCGCCCCCTGCAAGGTGACGGTGAACGGCACTCCCGCGATCGCGTCACCGGCGCGGTTCACCACTTTCACCGAGATGGAACCGCTGCGCAAAGCCTCGGCATCGGTGCGTTCCACCGTCGTGCCCGCAGGCGTCTTGCCGGCCGATTGATCCCATATCCGGGCCGCCTTCGCCACGATCTCGGGGTACCGGCCTTGAATGACCGCCATCTGTCTCGCCCACTCGTCCCGATCGCGCCCGAAGTGATCCTGCACGATGATGCCGATCGCCGCATGGGTGGCGGCATCCGTGTCGCGGTACCGGTCAAGGATCCATGCCATACGCCGGGCGTTCTCATCGGAGGCAAGCACCGTGGTGGGGCCTATCACATAGTCGCTCAGTTTCCCCGCTTCGATGCAGTAGTACTTGTTGCCCGAAGCGTCCAGCCCCGCGACACCGACGTAATATTCCATATCGTTGTATGGAAACGCCACGTGATATCTTTCGTCGGCGGGCGTCAACGTCGCGGCATACGCCGTATTCGCCGAGCCGAACACCACTCCCACCATTATTATCAGACCGGTCAGCATCGCTACGATGGCCATGCCCCGTTGCCGCCATGTCGTTATCATCATTCGTCCTTTCCTGGTACGTTTCCCCGCATACTGCACTGTGTGCGGGTAGGCCACGATCATGGCAGATTTTCATTCGCTACAGCCGGTTTTTCGACCTATGTGGTCCGAGCTTGCCGTTTGCCGGCGAGTTGTGGATAACTCTTCCGCCGAGTTATCCACCTCATGCGGTTGACCGAACGTTTACCTGATAGTTATCCACAATGCGCAACATATGTTCAAAAGCCCTTAGAATAGGGCCTTATGGCAGCAGTACAACATCGCGCGACCACGCGCACTAGTAATACCGATAACAGCACCACGAAAACGAAGTCAAAGGCGACTTCTGCCCGAAAGAGCCCCGCAACCAAGCGCAAGAGAGTCAGCGCCGAAACGGCACGCGCCGCAGCAGCGCTGAAAGGCCTGGCTGTCGAAGCCCCCGCACCGTCCATCGAAGCAAACGAGCCCGGCCAGTTCGGCCGCATCAATGTCATGGACATCACTCCCGCCGAGGAGCGCGGCATCTTCCCCGCCCGTGTGGAACTCGGCGAACCGTTTGAGATGACCGCCCAGGTGTTCATCGAAGGCCGTACCAAGGTGGGTGCCACCGCCATCGTGCGCAACCCGCGCGGCAAGGAAACCATGCGCCGGGCCATGACCTGCGTAAATCCCGGCCTCGATCGTTGGACCGTGATGGTCAAGTGCGGCGAGCACAGCGATCTGAAGCCTTGGGAGGATGGCTACGCGGCCGTCAAGCGTCAGCTCGGCGAATGGACCGTGACCATCGAAGGTTGGGAAGACGCGTACGTCTCCTGGCTGCACGACGCCCGCATCAAGGTGCGTGTGATGGACGACGTGGACAACGCACTCAATTCCGGTGCCGAGTTGCTGGCCCGTTGGGCCGAAACCCCGGACACCGGCCTGACCGCACGCGATCGCAAGACCTTGGAGAAGGCCGCTGAGACCATGGCCGATCAGACGCTGAGCGCCGAGGATCGTCTCGCCGCCGGCGACAACCCGACCATCGCCGCCCTGCACGAGACTCACCCGCTGCGCGACGGCATCTCCCCCAGCCAGCCCCAGCGCTTCAAGGTGGAACGCCCGAAGTCCAGCTTCGCGGCTTGGTACCAGTTCTTCCCGCGTTCCGAAGGCGCCACCATCGATCCGAACACCGGCAAGATCATTCAGGGTACGCTGAAGACTTCGATGGCCGGCCTCGAACGCGCCGCTGCCGAGGGCTTCGACATCGTCTACCTGCCGCCGGTCTTCCCGATTGGCGTGACCAACCGCAAGGGCCGCAACAACACGCTGGTCGCCGGCCCCGATGACCCGGGCTCCCCGTTCGGCATCGGCTCCGAGCTAGGTGGCCACGACACCGTGGATCCACTGCTCGGCACCATGGACGATTTCAAGGCCCTGTGCCAGCGTGCACATGAACTGGGTCTGGAAATCGCGCTTGATTTCGCCCTGCAGTGCTCGCCCGATCACCCGTGGGTCAAGGCCCACCCGAACTGGTTCCGCCACAAGCCGGACGGCTCCATCGCCTTCGCCGAGAACCCGCCGAAGAAGTATCAGGACATCTACCCGATCGACTTCAACGCCGACATGCCCGGCATCGAAAAAGAAGTCGAACGCATCATGAATCTGTGGATCGAGGCGGGCGTCACCATCTTCCGCATCGATAACCCGCACACCAAGCCGGTGCGTTTCTGGCAGGACGTGATTGCCGCCGTGACCAAGAAGCACCCGGAGATCCTGTTCCTGGCCGAGGCATTCACCCGCCCGGGCATGATGCGCGCCCTGAGCTACGTGGGCTTCACCCAGTCCCACTGCTACTTCCCGTGGCGCAACACCAAGGACGAACTGGAAGAGTATCTGCCGGTCACCAATGGCGACGACGGCTACTACCAGCACAACACCTTCTGGCCCACCACGCCGGATATTCTCACCGCTTACGTGCGAGACAACGGCGTAGCCGGCCACTGCGTGCGTGCGGTGCTGGCAGCCATGGGCTCGCCGTCCTGGGGTATCTACAACGGTTACGAACTCATCGAGAACAAGCAGCGCCCCGGCTTCGAAGAGCAGATCGACAACGAGAAGTACGAGGTCAAGGTTCGCGATTGGAGCAAGGCCGAGCAGTACGGCGTGGCCGAGATGCTCACCGCACTCAACAAGATTCGTCGCGCCCACCCGGCCGCGTTGAGCTACCACAACCTCACCGTGCTGCCTACGTCCGACCCGAATATTCTGGCTTTCGCACGCCACACGCCGGCCGAACTGACCGGTACCGGCCAAGCGGACACGCTGATTGTGGTCGTGAACCTCGATGGACACAACGCACACCAGTCGATGATTCACCTGGAACTCAGCGAGCTGGGTCTGCCCACCGACCGCCCGCTCAACGTGCGCGACGAGCTGACCGGCCGCGAATTCCAGTGGGGTTGGGACAACTACGTGTCTCTGGCTCCTTGGGCGGATGTGGCCCACATCCTGTCCGTGCAGTGATGCGGTACTGCAACGGTAATGCAACAGTGATGCCGTTGACGTGCATGGGTTTATCGTGCGCGTAAACCGCTAGAAATCCTCCCCTCAAGGGGAGGATTTCGTCTGTTTGGGCATAGTGTCGGCATAATCTCAGCACGGTTTCTTGAGTTCCGCACCTGTTTTGCAGGCGTAAACAGGGTATTGTGGTGAGACGATAACGTAACTGTCGATTTTCAAGGAGAAATGACATGGCAGAAACCTTCAACGTCGTTGTGGAAATTCCGCGCGGCTCCAAGAACAAGTACGAAGTCGATCACGAGACCGGTCGCGTCTTCCTGGACCGTACCCTGTTCACCGCAATGGGTTACCCGGATGACTACGGCTACATCGACGGCACCCTGGGCGAGGACGGCGATCCGCTGGACGCTCTCGTGATGATTCCGAACTCCGTGTTCCCGGGCTGCGTGGTCGAGTGCCGCGCCGTGGGCCTGTACCACATGGTCGACGAGGCCGGCGGCGACGACAAGGTGCTGTGCGTGCCCGCCGACGTTCGTTTCGATGACATCAAGGACATCGACGACGTCAACGAGTACCACAAGGCCGAAATCAAGCACTTCTTCGAGCAGTACAAGGCTCTGGAGCCGGGCAAGGAAGTCCTGCCGGGCGACTACTGGACTGGTGCTGACGCCGCCGAAAAGGAAATCATTGCCGCGCGTGAGCGTCTCGCGAACGAAGGCAAGTGATTTCCTTTAGGAAAGCCCGGTGGGCTTTCCGGCGGCGGCGTGCGAAGACGCGACAGCGGCTGAGCCAGCATTGAGCCGGCCGCAGGCCGTCCGTAATTGCATGCCGAAAAGGAAATCATTGCCGCGCGTCAGCGTCTCGCCGATTCCGAGAAGTGATTCGATTCTGAATCGTTGACAGGAGGCCCCTTCGGGGGCCTTTTGTTGTATTTGTGGCAAAGCCGCTCTACTCTCCCTCAGTCGCAGTTTCACTGCGCCAGCTCCCCAACAGAGGGAGCTTGTATTTTGTGATACAGTAATGTTTTGTCTTTTCAACTAGGCGTAGGCGGCGTGTAGGAACGCTGGTCGAGGCCCATCGCACGGTAATCCGGCGATGAACCTTCTGTCACACCATGATTTCGATAATCATTCAAATCCTGCTTATTTCTGTTTCCGTAGCTATGGATGCATTCGCCGTATCCATTGGCAAAGGCCTGACCGTATCCCGCGTACGAGTACAAGACGCCGTGAAAAGCACCCTCTGGTTCGGCGGATTCCAGATGCTGTTCCCTATTCTCGGCTATTTCGCGGCATCTACATTCAGCAAATACGTAACCCAATTCGACCATTGGATCATCTTCGCCCTGTTGGTGTTCATCGGCGGCAACATGGTTCACGAAGCCTTCGAAGAAGATGAGGAAAACTCCAAGGAGACCGCCCAGTTCGATTGGAAGCATATGCTTCCCCTGGCCGTGGCCTGCAGCATCGATGCGTTCGCCGTGGGCGTGAGCCTGGCCTTCATGTTCACCAAAGCCCATATGGCATTCGCCATCCTCAGCATCGGTGTGGTCACCGGACTGTTCTCCGCTGCGGGCCTGCACATTGGCCGCGCGTTCGGTTCCCGCTGGCAGAAGCCGGCGCAGATCGCCGGCGGCGTGGTGCTGATTCTACTCGGCATCAAAGTGCTATTGGAGCATTTGGGCGTTATCGCGTTCTGATTTAGTGTCATAAGCCCCTTCACCAGAAAGGGCTATTTTGTTTGATTTCACCGTTCCAATGCCCGACGTAGGATTGGGATGGAAATTCGATTATCTGAGAGGCGTATCATGACCGAGATCACCCAGGAGGGTTGGAAGAACAAAGCCCTGAGCATGTTGTTGGCCCAACTGACGTCCTATGTACTGCTCATCGCAGCCACGGTCATTCCCTCCCCTGGCACCGTCCCCATCATCCCTTTGATTATCGCCGCTCTGACGTTGGCCGCATTTGTCGTGTTCTGGCCGTTCCGCGGCAGCATGCTGGATCGTATCGTCACTTTGGTGTTTGGCGCGATTTCTCTGATTTTCGTCATCGTACCTTTCCCGACCGGCAAGGTTCCGCCGGATCAGACCGCTGCGGATGGCTCGGTACTTCCTTGGTATTCATGGGCACTGGCCATGGGCCTGCTGCTGGTGGTGCTGGTGGTCTTCTCCTTCGGACGCCAGATGGCTCGTGAGAAGCGCGAACATCTTATCCGCGCACTCTCTCACGCCGTGACTTCCGGTGTGGCAGCTCTCGCCGTGGCCGGCTGGTGCTTCCTACCTGATTTGGGCGCGATGCTCGCCAAGGGCACCGTTGCGGGAACCGTTGCCCTGATCATCCTCATCGTTTTGGGACTGGCTTTGGCCGTGGCTTCCACGTTGTGGGTGCGCGACGCCGATCCGGACCCGGATATCCGTTATCCGTGGATCGGTACCGGCCTGATGCCGGTAATGCTGATGGGCGTGACCATCGCCGCAACCGCACTGGTGCTCGGCCGTATCATCGGTTGATGGACGTCCACCGTTCCATATTCCGCAAACTTGTAACCTATGTGTCCACTACAAGCGCGTAGAATAATGAAAACCGTGCGAAAGCGGCATAACGCCGCTGACGACTCGTACAGCCACACCGAGCAATTGCGTAACACATTGCAGGATAAGGGGGATTAGCGTGACGGATCTTACGTTGATGACTTTCGCCAGCGACCCCGCCACCGTTTTGCCATCACTCGCCCTGCTTTCTCATCGCGTCCGCGTACTGCCGATGGATGCAGCCAGCTTGGTGAAGATGCCGGAGAACACCATTCTGTTTCTGGATGCACGCGATGATCTGGCGACCGCCAAAACCTTGTGCCGCCTCATCCACGCTTCCGGCCTGTCCACGCCAATCGTGCTGGTGCTGACCGAAGGCGGCTTCACCGTGGTCAACTCCCAGTGGGGCATTGCGGATGTGGTGGTCGCCACCGCTTCCCCGGCCGAAGTCGAGGGCCGATTGCGATTGGTCTCCGAGCGCGGCAACGCTCCCGCAGCCGCAGCAGCCGGTTCTCCCGCCGAATCCACCACCACGGTGGAAGATGGCCAGATTCGCTCCGGCGACCTCATTGTGGACACCAACGGCTATACCGCCTCCCTGCATGGACGCCCCATCGATCTGGCATACAAGGAGTTCGAACTCCTCAAGTACTTGGTCCAGCACCCCGGCCGCGTGTTCACGCGCGCCCAGTTGCTGCAGGAAGTATGGGGCTACGACTACTACGGTGGCACTCGTACGGTCGACGTGCATATCCGTCGTCTGCGCGCCAAGCTCGGCGGCGAATACGAACACCTCATCGGCACCGTGCGCAACGTGGGCTACCGATTCGACCCGCCGGAGACGGATAAGGAAACTGCCGCCGCACAGCAGGCCGCCAAAGCATCCTCTGCCGCCATCGACACCGATGACGATACTCCCGATCTCAACACCGTCGCCTGACAGACCAGCGGCGCTGCAAACTATCAATCATCGATATTACGCCGCTTAGGTCCATACGATGAGAGAAACCAAATCCGCGCGTCTCACGCGCATGCATGACGAATACGACATTCTGCGCCAGGTGATTCCGGCACCCGCTTGCGCACTGCATTTCTCGAATCCGCTCGAATTGCTGATCGCCACCGTGCTCAGCGCCCAGACCACCGACAAGCGTGTCAACACGGTCACCCCGGAACTGTTCGCCACCTACCCCACCGCCCGTGACTTGGCGGCCGCAAACCCGGCCCAAGTCGAAGACATCATTCATCCGCTGGGGTTCTATCGTTCGAAAACCCAGCATCTCATCGGACTGGCCACGGCACTGGACGAACGATTCGGCGGCGTGGTGCCGCGCACGATGGATGAACTGACCAGCTTGCCGGGGGTCGGCCGCAAAACCGCGAACGTCGTGCTCGGCAACGCGTTCGATATCCCCGGATTCCCGGTCGATACGCATGTGATGCGCGTAACCGGACGACTGCGTTGGCGGTCGGATTGGCGGTCCGCACACCCCGATCCCGTGAAAATCGAGAAGGAAATCACCTCCTGTTTTCCGCCCGAAGAGTGGACGAATCTCAGCCACCGACTGATTCTGTTCGGCCGGGCCACCTGCCACGCACGTACCCCTGACTGCGCCAACTGCCCGCTGTCCGACACCTGCCCTAGCTATGCGCCGCCCGCCGGCAAGAGCACGTCCAAGCGCTAACTCATACCTCATCATGGTGAATTGCGGATTCTAGGCTGAATCCACCGCTAAACTGAAAACCATGCAGCACAGCAAGCGGGACAATACATGGTCCAAGTGGGGGATTTTTCTCGGAGTCGCCGTGGCACTCGGCGTACTCGTGGTTGTGGGATGGACGTTCATGCAAAACCGGTTCCAGCCGGGATCATCCCTCGATGCCGATGTGACCATTGGCATCGACGATATGCCGCAATCCTTGGATATTCGGTCCGATTCCTCTGCGGCAGCCGAACGCCTGCTCGTCGACAATGTGTATGAGACATTAGTGACCGTCGATCAAGACAACAAGCTTCAGCCGGGACTGGCGACAAGCTGGAAGACTTCCGATGACGGACTGACCGTCACCCTGACACTGCAATCGGGCGTCACCTTCTCGAACGGCCATACGTTGGACGCCTCGGACGCCGTGTGGTCGTTGCAACAGAACGTGACCAACAAGGTGGCGGACGTCGACGAATTGGGCGATCTGGCGTCGGTCGCCAATCCGAACGCCACCACGGTGGTCATTACGCTTGCCAAGCCCAATCCGACGCTGCTGCGAGCGCTGTCCGGCAGACTCGGCATTGTCTACGATTCCGAGTCGTCCAGTGCCGATTATCAACGCAAGGCCATAGGTTCCGGACCATTCACCGTGGCCGATTTCCAGCCTGGCCATTCCCTGAAGCTGGCGCGCAGCGATACCTACCATGGCACCAAAGCGGCCAGCAATGTCGTTGAATTTATGCAATACTCCGACGCCGATGCGCTCAGCAAGGCCCTGACCGACGGCAGTCTCGATATGGCGGCACCGGTTTCGGCTTCGACGGCCACCGGTTTGAACGGCAAGGATGGCCTGACCGTCAAGGAGGGGGCCACTACGGATAAGGTGCTGCTGGCCTACAACAACGGCACCGATTCGCTGCTCTCCGACGAACAGGCGCGTAAAGCCTTCCGCTATCAAATCGACGCAGCCGGCATCGCCTCCGCCCAACCCGACGCAGCCGGAGCATTGGGCGGCCCCATCAGCCTGCTGGAACCCGGATACGAAGATTTGACCGGACTGTACCCGCATGACGAAAACCAAGCTGGGCAGATGTTCTCCTACTTTGGTGCGCAATACCTGACTACGGTGAATCTGGTGGTTCCCGAAGAATACCGGTCGTTGGCCGAAACCATCAAGCAGCAGATCGAGCGGCAGCCGCGCCCCACGGTGAACCTTGAAGTGCTCTCCGATGAGGATTATGCCAAACGAATCAAGGACGGCAAATGGGAACTGACCGTGATGAGCATGGACGGCACGGATGATGCCGGCATATTCGCCGACCCCGATTCCATGTTCCATTACGACCATACCGAAGCGCAACAGGCCTATGCGGATGCTCGCGCCGCCACTAATGACGCCGATTATGAGGCACGAATGAAGGCGTACGCCCGGCTGATCAGCGAGGATGCGGCCAGTGATTGGCTGTATACCCGCAAATGCTTCACTGTGGCGTCCACCAAGGTCTCCGGCTACCCGACCTCGATGATCAATCGCCGCATGCCGCTGGCCGGGTTGACGGTGAAGTAGGCAACCTTCAGTCACGGACGGGCTACGCCCGATAGTCCTTGGCTCACTATCGTTCGATCGTTCGTACCTCGCCTGCGAACAGCCTACTGGGCTGTTTACTGTACAGTTCGGCTTGTCATGCAACGTGCATAAACTTTGGCCTTATGACTGAAGGCAAATCCATCATCAACGCCAACCTCACCCCGCTGCCCGACAAGGTCGGCGTGGACGGACTTGAGGACAAGTGGCGCACCGTCTGGGATGAAGACGGCACCTACAAATTCCGCAACACCCGCGACCGCAAGGCCGTCTACTCCATCGACACCCCGCCGCCCACCGTCTCCGGTTCGCTGCACGTGGGTCACGTGTTCTCTTACACGCACACCGATGTGATTGCGCGCTACAAGCGCATGCGCGGCTACGACGTGTTCTACCCGATGGGTTGGGATGACAACGGCCTGCCTACCGAGCGCCGCGTGCAGAACTACTATGGCGTGCGCGTGGACGTGTCTCTGCCTTACGACCCGGACTTCAAGCCGCCGTTTGAAGGCACTGATGGCAAGAAGATTGACGCCAAGGATCAGGTGCCGATTTCCCGCAAGAACTTCATCGAGCTGTGCGAGCGTCTGACTGCTCAGGATGAGAAGCTGTTTGAGGCCCTGTGGCGCAAGCTGGGTCTGTCCATCGACTGGTCGCAGACCTACCACACCATCGGTCAGCACCCGCAGCGTGTGGCCCAGAAGGCCTTCCTGCGCAACCTCGCCCGTGGCGAGGCCTACCAGCAGGACGCCCCCGGCCTGTGGGATGTGACCTTCCAGACCGCCGTGGCCCAGGCCGAGCTCGAATCGCGCGAATACCCCGGCTTCTACCACAAGGTGGCCTTCCGCTTTGAGGACGGCACCCCGATCTACATCGAGACCACCCGCCCCGAACTGCTGGCGGCCTGCACCTCGCTGATCGCCAACCCGAACGACGAACGCTACAAGCAGTACTTCGGCCAGTACGTCTACTCCCCTCTGTTCAAGGTCAAGGTGCCGATTCTGGCGCACCCGGCCGCCGAAATGGACAAGGGTGCCGGTATCGCCATGTGCTGTACGTTCGGTGATGTAACCGACGTCGAGTGGTGGCGCGACCTGAAGCTGCCCACCCGCCCGATCATCCAGCGCAACGGCCGTATCGTGATGGATACCCCGGACTGGATCGAGGACCCGGCCGGCCGCGAGGTCTTTGCCGAAACCGCTGGCAAGACCACGTTCTCCGCCCGCAAGATCATCGTCGACAAGCTGCGCGAGTCCGGCGATCTGGACGGCGAGCCGACCCCGACCAAGCGTATGACGAACTTCTACGAGAAGGGCGACAAGCCGCTCGAGATCGTCACCTCCCGCCAGTGGTATTTGAAGAACGGCGGTACCGACGCCAAGCTGAACGCCGAGCTTATCGAGCGTGGCAAGGAACTCGAGTTCCACCCCGACTTCATGCGCGTGCGTTATGAGAACTGGGTGCACGGCCTGAACGGCGACTGGCTGATCTCCCGTCAGCGCTTCTTCGGCGTCCCGTTCCCGCTGTGGTACCCGGTGAACGCTTCCGGCGAGCCGGATTACGATCACCCGATCACTCCGTCCGAGGATCGTCTGCCGATCGACCCGACCATCGACGTGCCGGAGGGCTACGACGAGTCCCAGCGTGATGTGCCCGGTGGTTTCACCGCCGAAAAGGACATCATGGACACTTGGGCCACCTCTTCGCTGACCCCGCAGATCGTGACCCACTGGGCCGAGCCGGACGAGGCCTCCAAGGCCCTGTTCGCTTCCACCTTCCCGATGGACCTGCGCCCGCAGGGTCAGGACATCATCCGCACCTGGCTGTTCTCGACTGTGGACCGCGCGCACTTGGAGAACAAGTGCCTGCCGTGGGCCCATGCCACGCTGTCCGGCTGGATTCTGGACCCCGACCACAAGAAGATGTCGAAGTCCAAGGGCAACGTCGTGGTGCCGAACGAGCCGATCGAGAAGTTCGGCGCGGACGCCGTGCGTTACTGGGCCGCCGCCGCTCGCCTAGGCCTCGATGCCACGTACGACATCGGCCAGATGAAGATTGGCCGTCGACTGGCCATCAAGCTGCTGAACGCCACCAAGTTCGCGCTGGCCATCGGCCGTGAGGACGAGAACCATCACGTGGGCGCTGCCGCCGAGGCCGCGTGGAACCCGGCCGATGTGACCGAACCGCTGGATCGCGCCGCTATGGCCAAGCTGGCTTTGGTGGTGCGTCAGGCCACCGAGGCGCTGGAATCCTACGAGCATTCCAAGGCGCTGGAAGTCATCGAGTCCTACTTCTGGCAGTTCTGCGACGACTACATCGAGCTGGTCAAGAACCGCGCCTATGGCACTCCGGACGAGCACGGCAATGTGCCGTCCGAGAAGGCTGTGAAGTCCGCCCGCACCGCTCTGGGTCTGGGCCTGGACGCCTTCGCACGTCTGCTGGCCCCGTACCTGCCGTACGCCACCGAGGAAGTGTGGAGCTGGATGCACGCCGGTTCCGGTTCCGTGCATCGCGCCGCCTGGCCGGTCGTGGACCCGTATGTCGAGGCCGCCACCGGTGCTTCCCCCGAGCTGCTGACTTGGGCCGGCAAGGCCGTGGAGCAGCTGCGTAAGATCAAGTCCGAGGCCAAGGTCTCCATGAAGACCCCAATCCTGTCTGTGGCACTGTCCGCTGCTTCGGAAGGTGTGGAAGCGATTCACGCCGCCTTGGGCGATATCGCGCAGGCCGGTCGCGTGGTCGGCAAGTTCGACTTGGTGGCCAAGCACGCCGAGGAATCCGCCGCCGAAGGCACGCCCGAAACCGAGGTCGCCGTCGAAGCCAGCGAGCTCGGTGAGCCGCCAGCTAAGAAGCCAAAGCACTGAACGTTACGCACAACAACAGTAGGTCTCACAGCAATGCCGCTCGTTCCGAGCCTACGGGAAGCCCACCGGGCTTCCCGCTTAACGGCTCGGCCAGCTAAGAAGCCAAAGCACTGAACGTTACGCACAACAACAAAAGAGGGGAACCTATTGAGGTTCCCCTCTTTTGTTTTTTGACGTTCGGATGACACGACTGTGGGACGGCACGCAAATATCCCGCATACACCATCACACCGTCGGAATCACGATGAGATATCGGGTTTCGGCGGTTTTTTGTTGCGTATTGGGGCTGTCGAGCTGCGCGACGGCCTGCGCCAAGAGCGTGCCAGCATCACTGATTTTCACGGTCTCATTAATCAGCGCGTTCATATCGTGCTTGAACAGCGTGCCGCCAGTGCCAAAGCCGAACAGTACTGGAGCGGTGTCAAGATTGTTGCCGGAATCGCTGGCGTTGGAGGCCTTGCCGTTGCCGGAATCGCCAGTGTCGCTCGACTTGGCTGAGTCGTTCGTTCCCGAACCAGCGCTCTTAGACGAGTCGGACTTATCACCACCACCGATGGCCGAAGTAAGACCACCCGCATAGTTCATCACATCGCCAGCAGACATGGACATGGTGTCATCGACCAGTGAGGCCTTGGAATGCTGCGACTGCTGCTGTTGCGCGGCTTTGGCCTGCTTACGGGCGGCATCGGCCTTACGCTTGGCTTGGGCGACCCGGGTCTTGCCGTAGAACGATTGCGATTGCGAATCGACCAGGCCGGTCAGTGCCTGAGCCTCGGTCACCGGATCGGAAGAGACATCACCGGACGAACCATCACCATCACTGCCGGAAGCCGAGGACGCGCCGCCTTCGAACTGATCGGAGAATCGCAATACAATCTGGCGCAAGGCCGTGGCTTTGCCCGTATGCTCGGAGGCGGTGGCAAGCGTGCTCATCGCGGCATCGACCTTGGATTGAGCGTCGGCGAGTTCATCGCTACCGTTGGTTTCGGCGATGGCTTGGCTCTCGTAAGCGGTGGCGCCCGAGGACGTGCCGCCGGTCAGGGCGCTCAAATTGGCCGTGTAAACGTCCGTGTATTTCATCGAATACGGAATCATTGCGGCGGAGAGCTGGCTCTGGCCATCGGCGTATTGCTTGGAGCCTTGAGTGGCTTCCTCCGAAGCCTCGGCGATCAGATCATCCACCAGTCCGGTGGTGCCTTGCTGCTGGATGCGGCGAATCACCTCGTCCAACGCATCGACCGCACCGGCATGCTGATGTGCGGCACTGACGTTGTTCACCGCGTTGGCCAAGTCGAGTACGGCTTGAGCCAAAGGCGTGTCCCCGGACAGTTCGCCGGCCGTGCCCATCAACGCCGGCAACTGGGTGGAGGTGCCAATCGATCCAGACAGGTGCGTGGTATATGACCCCACATACGCGGCCATATAGTCTTCAAACGTCCGCTTATGGGCGGTTTCGCGTTCGGCCACTACAGACTTGTTCAGCGCACGTTCGTTATCGCGCAGGGTTTGAAGCTGCTCGATGAGCTGTTGCTGTTCACCAGAACCGGCGTCGGTCAGTGAATCGACCAGTGTGGCGGCAGAGGCGGTGAGTTGGGCGACATCCGTATCGGCAGCAGGCTGTGCGGCAGCATTCGCAGCATTCGCGGCATCGGGATTAGCACCAACTGCCGGACTGCTGGAATTGGAAGGCAATACGGCGAGCGCCACGGAACTCATGGAGAAGTCTTTGGCGTTCATATAGCAGCTGAATTCCAAGCCGGTTGCGGCTTTTCCAGCTGCGGCGACTACGGTATTGGAACCTTGCGTGGTCACCGTAATGGAGTTGTCAGCGGAAACATCATCGGCTACCTGCGTAGGCACGGTAAAGGCGACAACCGGGATCGTACGGTTGGCTTCCTTGGTTTGCGGCTTAATATCGATATACACGCCGATCAGTCCAGACGCGCCGGCAACCTCGTTTGCCTCGACGTTCGGACCGTCAAGCGAGTAGGTGACGCTGACTTTCCATGGCAGGGTGGCGGCGGAAGCGGGGATACGAGAAACCTTGGACGTGCCGGAATTACTATTGGCGGAATCGGTATCAGTGGAACCGCTATTGCCGGAATCGGCACTGGCGCCATTGCCGGCGCCGCCCTTCCCTACCACATACCAACGGACCGGCTCCCCTTCGGCATCGGTGACGGCATACATATCACTTGCCGTAGCGAGCACCGGACCGTAATCAACCGGAGTCGGACGAGACATCCAAGCACCGCCGAGAATCGAAGCCACGCACAATGCGCAACTGACCAGTGCGGCACCACATCTCATCTACGTATCCCATTCATACAGTCGACCACTACGGGCATTCCATTCCCGTATTAATGTAGTCGCTGCAGGCAACTTGCCCTATAGACGAATATCCGAAAGGTGCCCATTCGCTGCGGGCGAATCAGGCGAATACGTCGAGTACGCCCGGGTCACCACCGGCATCGGCTATGCGCTGGTGGCGCTTCTTGGCTTCGGTAACCACGAATTCACGGTACATTTCGGCAATTTCCGGATCAAGCCCGGCATCGATGGCGATGCGGTGGAGGCGTTCGATCTGATAGTCCTCACGCTTGGTGTCTTCGGGCGCGAATCCGGCGTTGGCTTTGAGCACGCCGACCTGCGAGGTGGCCTTGAACCGCTCGGCCAGTAATGCGATGACCGCCGAATCGATGTTATCGATGGTTTGGCGCAGCGCTTTGATGCGCGCCACCGCTTGTGCGGTTTCCGGGTGGGCCGCCGCCTGGGCGGAGTCGATGGTGGTCCTTTGCCAGTCGCTGCTCGTTTCGCTCATAGATTCGAGGATACTCCCGATTACGGCTTTGCACGATGCGCAAAGTCAGATATCTCAGATGTCATAGTCGCCGGTGAGGATATGGCTGGCATCCGCATCGCCGAACATGGCCGCACCACTGCCCACTCCCAAAACAATCGAACCCAGTGATGCCTCTTTCATCTCATATATCGTCAGCGTGCATGTGAACGTTGACGGCAATACTACAACTGCAATGTGATAGTTGATGTATTTGCATCAGATACGACAAGGGCTGCACCCCGTATCAATCAGGGTGCAGCCCTTACACTATTGTTCAGCGGTCTGATCAGTTGCCGTTGACCGCGTTGCCGGTGTTGGCCTGCTGCACGATGGCGGCGAGGAAGTCGCGGTTGGTGGCGGTCTTCTTGAGGCGCGGCACCAGCGTCTGGTAGGCCTGCTCGGGCTCCATGCCGCCCAGCAGTCGACGCAGACGGTAGATAATCGGCAGTTCCTGCGGGTTGGTGATGAGCTCCTCGCGGCGGGTGCCGGAAGCGTTGATGTCGATGGCCGGGAACAGTCGCTTGTCCGCCAGCTCGCGGGACAGGCGCAGTTCCATGTTGCCGGTGCCCTTGAACTCCTCGAAAATCACCTCGTCCATCTTGGAGCCGGTTTCCACCAGCGCAGATGAGATGATGGTCAGGGAGCCGCCGTTTTCGATGTTGCGGGCCGCACCGAAGAACTTCTTCGGCGGGTAGAGGGCCTGCGCGTCCACACCACCGGACAGGATGCGGCCGGAGGCAGGGGCTGCGATGTTGTAAGCGCGAGCCAGTCGGGTCATGGAATCGAGCAGTACGACCACGTCCTGGCCGAGCTCCACAAGACGCTTGGCGCGTTCGACGGCCAGTTCGGCAACCGTGGTGTGATCGGAGGCCGGACGGTCGAAGGTGGAGGAAATGACCTCGCCCTGGACCGTGCGCTCCATATCGGTGACCTCTTCGGGTCGCTCGTCCACGAGCACCACCATAAGGTGGACCTCGGGGTTGTTGGCGGCGATGGAGTTGGCGATGTTCTGCAGGGTGATGGTCTTACCGGCCTTCGGCGGGGAGACAATCAGGCCACGCTGGCCCTTGCCGATTGGGGAAACGATGTCCATGATACGGCCGGTGAGCTTGTTCGGGGCGGTCTCCTGCTTCAAACGCTCCTGCGGGTACAGCGGCGTGAGCTTGGAGAACTGCGGACGGTTGAGCGCTTCTTCAACGCTTTGGCCGTTGATGGAATCGATGGCCTGCAGCGGCACGAACTTCTGGCGCTGGTTGCGGCGGTCGCCTTCACGCGGGGCGCGAATCGAACCATGCACGGCATCGCCCTTGCGCAGGCCGTACTTCTTGACCTGGCCCATGGAAACGTACACGTCGTTCGGGCCGGGCAGGTAGCCGGAAGTGCGCACAAAAGCGTAGGAGTCGAGCACGTCGACGATGCCGGCCACCGGCACCAGATCCTCCTGCGGCTCTTCGCGGCGGCTATCACGGTCATTGCGATCGCTACGATTATCGCGATCATCATAGCGACGATCATCATCGGCGTTGTCGCGATCACGGCCACGCATGCGACGGTTACGGCGATCGCTGCGATCATTACGGGTATCGCGATCGTTGCGATCGCTACGGTCGCGGCGGTTACGACGCACGAACTCGTGATCGTCGTTCTGCTCGCCGTCTTCGGACGTTTCCTCGTGCTTCTGCGTGGGCAGCGTGGCCAGGATATCGTCGAGGTCACGCACGGTTTCTTCGCTGTTTTCCGCAGTGCGACGACGGCGGCGAGGCTGCTCGTCCTCATCATCACGGACTCGGCGAATCAGCGGAACTTCCACGTCCTCGTGACGCTCGCGGCGACGCTCGGTAGGCGCTGCATCTCCCAAATCGAGCGTGGCCAGCAGATCGCCGGCCTCATCGGCCTTCTTGCGCGGCTTGCGGCGAGCGAAATCGGGCTGGTCGTCATCGCGACGACGGCGGGCCGCACGCGGTTCGGATGCGGCATCATCGGCGGCCTTACGACGGGTGCGTCGCGGTTCGGTCTCGTCCTTCTTGGCATCGTCGGCCACGGGAAGCGGCAAATCGAGCTGCGGTTCCGTGGCAGCCGGAGCCGGAGCCGGCGACTGGGTGGCCACGTCAGCATTGTCTGTGGTGTTGGCCTCAGCGGCATCGGACTGCGGAGCCTTGACGACCTTGGCGGTTTTGGCGGCCTTGGGGGCACGCACGGTCACACCGGCCGGCGGCTCTCCACCATTGCGCGCCGCCTGCAGGGTGGCGAGCAGCTCGGGCTTGCGCATGGTCGACGTGCCGCGCAGGCCCATCTGTTTAGCGAGCTCTTTGAGCTCAGGCAGCTTCATATCCTCAAGATTCTGGCTATTTGCCACTGGTTGCCCTTTCCATACCGAACAGACCCATGCCTATCCAGGCGTTAAGAGTGATTATTGCGGTTGCACCGCTCATGAATGTTCGCTGCGTCTCTGAGTCTCTGCGAACTTCGTTCACTGTACAACGCCAACTCGACCAACGCAAAACGGCCCGCCGAAAACCAAAAAAGCTCCCTCTGTGACGAGGGAGCTCAACAAGGTTTATTCACTTTTCTTCGTGGTAGGACTTTTCGGTGTTGACGGACCACACGTTCTTCTTGGACGTCTTGCCGGTCTTGATGTTGCCGACGGCCTCCATGGCGGTGGCCATGGAGTGGTCCATGTTGTTGTAGCGGTGCTGGCCGTTACGGCCCACGCAGTACAGGTTGCCGAAGCCGTCGAGGTACTCGATGAGCTCGTCCATGTGCTCATAGGTGTCGAAGTAGGCGGGGTACGCCTTCCTGACGCGCTCACGATGGGAGTCGATGACCTCGTCCGGACCGTTGATCACACGCATGCGGGTGAGCTCGGAAATCGCGAACTTGGTGACATCCTCCTCGCTCATGTTCCAGAACGAGTCGCCCTCCTCGCAGAAGTACTCGAGACCGATCCACACGGTGTCGTCCACGTCCTTGACCAGGTACGGGCTCCAGTTGTTGAAGATCTGCAGACGGCCGACCTTGTAGCCCGGGTCCTGCACGTAGATCCAGCAGTCCGGCACGATCGGCGGATTGCCGAGGGTGGGGATGCTGGTGGTGTTCTTGAGCTTCAGGTGCTTGACCAGCAGGCCCACGGTCACGAAATCGCGGTACGGCAGGCCGTTGGCCACCTCGGTCATATCGGCCGGGGCGGGCTTGGAATCAACGGCCTCGGGATCGGCGCCGGCCGCGTCGATGGCGTTGACCAGGTCCTTGACCGGCATCGAGGAGATGAACTGGTCGCCGGAAAGCTCGGTGCGGTTGCCCTCGGAATCCTCGTACACCACGGAAGACACGGCACCATCGGTCTGGCGGACCTCGACCACCCTGGCGTCGGTCAGCACCTTGACGCCGGCGGCCTCGCAATTGGACTCGACGGTCTCCCACAGCTGGCCGGGACCGTACTTCGGATACCAGAACTCCTCGATCAGCGAGGTCTCGACCTCCGCGTTGGAGCGCTTCTTGGGCAGCAGCTTCTGGAAGGCGTTCTTGAGCACGCCCATGATGGACAGGCCCTTGACGCGCTGGGCGCCCCAGTCGGCGGAGATCTGGGAGGGGTGGCGGCCCCACAGCTTCTCCGTGTAGCCCTCGAAGAACATCGAATACAGCTTGCGGCCGAAACGGTTGATGTAGAAGTTCTCCAGATTGTCTTCCGGCAGCTTGTGGAACATGGACTTCAGGTAGCTGAAGCCGGCCACCATGGTGAGCTTGAAGCCCATGGCCTTCAACGTGTTGGGGCTCAGCGAAATCGGGTAATCGAAGAAGTGGCGGTTCCAGAAGATACGGGACACTCGGTGGCGCTTGAGCATCACCTTGTCCTCCGTCTCCGGATCGGGGCCGCCCGGCTCCATGTCGTGGTCGCGGCCGAGCTTCTTGTCATCATAGGAGGGTGCGCCCTGCAACGGCAGAACGGTCTTCCACCAATCCATGATGCGTTCGTCTTTGGAGAAGAAACGGTGGCCGCCGATATCCATGCGGTTGCCGTTGTGCTTCACGGTGCGCGAGATACCGCCGAATTCGCGGGTCCCCTCCAGCACGGTCACGTCGTACTTGTCGGCACCGCCGTCCTTGATGAGTTCCCATGCGGCGGTAAGTCCAGCCGGACCGCCGCCGATAATCACTACGGATTGCTTGTCGGTCATTATGCTCCTTATAAACGCAAAATCAGAGACAGTCTACTAGAAGCCCCGGAATCGCACACCGAAAGATGAGCGAATGCTTACAGAATTCTCCCGATATACGACCGATGCGCCGTCTTTCCATCAGCAGAAAGGCGACGCATCGAATCGTGAGGTAGGGGTATTCGGCAACGTTGCGTCACACACAGCGCGGCGAATCGGTTTGGTCTTAGGCTAATTCGTCAGCGACGAACTTTCCATAGATTCAGCGAGATGCCTGCAAGTGCAAGCAGCATCATAATCCCCGCAACACCAGTAACGGCAACACCAGTACGACTCAACTCGTTTTCCGTACCATTAGCCTGAGTGTTGCTGGGCTGATGAGTTCCCGCACCATTGTTATTCGGAGTGGTACTCGTTCCTTCACCAGTGTTAGGTCCTGTGCCCGGCTGCGTTGTGGAATCATCAGTCAGATGCGCATCGTCGCCTAGGGTTTGGTGGTCGGAGGCCAAGCAACTTTTAAGCTCAGTGAGCTTGTACCACGTGGAACCATCGGCAATCGGCGTGCATTCGGAGCGGAAGGCGATTTCCTGCTCGTTGTAGAGCATACGAACGAGCGGCGTGTAGGCACGGCCGGTCTTCGGGTCGTTGCCGGATTTGACGGCAACATCCCACTGCACATTAGCGGCCATCGGAGTCACCGATTCACCGCGCCATTCATTGTTGGCGTAGGTGTACACATCGGTGGTGCTGGCGGCCGCCTGCTGGGTGGAACCGGGAAGGCCAAGCAGCGCGGCGAACGGCATCATCGTTTCGGCATGGGCAAAGCGGAAAGTAGCAACGGTGGATCCGCCGTTTACGCGCTCATCAATCGACGAGAAGAAATCGTCAAGCAGCGGCTGTGCGATTGTGTAGGTCTCGTCTTGGCCGGCGTAGCTCGGGCCCTTCTCGTAGAAGTCCTCGGCGTCAAGCGCCCAGGCGAACAACTTGGCGTCGTCTGCCTGCTCACCTTGGAAGTACTGGTTGAAGTCGAAGGTATGGCTGCCGGTGTTCTCGTTCTCCATATCAGCGGCGATGATGTACAGGTTGTACAGATCCATCGCGGCATCGTATTCGGAGGCGATCTTCTTCTTGGCTGCGCCGCAGGCGTCGGCATCCTTGCTGGGGTCGGCTCCCGGCGCGCAGTTGGCCTCGCCGCCCTTGGTGCCATCGACAGTGTTGTACCAGGCGTACGTGCCGTCGGCCAGTTTGGCGAGGAAGTCATCGGTGAAGATTTGTGAAAGCAAATCGTGAGAGGCTGTTTTCACGTCCTCGTTTTCGGCGATGGTTTGCTCAGCGCCTGCGATAATCGCATCGTTTTCCACGAAGTTCTGGTAATCGTCGGCACGCTGCTTGGCCTCACCGGTTTTCTCAGTGCCGTCCGGGTTTTCGGACTTGTGGAAGTACAGCGTGTTCGGCGTCTTGTCGAAAGCCGCCGCCTCGCCGGTGCCGGCCGGATCGGCGGGCGTCACAGTGCTGTTCGCCAGTTTATTGTTCGAGGCCGCGTTGAAACCGCGAGCAAAATTCTCGCCTGATTCAGTAGCGCGGGCTTCGCCAGAGGACTGATAGGCAATCTTGCCACCGTCCTTGGCTGCGTTGTCGAACAGCGTCTTGTTGCGCTCGTAGGCACGTGCGCCAATGCCCTGATGTTGGTCAGCACCCTGACCGGTGAGCATACCGTAGCCATTCTCCACATTTGCGGCGGTGATGGCTTTGAGATTCTTCATGAATTCGGACTTGATGGCATCAGACTTAAAACCGTTATCCGCTTCGGCGGCTTCGGCCATCTTCATAAGCAATGCGTCGTATTTGTAGCTGGACAGGCCGCGTGAACCGTGGCGAGCCATCGACTCGGTGTATACCGTTTCGTAGCCTTCCGGCGCCTGGCTATAGCTGGCAGTGGTCGCTTCGCTAGGTGCCACATATGGCTGCTTGCTGCTGTAATACTGGCCATCGGCCTCCAAAGCCATGGCGTGCGGAACGGTCAGGATGCCACCGGCCAGCAATGTGGCGGCAGCAACCACGCCCGCGATGGAGCCCTTAAGGCCCTGCTGCATATGGTGTGTGTTCATGCAGCATTTTCTATCAGCCGCAAGCAAACAAGACACACGATGGCAAGGTTACGAGTCTGAACTTTTGCTATGCGTTGTATGAACAATGCGCGACGCCCCGCCGTAAGATGACGGAATGCCGCGCATTGTCAATACAGGCTGTATCAGACGATTGCCTGTCAGTGAATATCGTCGGGAATGTCGATATCGGTTTTCTGGACTTCTTCGACGTTCACGTCCTTGAAGGTCACGATGCGCACGGACTTGACGAAACGGCTGGAACGGTAGACATCCCATACCCATGCGTCAGTCAGCTGCACATCGAAATACACGTCCTGACCAGCGGAACGCACGTTGAAATCGACCTTATTCGCCAAGTAGAAGCGACGCTCAGTCTCCACCACATAGGTGAACAGCTTGATGACGTCACGGTATTCCCTATACAGCGCGAGTTCGGCGTCGGTTTCGTAATTGTCGAGATCCTCGGCACTCATGCTTGTTTACTCACTCACTTTCCGTATCGCGTTTGCGGCCGCGGCCCAGCGTACGCCACCATGCTTCCTTTGAGGGCTTGCGTTCTGCCTGACCGTACGGCCAGTTGCTTTCCTCTTCGAGACTGTGGCGCGTGTTCTTCTGCGTATCGTCGTGGTGCTCGGCCTGTGGCTCGACTGGCTGCGCGGCCGCCGGCGTCTGGGCCTGGGACTGCACGTCACTCGTCGTGGCGGCGGCTGCCTCACCACGCTGTGCCGGCTCGGGTTCCGGCTTGTTCTGCTGGATGGCGATGGAATGCTCGCGCGCGGACAGCGCTTCCTTGACACCCGGGTTGTCCTCAATCAAGTGCATGCCAAAAGCGTCAAGCGAACGAATCGGATCGTACTCGTCGGCCAACGTGTCCATGACGATAAGGTCCTGGTATTTGTTGTTTTCGGCATCCCACAACGCGTCGCGCGAGGTGCCGGACGGCACGAAGCCGAGCGACTGGTAGACCGAAATCGAGCGGCTGTTCTTTTCCGGCACGCTCACCCAGATGCGGTGCATACCCAGGCCGGCCGGTTCGGGCGCGAAACCGTAGGTCATCACACGCGGCATGGCGTCACGGGAGTAGCCGCGGCCACGGTATTCACGGCCCAAGATGATCTGGATGCGGGCGGACTTGGACCAGCCGTCGATGTCGATAAGGAAAATCATGCCGATGACATTATCGGTGCTGGCCGCATCGAGCTGACCGTCATCGTCATGGTCGGCGTCAGTCAATACGGCCCATGCGATGGTGCGGCGGGATTCCGGATCACCCACACCGGATTCGGCGGGTGCCTGACCGGCTTCCCAAGCCTGGGAGCGGCGGACCCACGTGTGTACGATGGCGCGTTCGGTGACCGCATCCTTACCTGTGATCTTGGATGCGCCATAGAAGGCATCAAGTTCATCCAAACGAGGCAGGTCCTCGACGGTGGCGGGGCGCAGGTGCACCATTTCTCCACGGATTGGCGGAATGACGATGCTCTGTGGCAGATCGCGCTTCAGTTGCGCTTCGGTAGCCATGCTCAGCGTCTCGTTGGTTGCGGTCATCGGTATACATCCCCCGGTTCGGCTTGTTTCGGCTCACGGTCCAGTGCCGAACATATCTTACTCGACTGGGTGAACGCTGGAAATGCTCTGAGTCGACTTTCTTACAGAATCAATAAAGGCTCCCGCTGGCGGGAGCTGTCCGCGAAGCGGACTGAGGGTGGTCATCCGTACATGGCGACCACCCTCAGTCTCACTCCGTTCGACAGCTCCTGCCAGCGGGAGCCAGTGAATCTAATCAGCCCTTGATCTTGCCCATGACGACCTTGGTGACGGCCTTGGCGTCGGCCTGACCGCGCGTGGCCTTCATCACGGCACCGATGATTACACCCATCGGCTTCATGTTGCCGCTCTTGAGCTTCTCGACAACGTCCGGGTTGGCTTCGAACGCCGCGTCGACGGCCGCCTCGATGGCACCGTTGTCTTCGACGATCTTGTAGTCGTGCTTCTTGACGACTTCGTCCGGAGTGCCTTCGCCCTTAAGCACGCCTTCGACGGTCTGCTTGGCGAGCTTGTCGTTGAGCTTGCCGGAGGCGATGAGCTTCTCGACCTCGGCCACATCGGCCGGGGTGATCGGCAGCTCTTCGAGGGACACACCCTTGGCGTTGGCTTCGCGGGAAAGCTCGCCCAGCCACCACTTGCGGGCACCGGCAGCCTTGGCACCGGCCTTGACGGTTTCCTCAATCAGGTCGAGGGCGTCGGCGTTGAGGATGTCGCGCATCTGCAGATCACTCAGGCCCCACTCGGACTTGAGGCGGTTGCGGCGCTCGCGCGGCATTTCCGGCATCTGGGCCTTCATCTCCTCGATGTGCTCCTTGGTGATGTGGAGCATGACGAGGTCGGGGTCCGGGAAGTAGCGGTAGTCGTCGGCATCGGACTTCAGACGGCCGCCAGCGGTGGTCTGCGTAGCCTCATCCCAGTGGCGGGTCTCCTGCAGAATCTCCTTGCCGTCGTCCAGACGAGCGGCCTGACGGCGAATCTCGTACTGGATGGTCTTCTCGATGCCGCGGAACGAGTTCACATTCTTGGTCTCGGAACGGGTGCCGTACGGAGCGTCCGGGCTCGGGCGCAACGAGACGTTCACGTCAGCGCGCATGTTGCCCTGCTCCATACGAGCGTGGGAGATGTTCAACGCGCGCACGATGTCGCGGATGGCGCGCACATAGGCACCGGCGATTTCGGGAGCGCGGTCGCCCGCACCCTCGATCGGCTTGGTGACGATCTCAATCAGCGGCACACCGGCACGGTTGTAGTCGACCAGCGAGTGGTCGGCGCCTTCGATACGGCCGTCGGCGCCACCCACGTGGGTGTTCTTGCCGGCGTCGTCCTCGATGTGCGCGCGCTCGATCGGCACGCGGAACACGGTGCCGTCTTCCAGCTCGACGTCCAGGTAGCCGTTGCCGTTGGTGGGCTTGTCGTACTGCGAGATCTGGTAGTCGCGCGGCATGTCCGGGTAGAAGTAGTTCTTACGGGCGAACTGGCTCCACTCGGCGATTTCGCAGTGCAGGGCCAGACCCAGCTTGATGGCGTAATCGACGGCGGTCTTGTTGATCACCGGCAGGCTTCCCGGCAGACCGAGGCTCACCGGGGTCAGCTCGGTGTTCGGCTCGCCACCGAACTCGATGTGGGCCGGGCAGAACAGCTTGGTGTTCGTGGACAGCTCCACGTGGGTTTCCAGACCGAAGACCACATCGTACTTCTTGGTGGCATCGGCGTACTTCATCAGTTTTTCAGCCATGATGTTGTTTCTTTCCTTCCGATGCTCACTTGCCCAGACCGTCAAGCCACGGGGTCTTGAGGTCGTTCCAGATCGGGCCGTTCCAGCTGTCTTCCAGCGCGGCTTCGAGGGCCGCAGCCGGCTTGTACATGACTTCGTCGCGCTGCTGCGGGGCGATGAACTGGAAGCCGACGGGCAGGCCGTCGTCGGACAGGCCGGCCGGGATGGACATGGCAGGCACGCCGGCGAGGTTGGCCGGAATGGTGGCGATGTCGTTCATGTACATGGCCAGCGGGTCGTCCATCTTCTCGCCGAACTTGAAGGCGGTGGACGGGCTGGTGGGGGCCACGAGCACGTCGACCTGTTCGAAGGCCTTCTTGAAGTCTTCGATAATCAGCGTGCGGACCTTCTGGGCCGAGCCGTACCAGGCGTCGTAGTAGCCGGCGGACAGGGCGTAGGTGCCGAGGATGATACGGCGCTTGACCTCGTCGCCGAAGCCGGCTTCACGGGTGTAGGCCATCATGTTGGCGGCGGTCTGCGGCACGCCGGTCGGCGGCATCACGCGCAGGCCGTAGCGCATGCCATCGTAACGGGCCAGGTTGGAGCTGACCTCGGACGGCATGATGATGTAGTAAGCGCCTAGCGAGTAGCCGATGTGCGGGACCGAGACCTCAACGACCTCGGCACCCATCTCCTTGAGCTTGTCGACGGCCTCGTTGAAGCGGGCCTCGACGCCGGGCTGGAAGCCGTCGCCGCCGAGTTCCTTGATGAGGCCGACCTTCATACCCTTCAGATCGCGCTTGGCGCCTTCGCGGGCGGCGGCGACCATCGGGCGCGGGCCTTCGGGGATGGAGGTGGAGTCACGCTTGTCATGGCCACCGATGATCTCCTGCAGCAGTGCGGAGTCGAGCACGGTGCGGGAGACCGGGCCGATCTGGTCGAGCGAGGAGGCCATGGCGATGGCTCCGAAACGGGAGACGCCGCCGTAGGTGGGTTTGACGCCCACGGTGCCGGTCAGGGCGCCGGGCTGGCGAATCGAGCCACCAGTGTCGGTGCCGAGGGCGATCGGTGCCTCGAATGCGGCGACTGCGGAGGCGGAGCCACCACCGGAACCGCCGGGCACGCGCTCGGTATCCCACGGGTTGTGGGTGGTCTGGTAGGCGGAGTGCTCGGTGGAGGAGCCCTGGGCGAATTCGTCGAGGTTGGTCTTGCCGAGAATCGGCATGCCGGCGGCCTTGAGCTTTTCGATGACGGTGGCGTCGTACGGCGGCACCCAGCCTTCGAGGATCTTGGAGGCGGCGGTGGTTTCGATGCCCTTGGTGACGATCATGTCCTTGATGGCGATCGGCACACCAGCCAGCTCAGGCAGGGCGGCCTTGTCTTCGGCGGACTTGGCGTCGAAGGCGTCGGCCTGCTCGAGAGCCACATCGCCGGAAACCTTCAGGAAGGCCTTGATGGACGGCTCGGCAGCCTCGATCACCTTGAGGTGGGCTTCGACGAGCTCGCGAGAGGTGACGTCGCCCTTCTTGACGGCAGCGGCCTGCTCGGCAGCAGACAGTTTGACGAGAGTTGCGGTTTCGTTGCTCATCGATTACTCCTCGCTTCCCAGGATTCGCGGTGCCACGAACATGCCGGCCTCGGTCTTCGGGCCACCGGCGAGCGCCTCTTCCTGCGTGAGCGGGGTTTCGGCGACGTCCGGGCGCAGGTAGGCTTCCAGCGGAACCGGGTTGGCGGTCGGCGGCACATCGTCGGAGGCGACTTCCTGGACCTTGTTGATGGAGTCTGCGATGACGTTCAGTTCGCCCTGCAGACGGGTGATTTCCTCATCGGTGAGCGCGATTCGGGCCAGATCGCCCAAATGCACGATTTCTTCGCGTGAAAATGTTGGCATGGCCATAACTATATGAGCCGTATGTGACACGCAGTTGTCGGGAAACCGCATTTTCCTACCCTTTGAGACCATTTCAGCAGGGCAGGCACTCGGGTCATTATTTGATATCCGCTTTTCTGGTGACGATGAGACCGCCGATCCATGCGGCAGGATTGTCGGCGCATGGCTACACGCCTGATACGGCGTGTTGGGCAATCCATGCGTGCATGGCCACGGCCGCCGCAGCGCCTGCATTAATGGAGCGCACGGAACCGAATTGAGAGATGTAGACCACATCGTCGGCCAATGCGAGGGCCTTCTCGCTCAATCCGGGGCCTTCTGCACCGAAGAGCAGCAGGCACCGCTTGGGGAAGGCATAGGCTTCCATCGGCACTGCGCCGGGAATAATGTCGAGGGCGATGACGCGGGCGGCTTGAAGCTCCTTGATGCGTGCATCACAAGCATCGATTTCGGCCAGCAGCTCATGAAGGTGCTTGTTGTCTCCATCCACAGCCACATCATGCGCATGGATGGCGGCGGCACCGGCCTTGGCTCGTTCATAGGCGATTTCACCGGCGATGCGATGATGCCAGCTTTCCACCAGTTCGGCGATGGAGGGGTGGTGTTCGACGTGCTGGTACAGTTCGGTCATCAACGCGCCCTTGCGATTCCACTTATGTGGACCGACAATGTGTACGCGCTTGGCCTGGAAGGCATTAGCGGTGCGGACCATGGAACCGATGTTAAAATCGTGGGTCCAGTTTTCCACCGCAACTTCGAAGTCGTGACGCCCTCGAGCGTCAAGATCGGCCTTAATGGCAGCAACGGTCCAGTAGCGGTAACGGTCCAATACGTTGCGGCGGTCTCCGTCGTTCAACAGCACCGAGTCGAAACGACCGTCATAATTCGAAGAAGTCGGATCATCGGGACGAGGCTCACCGGGATGGGTCTCAGACCACGGCCCAAGGCCGATTTCACGGAATTCCGGTTCACCTGAAGCCTTGGCAGCCAAAGAAATCTGGTTGGGTGCGTGCAATCTTTCTCCTCGATAACGCTATTCACCGGTTCCTCTTAGTCAGCTTCGCTGCTCAGCCCGGCTGACTTTATGCGAGGGACGTCAAAGGTGGATTTACCGCAGTTCGGATTCGTCGAAGACCTGGATGAAGGGGAGCGTTTGCTCGTCGCCGGTGGAGGGGTTGACCACATTGATGTCTTTGGCACCGCCACCGACCAGCGAGGCGATGGCCACGACCTTGGCACCCAGCTGCTCCACTATGCCAAAGTCGAGGCTCAGCTCATTGCCGTTGCGCAGGGTGACCAGCGAGCTGGTCTGCACGTACGACTTTTCGGACAGCCAAGCATCCAACAGCACCACACGGCGGCCTTCGATGGAGGGGCCCTTGATGGACGGGTAGACGAAGTCCATCACGAATCCATCTAGGTCCTCGCCACGAGAGGCGGCGGCCTGGATCATGGCAGACACCATGGGCACAGATGCTGCGGTCAAGGCACCAACAGCATCGAAGTCATCAATCGAATAGCCCGCATCTTCCAAAGCGTCAATCAGTACATGGCCCATGACAGTGGCGGCACGGTGGTCGAAAGTCACCGCGGCAAGTTCGGAGAACGGGCGGCCCACCACATGCTCCTTCAGCAAGGTGGCTAGCTGTTCACGCGGCTCCAGCATGGCAAAGTCATTATGGCTCTTCGCGACGGCAAGGTCCGGGGTACCAGTGGGGCGGAATCCAGATTCAGTCATGACTCCAGACTATCGCCTGAGGCAGTCAGATGAGTATCACCTTCATCGGCCGGCACCACTTCAGGGGCGGACAGTTCGCTCACATTGCCTTTATCTGATTCGATGATCGGTACTTCCTCGATGATCTTGGTCGGTTCGATTTTTTGCAGCTTGCGAGCGGTGGGCAACACACGGCGTTCCAAACTGGACACGAACTTGTTGTAGGCGCTGACCGTCTTAGTAATCTGGGTGCCCAATTTGATGGCATAATCACCCAGCGTGGAGAACCGTTCGTACAGTTCTCGGGACAAATCGAACAGCTGCTTGGCGTCATCGGTGAGCGACTGCTGCTGCCAGGCATAGGCCACGGATTTCAGCACGGCCCAGAGCGTGACCGGCGAGGTGAGCGCCACTTTGCGAGAGAACGCATCATCCATCAGTGTGGGATCGGCTTCGAGCGCGGCCTGCAGTAGTGCCTCATTGGGGATGAAGGCCACCACAAAATCAGGTGCTACATCAAAGGCATTCCAATAGGCCTTTTCGCCGAGAGCACGTACATGCTCGCGCAACGCCTTGGCATGGGACCGCAGCAAATCATCGCGGCGGGCAATATCCTCGGGGCTGGCGGTGTCCGGGATTTCGCAGGCACGCTGGTAATCGGCATAAGGCACTTTGGCATCAATCGGAATGGTCTTGCCTCCCGGCAGATGCACGATCATATCCGGGCGCAACGTACGCCCATCGGCATCCGTGACCACCACCTGGGTGTCGAAATCGACATGTTCCAGCAATCCGGCGGACTCGACAATGTTCTTGAGCTGGGCCTCGCCCCACGCGCCACGCACCTTGTTGTTGCGCAACGCGGCGGACAAGGAACTGGTTTCCTTGTCCAAACGGGCCTGCTGATCGTTGAGCCCCTTGAGTTGGGCTCCCAATGCGCCCATTTCCCTCTTGCGGCCCTCTTCGATCTGCGTGACCTTGTTCTGCAAGGTATCAAGATTCTTGGCCACTGGCGCAAGCGCCTCGAGCACCTTGCTCTGTTCTTTCAAACGTGCTTCCTGTTCAGCACGCTTGGCCTCGGCGGCCTGAGCATCCGCCTGACGCTTCCGTTCTGCCTCCGCAGCTGCACGCTCACGTTCCTGCTGAATGCGAATCTGCTCAGCCTGCTGCGCCTGGGCAAGTTGTGACTTGGCGAAAGCCAATTGCTGGTTCACGCCTTCAATCTGAGCCTGTGCGGCAGCATTGCGAGCACTGAGCTCAGCGTTCTCGAATCGCGCATTCTCCAGCGAGGTCTTGGCCTCTTCCAGCTCCTCGCTTTTGACGCCTCGAGCCATCTCCTGACCCTTATGACGGCCTAGCACGAAGCCGGCGAAGAGGCCAAGCCCTGCACCAACCACTAGCACGACGATGACGATAATCACGGTTCCTATTTGCTCAAACATGGTACCCAGTATGTCATCGATGGTGAATGACGGTAAAACTCGTCACGATTTGACGAGACGCGCAATGGCCGCGGAAGCCTCCGCAAGTTTTTCATCGGCCACCTCGCCGCCCTGAATCGACGCCTGCCGCACGCAATGGTTGAGATGATCGTCCAGCAGCAATAACGCCACGGATTTCAGCGCCGAATTCGACGCCGAAATCTGCGTCAGAATATCGATGCAGTATTTGTCATCCTCCACCATCTGCGTGATGGCACGCACCTGTCCTTCGATACGGCGCAATCGTGCGATGACCTTGGCCTTGTCTTCGTCATAACCATGCATCGCAAACCCCCTGATACTTATCCGTCAGCTGAACACACCCCATTATATACCCTCTAGGGGTATAGGGTATACACTGTTGTTCAGTACAACAAACAAGGGGAAGGAACGGTTATGGAGCTCAGCATCTTCTCGGCCGCCACGGCGCTGATAGCGGCGGCCGCATTGACATGGCTGGTACTGCGGTTCTTCTTCGGAACGCAGAAAGCCACGGCCGGGGCCATGGACGCCTCCGGCGAACGCCAATCCGCAACAATCACCGTCAAGGGCGGGTACTCCCCCGCCGTGATCAGCATGCGCACGGGTACGCCGATCACGCTGACTTTCGATCGACAGGAGACCGGCGAATGCACTTCGCATGTGGTGTTCGCGGATCTGGGGCTTGACGCCATGCTGCCGGGCAACGCCACCACCGACGTGGAACTACCGGCGTTGCCGGCGGGCGAATATCCGTTTGCATGCGGCATGAATATGGTGCATGGGTTGTTGAGGGTTGAGGGAGAGGAGAGTAAGGACGGTGCGGATAAGGACGGGCTTCGCCCGCGTGCTGACAGCTCGGCCGAAGCCGAGGGGGTCTCTCCCTCAGACTTGCGGGTTGGAGATCCGGTTGTGGATGCGGCGGAGGCCGAGCGGCGAGAGGCGGCTGAACGCGCCAATGAGATCAAGGCGCTGACGAAGCTGGTGATTGTGGGCGCGGTACTGACGTTGCCGGTATTCGCCGTCACCATGCTGCATATGGCCAATCCCGCGCTGGTGCCGCATTGGATGGTGAACCCGTGGCTGCAGGCCATTCTCATCACGCCGGTGATGTTCTACTGCGGGCGTCCGATCCACACGGTCGGCTTCCCCGCGCTGGCGCACCGCTCCCCCGACATGAACTCGCTGGTCTCGCTGGGCACTTCGGCCGCCTACCTGTATTCGCTGGTGACCTGCATCGCCCCGTGGGTGTTCCCGGAGGGCTCGCGCGAGCCGTATTTCGAATCGGTCGGCGTGGTCATCACCCTGGTGCTGGTCGGCCGCCTGCTGGAGGCCAAGGCCCGCGAAGGCACCGGCAAGGCGGTGCAGTCGCTTATCAGACTGCGCCCGCGCACCGCGCACAAGCTCAACGCCACTTCCGCAGACAATGTGGACGGCATCGAATGGCGTAATCCGGCGCATTTCACGGACACCGACATCGACGCCATCGTCACCGGCGACCTGCTGATCGTCAAGAACGGCGAGCGCGTGCCCACGGACGGCGTGATCGTGGCCGGCGAGGCGCGTATCGACGAATCGATGATCACCGGCGAATCCAAGCCGGTCTCCAAAACCGCAGGCGACCCGGTGACCGGGGCCACCGTGCTGCTCAAGGGCGACTGCGTGATGCGCGCCACCCAAGTCGGCGCGGACACGGTACTCTCGCAGATCGCGGCGATGGTGGCCCGCGCCCAGGCGACCAAGGCGCCGGTGCAGCAACTGGCCGATAAGATCGCCCGGTATTTCGTACCGGCGGTGATGATCATCGCCATCTGGACGTTCGCCATCTGGGTGTCACTGGGCCCGGCGCCGCAACTGGCGCACGCGCTGGTCACTGCGGTCAGTGTGCTGATCATCGCCTGCCCGTGCGCGCTGGGACTGGCCACGCCGCTGTCGGTGACGGTCTCGCTGGGCTTGGGCGCCACCAACGGCGTGCTGGTCACCAGTGCCAAGGCGCTGGAACAGGCGCGTCGCATCGGCACCGTGGTGTTCGACAAGACCGGCACCATCACGCGCGGCGTGGTGGACGCGGCCGCCGACTGGGACAAGCCGAGCTACGAGCAGGACACAGTCAAGGAAGGCTCGCGTGAGGCCGTCGCGGCGTTGCGCGCACGCGGCATCCGCACGGTGATGCTGTCGGGCGACAAGGCCGAGGTAGCCGGGCGCATCGCCCGCGAAGTCGGCATCGATACGGTGATCTGCGAGGTCAAGCCGGACGGCAAGGCCTACTGGATCGCCAAACTGCAGCGCGAACGCGACGAGGCCGCCGCCAAGTCCGCGTACGGCACCTCCCGCACGGCCGCACAATCCCGCACTCTGATTGCGATGGTGGGCGACGGCATCAACGACGCCCCCGCGCTGGCTCAGGCGGATCTCGGCATCGCCATCGGCACCGGCACGGACGTGGCGATGCAGTCGGCGGACGTGACCTTGATGAGCGGCGACTTGCGCGGCGTCATCAAGACCATCAACCTGTCCAATGCCACGATGCGCAACATCCGCGAGAATCTGGGGTGGGCGTTCGCCTACAACGTCATCGGCATTCCGGTGGCCGCCGGCGTACTCTACCCGTTCACCGGCTGGCTGTTGAGCCCGATGATCGCGGGTCTGGCGATGGCGTTGAGCTCAGTGTGCCTGGTGCTGAACGCGAACCGGCTGCATGGAGCGAACATCAACGTGGGTGCTGCCGATGGTCCCGCCGGTTCGGGCAGCAGCACGGCGGATGTCGAATCAGCCGGATCGGCCGAATCCGCCAACGCCGCCAACATCACCGGCTCCGCCACATCCAACGCGCCTCACGAGCCGACCGTCATCATCGACGATCGCACCACGCTGAATCAAACCAATCACGTATCTGACCAATCCAATAATCCAACCAACAAGGAGAACACTATGGATACGGGAATGCACATGCACCACACCGCCCCCGCGGACGGCGAAACCGCCACCGACCCGGTGTGCGGCATGACCGTGGCTGTGAACGCCGATGCGATCACGCGCGAGTATGAGGGCAAGTCCTATTACTTCTGCGGCGAACACTGTGCCACGAACTTCATGAAGGCCCCGCAGGTGTTCCTGGAGCAGTAGTCTCTGCGTTTACCTGATTCAACGACAATGGCCTCCGCCCAAAACGAGCGGAGGCCATTTGCATATATGAATCAATCAACGAATCAGCTGGCGAAGAAGAACACGAACAGCCAAGCGCCGATAATGGCGCCGACAATCGGGGCCACAACCGGGATCCAGGCCTCGCCCCAGCGGGAGGAGCCCTTGTGCGGGATCGGCAGGATGGCGTGCAGCAGACGCGGCATGAGGTCGCGGGCCGGGTTCAGGCCAGGGCCGGTCGGGCCACCCATGGAGGTCACGAGGCCCCACACAATGAAGCCGACGACGATGGAGGCGGCGGCGTAATCCTGCTTGCCCCAAGCCAGGGACAGGCAGCACAGGGCGCCGAAGACGAGCACCAGGGTGCCGAACATCTCGTTGAGGAAGTAGTTGACCTTCTGGTTGTCCGCGTCAGTGGTGCAGAAGGTGCCCAGAATCGCCTCGGCGTCCTCGGTCTCCTTGTAGTGCGGGTAGTAAGTGATGTAGACGATGAGCTGGCCGAGCAGGGCGCCGAGCAGCTGGGCGACGATGTACGGCAGCACGTCGCTCCACGGGAACAGGCCGTTGACGGCCTGGGCGATGGTCATGGCCGGGTTGATGTGCGCGCCGGAGACGCTACCGAACATGAGCACCGGGAACATGACGCCGAAGCCGTAGCCCATGGCGATGTTCAGCCAGCCGGCGTGGTGGCCCTTGGTGTTCTTGAGCTCAACGTTGGCCACGGAGCCGTTGCCGAAGATCATCAGAATGGCGGTGCCGAAGAACTCGGCGGCCAGCTTGGTAAAGAGAGGATAATCCACTGCTTCTTCTTTTCTCTTCGCCGCGCAACAGGCATGGCTGACTGTTCACGGCATTCTGTGTGACTGGAAATCCGTTCGCGGAGCCGGCGACGCGATTTACGCTGGGCGCGAAAGCAAACGTGGTGATTGTACACTTTGCCCCACGACGAAATGCCGGCAAGATGCGATGTCGAATGTCCAGCCGAATGCAATGCCCAAAAAGCCATCGGAATCAGCCGAAGCGACCTTGAATCTCAGTGGTTGCGAATGACGTTGCGCAGAGGCAGGACGCTGGTGGGCGAGACGGACAGTTCGTCGATTCCTAGGCGCAGGAACGTATCGGTCAGGCTCAAGTCTGCGCCAAGCTCGCCGCAGATGCCGCACCAGATGCCATGACGATGGGCAGCCTCGATAGTCATCTGGATCATGCGCAGCACAGCTGGTGAATGCGGGTCGGCAAAGCGTTCGAGACTCGGGTTCTGACGGTCACAGGCCAGCGTGTACTGGGTCAGGTCGTTGGTGCCGATGGAGAAGAAATCGACTTCGGCGGCCAGCTCGTCGGCCATAATGACCGACGCAGGCGTCTCAATCATAACGCCGATCTGGATACTCTCGTTGAAGTCGATGCGCTCGCCGCGCAGCTCGCTTTTGGCTTCTTCAAGAATCCGCTTGGCGTCGCGTACCTCCTGCACAGAGGTGATCATGGGCAGCATAATGGCGATGTTGCCGTATGCTGAGGCGCGCAATAATGCGCGTAACTGGACTTTGAAAATCTCCGGGCGGGTCAGGCAGATGCGGATTGCCCGGTAACCAAGCGCGGGATTATCCTCGTGGCTCAGATTGAAGTAGTCGACCTGTTTGTCCGCGCCGATGTCGAGCGTACGGATGATGACCGGACGGTCGCCCATCTCCTGTGCGACTTGTCCGTATGCATCGAACTGAAATTCCTCGGTCGGCCAGTCCTCGCGTTCCAGATACAGGAACTCACTGCGGAACAAGCCGATGCCCTCAGCATCGTTGGCCAGCACGGCGGCTGCGTCAGAGGGACGGCTGATGTTGGCGTACAGGTGGACCCGCTGACCGGACTTGGTTTCGGTGGGCTTGCCCTTGAGCTTCCGCAGGAGGCTTAGGTGCTCCTCAGCCTCGGCCTTCCTGCGCCGGTATTCGGTCAGCGTGGCCTCGTCCGGGTCGACGAATACCGCACCGCTGGTGCCGTCGATTACGGCAACGTGACCATCATCGGCCGGGTCAAAGGCGTCGCCGATACCTGTGATGGCGGGCAGGCCCATCGTGCGCGCCAGAATCGCGGTGTGCGAGTTCGCTGAGCCCTTGGCGGTCACGAGGCCCAAAACCTTAGCGCGGTCGAGCTGCGCGGTATCGCTGGGAGCAAGATCTTCGGCGAAGATGATGTGGCTTTCGCCGTTCTGCGCGATCCCGTTCTGAACAATACCGTTCTGCACAGCATCGCCTTGTACACTGCCATCCTGCGCCGTGCTATCGCGTTTGCCTTGCAGCACGTTCATCACGCGGCGAGAAACATCCTTGACATCAGCGGCTCGAGCCTGCATGGTCGAGCTATCCATCGCAGCGAACATGGCGGCGAACTGTTCGGCGGCGCTCTTCACCGCGAATTCGGCGTTCACCTTGTCTTGCGCAATCAAACCTTCGACGCATTCCGCATAGTCCGGGTCCTGGAGCATAAGCCGATGGGCGTCGAACAGTTCGGCCTTGTTTTCGCCGAACTCAGCGGCGACGTTGTCACGCAGTTGCTTGAGCTGAGCGACGGCCGTGTCACGGGCCGCGCGGAATCGATCCATCTCGGCCTGCGGGTCGTCGATTAAGCGGCGTTCTACGGCATAATCTACGGCGGCGAGCACGCGGACCGTGCCGATAGCAATGCCAGCGGATACGCTGACGCCCTGTATCGTTCTCATTACAGGTGCTCCTTGAGGAATCGCTCGAACTCTGCAGCAGCGACAGCTTCATCGTTGCCCTGCACCCGAACCGTAACCTCGTCACCTTGTTGAACATCAAGTCCCATAACACCGAAGATACGCTTGGCATCCACGGATTTTCCACCGTAGGCAACGGTGATGCTCGATTCATATTCCTGCGCTTTGGCAACCAATCGGCCAGCCGGGCGGGCGTGCATGCCTTCGGGGTCGGATACGGTGAACGTGAATATCTGAGGCATGACGTTGCTCCTTACACGTCCGGCCGTCACGCGCGAAGACGGCCTTTCCGCACCAGCTACGGACTGATACTGGAAAAAACAAAAAACCAGAATCTTTCGATTCCGGTTGTCTGTGCCCCCGCAGGGATTCGAACCCTGGACACGCTGATTAAGAGTCAGCTGCTCTAACCAACTGAGCTACAGGGGCTTGGTTAGATGTTGAAGTATTCCTTGCAACAGGTGATAAATATACTCAGATTTGAAGCGAATGCAACTCTCGGCGTGTCGCGCCTATTTCCGGCGTTTTTGCTAATACAAAAATCCCCCATGCGGCACAAACCGCACGGGGGATGATGCTTAAGCTCAGACTCTTGGTCTGTGTGATTCCAGCACTAGGCCGGAATGACTCACTCGGCCACGACCTTCACGAAGAAGGAAGCGGTGATCTCCGGGTGGAGGGCCACCTTGGCGGGGAAATCGCCGGTGGTCTTGATGGTCTCGACCTCGATGGCCTTCGGGTTCACCGCAGCCTTGTCGGACAGAGCGACGGCGATGGCCTCGTTGGAGATACCACCGAACAGCTTGCCGGACTCGGACACCTTGGCGGCGATCTCGACGGTAGTGCCCTCGATGGCGGCCTTAGCGGCGACGGCGTCCTCGCGGGTAGCGACGGCCTTGGCCAGACGAGCGCGCTTCATAGCGACGATCTGAGCCTCAGCGCCCTTGGTCCACGCGAAAGCGAGGCCCTGCGGGAACAGGTAGTTGCGGGCGTAGCCGGACTTCACGTCGACAACGTCACCGGAATGGCCCAGGTTGGACACGGTCTTGGTGAGAATAACCTTGGTTTCAGCCATTGTTCAAAGCCTCCCTAACTCAGCGACCCGAGGTGGCGTACGGCAGCAGGGCCATCTCGCGGGCGTTCTTGATCGCCTTGGACAGCTCACGCTGCTCCTGCACGGTCACGCCGGTGATACGACGGGAACGGATCTTGCCGCGATCGGAAATGAACTTACGCAGCAGCGCAACGTCCTTGTAATCGATCTCGGTGACCTTGGCGGCCTTCAGCGGGTTCGGCTTCTTCTTGAACGGCTTGACCGGCGGTTGCGGCCTCTTACGTGACATGATGTTCTCCTTATAAATCTTGATATTGATTGCTGCTGGCAGCGGGGAGGCAAGTACTGATCAGAACTCCGGGTCGGAATCGTCGCCGCCGAAATCGGAGGAAGCGCCGAACGTGGAGAAGCTACCGGCATCAGATGCACCGGCATTACTCCACGGGTCGACCGCAGGAGCGGACGGGTTGGCGGGAGCGGCAGACTGCTGGGAGTATCCAGCGCCACCACCCTGATAGCCACCGTTGTAACCGCCCTGGCCACCGGCATAACCACCTTGGCCCCCCTGGTTGCCATAGCCCTGATTGGGCTGCTGACCACCCTGGAAACCACCGGAACGACCCTGGAAGCCGCCCTGACCGGACGACTGGCGAGTCACCTGTGCGGTGGCGTAGCGCAGGGAGGGCCCGATCTCATCGAGCTGCATCTCCACGACGGTTCGCTGGGAACCATCCTGTGCCTGATAGGAACGCTGCTGGAGGCGACCGGTGGCAATCACGCGCATGCCCTTCTTCAGGGACTGGGCGCAGTGGTCGGCCAGATCACGCCAAGCGGAGCACCTCATGAACAGCGCCTGACCATCCTCGAACTGGTTGGTCTGACGATTCCAGGTTCGCGGGGTGGAAGCAATCGTGAAGCTCGCCACGGTCGCACCGCTGCCAATAGTGCGCAGCTCGGGGTCCGCAGTGAGGTTGCCCACGATGGTGATGACGGTTTCACCTGCCATAACGGTCCTTCTTACTTACCTTGAATACCAGCTGTTCAGCTGACTAAACGCTTGATTCAGCCCTTACGAAGAATCTTCGTACGGATCACGGATTCGTTGAGGTTCAGAACACGGTCAAGCTCATCGCTGGTAGCGGGCTCGGCGGTGTACTTCACCACGACGTAGTTGCCTTCGGTCTTACCGGCAATCTCATAGGCGAGCTTGCGACGGCCCCAGTAATCGGGCTCATCGAAAGAGCCGCCTTCCTTGGTGACGAGTTCCAGATACTGCTCGGTCAGCTTCTTCAGACCGCGCTCATCCAGCTCAGGATCGGCGATGAACATCAGTTCGTACTTGTGCGCAGACATCACCCACCTCCTTCGGACTATTCGGCCACGGACGTTCCGTGGCAGGAGTGTGTATGCGTGTTAGCCCATGACGCAGCACCAAACCGGCACCGCCTCTTCGGGCAACTTGGACAGTCTATATATGAGGCGGGACAGGGTATGCCCATATTCTTGCCGGTTTCGCGATGCCCACCGTTTTGGCCAAGCCCACGCAGCCCGCGGCTCCCATCACTCCCGGAGCGGCACCGGTAGCCGCACCTGGCGCGACCTCCACCACCATGAATGAGCAACAGAAGAAAATCTTCATCATCGTTGGTGCCGTGGCCGGCTTCCTCGTGCTGTTCGGTATCGTGTATGGCGTGCTGTCTTCCGCCGTGTTCAGCGCGAAGAGCGTTGCGAACAGCTATGTGGCCGCCATCTCCTCCGGCAACTACGACAAGGCCAACACCATCGCCGATCCTCACGTGAATACGAACCAGCGCGCACTGCTGACCAGCAAGGCATCCTCGGGCGAGAACACGCGCATCACCAACGCGCGCATCTCGCAGACCTCCAATAATGCCGATGGCACCGTGAGCGCCCAGCTGACGTACACGCTTGAAGGCAAGGAGGTCAACGGCAACTTCACCATCAAAGACAATAAGGTCAGTGTCGAGTTCTCCGAGTGATTTCGGCAATCTCAACACTCTTACGAAATAAGCACCCCGCCGTGGCGTTCGCTGCGGCGGGGTGCTTGTACACTGGTTAAGGCGTAAATCACACAGCGACTCAAACAAAGGATGCGAACGCATGTCGGCGATTCTTGAAGGCACTCCGGATAAACGACTCGTATTGGTCACGGGCCGCGCCTACCCCGAGCTAGCTGAGAAGGTGGCCGAATGCTTGGGAACCGAAATCCTCGAAACCACGTCCTATGACTTTGCCAATGGCGAGATGTACGTGCGTTTCACCGAACCGGTGCGCGGTGCGGACGTGTTCGTGCTGCAGTGTCATTCGGGCGATATCAACAAGTGGATCATGGAACAGCTCATCATGATCGATGCTTTGAAGCGCGCCTCCGCCAAGTCGATTACCGTGGTGGCGCCCTTCCTCGGCTACTCGCGCCAGGATAAGAAGCACCGCGGTCGTGAGCCCATCACCGCCCGTCTGATTTTCGATCTGTTCCACGCCGCCGGTGCAGACCGCATTATGACGGTCGATCTGCACGCCGCTCAGGAGCAGGGTTTCTTCGATGGTCCGGTCGATCATCTAACCGCCATGCCGGTGCTGCTCGATTACGTGCGTTCCACCCTTGATCTGGGCAACACCACCATCGTGTCCCCGGATGCCGGCCGTATCAAAGTGTCCGAACAGTGGGCCGCCAAGCTAGGCAATCTGCCGCTGGCATTCATCCACAAACAGCGTGATATTACTCGTCCGAACCATGCCGAGGCACATGGCATTATCGGCGATGTCGACGGCCGCGACTGCGTGGTCATCGACGACATGGTCGATACCGCCGGTACTATCTGCGAAGCCGTGCGCACCCTGAACGAATCCGGCGCCAAGTCGGTGACGCTGGTCGCCACCCATGGCCTGCTCTCCGGCCCGGCCGTGGAGCGCCTGTCTCACTGCGGCGCGCATGAAATCGTGTTTATGGACACCGTGCCGATTCCCGAAGAGAAGCGCCTGCCGAATATGACCGTACTGTCTTGCGCACCGCTGCTGGCCGCGGGTATTCGCTCCGTGTTCGAGGAAGGTTCCGTGGCGATTCTGCTCGACGGCCTGCCCGAGGACATGCGTCCGCGCAATATCTATGCGTGATTGATACGCCGAAAATCCTTACGAAAAAACGCCGCTTGGCTATTGATCAAGCGGTGTTTTTTCGTATAGCTCCAATCAGATGAAGGCGCGCTCGCCGAAGATGGCGGTGCCGACGCGCACGATGGTGGAGCCTTCTTCGATGGCGTAGGCCATGTCATGGGTCATGCCCATTGACAGTTCGGTGCAGTCGGCCGTGCCTTCGGCACCGGAGGCAAGAATCTGGTCACGAGTGCGGCGCAGATGCGCGAAGCCCGCACGAATCGTGCGCTCATCATCCACATGGGCACCAATAGTCATCAATCCCTGCAAGCGCAGTCCGCCCATCGCACCGATGCGCTGGGCCAAGTCGATGGCGTGGCTGGGTGCGCAGCCGGACTTCGATTCCTCGCCGGATTCGTTCACCTCCAGCAACACGCCGACCGTGATGCCGCGCATGGTGGCACGGCGGGCGATCTTTTCCGCCAGTTCGATGGAATCCACGGATTCGATGGTGTCCACTACCGGCAGCACCTTGCCGATTTTATTGGCTTGCAATTGGCCGATGAGATGGAAAGGAATATGCGTTGCAGCTGCGGCATTGGCCGTGTCAGCCTCAGCGGCATCAATCACGCCTAGCGAATAACCACGCTCCCCCAGTCGTTTTGCCAGACCGTCAGCCTTGACAGTAATCTCCTGTGGACGATTCTCACCAATCACGCGAATACCAGCATCGATAGCCGCCAGAATCTCGCCGACATCGCGCGTCTTGGTGGCAGCCAGCAATTGGACCGAACCGGCAGCACGCCCAGCTGCGGACTCCGCTGAGGCAATCCGGTCAAGCACGCGATGCACACCATCAGTAATCTCTTGTGCGCGCGCCTGATCGATAACTTCGTTGGCGAGATCCTTATGGTCCATGTATGCCGTCATTGCTGCCCCTGTTCGTAGATTCCCCACCATCGTAGTCTCATACGCGCACATAATGCTTGTTATTGAACAAAAGTGAAGCCCCCGCTGTTCATGCGCGGGGGCTTGGTGATGCTAGGCCGAGCGAGTGGGACTAGCAGGTACCGGACTTGCGGCGCTTGAGGATGATTACACCCGCAACAGCAAGTACCACGGCGAGGATGCCAACACCAAGCACGGCTGCACCGGTGTCAGGTATCTTCTTGTGCTTGCCGGAGTCTGCATCACCCTTGTTCTGGTTGGAATCGTTGCCTTGGTTGGGCTTGTCCGTGCCGGAACCGGGCTTATCGCCACCCTGGCCAGGCTTCGTGGTGCTCTTCTCAACCAGACCCGCGATGGCATCGCTGATTGCCTCAGTCGCGGCCTTCACATCAGACTGCGTGGCCCGATCGTCACCAATCAGCGCATTCGCCGTAGCGACTGCCGAATCAAGCACGGCCAGCGATTCATCAGTCCACTTTGTGCGATCCACGGCAGCAGCGGCATCGAGCTGAGCGCTCAGCGCGGCACGATCTTGCACCGTAGCTACAAGCACCAGCTTCTTCGCTGCCTGCTTCAGCTGGGTTGCGGCATCCACCACCGCAGCTTCGGTGGCATCCTCAGCCTTATACACCTGCTGCGCCGAATCCAATACCGCCGCGTACTCCGCCCATGAAGTCTCGGTGTACTTGGAGGCATCGTCAGCCTTAGGCGAGTCAGCGAGCGCCTGCTTGAGCTCGGTCTTGTCGATCGGTGTGGGCTCAGGCGGCTCAGGCGTACTGTCGTCAATGGCATGAACCTGCCATTCGGCAACAGCCGGAGAAGCCGAGCCGGACGTGATAACCATACGCAACTTGGTAGTCTTGACCGGAGTGTTCCACGTGCCATCAGACCACCCCTTGGCATCGCCGGTGGCCCAGCCAGCAGACGGTGAATTGGCGGTCACAGTGTAGGTGGCGTCGGAAATATCCACGAAGTTGCCGGCACCGTTGTTCGCCAAGGCGTCCCAGTACTGCAATTCCCACGATGCCGGAATACCCAATCCGCCATCATCCGAGGTGAATTGCACGCGGCTAGAGTCGATAGTCACTTCACGGTCCCACTCGTAGTCGAGGCGCATCTCACCGGTGTTGGGCCAAGTGCCCCAGACATCCTCGTTGGCAATGGTGATATCGGGAATGATCTTGCCGTCGTTCAACGCGGCGGCACCCTTGACCCAGCCGGATGCCTTGCCGTCCACATCGGTGGCGGTGGCATCGCCCTCAATGTAGCCGGTCAGCGGCACGGAAGTGTCGGATGGAATGTCGGTTTTCGCCGAAGCGGACACGTTGCCGGCCTTATCGGTGGCGCGGTAGTACACGGTGGCGCGCGACGCGCTCGGTGCAGCAATCGGCTTGCTGTACGTGGCCCATTGACCGTCTGTGCCAATGCGGTATTCAATTGATGCGACACCGGAACCGGTGCCGTCATCAGCGGTCAAGGTCAGCGTGCGCTCCTCCTTATCGGCGGCGGCGGTCACGGTTGGCGCGGCGGAGTCCACCTTGCCGCCGGCCTTGGCCACGTCGGAAACGTTGCCGGCCTGATCGGTGGCGCGAGCCCACACTTCGACATCGCCCTGCTGGGAAAGCGTGGCAATGGCCGCGTTTGCATTCGCGGCGATGGTGGTCCAGCTCTTGCCTTGATCAGCGGAAATCTCCAGCTTGGCGATAGGTGCGGTGTCGTCCGTGGCCTGCACGGTGGCGAACGGAGCGGTGGTGAGCCACTCGCTATTGCCTGCGTTAGCAGTAACGGCAACGGTTACAGTCGGCTTCGTGGTATCAGCGGCAGGCTGGTAGCCGTCCTGCACGGTGACATTTACCGACACATTGCCCTGCTCGCTTGCCTCACCGGGCACGCCGGCGACCACGCCGTAGGCCGTAAACGAACCGACCTTGGCATACGAGGAAGCATCAACTGGACGCCAAATTACTGGGGAGGCAACGGTTGGGTTCCCGTACTTCACATCCACTGTGGCCGGCAGAGTAGGCGCAGTACCGGTGGCGGTGGTCACGCTCTTCGGCGCAGTGATTGCCGGCGATTCGCTGGAGTCGGAGCCGACTTCCCATTCAGCAACGGCCACGGAGGCATAGCCGCCATCCACAGCTTGACCGGTCATGTCGAGCTTTAAGGCAGTAGTGGTCACCGCATCGAAGGTGACGGCGTTGGGGTTGGCCTTGCCTGTGGTCGTTGTATAGGCACTCGGGTTGGTGACATCCTTCCATGTGCCGTCCGCGTCCAAGTACTGAATCTTCCACGAGGCGGGCGCGCGCAGAGCGTTGGAATCCACGTCGAACCAAACCTTAGACGAGTTGACGCGCACAGTGCCATCCCATTGGTAGACCAGAGAATCGCCGGACTGCGATTGCGGGATAGAACGGTAGTTGGTCCAGTGATTCGGCGGGACCACAGCGGTTTGCAACACACGGCCGTCGTTCACCGAACCCTTCCAAGCAGGCGTTTCAGTGAACGTGGCGCTCACCTTTGCGTACGGAGCCACGTTGGTGGAGGGCTGCGTTTTCTCGGCCTTGGTTGGATGGGCGGTGGAAACCATCTGGCCGTCGGCGGTCCAATCGACTTCATCAATGCACACGGCACGGCGGAAATCGGTGCCGCCTTCCTTGTCGCCGGTGTGATAGGTCACATACCATTTGTCGCCGAACTGGAGCACCGAGGGGTGCATCGTGGTGGCCGAGCCAGAAGGCACGATTACGCCTTGGTACTTCCATGGGCCGAGCGGGCTGTCGGAAGTGGAGTACTGGATGCAAGCTTGATAGTTCGATTCCACGCAGGTGGCCGTGCCCGAACCGGGCTTACCGCCGTCGTACACGTTGTAATAGGTATCGCCCTTACGGAACACCCACGCCGCCTCGAAGAATCCCTTCGGGCCGTTCGCGTTGCTGTCCGCGTCCTTCATGGTGTGGAGGTTCGGCGTGGTGCCATCAGCCTTGGTTTCCACCTCGGTGTATGAGGTGCGGCCGGTTGTGGCGTCCTTCTTCATCTTGATGGCGAGCTGAGTGCCGAACGTACCAAAGTGCAAATATCCGGTGCCATCCTCGTCCACAAAGAATGCCGGATCGATGGTTTCAATCTGGGTTTGCGATGTGGTGAGCAGCGGCTTGCCGATGGCATCCTTCCACGGGCCGAGCGGACTCTTCGACTTGGCCACGCCGATGGCGAACGGGTCCTGTCCAGCCGCCTCAGAAGCCTTGTCCTTCACCGGCACGTAGTAGTAGAACCAATCATCGGAAGTGTCGCTCGGGGTGCCGTTATCGTCGGCTACGACTTGGCCGGCGTACGCGCCATCGCCGGTGGCCCAGCTGAACAGGTCTGCCTTGGCGATGGTCTTGTAATGTGTCCATTTGCCTTGATTCAGGCCGTCTTCATCGGTGACGTATACGCCCCAGTCCTTCATGTTGAAGGAGCCGTAGTCGGGCGAAGCCTCATCGTGACCGGTGAAGACGAAGAGTTTGCCGTCATAGCTCAGCGCGGATGCATCTGCAGAGTAGTAGTTCTGCGAAAGATCGTTCGGGGTGTCAATACCCTCGTTCTGCCCGATGGGGTTGCGCATGTAGCTGGGCAGTGCGCTATTGTCGATTTGGGTGACGGTGACATCAGGATTGTTATACGGCAGTTCGTTATACGCGTGACCGGCAACGCTGGGCGCGTTGTCAGCGGTGGCTGAATCGGCGGCCATTGCGGTCGGCGCAAGGGCAAGGCCTGACAGCAATGTCGCTGCGGCGACGAGTCCACCGGCCACCGCGCGAACCGATTGCGCGGATACATGGAAACTCATAGTGCTCCTCATTGAGTGAGTGAAAAGAGTAATGATGGGTAGAAGGAAAAGGCTAGAGCCCCCTCTGTGAGGGGGCTCACTCGGCAGAATGACTCCGTTGCGGGTCAGGCCGAGTGGCGAGCCGAACCGTGGTCGCCGGACTGGCGACGCTTCAGGATGGTCACGCCTGCGGCGGTGAGCAGCACGGCAGCCGCAGCAACTACGGAAACCGCGGCACCAGTCGGAGGCACACGATCACCCTTGTTGTCCTTATCATCCTTATCAGTGTCGGTCACACCAGGCTGCTGGGAGCCGGGCTTCTGCTCAACCTTGGTGGCCCAAAATGCCTTGTCAAGAGCATCCTGTGCGGCATCGACGTCGGCCTGCTTGGCGTCCTTGTCGTCGTACACCTTCTGAGCGGCGGCAATCTGGCTCTGCAGAGCCTGCCATGCCTTCTCGGTGTACTTCGACTTGTCAGCCTTCTTGGCCTGCTCGATGGAAGCCTTGAGAGACTCCTTCTTCACCGTTTCGACGGCGGGCTTCTCTTCCAAGGCCTTGACGGCCTTGTTCAGCGAAGCGGACGCTTCCTGGACGGCGGCCTGAGTGACCTCACCGGACTCATCGCCCTTGAGCACACCTTCCGCAGCCTCGATGGCCTTGTTCAAGGCCTCGACACTCTTATCCGTGTACTTGCCGGAAGCGGCCTCGGCCTTGGCCGTGTCGATGGCCGCCTGCAACGTGGACTTCTCCACGTCGGTGGCGAGCGCAACGAGCACCTTCTGGCCGTCCTCGAGCTTGGTCACCTGCTCGGCGACCTGTTCTTCGGTGGCATTGACATCGTCGTACACAGCCTGGGCAGCGTCAATGATTTGCTGGAACTCAGCCCATGAAGCGGCGGTGTAGCGGCGTGCATCGAGGCCGTTGGCTGTGTCAAGAGCCGACTTGAGCGCGGTCTTGTCGACCGGGGTAGGTTCAGGCTCGGTGCCGTCAATACCATGCACGCCCCACTCGGCCACGGCGGCCCCGAAGGTGCTGCTGCCGGTGTACGGAGTGAGCACGAGTCGCAGCGACTTGGTGGTGACCGGCTTGAAGGTCACAGCGCTCCAACCCTTGGCATCGGTATCCGCACGAGAAGCCGGCGAATTACGCACGACGGTGTAATCCTCGGTGGGCTCGACGTCCTTCCAAGAACCATCCTCGGCGAGGTACTGAATCTTCCAAGCGTCCGGGACTTCCAGACCACCCTTCGAATCGTCAGTCTCAGCGAAGTTGGCCCAGAACTGGGCGCGGCTCTGGTCAATGGTCACGGACTGACCGAAGTCGTACTGGGCGTACATGCCGTCCTTTGCCTTGCCCCAAGAACCCCAGACCTTGTCGTTGACGTTCTGATCATCCGTGGTCGGCCAAGTATCATCGACGACTACGCCGTCGTTGAGCTTGCCTTCGGCCGGTGACCAGGTCGCCTCGGAATCAGGCGAAATGGTGGTCCTGGTCGCCTTGCCTTCAATCCAACCGACCAACGGCTCAGGCTCAGGCTCCGGAGTGGAGGAACCGTTCGGGTCGGCAACCACGTGGACAGTGAGCTTGGCAGCTGCGGAAGACGAACCGTCGTCGACGGTACCAGCCACCTCGTAGTCACCAACCTTGGTCAGGTCGATGGCCTTGATGTCAGCATCCTTCCACGTGACCTTGCGGTCGTCGTTGTATCCGTTCGGGAACTTCACCGGAACCGTGGCGGGCAGGTCGATGGACTTGGCGTTCTGGTAGACGGTCTGCTCAACCGGCTGCGCATTACCCACGGTCTGCAATGCGGTATCGGAACGAGCCGCGATGTGTGCAACCGTACCGCTCAGCGCACCGGCGACGATGCCCTTGACATCGAATACGGCATCGGCGGCCAGCTGAGCGTCGGTCACCTTATCCCACGTGACGGCGAGGTCACGGCGAGAACCGTCGGTGTATACGGCGCTCACGGTGGAGGGCAGCTTCAGATCATCGGCCTTGGAACCGGTCTGCACCAGTCGGTTGACTTCGTCCACGCTCACCGGCTCGATGGCGTACGCCTCGAACTCGGAAGCACCCACGATGGCGCCCTTCGGGAAGACCACGCGCAGCTTGTCGGTTTCGACGGTGTCGGCGAACTTCACTTCGTTGCCTTCGTTCTGATTGACCGTGTAGGACTGGCCGTCAGCCAGCTTCACATCCTGCCAGTTACCGTCAGCGTCAGCGTACTGGAGCTTCCAAGATGAGGCCATCGGCACGCCACCGCCATCGGTCCAGAAGAAGACCTTGGCCTTCTTCAGTGGCACCTTGCCGGCCCACTTCAGTTGCAGCCACGGCTCCACACCAGTGTTGTCGCCCCAGTTGTTCCAGGTCTCGTTCGGCGTGTTGGTGTATACCACCTGACCGTCGATGACCTTCTTGGCGTTGTCCTTCGGCTGGTAGCCGTTGGTGTAGCTGGCAGAGGCGCTCGACTGCGGGGCTACGTTCACGGTACCGTCAGAGGGGATGCCGTGAACGGTGATTTCCTTGGAGCCTTCCTTCTCGCCATCGGAAGCGGTGAGCTTCAGGACGTAGTCGCCTTCCTTGTTGAAGGTGACGGTGGTGCTGGCAGCGGAGGCGTCCACGAACTTCGCAGTACCGCCTTCCGGACCGGAGACCTGGGACCATGTGGTGGTGACGTCGCCTTCTGCGGGCAGACCGTCATCCTTCACCGTACCGACGAGCTTGGCACCAGATGAGGTGCTGGAAGACACGTAAGCATCCACCTGCGGAGTCTGGTTCTCGGAAGTGCCGTCAGCCTTGATACCGGTGTTGTAGGCTTCGATCTCCTTGACACCGACGGCCATGCCGGCCTGCGGCGTGAAGGTGACGCGGATGGTCGTGGTCTCCACCGGAGTGAACTGGATACGGTTGTAGTTCGCGCCCGCGTAGTTCGGGGTGCGCACCTGATCCGCAATCGGGGCCCATGTGCCGTCATCCTTCTGGTACTCCAACTTGTAGTTGGCGGGCTCGGCATAGCCGGAGATGGTCTGGCTGGACGAGCTCTGGTAGAAGTACAAGCGGATGTCGTCGATCTTCTGCTTGCCGTCCTTGAACTTGATATTGAGCGTGTCGGTCTTGTTCTCAGAGCCCTTGGTACCCCAGAACGATTCCATCACGGTCTTGCCGTCCACCGCGTTCTTGGCCGGGTAGTTGGTGTCCTTCTCGGCGTAGGTGGTACCGGTCACGTCCGCGTCCTTGGCCACGTTCGTGGTGGACTTGGAGGCGGAGTCGACGTTGGTGCCGGACTTGGCGAACAGGTCGGTCACGCGCTGATCGGCATTGAAGGTAACCTGATTGGCGGCCTTCACGTTCTTGACGGCTTCGGCGCCGACGGTAACCTGGGCACTGGAATCGTCCTTGACCTCGACCGTTCCCGCAGCCGGGTCATAGATGAGGTGCGCCAGCTTGTCGGAGGTGAAGGCGAGCTTGCCGCCCACGTACAGGCTGTAGCCAGCAGGACCACCGTAGTGGCTGCCGTCCTTGTCCCATACGATGGAGACATCCTGATCGTGGTAGCGCAGGTTGTTTACCGTGAAGTAGTTCCAACCGGGGATTTCGATCGGGTTTAGCTCAATCTTGTTGTCCTCGCGCGGCACCATACCGGCTACGTCCTCGACCATCGTCCAGTTCGTGGTGCCGAGCTGGGTGTGGTGAATCCAGGAGCGGTAGGTGATCTTGCCGCCGTTCTGTGCGGCGTCAAGGTTCTTGTCGAGGTTGTTGATCACGCCGTCACCGTTCACATCGCCGACGTTGTTGTTGTCCTCGTTCCAGAACTCGTTCTGATCAGGGTAGTTGTTATCGCCGCCCTGGTAGTGCGCGAACGCCACCCAGTACAGCAGCTTCTTGAACTGCTCATTGGTGATGTAGCCATTCTTGGCTGCATCGTAGTTGCGGATACCGGCCGAGTAGACCTGCAGCAGCGGCTGCGCATTAATGATGGAGAAGTTGTTGGAACCGGGGAAGTTCAACGCGGCCTTGTCCGCTTGGTTGGCGGTGAAGAACGGGAAGATCGGGAACTCGTTGGAATCCTCGAACAGGCGCAGAGCCTTGTTGTAATCTTCGTTGCCGGTAGGCATCAGGCCTTCGGAGTACGGGTAGTAGTTATTGATCTCCTTGTACTTGGCGAAAGCACCGTCGTTCAGCCACCTGTGCTTGAGCAGGTTGTCGGACTTGTCCCACAGTTCAGTGGTGACTTCTTTCTGGATCTTGTCGGCGATGGCCTGCATCTTCTCGGCGTTGGCGGTATCGCCAGCAGCCTTGTATGCCTGAGCAGCCGCGTTAGCGTTGGCCCACATATTGGCGGAACCATCGGCGCGATCCATGCGCTGGCCGGAGCGACCCGGCTCAGAGAAGGAAACGGCGTCGGCATCGTTACCGGTCATCGACCACCAGGACCAGTCAATCAAGCTGTTGTCATTGTTGTTCTGGTTGTCGTTGTTGTCCGGCTCGCTCTTGGAAGCGAGTAGACCTTGCACGTCCTCGGCACCCTGGTCGGCCAGCTTCTCGGCCACGGTGGACGGACCGCCGTGCACCTTGTAGGAGTCCCAGCCGGCGCGCGTGATGTACTGCGTGTAGCTATGGTTCCAGTTGGCCGGGTCGCCCGGATTGTCGTGGTAGTAGTAATAGCCTGCCTTGCTCTTCTTGGCGGTATCGCCGGCGGAAAGCCAGGTGCCGTAGGAGTACTCGGGGTTGCGGAACCACTTGGTGTCCATCATGAACATGCCGGAGGTGAGCACGATCTGGTTGTTGTAGCCGAGCACACCCTCGATGGAGGTCGGGTACTGGAAGGTGTTGCCAGGTATGTTGGCGTCGAGCATGTTGAAACGACTCAGCCACCAGCGGTAGACCACGGTCTTATCGATGTTGTCTTCCGGAGTGTCCACATAGGGAGCGTTATCGACCCACCACTTGTTGTAGGTGGTCACGGAATCCTTGTAGGAGGCGGCAGCATCCTTAAAGTCGCCGGTGTAACGGGCCTCATATTCCTTGGTGGAGTCAGGCAGTTCGTTGGCGATCAGGCCGAGCTGAATCTTGACGGTCTGCGGTTCGTTGGCCTTGAGGCTCAACGTGCTGGTGAGTTTGCCACCGCTGACGATCCAGTTGGAACCGTCCTGGTTGTTGGCGGAGAAGCGCGGATAGATGGTCGTCAGGTTGTTCTTGACGTTCACGCGGCCAGTAAGTTCGGTGGCACCATCAGCACCCTCGGCGGCGAACGGCGAGGCCGTGGTCAGTGTGACATCGCGGTCCTGCGTGCTTTCCACGGTGAGGTTCGCAACCATCACGTTGTTGTAGGTGATGTACTTAACTTCCTTGATCTTGAGGCTCTTGCCACCGGTCTGGAACAGGGAGGTGAAGTAGCTCGGTGTCTGCTTGCGCTGGGAGGCGTCTTCGTTAAGGGTCTGGTTTGCACCGTCAGCGTTTACGGTAACGGTAAAGCCATCCCTGTTGGTCTCATCCCAGTAGGCGGTGTTACCCACAAAACCGAGCCGATTAGGCGTGTGCGTGTACATGTAGGCGGCGCGACCACGGGTGAACAGGTAGTTGTTGCCGTCGGAGCCTTCATACGAGTAAGCACCCTTGTCGTTCGTGCCTTTACCAGTTGGCTGTGCACCAGTACGGGTGAGAATCTTATCGATCCAGAAGTCATGGTCGGTGTCGGTGCCGGCCAGGTTCTTCACGTCGTTATCGAATGTCTCCTGCAGATAGCTGGCGGCAGGGTTATATGTGGTGTTGTTCGCCGCCGTCTTCATCGGATCATCAGATCCCTTGAACGACGGATATGCCACATCCGCATTCTTGATGACGGGCGTATCGGCTGCCTGCGCGGTGACTGCACCGCCGGTGGCCAGTGTGGCGACCGCTGCAACCGCGCCGATTGACGCAAGCCACCGCTTTCGTGTTGATTGATGCATTCCTGCTTGGACCTCTCCGCCCCGGTCTTTCGCGTCTTCGCTCAGGCTACGTCGCGTCTATGCGACCAGGACTTCTTCTGTGGATGCTGGGCCGCAGAGCCCGTTCTCCATCAGTTTCCTTTATTGGTTATTGGGTTCACCGGAATGAGTGTCTTCAGTAAATCTGGTGTGATATCCGCCATGGATATCCCGGTTGGAGCAATTCACCGAAGCTGATTCCACATCATAACCGAGCGAATACGGTTTCACAACTTTCCCTCAGTGATATCAACCATCTTATACAACAAAAACCCGGTAATTTCTCAGCTTTCGCATTTATTTTCGCATTAGAGCATTGCTGCGTTTCGCCGTGTCGCAGTACCTACGGCGCAACGATTCAGCCTCGCTGAATCAGGAACCAACAGGCTCCCGCTGGCGGGAGCTGGCTCGCAAAGCGAGACTGAGGGTGGCTTACACGGTACCGCTTATGACCGCCCTCAGTCGACTCCGCCGACAGCTCTCACAGCAGGAGCATATAATTAAAAAATAATCTCCTGCACGGGTATTACCCCGCACAGGAGACCTCATTCCCCGGATGTGTTTTCGGCTCCAATCGATACTGACATCCGGCCTATGCCGTCATCGACTTATTACAGACGATGGCGGCATAAGTATTTTTTTGCCGGCCAGTTGCGCGCAGGCCGGCATATCGCCGATATTTATCGACGCTGGAAGACACGCATCTCGCCTATCTCGCGGTTGGCCCACGAGTAGTACGGCACCAAGCGCAGCGTCGCGGGTTCGCCCGCACGCGGTTCGTCGGCATCCACGTACAGCGGCGCGTCATCCTCGTCGGCGTGCTCGCGCACTGCCGGCAAATCAACGGTATCGACGCCACCCAGCAAGTCGGCCTGGAAAGCCACAGCGGCATCCGCACCGGTGACGCCATCGGCCAGACGATAGTTCCACAGATCACCGGGGTTATCGACCTGTTCGGCGCAGTAGACCAGCGGACCGCGCATAACGGCCACCTGGCCGGCGTCGGAGCGCACGCGGGAGTTGGCGCGCACGAACTTGACGGACATGTCGAGCTCGAGCGCAATCTCCAACGTATCGCCGGCGTTGACCACAAGGTATACGAAGCCGTCTTCCAGCGAACCCACTGCGGGCTTGCCGTTCACGGTCAGCGTGTAGGAGCCCAAGGACCAGCCGGGGATGCGCAGTCCAAATCGGACCGAGCTGTCCGCAGCGCTGGCGGGCAGGCTCACCGTGTATTCCACGTGACTGTCCCACGGGAAGTCCGAACGCTGTTCGACCGTAAGGCCGGAAGCAAAATCGGCCTTGTTGGCGATGAACTGGTGGCTCAGCACGGTCTTGCCGCCGTCGCGCTCGGTGTAGATGTAACGGTCCACTGAAGCGATGAGTCGGGCGATGTTGGCCGGGCAGCATGCGCAGCCGAACCAGTCGACACGGTGGGAGAGCACGTGGTGACGATCCGGGTTGTCCAGTCCGTCGGGAGTAGTCTCCAGTGCGTTGACGTAGTAGTACTGCTTGCCGTCAAGCGAGATGCCGGCGATGGAACCATTGAACAGTTCCTTCTCCAGCACATCGGCGTATTCGCCCTTGGGCTCGAGGTCGAGCATCTGCTGGGCGAACATGCTCATGGCCACGGAAGCGCAGGTCTCGCCGTACATCGTGTCGTTCGGCAGGTCGTAATCGTAGGTGAACGATTCGCCCACATGGGTGGAGCCGATCGCACCGGTGACATACATGCGACGGGTGACGATGTTCTTCCAGAAACGCTTGGCAGTGTCGATCAGCCCCTGATCGCCGAGTAGTCGGCCCACGTGAGCCACGCCGGTGCACAGGTAACCGACGCGCACGGCGTGGCCGTCCGCGGTCTGCTGGTCGCGTACGGGCTCGGCAGCCTGGAAGTAGGTGGGCTTGTAGAAGCCGAGATCATGGAAGATGTTGTCGCCGTTCATCGCCTTGAGCTGCTTGGCGTAGAACTGCGGATCCTGACCGCGCACGTCGATGAGATACTGGGAAAGCGTCAGATAACGCTTCTCACCGGTCTCTTCATACAGCTTGGCGAGGGCGAGCTCGATCTCAGGATGACCATCGGCGCCGTGGATCTTGCCTTCTTCGGGGCCGAAGTTGGCATCCAGGCAGTCGGCCATCTTTTTGGCGACTTCAAGGGCCTGCTCGTTGCCGGTCACCTGATGGTAGGCGACGGCGGCCTCGATGTAGTGACCCATCACGTACATCTCGTGGCTCTGCTGAATCAGGCTGAAGCGCGGGCGGTCGGCCCATACGCCGGACTTGATCTGGTACGGGGTGTCCAAATAGCCGTCCGACTGCTGGGCGCGGGCGATGAGATCGACCGTGCGGTCGCACAGCGCCTTGAGCTCGGGATCCGGGTGGTATGCCAATGCGTAGGCGGCTTCCTCAAGCCACTTGTAGACGTCGGAGTCTTGGAAGACCATGCCATGGAACTCGTCGTCCAATTCGCCGGCGGCAACCTTCAGGTTGGCAACCGCATGGCTCTTGTTGTCAGCCAGCTGGTTGCCGGCTGGGTCGTCGGGCACCGTGGTGTCGATCTCGTCGTTCATCACGCCCCACTGGTAGGGGATGACGGATTCGACGATCTGGTCGCGACGCCGCTTCCAGAACGGGGAAGTGATTGTAACGTTCATGATTGTCCTTTTTTTAAGGCCCTTGACCACACCGCCTCCGGCCCTGCAATTAAGGACCGGTTTCAGCCGGGCTCAGTATTGGCTTCGACGCTGTCGCGTCTCAGCACGGAGCTTGCTGGGAGCCCACCGGGCTCCCAGCCAAGGGCCGGCGGCACGAGCCGTCAGCCCTTGACAGCTCCGGCCATAAAGCCCTTGACGTAGTACTTCTGGAGTGCGAGGAACAGGATGGCGCAGGGAATCAGCAGGATCACGACGCCGGCCTCGGTGGCACCGTAGTCGATGACGCCCATGGTCTGCTGACGCATGTTCACCATCGCCAGCGGCAGCGTGGACTTGGACGAAGAGCTCAAGTACAGCGGAATCATGAAGTTGTTCCATGCCTCGAGGAAGGCGAGCAGGCCAACCGTAACCATCGAAGGCTTGACCACCGGCACCAGGATCTTGAACAAGGCCTGGAGGCTGTTGCAGCCGTCGACCATGGCGGCCTCCTCCATGTCCTTGGGGATCGCGTCAAATGCGTTACGCATGATGAACGTGCTCATAGGCAGCTGGAACAGGGTGATGACCAGGCCCACGCCCAGCAGGCTGTCGTTCAGGCCGATCTGCTTGTACCAGACCATCAGCGGGATCAGCAGCGAGGCGTACGGTACCATCAGGATCGACAGGGTGACCATGAAGCCGAGGTTGCGGCCCGGGTAGTCGAAGCGGGAGAACGAGTAGCCGGCCAGCGTACAGACGACCACGGAGAACACGACCGCGACCAGAGTCACGATTACCGAGTTGAACAGGTACTTGGGCAGACCTTCCTGATAACCGAACAGGGTCAGGTAGTTGGCCACGCCCCAGCCCTTGGACTGGGCCGAACCGGCCTGCGGGCTGAACGAGCAGATGATGACCCAGACCAGCGGGCTGATGAAGATGATGGCCAGCAGGGCCTCGAGGATCCGGGCGATGATACGCTTCCACAATGGGGTAGTCATAATGTGTTACCTCCCCTTTCTCACTTGGTGTTGTCGCGCATGCCGCGCATCTGGATGGAGTTGATGATGACCAAGGCCACCAGCACGATCAGCGAGAGCGCCGCGGCCATACCCAGATCCTTCTTGGAATCGAAGGCGAAGTTGTAGATGAGCTGCACCACGGTCATGGTGGAGTTGTTCGGACCACCCTTGGTCAGAATGAAGAACTGATCGAACGCGAGGATCGAGCCGGTCACGCAGTAGACCAGGCACATCACGATGGTCGGCTTCATCAGCGGCAGGGTGATGGAGCGGAAGATACGCCAGGAACCGGCGCCGTCCATGCGGGCCGCCTCGTACAGATCACCGGGGATGGCCTGCAGACCGATCATCATCAGCAGCATGTAGTAGCCCGAGAAACGCCAAACAATCACGATAATCGTGGCCCACAGGGCCGACTGGCCGGTGGCCAGCACCGAACCACCCTCCTGCATCAGGCCCAACGAGCTCAGAATCTTGGTGACAGGGCCCACCTGCGGGGAATACAGGGCGTAGAACAGCAGGGACGCGGACGCCAGGCCCGTCGCGGACGGCAGCAGGAAGCAGGTACGCAGCACGTTGTTCCACTTCGAGCTCTCCTGCACGATCATGGCCATGCCCAGGCCAAGGACCAACAGGAAGATCGTGACGATCACGGTGTACTCGAGCGTGAACCAAATCGAGGGCCAGAACAATTTGTTCTCGAACACCTTGACGAAGTTGTCCGGGAAGTTCACGCCGCGGTTGCCACCCAGCAGGCTCCAACGAGAGCAGGCCATGACGACCAGTAGAACAATCGGCACGAAGAACAGGACGATAATCATCAGCCAGTCCGGAAGTGCGTACAGCAGACCTCGCCTGGTCTGCGCCGCCTTCGCCTTGGACTTATGCACGGGCACAGCCCCGGCGCTCTTGGAAACACTCGACATGTTTCTCTCTCCTTTGGGAAATTACTGTGAAATGGTAATCACGGAATCCGAATGCAATCCGATGTCAGGGCTTCGAGGAAGGAGGACTCCGAAGCCCCGCCAACACACCGCATTCATAAGGTATGTAGTGATGAAGGAAGAAAAGGAATGAAGAAGAAGATAGAAGTTCGATTATGTGGTTGAGCCGGCTCCTGCCCTCACAAGGGAGGGACCGGCTCAATCTGTTCAGTTGTTATTCAGTTATTGCTGTGATTTGATGAGTGATGGTGAGGAGCATCACCACCGAATCACTGGGCAGACAGGACGTCGGTGACGGCCTTGTTGTCGGCCTTGAGGTCACCGGAACCCCACACGGCGTTCTGCACGAGCAGCTGCCACGGGGAGCCAGCGGCGTTGAAGGCTTCGTTGAAGGCCGGGGACTTCGGGGTCTGGCCGTTGCCGTCGATAATCACGGAGTTGATGGTCTGGATGCGTGGGTCAGCGTCTTTGTAAGCGGTCTTCAGGGTCTGGATGTTGGAGGCGGTGTCGCCTTGGTCAGCGAAGACTTCCTTCTGAGCGTCAGACTGCATCAGCCAGTAGAGGAAGTTCCAGGCCTGAGCAACGTGCTTGGAGTCCTTGGAGATACCCATGGCATCGCCGCCGAGGAACGTGGAGGTCTTGCCTTCCTTGGTGCCCGGGATCGGAGCAACGCCGACCTCGAAGCCGCCGTCCTTCTCAGCATCGAACAGAGCAGTGGTGGAGGTGTTCGGGTAAGGCATGACGCCGATCTTGCCGTTCGCGAACGGAGCGGTCCAGGTGGCGCCGGTCTCTTCCTTGGAGCCTGCACCCAGGCCGTTGGTGGTGTTGGCCAGCTCCTTGTAAGCGTCCAAGACGCCCTTCATGGAGTCGTTGTCCAGGGTGGCCTCGGAGCCATCCTTGTTCATGACGGATTCGCCGTCAGCCCACACGGACGGGAAGAGGTCGAAGACCAGAGCACCACCGGACTGACCGGCAAGGTAGGAACCGGCAACGCCATCCTTGTTGAGGGCGGCGACCTTCTTGGCCTGCTCGACGAACTGGTCGATGCTCTTCGGGCCCTGCTCCGGATCCAGGCCAGCTTCCTTGTACAGGGTCTTGTTCCAGACCATCACGGAAACATCGGTGATGAACGGCAGGGTGTACTCGGCGCCGTCAACAGTACCGGCTTCGATGTGGCCCTGCTGCAGGTCGGCCTTGTTATCCAGGCCATCGATTTGCTTGGTGATGTCGGTGAAGATGCCCTCGGAAGCCCAGTACGGAATACGGACCACGTCGCCGGCGAGGATGTCAGGCAGGGAGTCGGTCTGCGAAGCGCCGCCGACCTTGCCTTCCATATCGTCGTTCGGGATGATCTCGAGCTTGACCTGGTTCTTGTGGCTCTTGTTGTAAGCCTCGACCACGTTCTTGGCCTGACGCTCCAGAGGGGAACGGGTCCACAGGGTGATCTCGGTACCATCGTCGGTGCCCTTGGCCGGGATACCTTCGGCGGTGGCAGTGCCACCATTGCCGGAGCCACCACAGGCGGCCAGCGGAACGATCAACGCGGCGGCAGCGATGCCAGCAAGAGTACGGGTCAGTTTATTGAAAGACACCATGTTCGCTTCTTTCTCTATATATCCGCTCAACTATGAGAGGCGGTGGCGGACGGTCCGCCTCCTTGGTTTCGCCCTGCTCGCTCCTTTGCTCGGAGCAGGTAACACTGCGAAAGCCTTTTCTCAATATAAACGAACATGGAAGTTTTTGCAAAAGCGCTTTCGCATTTTCGCGTTTTTTCTCACATCAAACGGGTTCGAGACTGTGATTCGACTATGAATAACGTGCTTGAATTGGCTTAATATCAATGATTATTCCGGCGCGTCGAGCAAATCAAACAAAAGCGAACATGGAAGTAACGCTTTCTTTCACTTACCTTGCACTTGAACAATTTCCCTGACTACGCCACGCCGAAAAAAAGATGTTTGCGAAAGTTTTCGCATTGAAGCTACAATTATTCCCAGATGTAATGGCGCACCACACCGTATGAGGTATTTCATCGCAAAACAATGCGCTATATACTGCTGAAGAACCAAGGAATCGAGGCATGATGACCCAGCCAGCAACCGGACGGGCAGCGCGACTTGAGGATGTGGCGGCATTGGCCGGAGTCTCGACGGCCACTGCATCCAAGGCACTGCACAACAAACCCCGCATCAGCGAAGAAACCAAGCAGCGTGTACTGGATGCCGCCAAGCAACTCAACTACTCTCCCAACAAGCTTGCCCAATCCCTAGCCCGCGGCACTACCGGCACCATCGGCCTGGTCACCTCCGATCTGCAGGGTCGTTTCTCCACACCGATTCTTATCGGCGCGGAGAACGAGTTGCGAGCCCAATCGACCTCAGTATTGTTGGCCAACGCTCGTGGCGACGCCGCCTTGGAACGTCAGCATGTCGAGAAACTGCTGTCCCTCAAGGTCGACGGACTGCTCATCGTGCAGTGCGAAACCAACCCCAGGCCCACGCTTGGCCATGACTGGGGCGTGCCACTGGTCTACGTCTACGGCCCCTCCACCGACCCCAAAGACTGCTCGGTCACTTGCGACAACGTGGACGCCGGCCGCATGGCCATCAACCATCTCATCTCGTGTGGCCGCCGGCACATCGCCATTATCGGCGGCGACGAAACCTATACCGCTGCCACCGACCGCACCAAGGGCGCGCTCGAGGCACTCTCCGAATTAGGTATTGAACCCGCCGGCCCAATTCGTTACGGCAAATGGGACGAAGGCTGGGGCCGCGCCGCCACCCGCCTGCTGCTCGACCAAGGGGTCAAGTTCGATGCAGTGGTCTGCCAGAACGATCAGTTGGCCCGCGGCTGCATTGACGTGCTCAAGCAGCAGGGACTGCGCATCCCGGATGACGTCGCCGTCATCGGCCACGATAACTGGTCGGTACTGACCTCCAGCTCGAGGCCCGCACTGACGTCGATCGACAACGAAACCGAAACCATCGGACGGCGTGCGGCACGATACTTGGTCGATGCCATCGACGGCAACCCGCATCACGGTGTCGACTACGTACCCTGCCACCTTATCCAGCGCGAATCCACCCTCCCGCTGGACTGATATCAATCGATGCCCTACCGCTTCTTGGTTTTGCGCCCCTTTAAGTAGATGTCGATGACGATCCATACGCCGAGGGCGAAGGCCACGACGTAGCCCATGAAGCCGATGACCGGAATGCCGAAGATAATCGGCTTCATGCCGGCGTAGTAGACAATCGACGAGCCAACGAACAAACCGACCACAATCAGGGCCATCGTCAGACGATTCACCATATCCGAAAGCAGCTGGAACGGCTCTTCAGAGCCGACCAGTTCCATGTTGACGCGCAACTGACCACGGGTCAGCATACGGGCCACGGTCTTGAGTTCGGTCATGGTGCCGAGCGTGGCATGCAAAGCCTGATGTCCCTCAACGCCCAGCGACTTGATCTCGTCTTTGGTGGCGTTCTTCAGCGATTTCGACGTGGCGATATGGTCGGAAATGATTTCGATCATATTCACATCAGGAATGAACTCGTCCAGCAAGCCTTCGAGCGTAACCAACGCGCGGCCGACGGTGGTCACCGTACTGGGCACCTCGATGTTGTGGCGGCCGGCCATCTGCGTCAGTGCGGTCAGGAAGGCGGCAATGTCCAATTCGGCCAGATCCACGGTGCCGAATTCCTTGACGATCACGTCCAGATCAGCCAGCAGTGCTGGGTAGTCCTCCGGATCGGCCTCGGTGCCGGCAAATCGCAGCAGCCCCTCGGCCAGAGCGGGCGAATCCTGTTTGGCGACGGCGAAAATCATTTCTTTGAGGACTGCACGGGTGCGCTGGTCGAGCCGACCGGTCATACCGAGGTCGATAAGTACGATCTGGCCGCCCCGGATGATGATATTGCCGGGATGTGGGTCAGCGTGGAAGAAGCCGTCGTCGAGAATCTGCGTGGCGTAATTGTCGACGAGCTTGGTGCCGATCTCCTTCAAGTCATAACCAGCATCGACGAGCCGGCCCGGGTGGGAGACGGAGATGCCGTCGATGTACTCCATGACCACCACATGCTCGGTGCACAGTTCGGTGTACGCCGTCGGGCAGTCCATGTATTTGAATCGGGCGGCGAAACGCTTGAATTCGGCGAGGTTGCGGGCCTCGATCAGAAAGTCAGTCTCCGATTCGAAGGTGTCCCACAGCTCCTCGACCACGCCCTTCAGGTCCACGATCTGTGAGGTGCGAATCACCTTAGTGGCGGCCTTGGCTATGGAGCGCATGATGGAGACGTCCTGAGCCATGGTTTCGCGCACACCCGGGCGCTGCACTTTAATGGCCACATCTTCGCCGGTTTTCAGCGTGGCGCGATGCACTTGCGCCAGTGAAGCAGAGCCCAACGGCTTGGGATCGATATGCGCGAACACCTCGTCGGCGGGACGCCCGTATTCGGCGGCAAGCACATCCAACACCGTGGAATACGGCATCGGGTCGGCGTCGGCGCGCAGTTTGGCGAGTTCGTCGCAGAAGCTTTGCGGCAGAATCTCGGAGCGCATCGACAGAATCTGGCCCACTTTGACGAACGTGGGGCCGAGCGCCTCGAACATGAGGCGCATTTTGACCGGAGTCAGGCCGTGCAGCACGTCGAATTGCTCGACGATTCTGGTGATCTGCCCCAGTCGTTTGATCTTGCCACGGCGCGTCAGATGGTAGCGCGTGGCGAAATCGTTCCTGCGTCCGAACAGTGCCAGCGTTTCGTCGGATACGCTCGGAGTCGCCTTGGTAACGGTCTGCTTGAGCGTGTCCGACGTGTCGACGGACCGGTTCGCCGCCGCCTCACGTTCGGCTTTCGCAGGCGTCAGAATAGGGTCGACCCTGCTGGAAAGCGGGGTCGACCCTGATTCCGGCGTAGCGCGTGTGGGCTTGGTCACTCGGCCTTGCCCTCGTCAGCGGGCTTGTCGGCGGCACTGGTGTCGGCTGCGGCAGCAGCTTTGTCGCCGGCTTCGGCGGCGGCCTTCTTGGCGTCATCCACCGTCTCGCTCACCTTGCGCTTGAGCTCGGTGTTCAGCGCCTTGCCCTGCTCGACCGTAATCTCACCCTTCTTGACGAGTTCGTCGACGAGCTCGCTGCTCTTCTCGTATCCGGTGGCAAGGGCTCCGATGCCCGCCAGCAGGACCTTGCGCAGGCCATCACCCAGAAGATCAAAATCAGCCATGATACCCCTCCTTCGAGGTCCGACATGGCCTGGTGCCATGTCTCGTACCACCAAGCCTAGCGCAAACAACAGGGCAATGTACTAGACCCTCAGACTGATTTCGACTGATTTTTCGCTGATTGGTACTTACCGAGGACTCACCGAGAATTCACCGAGGACGTTCGGCGGCAGCCTTGCGCGCGTTGGTGGCTACTTGATCGAGCCGGGCGAGCTCCTTGGCTTGTTCGGGGGTCTGATCGGACGTATCGAACGTACCGTAACGACGAGTCACGGCAGTTTCGATAAGGAAATCGCTGATGGCGGGGTTTTTAGGCAGCAACGAGCCGTGCATGTAGGTGCCGATCACGTTGTGCACGCGCGCGCCCTCGGTATGGTCTTCGCCATTGTTGCCTCGGCCGTCCTGATTGACGGTGCCGAGTGGCTGAACGCCTTCGCGCAGGAAGGTCTGGCCGGAGTGGTTCTCGTAGCCAATCACATCGCCGAACTGGTCGGAATGCTCAACAAGATTGCCGATCATACGCACGTTCTGGCCCACGGTATAAGCACCGATAACGCCGATGCCGTCCAGACGGGTGCCGTCCACGGTTTCAAAGTACTCGCCGAACAGCTGGTACAGGCCGCAGATCATCAGCATCGGCGTACCGTCTGCGGCAAGCGAACGCAACAGGTCGGCGCGATGGTAGAAGTCGTCGATGATTTTCTTCTGGCCGGTGTCTTGGCCGCCGCCTCCCAGAATAAGGTCCACCTGGTCGGGCCAGTCGTCGCCTTGATTGTACTGGTGGACGACCGGTTCATAACCGTACAGTTCCAGACGGCGGCGGATAGTCAGCACGTTGCCGGAATCGCCGTAGATGTTCATGTCTTTGGGATACAGGGACACCACATCAATTGTTCTGGCCATGTCACGTTCTCCTTGTCGATGTCTTCCCGCTGACGGGAAGCGTCTTATTCCTCACCATGTCCTCCCGCAGGCGGGAGGTGGCGCGCGGGCGCTAGAGGATAGTTACTTGCCCACGCCCGCGTCCCGTACTTCGGTGATGCGGCCCAGTACGGCGCGGGTTTTGAGCATGGCGGTGTAGGTGCAGTAGATGTGCTTGCGTGTGCCGGGATTGGCGTTGACGAATGCGGTGACGGCCTGTTCGAGGTCGGTGTTCGTATCGGCGACTGGCACTTGGTCATACCCCAGGCGCAATGCCATGTCCCAGGCACGCACGCCGGAGACCATGGCGACACCGGACGCGCGCAGGGAAGTGAAGTCCACGTCCCACAGCCAGCTCATGTCGCGGCCGTCGGCATATTCGTCGTTGATGGCGATCATGGTGTCCGCGTTGGCCGGGTCGAAGCTGGCGAGCGAGAGGCGGAAGCCCATCGGGTTCTTGACCAGCAGCAGTTCGACCGGGGAACCGTTGACGTCGATGACCTCGCCACGGCCGAAAGCCGGCGTGACGCGGGAAACGGCGGCGATGAGCTCGTCGGCGGACACGGCGCAGGCGTTGGCTGCGGCGGTGGCCTTGGATGCGGCGGCATTGTCTTGCATCACCGCACGTACCACGGCGAGCGCGGCGGCCGCGTTGTACAGGTTGTAGACGCCTTCAAGCTTGACGTCGGTGGCGTAGCCCTGACCGTCCATCTGGAAGGTGGCCTTGTGGTCGCCCACTGCGGTAAGTGTCACGTCGGCGGGAAGTTCTGCCGTGCCTGCGGAAGCTCCTCTCAGTTCGCTTCGCGGACTGAGGGGAGTTCTGGCTGAGGGGAGCGGCCCGGCCACACCTTCCACCGACACGGTCGTGGCCATGTCGTCATCGGACGGGAAATAGCGGCGCAAATCGTCGGCGAGGCCGAAGTATCGCACGGTGGTGCCAGCCGGGGCCTTCGCGGCGAGCGCGGCGATACGCGGGTCCTCGCGGTTCAGTACCACAGTGCCGGTAGTCGCCGCAGCCACATGGCTGAGCAGTTTGGCCGTGGTGTCGATTTCACCGAATCGGTCAAGCTGATCGCGCATCACGTTCAGCAGCAATGCATAACGGGGCTTGACCTGCTTGACGAAGTGGACGGCGTACGCCTCATCGAGCTCGAGCACGGCGATGTCCGCGTCCAATTTGCCGCCGAGCGTGACTTCGGTAAGCAGTGCGGAGACCACGCCGCGCACGAAGTTCGAGCCGGTCGGATTGGTGAACACCTTCAGCCCCAGATCGGAGAGCATCGAGGCGACCATGCGGGTGGTGGTGGTCTTGCCGTTCGTGCCGGACACCAATACCACGCCAAGCGGCAACTGCCCGAGCGTACGGGTCAGGAAGCCGGGGTCAATCTTTTCTACGACTTTGCCGGGCAAAGCCGAACCGCCATGTTTGGTGACGCGGGATGCAAACCGCACGAAGCGGCCTGCGGCCACGGTGGCGAACGCATACCACGGTTTGCAGGTCTGCACCACGGACGATTGGTCTTGCGAAACATCGCGTGAAACGTTGCTTGCCATCATCACACCCCCTGATTGGCGTTGTAGTCCTGCGGCATGTCTTTGAATTTGGACGTGGCACCGAGGAAGGCGAGGTGGAAGGTTTCGGTCGGGCCGTTACGGTGCTTGGCCATGATGATATCGGCCTCGCCGGGGCGGTCTTCCTTGTCGTAGAAGTCAGGGCGGTGGACCAGGAACACCACGTCGGCGTCCTGTTCGATTGAGCCGGATTCACGCAAATCGGAGAGCTGCGGCTTCTTGTCGTTACGCATTTCCGGGCCACGGTTCAGCTGGGAAAGGGCCACGACCGGCACTTCGAGTTCCTTGGCCAAGAGCTTCAGGGCACGGGAGAATTCGGACACCTCTTGCTGGCGGGATTCCACGGCCTTGCCCGAGGTCATCAGCTGCAGGTAGTCGATGACTACGAGTTTCAGATCGTTGGTCTGCTTCAGACGACGGCATTTCGCACGGATCTCCATGAGGCTCATGTTCGGGCTGTCGTCAATGAACAGTGGCGCGTTCTGCATCTTGGTCCAGAACTGGTTCAGGGTGTTCCAGCGTTCGGGGGTGATGTCGTCGGCGCGGCGCAGGGCGGCCATCGGAATATTGGTTTCGGCGGAGATAATACGCTGAGCGAGCTCCACCTTGCTCATCTCCAAGCTGAAGACCACGGAAGTCATGTTGTGGTGCAACGCGGCGGCGCGGGCGAAGTCGATGCCGAGCGTGGACTTACCCATGGCCGGACGTCCTGCGACGACGACCATCTGTCCGGGCTGCAGGCCCTGGGTCACGTCGTCGATGTCGCGGAAGCCGGTCGGCACGCCCTTGTTGACGAGGCCTTGCTGCAGTTTGTCCAGCTGGTCGAGCGCGTCGTGGACCACCGGGCCGATGGCGGCATAGTCCTGACGCACCTTGCCCATCGACATCTCGTAGATCTCGGACTGGGCGAGGTTAACCACATCCTCAGCCTGCGATCCCTCGGCGGAATAACCGAGCTGGGCGATTTTGGTGCCGGCGGCGATCACATTGCGCAAAATGGCCCGCTGATGGACGATCTCCGCGTAGTACATGGCATTAGCGGCGGTCGGTACGGATGCGACAAGGCTGTGCAGATAGTCCGCGCCGCCGACCTTGTCGAGGTTGCCATCCGCCAACAGCTGGTTGGCCACGAGCACCACGTCCACCGGCTGACTGGCGGAAAACAGATCGATGATCGCGTTATAGATCGTCTGATGCTTGGGCTGGTAGAAATCGGTGACGTCAATGGTCTGCGAGACCTCGCCGATGGCATCCTTACTCATCAGCATGCCGCCGAGCACGGCCATTTCCGCGTCGTCATCATGCGGGGGCACGCGGTCGAAAATCGGGTCGCCGGCCGCCGCCGACGTCTGCGTGCCGCCCCGGCCCGCGCGGTCGCCACGATCGCCACGATCCAGGCCACCGCCGAACCCATTCTGATACGAGTGTTCACTTCCTTCTGGCATAGCCTCCAAGTATAGGATGTGGCGTGGCAGGTGAACGATATCGTATGGAAACGAAACGGTTGCCCGCATCGGTTCATTCCTTATTCACCTATGAGTCAGCGCCACGACACGCAGAAAGCAAAATGTGGATAGAAAAATAAGTTATCCACATTTTGGGGATAATTCTGGGGATAATCCACTAAGTTATCCACATACTGGGGATAACTTGGTGGATAGTCTGGGGATAACATTCCGCGCCCACAACAGGTGCTTGCGCAACGCAGTCAGGCGTGATATGCGTGTGAGCGTGCCCATAGACTCTTCCGACGCCAAAGCCACCAGTTCCGGCGATACTACACGCCGCGATGGCTTCGGCACCCCGCATGCCGGCGCAAACACAAACGTCAGCAACGGCCCGACCGACGCCCGCTCCACCAACCGCCGGATCATGGCGCTGGCCCTGCCGACCTTCGGCCAGCTCATCGCCGAACCGACCTTCATCCTTATCGACACAGCCATCGTCGGCCATATCGGGGATGCGGCGTTGGCCGGCCTGTCAATCGGCTCCACCATCATCCTCACGGCAGTCGGACTATGCATATTCCTGGCCTACTCGACCACTGCGCAGGTGGCACATCTGCTGGGAGCGGGTCGTCGTCGCGAGGGACTGCAGGCAGGCATTGATGGCCTGTGGCTGGCCTTGAGCATCGGCACCGTACTGGGATTGGGATTGTTCGCGGCTGCCGAGCCATTATGCCGGGCACTGGGCGGTCAGGGCGAAGTATTGGAACAAGCCGTGACCTATACGCGCGCAATCGTGCTGGGTGCGCCAGGCATGCTGATGGTATATGCGGCGAACGGCATTTTCCGAGGATTGCAGAAGGTTCGTATCACGCTGATCGCTGCGGTGGGCGGCGCGGTGGTGAACACGGTGCTTGATGTGTTGTTCGTTATTGTGCTGAATTGGGGCATTGCCGGCTCCGGAGTGGCGACGCTGGTAGCTCAGTGGTTCATGGGGCTGTTCCTGGTAATCCCCGCCATTCTGTGGTCCCGGGCGGATGGTGCGAGTCTGCGGCCTCGTTTGGCCGGTATTGCGGCAGCCGGGGGCGACGGACTGCCATTGTTCATTCGCACATTGGCGATTCGTGCGGCCATGGTGACTACGGTCGCCTGTGCCGCGCGCATGGGTACTGCCGTGTTGGCCGGGTTTCAGGCCGTGAACTCCTCTTGGAATTTTGCGATGAACATGCTGGATTCCGTGGGCATCGCCGGCCAGACGCTGGTGGCCACAGCGCTGGGCGCTGGCAGCGTGCAGCAGGCGCGGCGGCTGACGCGGGCGACCGGGCGTGCGGGACTGGTCACCGGCGCGGTAATCGGCACGGCTTTTGCGGTAGTCGGCCTGTTCGCCGGGCACTTCTTCTCCCCTACGCCACATATTCAGACGCTGATCGCCGTGGGCATGGTGACGATGGGCATCTTCTTCCCACTGCAAGGCTGGATGATGGCAATCGACGGCATTCTTATCGGCGCGCGCGACTACCGCTATCTGGCCGTCACATGCACGCTGACCGCCGTGGTGTATGTGACGCTCATACTCATACTGGCCAATATGGTGACGCCGGCGCTGACGAGCGACCTGATGCGTACCGCCGTACTCTGGGCCGCGTTCAACGTGGTGCTCATGGGTGGGCGCGGTCTGTCCAACGGACTACGCGTGCGCTCGGACGCATGGATGAGGTAGGTATCGGCCGCGCGAAGCGCTGGGCGATTCCGTTTACATAGCGGCGCGGGCGGCGGAATACATGCCGCGGACGATTTGTTCGCGCCACTTGGACCAGCCGTATTGCTTGGTGATGGTCTCACCGGCGGTGGCACCGAGCGAGGAGCCGTCGGCCCGGGTCAGGTCGAACAGCATATCCAGCAGCATCTTGTCGTGGTGCAAGCGGTCGGCCAACTCCTCCGCCACGGCCGGATCATAGGGGTCCTTACCCGTGGCAAATTCGGATAGCGTCAAATGCTCACGCACCAGCACGGTAGCCCAGTCGACGATGTCCGGCGCGTAGCCCATACGCTTGAGAATCACCGGCACATGGCGGGCACCCTCGGCGGCGTGATCGGCCACGAACGCGCGCTTGCCGATGTCGTGGGTGATACCGGCCAACAGCAATGCCTTGAAATGATCGTCATCGTACCGTCCACCGGACGGTGTCTCACGACCCAGACGCGACGTGACCTCCACCATATGCCGATCGATGGTGTACCGGTGGGCGGCCGAGGCGGACGGACGGTTGCGGACGCCGAGCCATTCCGGCATCCATCGACCCGGAATGTCCACGAAATCGATGCTCTCCCACACTTCCATAAGATTCGATCCGCACGCAAGCAGACGGATAAACAGCTCGCGCGATTCGTCATCCCACTGGTTGTCGTGAATCGGGCAGCGCTTCAGATTAACCAAGGTAGACGGGTTGATGGGAAGACCGAATTCGCCGGCCGCCACGGCCATACGCAACGCCAGCTTGGCATCCTTGGCAGGCTCGGCACCGGGCGCCAACACCAATTCGCCTTCGTGCTTGGCCACGCCGGGAGCCACCACGTCGAATTGCGGGGCTTCGCGCTTGCCACCAGAGCGCTGAGAGAACATCTGGAAGAACGCGAATCGCGGCTTTTCGTGGGTCAGCGAATGTTCGGCGCGGGAAGCGGTGGAATCAAGCGAGAAGGAGATGCGCCGACCGATACGGGCAAGCAGTGTCTGCAGATCGTCGATCGAGTAGGCGGCACGCTCGTTTTCGGGCCAAGTCGGATCGGCAAGGCCAAGCATGGCAGCCACTTTGGCCTGATAGGGCGTCAGCATCAGGTTGGTATCCTTGCCGGCCACCAGATGGATGCAGTCGCGTACGTCGAGCAGACGTTCCACAGCTTCGTCGTAAATGCCGTGCGGGCGGTCGGCCAGCCATGAGGCGGCGAGCGCGGAGACGAGCACCGAATCGCGCAACCCCCCACGGGCCTCTTTGATGTCGGGCTGATTGACGTATTGGAGCCGGCCGAATTCGTCGAGTCGGGCTTTGGCGGAGTCGAGCAGTTCGGGCAGGCGCTTGCGGGCGGCCTTGCGCCAGCGTTCGAGGATGGACGTGGCGGTGGTGGTGATCAGAGCGGTGTCGCCGGCGATGGGCTTCACGTCCAGCCAGCCCATGGCGGCGGGAAGGTCATGGTCGGTGACTTCCTCGCATTGGGCGCGCGTGCGGATGGAGTGGTCGAGGTCCAGACCGCTGTCCCATAGCGGGTACCAGAGTTTGTTGGCCAACTCGTTGAGCTGCTGGTCGTTCAACGTGCGAGGCTCGTAGATGATGACCAGGTCGAGGTCGGAGCTGGGGCCCAGTTGGCCACGTGCCAGCGAGCCTACCGCGGCGAAGCCGATGCCGGAGTCGGGCACGGGGAAAGAGACATCCTTGCAGGCCGCATTCCACAGCTCAGTGAGGCATTGCATGGCCAGTTCCGTGCGGGCTTTGCGCTTGGTCGCACCATTCCGGTAGACGCCGTCGTCATCCGGCTGGCTCATATCCATGAATCGTTGTTTCAAGCCATCTACTGCTGAAGTCATTGCTTCATCTTTCATTGCCAAAAAAAGTCCCCGCACGGCGTCAATTCGCGGCGTGCGGGGACCTTTCCTATGCAGTCCATCCCCTTCTAAGCATGGACGTCTGTGTTATCAGATCGCGGCGGAACCGGTCTCACCGGTACGCACGCGGGCCACGGAGTCCAGCGGAGCGACCCACACCTTGCCGTCACCGATGGTGCCGGTGCCGGCGGACTTGATGATCACACCGACCAGCGTTTCAGCATCCGCGTCATCGGACAGCACTTCAACGCGAATCTTCGGAATCAGGTCCACAGTGTATTCAGCGCCACGGTAGACCTCGGTGTGGCCGCGCTGGCGGCCGTAGCCGTTGGCCTCGGACACGGTCAGACCGTGCACGCCGGCGGCCGCGAGGGCCTCCTTGACATCGTCGAGCTTATGGGGCTGAATGATAGCGGTGATCAGCTTCATTTCACTTCACCTCCTTGAGAACGGAGCTGGCAGTACCAGCAAAATCGTAAGCACGTTCGCCCTGGTCGGCAAGATCGATGCCGCCGACTTCCTGAGCTTCGGTGACGCGCCAACCGATGGTCTTCTCCAGAGCGAAGGCGATGATCGCGGTGATCACTGCGGAGTAGAGGATGGCGACGAGAGCGATGACCAGCTGAACGACGAGCTGCTTCCAGTCGCCACCAGCCAGCAGACCGGTGCCTTCACCGAAGAAGCCGATGAGGATGGTGCCGGTGAAACCACCAACGCCATGCACGCCGACAACGTCGAGGGAGTCATCGTAGCCGAACTTGAACTTGAGACCGCAGGCCAGGCAGGTCAGGACACCAGCGATGGCGCCCATCACGATGGCCCACAGCGGGGAAACCACATCGGCGGCCGGGGTGATGGCGACCAGGCCGGCGACCATACCCGAGGCGGCACCCATGGCGGTGTAGTGACCGGAGCGAATCTTCTCGGTGAAGCCCCAAGAGAGCATTGCGGCTGCGGTGGCGGCGGAGGTGGAAACCCAAGCGTAACCAGCAGTACCGTTGGCGGCGAAGGCGGAACCAGCGTTGAAGCCGAACCAGCCGAACCACAGCAGGAAGGCGCCGAGCATCACGAACGGCACGTTGTGCGGGCGGAACGGCTGCGTGCCGAAGCCCTTACGCTTGCCGATGATGAGCACGATGATCAGGGCGGCGACTGCGGCGTTGATGTGGACGACAGTACCACCTGCGAAATCGTGGGCGGCCGCGCCGATGGCCTTGGAGATGGCGCCGTCAGCAGACAGCAGACCACCGTTCCAGACCATGTGGGCCATAGGAGCGTAGTCGAAGGTGACCCACAGCGCCACGAAAATCATCCAGGTGCTGTACTTCACACGCTCGGCAATGGCGCCGCAGATCAGGCCGACGGTAATCATCGCGAAAGCGACCTGGAAGGCGACGTCCACGGAAACCGGGTAGTTGTTGCCGTTCAGACCGGTGGCGGTGAACACGCCGTCCTGGGCGACCATGGAGTCCTTCAGCAGGAAGCCGCTGGCCGGGTCGCCGAAGATGCCTCCGATGTCGGAACCGGCGTAAGCAATCGACCAACCCCACAGGGTCCAGACAATCATGGTGACCGACAGGGCGGCCGCCTCAAGCATCAGCATGTTCAGGACGGCCTTGGCACGAACCATACCGCCGTAGAAGAACGCCACACCAGGCGTCATGAGGAAAACCAAGGACGCGGATGTCAGGATCCATGCGGTGTTACCGGAATCAATCGCTCCCATGTCTACCTCCCTCTCTTTCGTTCAGGGCACCGGGGGCTTTGCGCGGCCGGCGTCGACTTTGTCTCTACAATGCCGTCCCCCTTGTGGGGGCTAACAGTTCGTCAGTAAAAGCCGGTCTCGTTTTGGTTTCGTTACGGCAAGTTACGCGATTGTTAAGCGCACCTGACAATTAGGTTGGCATCGGATGGGCTGATTCCGGCATGATTCCAACGGATATGGGAAAGCCCCGAATCATGTTTCGAATATGCTTCGGGGCTAGGTTTGGTGCGTTGCGGGCGTTTCCCGCGCCCACAACGTGGACGGACGCAGGGCTCCCCTCGCTGAGGGGAGCTGTCGAGCAAAGCGAGACTGAGAAGAACTCGACCGTCTACGCGAGAATGCCGTCCACGAAACCTTCGGGATCGAAAGGTGCCAAATCGTCCGGACCTTCACCAAGACCGACGAGCTTGACCGGCACGCCGAGCTCCTTCTGCACGCTGACCACGATGCCGCCCTTGGCGGAACCGTCAAGCTTGGAGAGCACCACACCGGTAATGCCGATGGCTTCGGCGAACACCTTGGCCTGGGCCATGCCGTTTTGGCCGGTGGTGGCGTCGAGCACAAGCAGCACTTCATCCACCGGCAGGTTCTTTTCGGTAACACGGCGAATCTTGCCGAGCTCGTCCATCAGGTTCGACTTGTTCTGCAGTCGGCCGGCAGTATCGATGATGAGCACGTCCGCGTTCGCTTCCTTGGCCTTGGCGGATGCCTCAAAGGCGACGGATGCCGGGTCGGCACCGTCCTTGTCGGAGCGGACGACGGGCACATTGACGCGTGCGCCCCAGGTTTCGAGCTGGTCGGCGGCGGCCGCGCGGAAGGTGTCGGCCGCGCCCATCATGACCTGCTTGTTTTCGGCCACGAACAGTCGAGCCAGTTTGCCGGCAGTGGTGGTCTTGCCGGTGCCGTTGACGCCGACCATGATGATGACGCTGGGCTTGGCGGCACCCGGCTTTTCGGCATTGAGGCGGCGGTCCGTATCTCGACCGACCAGATCGAGCAGCTTCTCCTTGAGCGTGGCGCGTACTTCGGCTGGGTCGGCTTTACCAGTGATGCGGGCGTCGGTTCTCAGGTCATCGACCAGTTGGGCGGAAGCATCCGCACCGACGTCGGCAAGCAGCAGTGTGTCTTCGACGTCTTCCCAATCGGCCTCGGAGAGATTGTCTTTGGCGAGGATGTCGAACAGGGCCTTGCCGAACGGGTTGCCGGACTTGGCAAGTTTTGCCTTGAGTCGGGTCAGTCGAGAGCCGACCGATTCGGGGGTTTCAGGTTTGGCGGGAGTGGGCTTGGAGGCAGGTTGGGACTCGGGCTTGGGCGCAGCTGCCGGTTCGGGTTCGGCCTGCGCGGCTGGCGCAGGCTCGGCTTTGGCCGATTCGGCTGACTTGGCCGGCTCGGCGGCAGTCGCAGCCTTAGCTTCCTCGGCTTCGGCGGCCAGCCGAGCGTCGGCGGCGGCCTTGGCGTCGCGGGTCTTCTTGTTGTCGGGGGCAACCTTGCCCATCGCACGATCCAAATCGCGCTTGCGGGACTTGCCCAACCAGATGCTCAGGGCGATTACGATAACCGCCACCACAATCACGCCAAGAACGGCGAGCACAGTATTCATATCCATACCTGTCAAGTCTAGCCCGCAGATGGAATCCCCTACGAATTCGGCAGTCTCAGGCCGACAATTCCACCCGGCGACTTAAGCTGAACCGCATGGCACATTCTTCACGTATGACGTCGCTGCAGCGCCGCGAGCAGCTGATTGAAGTCGGACGCTCGCTATTCGCCGCCAAAGGCTTCGAAGCGGTAAGCGTGGAGGAAATCGCCGCGCACGCCAAAGTCTCCAAGCCGATTGTGTATGAGCATTTCGGCGGCAAAGAGGGCCTGTATGCCGTCATTGTGGATCGTGAGATGCGCGCGCTGACCGGTACGCTGACCGCCGCGCTCGACGATCCGACCGTGCACCCGCGCCAGATTGTGGAACGCACGGCGCTTGCGCTCCTCACCTATATCGAAGAGAATGCCGAGGGGTTCCAGGTACTGGTACGCGACTCGCCGAGCACCGACCCGTCCGGCTCATTCAGCTCGCTGATGGGAGACATCGCCGTACGCGTTGAAGACATTCTTTCCGAAACATTCAAACGGCAGAAGCTGTCTGCCAAGGGCGTGCCGTACTACGCGCAGATGCTGGTGGGCATGACCGTATTCACCGGGCAGTACTGGGCCGACCGGCCAAAGGTGAGCAAGGAGCAGCTGGCTGCATACATTGTGGATTTGGCCTGGCATGGCCTGAGCCGGCTTGACTCCAAGCCCCAGTTGTTCTTTGAGGGCGCCAAGGCGCGGAAGGAGGCCGAGCGCCGAGCCAAGCGCGAGTCCGATTCCGGCAGCCCGGATTCAGACCAGACGAGTTCTGCCCAATCGGATCCCGAGCACGCCACCGGGGAAGATTCAGGGTTGCAGAACATGCGTTCAGGGGCACAGGTTACGCAACACTCTGCCGAGTCGGGAGACGAAGTGCTACGGTTTGAACAGGAAACTGAACATAACGACTAAATATGTGAGGACGTAAGACTTTCATGGCCAGCACGGCAAAGACGCTCACCTTTGTGATCCCCGCATACAATATGGAGTCCTACCTCGACCGTTGCGTGAACTCGTTGCTTTCGGCAAGCGACATCAGCGACCTCGAGGTGCTGATTGTGGACGACGGTTCGAAAGACGGCACGCTGGAGTACGCGCGCAAGCTGGAACGCACCAATCCGGGCGCCGTACGCGCGATTCATCAGGAGAACAAGGGCCACGGCGGCGCGGTGAACACCGGTATCGCGGCGGCGACCGGCATGTACGTCAAAGTGGTGGATGCGGATGATTGGGTCGACCCGCAGGCCATCGACACGGTTCTGGCCACGTTGCGTGCACAGCATGGCACCGACGAACCGATTGACATGCTGGTGACCAATTACGTGTATGACAAGGTGGCCAAGCGTCACAAGACCGTAGTGAACTTCCGCCGTGTGATGGAGGCCGGCCGTGTACTCGGCTGGGATGACCTGGGCAAGTTCGGTCTGGCGCAGTACATCATCATGCATGCGCTCACCTTCCGCACGCAGGTGGTGCGCGATTCCGGGCTGAAGCTGCCGGAGCATACGTTCTACGTCGATTTCTATTACTCGTACCAGCCGTTCCCGTGGGTGAAGCGCATCCAGTACCTCGATGTGCCGTTCTACCACTACTTCATCGGGCGCGAGGGTCAGAGCGTGCAGACCGACGTGATGATTAAGCGTGTGGACCAGTTGCGGCTCGTCAATCGGCTGATGACCGAGGCCACGCCCGAACGCGGTACGGTGCCGGAGGGGCTGTACCGGTACATGATTCACTTCCTGGCGATCGAATCGTGCGTTACCTCGACGTTCCTGATTCTCTCGCGCGATTCGGCCAACTACGTTAAGAAAACCGAGCTGTGGGATGCGATTGACGCCTATTCTCCGGCCATCGGCAAGGATGTGCGCTCGCAGCTGATGTCCCGCGCGCTCAATCTGCCCGGCAAAACCGGCCGCTGGATCGTGCGCAACGGCTATCTCATCGCCGAACGCATCGTCGGCTTTAACTGATTCGGATTGTGGTTTTGCCCTGCTGACGCGTTATCAGCAGGGCATCCCTATTACCTCCCCAGTCGAGGTTTTGCTACTCGGCCCAACGGTCGGACATCGCGAAGCTGTTGTGCATCAGGTTGCTGGAGGTGTATAGCACGTCGTTCAGCAGCTTGGTTGTGTGCTCGCGCAGGTAGTCGGCCATCTCGTCGTTGGCCGCTTCGAGCACATCCGCCACGCCCTGTACATCCTTCTCATCGCCGTGGCCGCCATCGAGCGGCCATGCATTCGTATCCGTCGATTCGGCATCGCTTCGAGCAAGCAACTGCTCATCCGTGCGCTCGATGAGCCGGTGTCCGAACGCGCGCACGCCCTCGGCATACCCTTCGATGAACCGGTTCGTCTCATACCAGTGTGCGTCGGCCACGACGGCGATCAGGCGGTTCGTCCAATACAGGTTGCCGGTGGAGACTTCGGGCGTGGTGTCGCGCAGGTAGGCAGGCGTGTCGTTGACGTTCGCGTAGAACGGCGCGGCGGCGGTGAACGGACCAGAGCCGAACGATACCCACATCACCGTGCGATTGGCCGCCGGCACATACGGACGGACCTGAATCGCCACCATATGGCCGGTGCGGTTCACGCCGATCGGACGGTAACGGTGGCGCGATTCCGCCGTGCCGGTCGTGCCGTACGGGTCGTACGGCGTGCCTTCGAAGTGCGAGGACAGCAGGAAATCAACGTCTTCGAGGCTCACCTTGTCTTCCGGCACGCGGCACCACGGGATGTCGTCGGATTCGGGCGTGTAGCGGGCGGCCGGCGAATCCCAGTCCTCGCTGGGGTTGAGGCGACGTTGCATGTACCAGGCACGCGGCGTGTTGTAGATATGGTCCTTCGGCGTCGCGGTGCCGAAGGCCTTGCGCGGGTTGAAGCGGGTGGGAAGGGCAACGGTTGTTCCGAATCCGGCGCTATGCGCGTGACGGCCGTTGGAAGAGACCGGCGTTCCCATTGTGCGGTCGAGGTGATGCGTGGCCATGAACTCGCGCAGGTCGGCGCTGCATAGGTATTCGCGCTGCTCGCCGAACGCATCGGCGAGGTCGAAGTCGTCGATGCCGAGCTGGTTGGGGATCGTGGCATAGCAGTCATCGGGCACTCGGCGGGCGATCCAATGGTGGCCGCCGATGGTCTCGACGTACCAGATCTCGTCCACATCCGAAATAATCACGCCGTTCGATTCGTAGGTGCCGTAGGTTTCGAGCAGTTCGCCCAACCGCGCGACGCCCTCGCGCGCGGTGGTGACATACGGCAGCACAAGGGTGATGATGTCTTCCTCACCGATACCGCCGGGCTGCTCGGCCTGATAATCGGTGCTGTCCGGTTCGCCGACAGCCGGCCGCAACTCGACCATCGGGTCCGCACCGAGCACGCGCTCGTTGACAGCGATGGTTTCGGTGGCGCTCATCGCCACGTTGTGTTCGTTGGCACCGGCTTCGGCCAGAATGCCACGATTATTCAGCACGTTCGGTGCGATGGTGTACCGGCAAGGATTGTCCGGTAGCTCGATTTCGACATGGCTCAGCACGCTGCGGTAGTGGCGCGGCTGGTCGTCGGGGGCGACAGCGACGAAGCGCTTGGGATCGTAACGGCCCGAGCCCGAATCGTCATCGCGGGCGATGATGGTGGAACCGTCGTAACTGGCATTTTTGCCGACAAGAATCGTGGTGCATGACATGGGACACCACTCTAGGAGCCAGGCTGGTCGAAACAAAAAAATCCTTGGAACCATTGCGATTCCGAGGATTTGTTGTGCCCCCTGTGGGATTCGAACCCACAACCCACGACTTAAAAGGACGCTGCTCTAACCGTTGAGCTAAAGGGGCAACTCTTCTAAAATACACACCGTTTTGGGATATTTCAACTACGGCGTTGCGTACACGTTTGCGTACGCGATTGGCCCAACGCACGGCACAGCACACGCAATGTGGCCCAAATCGCAGCCCAAATCGCATATCGCCTCTAGCGATAGATAGCCGCCGGCGACTACCCTTGTACATTATGAGTGAATCCCCCAATTGGAGCAATCCCCTGCGCGACTCGCGCGACCTCAGACTGCCCCGTATCGCCGGCCCATGCAGCCTCGTCATTTTCGGTGTCACGGGCGATCTGGCACAAAAGAAACTACTGCCAGCCGTCTACGACCTGGCGAACCGTGGCCTACTGCCGCCGAGCTTCGGTCTGACCGGTTTCGCCCGCCGCGACTGGACACAGGAACGGTTCATCGAATTCGTCAAGGCCGCCGTCCAGGCGCATTGCCGTACGCCGTTCAAGGAGTCGACTTGGCGCAATCTGGCCGCCGGCATCCGCTTCGTGCAGGGTACGTTCGACGACCCGGAGGCCTTCGAGCGTCTGAGCGCCACCGTGCAGGAGCTTGACCGCGACCGCGGCACGCAGGGTAACCATGCCTTCTACATGTCGGTGCCGCCGCGCGCATTCCCACAGGTCGCCAAGCAGCTGGCCGCCTCCGGCCTGTCGCGCTCGTCCGAGGGCGCATGGCGCCGCGTGATCATCGAGAAGCCGTTCGGCCATGATCTGGCCAGCGCCAAGGAACTCGACAGCGTGGTATCCGAAGTGTTCGACCCGAGCTCCGTGTTCCGCATCGACCACTACCTCGGCAAGGAAACCGTGCAGAACCTGCTGGCCCTGCGTTTCGCCAACGCCATGTACGAGCCGATCTGGAACGCCAACTATGTGGACCACGTGCAGATCACGATGGCCGAGGACATCGGCATCGGCGGCCGCGCCGGCTATTACGACGGCATCGGCGCCGCACGCGACGTCATCCAGAACCACCTGCTTCAGCTCATGGCTCTGACCGCCATGGAGGAGCCGGTGAGCTTCACCGCCAAGGACCTGACCGCCGAAAAGACCAAGGTGCTTTCCGCCGTGCGCCTGCCCAAGGACCTCGCCGCCAACACCGCGCGCGGCCAGTACGCCAAGGGCTGGCAGGGCTCGCACGAAGTGGTCGGCTACTTGGAGGAAAAAGGCATCGACCCCAAGAGCACCACTGAAACGTACGCCGCCATCCGCCTCGATATCGACACCCGCCGCTGGGCTGGCGTGCCGTTCTACCTGCGTTGCGGCAAGCGCCTCGGCAAGCGTGTAACCGAAATCGCCGTGGTGTTCAAGCGCGCCCCGCATCTGCCGTTCGAGCAGACCGCCGTGCGCGAACTCGGCAAGAACGCCATCGTGATTCGCGTGCAGCCCGACGAGGGCGTCACCATGCGCTTCGGAGCCAAGGTGCCGGGCGGCTCCACCATGGAGGTCCGTGACGTGAACATGGACTTCAGCTACGGCCGCTCCTTCACCGAGAACTCGCCGGAAGCCTATGAGCGACTGATTCTGGACGTGCTGCTCGGTGATCCGCCGTTGTTCCCGACCACCGAAGAGGTGAACCTCAGCTGGGAGATCCTCGATCCGATTGAACAATTCTGGTCCACGCTTGGCCAGCCGCAGGCCTACCGCGCCGGTACGTGGGGTCCGGCACAGGCCGACGAAATGCTGGCGCGCGACGGCCGCCACTGGAGGATGCCATGATCATCGATATGCCGAACACCCGCACCCGCGAGATTGCGCACAAAATCGAACAGCTGCACGAGGAGCGCGGCGAATCGGCGACCGGCCGCGTGCTGACGCTGCTCATCGCCACCGAGGACGCGGACCTAGAGCATGCGCTGGAAATCGCGAACTCGGCCAGCCGTGAGCACCCGTGCCGCGTGATTGCCGTAGTACCGGATACCAATCCTGCCGATCAGTCCGGCGAAGGCGAACCGAACGCGGCCGAAGTGGCCGCCGAGGTGAGCGCGAGTCGCGATAATCCGGCCGTCGATTTGACCGACGGCCCGAACGATCCGAACGATTCCAACCTGAACGCCCAAGTGCGATTCGGCGCGGACGCCGGTGCCGGTGAGATCATCGTCTTGCGTCCGCGCGGTGGCCTTATCAACCACCCGGATACGCTGGTTATCCCGCTGCTTGTGCCGGATGCGCCTGTAGTGGCGTGGTGGCCGACCACACCGCCGTCGAACCCGGCCAAGGATCTGATGGGTGCGATGGCCCGCAGTCGCATCACCGACGCGTTGCACTCCAATAATCCGGAGGCCACGATTGAGCGTTTGCGCCGCAATTGGACACCAGAAGATATCGACTTGTCCTGGACACGACTGACCGTCTGGCGCGCAATGCTCGCCTCGATGCTCGATCAGCCGCCGCACCTGCCCATCACCGCCGCGAAGGTGACCGGCAAGGCCGACTTCCTGCCTATGGAAATGCTGTGCGCATGGCTGCGTCTGAAACTTGGCGTACCAGTCGAAACTGAGTTCGTGCCCGACGCGCAGGCCGTGACCGGCGTGTACCTGACCCGTGAGGACGGTGTGATCTCGCTGGAACGCCCGTATGAGGACCAAGCGCTGATCTCGCTGCCCGGCCAGACTCCGCAGGAAGTGTCCGTGCCGATGCGCACCATCGAGGACTGCCTGACCGAGGAACTGCGTCGCATCGATCCCGATGAGATCTACGCCGAGGTCATCAACGAAGGCTGGGATCTGATTCGTCACTGAAGTCGGTAGAACCCGTTGCCACAGCGGCGTTGGAATGAGTTCGGCAATTGTGGCCGAGCCATGCCAACGCCGTTGCTCATCGTTTCCTACCTCATGCGATGCCGAAGCTCATGCCCGCGAAGTAATAAAGTGACATATGCGATGTCGCACAATGTGGATTGTGTTGTCAACTGACAACACAATCCACATTGCAAAGTACGACACATACCCCATACAAGGACCATACATGGCAACTCGAAAACTCATTGTGTATCCGAATAAAGATCTGATGATTCAGGCTGGCGCGCAACGTTTTGTCTTGGCGCTACTCGATTTGCTCGCCGAACGATTGCCTGATGGCACGCATCGCACGCGTGTGGATGTGGCGCTGTCTGGCGGTTCGGCCGCGCAGCCGCTGGGCTTGGTGCTGAACGATCCGCTGGCTGACGCGATTGATTGGTCGCGCGTGCATTTCTGGTGGAGCGACGAACGTTTTGTGCCGGCTTACGACACCGATCGCAATGCTTTGGAGGCCCGTCGCCTGCTGCTTGACCAGCTGGTGGCAGATGGCAAGCTGCCTGAGTCGAATATTCATGAGATGGCGGCCGATACCCGTTCAGCCGATGACATCGCCGATGTGATGGATCAGGCCGACAGCGATGATGCTTCCGTTCGCGCCGCCGCCGATGCCGCGAATGATGCGTTGCTGGACGATGTCGCGAGCGACTATGAGCGCGAGTTGGTGAATGAATTGGGGCCGGAACCGGTAATCGATCTGATGATTCTCGGCATGGGACCGGACGGTCACTATGCGTCGCTGTTCCCTGGTCATGATGAGGTCAAGGTTACTGATAGGCTCACCGTGGGTGTGAACCACTCCCCCAAGATGCCGCCGCTGCGTGTTTCATTGACCGCGCCGCTCATCGCGCGTTCACGCCATACGTGGTTCTTCGCCGCCGGTGCCGGCAAAGCCGAATCGCTGGCCCATGTCTTCGAGCAGCCCAACAAACCGGATTACCCGTCCTCCTACGCCAACGGAGTGGACGAGTTCATCTGGTTCTCCACCGAAGAAACCGTCACCGAGTTGTGAGTGAATTAAGCCCCCTCTGATGAGGGGGCTTAATTCGTCTATGGCTACGCCTCAATCTCGGACTTGCTGTTTTCTCAGCTCGGCTATCGCCGAGCCTGAAGAAGGCCGGACAGCCCACAGGGCTGTCCTAAACCTGAAATCACGAGGCTACGCCTCGATTTCAGGCTTGCCTTCTTCAGCCCACAGCGTGTGGAACACGCCGGGCTTGTCGACGCGACCGTAGGTGTGGGCACCGAAGAAGTCACGCTGGGACTGGGTCAGAGCGGTGGGCAGGCGCTTGGAGCGCAGACCATCGTAGTACGCCAGGGAGCTGGAGAACACCGGGGTCGGGATACCGGCCTCCACGGCACGCACGATCACGCGACGCCATGCGTCCTGCGATTCGCCGATGATCTTCTCGAAGTACGGATCGAACAGCAGAGAAGCCGGCGGGTTATCGCCCCTGAAGGCCTCGGTGATGCGGTCGAGCAGGAACTGGGCGCGAATAATGCAGCCGCCACGCCAAATGCGGGCCACTTCGGACAGGTTGATATCCCAGCCGTATTCCTTGGCACCGTCCTGAATCTCGTTCAGGCCCTGAGCATAGGCCACGACCTTGGAAGCGAACAGGGCCTTGCGCACGTCCTCGACGAACGCGGCCTTGTCTTCTCCGGCCAGATCGATGGTCTTGTTCGGTCCAGCCAGACCTTCCTTCTGAGCGTCTTCACGCAGCTCACCGTGCGAAGACAGTGCACGAGCGAACACGGCTTCACCGATGGCAGCCACAGGAGAACCAAATTCCAGACCAGCCTGCACGGTCCACGTACCAGTACCCTTCATGCCGGCGTGATCCACGACCACGTCCACGAACGGCTTGCCGGTTTCGGCATCCTTGTGGTGCAGAATCTCAGCGGTGATCTCGATCAGGTAGGAGTCAAGGTCGCCCTTGTTCCATTCAGCGAACACGTCGCCGATCTCCTCGGCATCCATGCCGAGTCCACGGCGCAGAATGTCATACGCCTCACCAATCACCTGCATATCGGCATACTCGATGCCGTTGTGCACCATCTTGACAAAGTGGCCGGCACCATCGGTGCCGATGTGGGTCACGCACGGTTCGCCGTTCACCTTGGCGGCGATGGACTGAAGAATCGGGCCCAAGGTCTTCCAGGATTCCGCAGTGCCACCAGGCATCAGAGACGGGCCGTTGAGCGCGCCTTCCTCACCACCGGACACGCCGCAACCCACGAAGTGGAAGCCCTTGGCACGCACTTCCTTCTCACGCTTGATGGTGTCCTTGAAGAAGGAGTTGCCACCGTCGACGATGATGTCGCCCGGTTCGAACACCTCTTCCAGCTGCGCGATGGTCGCGTCGGTCGGAGCACCGGCCTTGACCATGATGATGGCGGTACGCGGACGCTTCAGGGACGCGGCGAATTCCTCGAGCGTTTCGGCCGGCACGAAGTTGCCTTCGGTGCCATGCTCGTTCATGAGCTTCTCGGTACGCGAGTAGTGGCGGTTGAACAACGCCACCGTGTTGCCATGGTGCGCCAGATTACGCGCCAGATTGGAGCCCATCGTGGCCAGTCCAATCACACCAATGTTTGCTGTAGCTTCGGCCATGTGCCTTGCCTTTCGTTTGATTGTCCCATCGTCATCACGCGCGTCACAAAACAGCGCATCAGCGGAGGGAATCATTCCTTCAACGCTTGAAAGTGTATCCCGCTTACCACCCACACGCGAGGGCTGTCTTAGGTTCTACGCACCTTCTGCCCGCGAAGCGTAATTACTTGCCGGCCATTCACATACGCCCGGCCTTGGAAGGGTCGATATGCATGGTCTGGAAGCGATTGGCCATGTAAGCGTCGCTGTAGCGTTCGCTGAACCACATCGCGACCGGTGAATCCTGCGGCTGGCCGGCCATGCGCCCATACCAGCAATCCAAGGCCATCAGCGTGAAGGCAATGTCGATCACCATCAGCACCGTGCATACCGCAGTCAGCGAATACCGCACTTTCCATGGAATGCGATTAATCAGAGCCAGCAGTCGCGGTAACAGCCACTTGACCCACACCACACCAATCAGTCCCCAGAAGAACATGAATTGGCCCGAAGTACGTCCGTCGATGGACAGCCAACGGCCGGTGTAATCCCACGCGGTAATACCAAACGCCGCTTCCATGAACCAGCTGGTGCAATATTCGAACGCGCCGCCGATCACCGCCGAAGCGCAGAAAATCAAGAACGGATTCGCCTTCCACAGGCGATTCAGGCACACGGTTACCAATACCGCACCACAGCCGTAAATCGGCGAGAACGGGCCCCACAGCAAACCCGCGCGGTCCTGAAGTTCACCGTTATACAGCGCCATATGGTAGATCGTCTCCACAATCAGGCCACCCACCGAAGCGATGGTAAACAGCCAGAAGATATTGAAGAAGTCCAGCGCAATATAGCCCTTGCCGGACTGGTCGCGGCCTAGCATGCCGGCCGCCACAGCCGATTCATAATCATCGCGATCGTCCATACGCCTGAGCGCGCGCTGCAGACGGCGTTCCTCGCTCAGGGAGGGATCGGCGGTCACCGAAATCACGACGAGAATAATCATCTGAATCAGCGGCAGCAGCAGGTTGAAGCCAAGGCCGGTCAGGGCCAGCGACAGCATGCCGTCGGCCAACGTCAACGGCATCAGCACGTAGGTCCAGCGCCCGGCATACCGGCGATGATTGCGCAGCAGCATCACGCCGAACACAATCAGGCATGCGGCACTGACTACCAGCACCACCGCATGAATCGCGGACAGGATGAAGGTCAGGCTCATCGCATCGACGTGCACATGACCATCCAGAATCTCGCGCACGGTATAGAGGATGGAAATCACCATAATCGGCAATGTGGCGAGCCCGTCCAGCAGCGCGACCGCGCCATAGATGCGCGCCAGAAACGGTAATCGCTTGGCGTTCAGGTTCAAGCCGGCGTCGTCCAGTTCGACGGCCACCAGATCGGCCACGACTGCGGACTCGGCGTCACGGTTCTCCCGCGGCTTGCCGGGGGTAGTGGCCGTGCCATCGTCCTTGAATTCAACCATGGTTTCCTCCCCACATAGCGTCCCCTCACCCTATCACCCGATTGCGGTTTTGCTGAACTTGATGGGCGGTCGGTACATGTCTGTCTACATTGCCGAGCACCGAGCCTATCCATCGCGTTCAGGAAACGTCCAAAAACCATCCAGAAATCTTGTCAATAAGTTCCAGAACGCCTTTCGCTCTGCCCAGCGACACACGATAAGCCGCTGGGCAGCGGCGTTATTCCGCCAAAAACATCATCAATCACCCCATTAATCTCCGGCAGCCGTATTACGCTACTACAAACGTAGCGCTACGATTAACGTATCGCTACGGAAAACGTAGCAACCAAGCAACACCAAGCTCCGGAGGTATCAGTGGGCAATATCTTCAAGGTCCTCAGACGCGACTTCCTGCGCCTGTTCAAGGTGCCGGCCGCATGGGTGATCCTGTTCGGCATGGTGTTCATCCCGCCACTGTATTCGTGGTACAACATCGTCGGCTTCTGGGACCCGTACGGCAATACCAAAGGCATCACCGTCGCCATCGCCAACAATGACGACGGCACCGACAACGCGCTCATCGGCAAGCAAAACCTCGGCGATCAAATCGTCAAGCAGATGAGAAGCAACGACCAGCTCGGCTGGACCTTCGTCACCGAAGCCGAGGCCATGGACCAAGTGGAATCCGGCAAGGCATACGCAGCCATCATCATTCCCAAAGACTTTTCCGACGATCTCGCCGGCGTGGTGACCGGCGGCAAGAGTCGGCCCACTCTGGAGTATTACGTCAACGAAAAAGCCAGCGCCATCGCCCCCAAAGTCACCGACGTCGGCGCGTCCACTGTGGACCGCACGGTCAATTCCACATTCGTCTCCACCGTATCCGAAGTACTTACCGAAGTCATCAATACGGTTGACGGCAAAGCCATCAGTACCGAAGACACCACCAAAGCCAAGGCCCTCACGGCCCTTGCCGAGGCCTCCGACGATGTGCAGCACACACGCAGCACCATCGCCAAGCTCACCACCAAACTCACCGACACCCCAGAGCAGACACGCACCGCACGTCAGGCGCTGGACGACGCACGCACACTTGGCATCGACACTGCAGAAGGTCTGGCCGGCGTCTCCACCCTGATCGGCACTACCCAGACCAGTCTGAACGGCTTCGTCACCTCCACGTCCGAAGCGCTTGACCAAGGCTCAAGCCTGCTGAGCCAAGCCGCAGCACAGGCCAACCAAAGCGTGGGCACGGTAACCGGAACCATCAGCGCCGCCAATCAGCAGGTAGGCGGACTGATCAATACGGCGGAAGACATCAACCAAGCGAACGCCGACATCATCGACCAACTCAAAGGGCTGCCGAACGCCAATCGAGAACCGCTGCAATCCGCCATTGCCACACTGGAAAGCCGCAATAGCGAGCTTGCCGGCGCACTGGGCAACCTCGATAGCCTGAACACCACTATCGGCAATGCCTCCACAGACACCGCCGGATTGGCGCAGCATCTCAATACCGCCACCCAAACCACGGTGCGCGAGGCCAATACCGCTCGCGGCACCATCACCTCCGGCGCCATTCCTCAGCTCAACACCGGTCTCAACGCCCTCAGCTCGACCGCCAGCACTCTGTCGACCGGCATCACGTCGCAAGGCTCACTCATCGATCAGTCGAAGCATACCCTCGACCAACTCGACAAAGCAGCCTCCACCACGGTGACCGCGCTGCGCGACACCGATAAGGCGCTGGCCGGCGTACAAACCAAGCTCGATACGCTGGTCACCGACATCAAAGCCCTGAGCATCTCCAGTTCACTCAGTTCCCTGATCGGCACCGACGGCAAACTGGATGCCGCCACAATCGCCGACTTCATGCTCTCCCCCACTGTTATCAGCGAACAGGCCGTCTATCCGGTCGCCTCCTATGGTTCCGGCATGGCACCGCTGTTCACCACCCTGTCTTTGTGGGTGGGCGCGTTCGTGCTCGTGGTCATTCCCAAACTCGAAACCGACGATGAGGGCATCGACGATCTCACGCCAACCCAAGGCTATCTCGGTCGCTTCCTGCTGCTGGCCACGCTGGCTGCCGTCCAAGGCCTGGTCACGGCCATCGGCGATCTTGTCATCGGCATTCAATGCGCGAGCGCCCCAGTGTTTCTGCTCACCTGCGTCATCACCTCACTGGTGTATATGTCGGTGATTTTCGCCCTCTCCACCACGTTCATGCACGTGGGCAAAGGCGTATGCGTGGCGCTGGTCATTCTGCAGGTGCCGGGCGCCTCCGGCCTGTACCCGATTGAAATGATGCCCGCGTTCTTCCGCGCCATCTACCCGCTGCTGCCGTTCACCTATTCGATTGACGCGATGCGTGAAACCATCGGCGGCTTCTACGACGGCCTCTGGTTCGCCTATATCGGCAAATTGCTGATTTTCGTGGTTCTGGCCTTTGCGCTTGGCCTCGGCGCCCGGCCGAAACTGGCCAATCTCAACCGCCTGTTCGCGCGGGAAATCAAGGAAAGCGACATGATTATCGGCGAGCCGGTGCACATGCCCGGCAGCGAATACCGTGTCACTCAGGCCATTGCAGCACTGGCCGACCACGACGAATACCGTCATGCCATCGAACGTCGGGCCGCCAAATTCGCCTACCGTTATCCCCGGCTGCTGCTGGGTGCGCTTATCGCCGGATTCGTGGTGCCGGCCGCGCTCATTATCGTGTTTGCGCTGACCACCAGCGAGAAAATCGTAGTCATGGGCACATGGCTGGCATGGGTGCTCATCATCATGGGCTTCCTGATGGTCGTGGAATTCATGCGCGATTCCATCCGCCGCCAAACCAAGCTCGGCAACCTCTCCGACGAGTCGATCCGCGCCATGCTGTACGGGCATAAGGCCAAGCGTCGCGACACCTCCGCCGAACGCCACGAAGAAGCGGACCCGAGCGCCGCTGTTACCGCAATCATCCCCACTATTCCGCCGACCAAGGAAGGCAGGCACGCACGATGAACACCATGTGGAAACTGTTTACCGGCGACATCAAACGCCTGACCAGCAACGTGGTCTCCATCATCATCGTGATCGGCTTGGTGATGATTCCCGGCCTGTTCACCTGGTTCAACGTGGCCGCATGCTGGGACCCGTTCTCGAATATGAAGAACCTGAAATTCGCGGTGGCGAATGTGGATGAGGGGTATCGTTCCGACCTGATCCCGGTGAAAGTCACGGTCGGCGATCAGGTGGTGAACGCGCTGCGCGCCAACAGTCAGCTCGATTGGACGATCACGTCCAAAGCCGATGCCGTCGAGGGCGCACGATCCGGCAAATACTACGCGGCCATCGTAATTCCGAAGTCGTTCAGCAAAGACATGATGACCTTCTTCTCCGACGACGTGCAGCATGCCGAACTGACCTATTACCGCAACGAGAAGAAGAACGCGCTGGCACCGAATCTGCTCAACGAGGGCACGGATGAGGTTGCGGCGGAAATCAACACCACGTTCGCTAAGACCATCACTTCGGCCGGGCTGGAAATCGCGTCTTCGCTGGCCGATCAGCTGTCCAAGCCCGAGACCAAAGAGCAACTGAATACCTTCAACGCCAACATCGCCAATTTCGCCACACAGCTTGACGATACGGCGGATCTGCTTGGCACATACAGCGCATTGACCGATACGGCCGGCGCCTTGCTCGACACCTCGAACTCACTGATCACTCAGGTTTCCTCTGCCGCCAAACAAGGCGGCAAGGATCTTGCCAGCGCCAAACAGGAAGTCACCGACGTGGCCGGAGCCCTGGGCACCACCGCTGACGCGATGAGCAGCGCACTGGACGCGAGCGCCTCCAGTTTCGGCGCGGTGTCCGACTCCATAGACAAGCTGTATTCCGACGCGAATGCTGGTGCCACCACGGCCGCCGACGAATTGGACCGTCAAGCCACGGCCATTGGCAAGCAGACGGAGAAATACACTGAAATTCGCAACACGTTGGCCGGCATACTGGGCAACGACTCATCCATCATCACGGCGATTGACCGTTCAATCGCACGGCAAAACAGGCTGCGGCAAGCGCTGAATACGGCGGCGACCGATATTCGCCAAGGCAATCAGGACGCGCAGGATCAGCATGCGCAGGTCAAGAATCTGGCTGATCAAGCACAGAACAGTATTGCCAATATCAAGTCAGATTTCTCGGCCACGGTGAAACCGCAAATCGACTCCCTGTCGTCCACCGTCGCTGACGCCTCCGGCATACTGAGTTCCGGCGCCACCCAGTTGGACTCCACGCTCGGCGACCTGAAAGGGACTTCCGACGACGCCAGCGATATGCTCAGCGACGCTCGCACTACCTTGGACAAGGTGTCCGGCAAACTGCGTTCCGCCGGCGCCGAACTGGCTTCGTTCAACAGCACACTGAGCGACGCACTAAACAGTGGCGATATGGGCATGGTCAAAGAGGTGCTGGGCAATGATCCCGAAACGCTGGCCAGTACGTTGGCCGCACCGGTGCAGCTCAGGCGCAAGGCCGTATTCCCGGTGGCGAATTTCGGTTCGTCGATGGCACCGTTCTACACGCTGCTGCCGCTGTGGGTGGGCGCGCTGCTGATGGTGGTGACGCTGAAAACCACCGTGTCTCGCCGGACGCGCAAAGCATTGGGCGATCCGCGGCCGCATCGGCTCTTCCTTGGGCATTACGGGGTGTTCGCGCTGATTGCGCTGCTGCAATCCACGGTGTCGCTCGGTGGCGATTTGCTGTTCCTGCGCGTGCAGGCCGTGCATCCGCTGCTGTTTATGTTGTCTGGATGGCTGGCCTCGCTGGTGTTCTCGTTCTTCACCTATACGATGGTGGTGAGTTTCGGCAATGTGGGTAAGGCAATCGGCGTGCTTATGCTCATCGTGCAGATTTCGGGTGCGAACGCTGCCTACCCGGTGCAGATGTTGCCCGACTTCATCGCCAAAGTCAGTCCGCTCTTGCCGCTCACCCATGCGGTGACGATGATGCGTGCGGCCATCGCCGGCATCTACGACATGGATTACTGGCGGGCCGCCGGAATGCTGCTGGCATTCGTGCCGCCGCTACTGTTGCTTGGGCTGTTGCTCAGGAAGCCACTGGTGCGGTTCAACCAGTGGTATGTAGCCCAAGTCGAGAGCACTAAAGTGCTGAGCTAGTAGGTATTATCCGGGAGTTGCCTACAAACGGCATGGACTTACCACCCTCAGTCTGGCTTTGCCAGCCAGCTCTCGCCAGCGGGAGCGTACGGGAGCATATTTCGAAGAGAAGAGATGACGGAGATGACAGACACGACGGCGACACCGCGCGGTGAGCGCACGCGCGAGGCGACGGATCGCAAGCTCATGCGAGCCACGCTGCAGATTGCGGTGGACCGCGGCATCAGCGGCGTGACCATCGAGGAGGTGGCCCGGCGCTCCGGTGTGGCCAAAACCACGATTTACCGCCGATATCATAATGCCGACGAGCTGCTGCACGAGATCAGCGCGATGTATCTGGCCATCCCGGATTCCGACCCAGTGCCCAGCCCCACGCGTGAGCATTTCACGCAACTATTGCAGCGATTGGTCGATTGGGTGCGCGACAACGACATCGACGTCAAGCGCGTGGGCATTGTATTGTCCAGCGAGGCCGAGTTCTTCCAGCACATCGTCGACCAGGTGGTGACCCCGTGGCTGGAGCATGTGGGGGCGTTCCTCAAGCAGGGAGTCGCGCAGGGCGTGTTTCGCGAGGACGTTGACGAGAAGTTGCTGTTGTCCACGATTATCGGGTCTTTGGTGGCGTATGAGGCCATCGAGGGCAAAGCGATGGACGACGACACCGCCTGGGCCTCGCGCATGGCCGATCTGCTGTGGCCAGCATTGCTGAAGTAGCGGTCTTACTCCTGAATCGAAGCCTCCTGGCGGGCGACTTCGAGGGCTTTGTTGAAGGCGTCGGAGGTCCAGCTGGCACCGGCGACCTTGTCCACTTTGAGTCCCTTCAGGGGCTTGCCGTCCACTACGCCGTTGATGGCTTTGGCGAAGTCGTCCTGATGGTTCTTGGAAATCGTGGTGAATGGGTGCCCAATGATTTTGACGGTCTCGACGTTGCCGTCCTTGATGGTCAGATGGACGTCGATGGAATCCTCGCCGACCGGGCCGTACTGGCCGTTGATCGAGTAGTTGCCGTCCTTGTAGTTGCCGGTGTCCTTCTTGTCGGACGTGGTGGTGGACGGGTCGTTGTGCGATGAGCCGGAATCGGAGCCGTCGGAGCTATCGGAGCCGTTCGACTGGGATTGCGACTGCTCTTCCTGCGACTTCTCGGTCTCGCCCGAGTTGCCGGCGTACGCATCGTCCATCGGCGTGGCCTTGGATTCGCCGCACCCGGCCAGCAGCGCGCCAGCCACGACCAGTCCGGCCGCCGCCAATGTCGCGGATTTCTTCAACGTATTCTTTTCGGTCATATTCACGCTCCTTAAGCCCCCTCTGACGAGGGAGCTGTCAGCGAAGCTGACTGGGGGAGAGACCATCAGCTTGCCATGTATTCCTCACATACTGCTCGATGCCCCTGACGGCCCTACTCCTCGCCGCCGGTTTTCGCGGCCTTGGTGGGGTCAGCGAAACCAATGGCGGTCTCGCCGTTCTGCGCGCCCTCGACCTGTGCACCCGTGGAGGCGGGCTTGCCGCCGGCCGCCTCGTAGGCCTTGCGCGCATCCTCGTCATTCCACTTCTCACCGACGAGCACGCCATGGTTGAGCATGATCTCGCGCTGCGCGCAGCTGGCGACAAGCGCATCGTGGGTGACCACGATAATCGTGGTGCCCTGCTCGTGCAGCTTGCGGAACAGGTCGAGCACGATTTTCTCGTTCTTCTCGTCGAGGTTGCCGGTGGGCTCATCGGCCAGAATCAGCTTCGGGTCGTTGATCAGCGCGCGGGCCACGCACACGCGCTGCTGCTCGCCGCCGGAGAGCTGGCCGGGCAGGTGGTGGGCGCGGTCCTTCAGGCCGACCTTTTCCAGCGCCTCCATGGCCTGCTTCTCATCGACCACCGAATGGTAGTACTGGGCCACCATCACGTTTTCCACGGCGGTCAGGTGCGGCACCAGATAGAACTTCTGGAACACCAGTCCGATGAGGTTCTTGCGCACGTCGGCCAGCTGCGTGGCGTTCAGGTCCTCCAGCTTGCGGCCTTCCAGCTTCACGGAGCCCTTGGAGGGCGTGTCCATGCAGCCAATCATGTTCATCAGCGTGGTCTTGCCTGAGCCGGAGGAGCCGACGATGGCGAGCCATTCGCCTTCCGGCACGGTCAGATTGAGGTCGTCCACGGCACGCAGGTCGCCGTAGATCTTCGAGATGTGGTCGAGTTCAAGTAGCATGACGTTTCTCTTTCTTTATTCTTCGCGAAGCACGACGGCGGGGTCGATGCGGGTGGCGCGGTGGACGGGCGGGATGGAGGCGACGATGGCGACCAGCGCGCTGAACAGCACGGAAATCAGGGCCAGCCACCAGTTGAATACGATGGAGCGTTCGAACACCGCCACGCACAGCCAACTGGCGAGTCCGTAGCCGATTGCGGTGCCGATGAGGCCGCCAATCAGGCCGTAGAGCGACGATTCGATGTAGAACTCGGTGCCGATGGCACGCGAGCTGGCACCGAGGGCCTTGCGCAGGCCAATCTCGTTGCGTCGCTGCGAGACGATCGAGCTGATTGTGGTGCCGACGCCGACGAGCGTCAGCACCAGCACCACCAGCGAGACGATCCAGAACAGCGTCTGCAGCATGGTGATGATGCGGGTGTCGGAGGCGGTGATCTTGGTGACCTGCTGTGCCTTGACGTGCATGGAGGTCATGTCGTTGATGCTGGACACCAGGCCTGCGAGGTCGCTGGCGCCGGCCGAATACTCGATGACGTCCACGCCGCGCGTGATGCCGGTGAGCTTGTTGACGTCGGCGTTGGTGGCGTAGATGATCGAGTCTTCGCTGCCGCCGGTGTCCACGATGCCGGCCACGCGGAATTCGGTACCGGAGGTGTCCATGATGTCACTGGAGACACGGCCGTCTTTGGGTTGCTGGTCGATCGAGGAGTTCGACGAAGTGCCGTTGGTGCTGGCGTTATCGGATGCACGGTAGCCGATGGTGATGGCGGAGCCGATTCTCAGGCCGATGGCGTCGGCGATGTCGCGTCCGACCAGCACCTTGCCGTCGGTCGGCCACGAGCCGTCGACCACCCAGTGATGGTTGAGGTTCTTGACCTGCGCCGCATTCACGCCGGCCATCACGTACGGCGAGGCGTTGACGCGCACGTTCTCGTAGCGGTAGGTGGCGTATTTCGCGGAACCCTTGGCCTTGACCATTTCAGTGGTGTGCTGCACCATCGCCTTGTCGATGCCGGCCTTGCCGTCAGCATTGGTCGATTCGGTGGGCGTGACAATCAGGTTCGCGCCGTACGCACGCATCTCCTCGTTCATCTGCTGCGGCACGGCGAGGCAGATCATCGCCAGACAGAACAGTGTGGCTGCGCCGACCAGCGACGCCACCACAGCCATCACCGCGCGCGAACGCCGACGGAACACGGCGCTGAACAGCATTCTGAAGAACATACCGGTGTTGGTCATCGGTTCCCTCCTTCCACACCTACGTAGATAAACTCAGCGACCATGGAGCACCTCCGCGGGCTTGAGATTCAGAATCGAACGAATCGATGAGGCGGACGCCAGCAGCACGGTGACAGCCAGCAGCACGAACACCAGCACGAACACCATCGGCCGCATCGTAATGCCGGAACCGAACACCACCCGGCCTATCAGCTGGGCCACGCCGGAACCGAGCAGCGCGCCCACAATCGCGCCCAGCAGCGAGATTGCCGCCGTTTCGGCCAGCATCAGGCGGGATACCGCGGCATCGGTGGCACCGAGCGCCTTGAGCAACGCCAGCTCGCCCGACCGTTCGCCGATCGAGGCGACCATCAGGTTGGCCACGGCCACGGCTGCGGCGATCAGGCTCAGCACGGTCATCAGAATCATCACGGCCTGCGTCTTTTGCAGCACATTGCCCTGCAACGCGGCCACCTGACGCACCTGCTTGGCCACCGCGCCCGGAATCACCTCTTCGATCTGATAGGCGATCGAGCTCGGGTAGGCGGTGCAGTACCAGGTCTCCCATTCCTCCTGGCTCAGCGCGGCCGGGTTCGCGGCGGCCTTACGGGCCAGGTCGTTCTCCGGCGTGGTCAGGGCCTTGACCTCGATTTTGTCGACCGAATCGGGCAGGTCGGCGAGTACCTGGGCCGTGGAGGAGGCGATGTAGAGCGAGCCGTTGTCCTCGTCGCCGGAATCGTAGACGCCGGTGAGCTTGATTTTCTGCTCGTTCTTCTTGCCTGAGGCGGTGGTTTTGTTGAGGGTGATGGTGTCGCCGGTGGTCACGCCGAGTTCGGAGGCCAGCGTCTTGCCGATCACGCCCTGGTCGGAATCGTCTTTGGGCCACTTGCCGTCCAGCTGCCACCACGAGCGCATGCCTTCCACGCCCACGACGGTAGTCTCGCCGGTGGAGATCTTGAGGTTCTTGTTGAACCACGTGCCGACGACCGGCACGTTGGTACCGTTCACCGTGGCGTGGATGTTGAGCTGCGGCGCGAAGCTGGTGATGTTGAACGACCAGAAGATCGTCTTGATCTTGGCCGCGTCCGACTCCTTCAGAAAAGCGGTCGGGTCGCTGGTGGACGTCGCGCCGCCCGACTCGGTGTTGTACAGGTCGGAAACGACCGCGTCCGCCTTGGGCTGCACGGTGATGTTCGAACCGTAGGTGGACAGCTCGGCGTTGAGCTTGTCGCCCACGTCGAACACGACGCCCAGCATCGATACGGACACGGTCGCCGACAGGCATACGGTCAGCGCGATAAGCAGGCGCCGGCGCAGCTGTCGGGTGAACGAGCGAGTAATCATGCGCAGAAAGAACACGATTCTTGTCTCCTGCCTGACTCACCGGAAGTGGGCGCTCAGCGCGTCCAGATCCGTAGTTTGAATGGTGATCTTGCCGTGGCCGGTCTTGTACGGGAATGGTATCGGGTTGCAGCCACCCTTGAAGCCGATGGTCGCCAGGTTGATGGCCACCTCGCACTTCTTGCAGATGATCTTGCCGTCCTTCTCGTAGTAGCCAGCGTCGCCGCAGTTCTCGCAGGCGTCCAGGCCGATGCCGTACGCGCCACCGTTCTTTCGGATGATGATGAAGCGCATGACGGTGCCGTCCTTGGCCTTGTATTCGAAGCGGTGCAGGTGGCCGTCCTCGACCTGGCTGAAGGGGATGGTGGCCACGCCGTCCTTGAGCGAGTAGGCTTCCGGCGGCGAAAGGGTGATGGTCTGATGGGTCGCGGCAACGCCCACGGTCAGGGTTGCTGTGACGCCGATGGCTGCGATAAGGCTCCACACGGCAGCGGCGATGGCGTGGCGGCGGAATACCTTATGCCGGCGCAACGTGGCCTCGTTGGCTCCCGGCACATCATGGGTTTTCATACGGAAACCGGCCACGATGGAGGCCACGGCGGGAATCAGGAACACCAGCGCCTGCGCCATAATCATCGTGGAGTTCTGGTTGATGGACCAAGCCAGCGCCACGAACATCGTATGGTTCATCGGGAAGCCTCGCGCCTGCAGAATCTGGGCAAGACCAGTGAAGTGTTGAATCAGCAGAATCACCATCATGGCCGCGACGGCCACGGTGAACGCCCAGCGCACGGCAGTGGTGCGCATCGTGCGGAAGATGGCGGCCACAATAATGGACATGGCCACGCCAAGCAGGAAACCAAGAGCGCGCAGCAGCATGGCCGAAGTGAATGCGGTCTCCCCTGGTTCCACCCAGATGGTGAGCTGCAGAATCACGTCCGGCAGCGCGTAGAACAGGGTGAGTGCGATGTCGATGGCGGCCACGGCGTTAGCGATGTGCATGAACACCTTGTGCTGCTGCCAATTGGTGGTGATGCGGCGTGCGAACACCACCACGACGATGGTCAGGATGTCGGCAATGATCGCGCACCACAACACCGGGTAGTTGACGAACGTGCGCTGATTGATCACGGCCGAGGCGCGCAGGCCGGCGAATACGATGGCGGCGATCAGACCGACGATCAGGCCGATGAGACGCCAATGCGAGCTTATCGGCTTATCTCGCCCCTCGCCGACCGTGAGCATCACGCTCAGGCTCATCACCAGCAATGCGGGGGCCAAAGTGCCCGGCATCACTGCCACGAATTGTTCAAGCATTCGCGTCCTTTCTCTGTTCACCTTAGGCTCCCCTCTCTGAGGGGAGCTGTCCGCGAAGCGGACTGAGGGGAGTTTTAGACCGTCCTAAGAATTATCTCCCTAAAGCGGCGTAAAGCCCCCTCTGACGAGGGGGCTTTCTGCTTAGTCAATCACCACTGGCGAGGAGTGTAATCCCAGTTGTCGAAGGTGACCTCGATCGGCTCGGTCCAGAAGTGGCCCTTGACGCCGGTCTCCGGGTCAACGTGCAGCATCCAACCCTTGGAGGCCGGGGATTCGATGGAGAGCTTCAGCTGGTAGGTGCCAGCCTTGTCGAGCTTGACGTTGGCGCCGTAGTGCGGGCCATCGGAAGCGTTCATCTGCATGAAGGTACCGGAGGTGGCGGTGCCGCCCTCGACTTCCTTGCCGGTGGACTTATCGATGATGGTGTAGTTCACGGTCAGATCCGGCACGAAGTCGCCCTTGCCGTAGCCGAGCTCGGTGCCCTTCTGGTTGGCATGGATGTCGGCCTCGAGGTGGAAGGAAGCGTCAGCAGCCTTCAGGCCCATGGAAGACGGCTCCATATCGATCGGCTGGAAGTACACAGCGCCCACGGTCAGCGGGCCGGCGTCCTGATCCTGCTCTTCAGCAGTACCGGACGGGCCAACCGGAACCTCTTCGAAACCGGCGCCGGAATCGGAGGAAGAATCGGAGGAAGAGGAGTCGGAAGACTGGGAGGAGGAGTCAGCCTTAGTGTCGGATGCGGAGTTGGTGGAACCGCAGGCAGCCATGGACACGGTCATGGAACCGGCGAGCAGCAGGCCGAGCAGAGCGGCCAGTTTCTTGTTCTTCATCATTGTTATTCCTTTTCTCTATCTCTGGTGAATTAGGATTCACGCTTAGATAATTGCAATTATTCAGTTATGAGATAAGTGCGGCGTGGGCTGGAGGAATTGGCATCGATCCGAGGCCGTGCCGCAAGTCTGTCAGTTGTCTGCAGTTATGGGAGGAAACGGACGAGCTAGACGGGCTACGCCTTCACGGCCGGGACCTCGACAGTAGCCTGCGCCTTCAGCTTGCGCTGCTTGATGAAGCCGACCACGAACAGCGCGATAACCGCAACGGCTGCGATGGCCTGCGCCACTAGGCATTCGACGTACGGGTAGAGGCCAAGCCAATCGTTCGTCGGCACACCGTTCAGGTAGAAGGCGGGCAGCAAGTCGCCCTCGATCAGCGAGTGGACGCCGCCGCCGGCGAACACCACCACCAGCACAGACATCAGAATCGAAGTGACCAGGAAGAACGGACCAATCGGAATCTTCACGGAGGTGAAGCGGAAGAGCAGGAAGATGCCGACAAGCACCACCGCGGCGGTCAGACCACCGATCCACATACCGCGAGTATCGCGGCTCATCGTGTAGATGGACTCGTAGAAGATCACGGTTTCAGCGCCTTCACGGAACACGGCGAGGAAGCTCAGCATAGCCAGCGAGACCACGGTTTTCAACGTCACGTTGTCGGCACTTGCGGCGGCTTCGGCATCAGCCACAGCAGCCTCGGTCTTCTTGCGAATGTAACGGTTCCACGCTTCCACGCTGGACTTGTTCAGCATCCAGTTACTCGTCCACAGCAGCATGCCCATGGCGATCAGTGCGCAGGTGCCTTCCATGATCTCCTGAATCGGGCCGGAGCCGCCGAAGGCGAACACGAAGATCACAGCCACCAAGCCGGCGCCGAGCAGACCGACGAGCACACCCAAGTAAATCCACTTGACGAAGCGCTTGTTATCGGACTTGACCAAGTAGGCGACGATGGCTGCAACCACCAGCAGAGCTTCAAGACCCTCACGGATAAGCACGAGGAACGCCTGGCCGGAGGAGCTGGTGACCAGCTTGGTGAAACCGTCTTCCTTATCGGCGGCACCACCGTCAAGAATGCCGGCGTCCTTGATCAGCATGGCCTTGAGGTCGTCGATCAGCTTCTTGGTGTCTTTCAGGGATGCGCCGGCGTTCATGGACTTGCGGCACATCTTGAACTGGTATTCCACCTGCGAGACGCGGTTGCCGCTGATGGCGTTCATCACGTTCTTTTCGAAGCCGAGCTTCTCGTAATACTGGTAGTACGCGTTGTTCACGAGCGTGGCGCCCTTGGCACCATCACCCTTTTCGTAAGCTTTGTATGCATTGTCGAGAATCGGGGTCATTTCGTTGGCCACGTCGGTCCATGAACGATTGCCCTTGCCCGGGTTCTTCTTTTTCTTGGCGTCGAGCTCCTTGCGCTCTTTGGCCAGCTGCGCCTGCAGCGCTTCGGCGTACGCCTTCGGCTTGGCGAGATCGGCGTTGGTGTCGAGCTGCTGGGCCGTGGCGTCAAGATCGGCGGTCAACGCATCAATCTGCTGAGCCAGTTGATCGTCGTTGCTAGGCGTGTAGGAAAGATTCTGAACGCTTTGGAATGCCTGCTGTTGGGCGAGCTGCTTGTCCGCGCCAATGGTGTCGTGCACGACCGCGGTGAAGTTGGAGGCCACGTAAATCTTGTTGTACGCGCCCATGAAATCGGAGGTGGCGCCAGCGGTGTTGCCATCCTTGTACGTCTTAAGACCGCTGTTCAGCTGCTTGTCCATCGCCTTGGAGACTTCGGCCCAGGTGGCGTAGTCAACGCTGGACGAGCTTGATGAACTGGACGAGCTGGTGCTGCTGTCGGCGAAGGCCATCGGAGCCGTGACTGCAGGAGCCACAGTGGCGATGACCATGGCGAACAGAAATACAATCGCAGCCAGAACTCGCAGCTGCCTCACGCTGGTGTGTTCAACGGACCGAAGAGCAGCCTGGGCGCGACGAACCATGCCTATCCCTCTCTCTGCGCGGCTAAGTAATCAAAAACCAACTACTCAATATAAAGAAAAACTTTTTTGAGGAACAGTCTTGATTTTTTAGGATTTAAGAGGTATTAGGCACTGTTTTTCGATCAATTATTACCGCAGATTGTCTCAATATTCGATATTGTCCCGCTCACAGATGGGAGACTTCCCGAATTATGAACTCCCCGCGACTGGCCACTCCCCATCCCTCATATTGCATGACCAACTGTTTCACCAAGGTTCATAGCCTAAAATCACTATGTTGCATCACGGCAAGAGGCTGGCAATAATTCACGCGATGGCATGCGCATGTTCATTCTGGTTTGCCTCGGGTTTGCTGACTTGCCTTGAGTCGCTTTGATTTGCACTGGTTCATCCCCCGGCGAGATCACCTGTTGCACACGCCGTACGAACGACCTGCACATCAGCGCAGGCACTCATTGGTGGTCCTTGTCCACAAAGCGACACGCCGCAGCCGGCACTGAATGTGCATTTATCCGAAAGCTGTGGTAGCTTATTCAAGTTGCCTACGGAGCTTACTTCTAGCAAGCACTGCAGTGCATGGAGGATTCGCCTAGTGGTCTATGGCGCACGCTTGGAAAGCGTGTTGGTGTAACAGCCTCACGAGTTCGAATCTCGTATCCTCCGCCATCAGGGTTTTGGCTTTTGTCAAAACCCTTTTGTTATCCGCACCCACATGCATATACGCAGCGGTCCAAATATGTGCACAATCGTGCACATTCACTGTTTTTGCAGTGGCGTGGCATGGCACATATTCCGAGACGACCGAATTCCCACAATTTTCGTGCCACAACAGCGCATAAAAACACGAAAATGCGATTACGTGGCACATCCGAATGCCACATGAGCGCAAAATAGCCAATATTGCGCTCATGTGTACAACTTAGAGCACCCGAATACTTCCTCGCACACCCGTCGATTTGCGTAATACGCGATTGCGTGTATTGTTGTGCAAGCCGTTCAACGGCCCTAAGCCGTGCGCACATTATCGCCCCGATAGCTCAGTGGTAGAGCACTTCCTTGGTAAGGAAGAGGTCGTGAGTCCAATTCTCACTCGGGGCTCTCAATCACCACTCGATGCCGTACTCGGCATACATATACATATCGTACTGGTACTCACTGCTGTAGTTCAGGTCGTTCTGATGTGCTTCATGATGGCTGTTATCTGACTGCATAATCATTCCTTTTCCTAGCCTCATCGGTATTACGACCAGATATAGCGAAATCGCGTTACCGAACTATGCGCGTTCAGCGAATCGCAGGTGAACTCATAGCGAACTGTTGCACGCACTCCGCATGCGAGCGCAGACTCATTGACATATACCGTCCGGCACACACTTCATAATGTGCAAGGCCGCGCGCCAGCTATTGAATACCGCCAAACAGCAAAGGAAAGCCTCTCCCACCATGACCTCACACCTTGCCGAAGCAGGACGCACACTGATTCCCCGCAAGGATGATCGGTACGGTCTGCTTTCCCCAGCTCTGGTTATTCTCACGTTTGTCGCCGGACTGGTGGATGCGTTAAGTTACTTGGCACTCGGTCATGTATTTGTGGCCAATGTGACCGGCAACATTGTGTTCCTTGGTTTTGCATTCGCCCACGCGCAGGGCTTCGTCTGGTGGACTTCGGCGCTCACGCTGGCCACGTTCATGATTGGTGCGTTCATCGGCGGACGCATTATTCATTACTTTGGCGCCAACCGCGCGCGCCATCTGCTGGTGTCCACGTCAATCCAGCTGGCTTTTGTGGCAGCTGCGCTCGTCGGCATTTATCTGCTCAATCAGTTTGCGCCTGAACCGTCGATGGGTGGCACTGATGCTTCAGCCATCGCCCGCACGGCACAGCCCAGTCTGAACTTCCCAACTGCTCGGCATATTGATTTGCATATTATTCTGCTGATTGTGCTGCTCGCACCGGCTATGGGCATTCAGAATTCCACTGCTCGTAAGCTTTCGGTGCCAGATTTGCCCACGACTGTGTTGACGATGACGTTAACTGGGATTATCGCTGACACTTCGGCGCATGGTCATGAGCAGTCCAAACTTGGCCGGCGCGCGATTGTAATGCTGGCTTTGGCGCTCGGTGCTTTGACTGGAGCCACGCTGCAGACGCGCGGTCATGAGGACGTTATTTTGATGGTGATGATCGTCTGTCTGATTGCGGTCATTGTGATGATGATCCCCCATGTGCATTCCGATGCCCGCTGGGTGACCGGAAAACACTGATTCATACAAAAACGGCCGGCGCTGGGCATTGCTGACCGGCACCGGCCGAGATAATAAGGAGTGCTCCTTATGTGGTCGCGAACCTTACGGTTTCATGATCACATCTGCTCGCGATTGCGGCGGTAGGCGATTGCGGCGCCGGCACCGGCCAGCAGCAATCCGGCCACAGCAATCGTGACGACATTGGCACCCGTGTTGGAGACGACATTGCCATCACCCTTGGCAGCGGTACGCTTCACCAAGCCGGCAATTGCCTTCTCGAGAGCCTCGCGAGCTGCGTCGACCTGCTTCTGCGTGGCGTTGCTGTTGTCGGAGACCTCACGGGCCTTCTTCAGCGCGGCGCGCAGAGCGTTGGCGGAGTCGTCGGTGTAGAGACCCAGGTTGATGGCGGCGGCCTTGTTGATGGTCGCGTTCAGAGCAGCCTTGTCCACCACGCCCGGTTCCGGATTCGGCTTCGGCTCGGTGGCAGCTTCCAGCTTGGAGATGGCGTCCTGAAGAGCGCTCAGTGCGGTATCCACATCCTGCTGGGTGGCGTTCTTGTTGTCGAGCACCTGCTGTGCAGCCTTCAGTGCCTCGGCGAAAGCTTCCCACGAGTTGGTCGTGTAATCGGCCTTCTCGAGCTTGCTTGCCTTGTTCACTGCAGTCTGCAGGTCGGTCTTGTTCACCTCAACCGGGCCTGGGCCAGGCTCCTCACCGGTCTTCTCGAGACCAGCGATAGCGGATTCGAGGTTCGTCAGCGCCAGAGCCACATCGTAAGCGGTGGCCTTATCGTTATCCGCCACGGCCTGTGCAGCTTCGCGGGCCTTGACCAGAGCAGTCCAGCTTTCAGCCGTGTAGTCGGATTCCTTAAGACCGTTAGCCTTGGCGATGGTGTCGTTGAGGTCGGTCTTGTCCGGAGCGACAGTCTCTTCCTCAACCTCGCGGTCCGTGGTCAAACGCAGTTCGGCAGCGGATGCGAACTTGTTGGCCTGGGAGTTGCTCTGGCCTGCGGAAGACAGGACGGTCAAGCGTACGGCGGTCACATTCTCGACGGCGTCGAAGCTGGCCTTCTGCCACATGGTGGTGGTGGAGAACTCAGCATCGGTGACGACATCCTTGGTGGTGCCATCCGCCAGAGTGAGCGTGATCTTGTAGCCCTTGATCTTGCCGTTGGCGTTCATACCTCCGGAGCGCGGCAGGTAGCGCAGGCCGTTGATGGTGGTCGGTTCGTTGAGGTTGAACTGATACCATGCGGTGCCGTTGCCGACTGCGTTCTTGCTCCAGCTGGTGTGCCAGTGGGTGCTGTCGTTGCCATCCTGTGCCAGATTGGCCGGGCCTTCGCTCGGCAGGCCTGCGGTAGGCTCTTCGCTGCCCGTGGCCACGGTGTAGCCACCCAGCTCATCGGAGCCGTCAGCTGCCACGTCGTACTTGTCGCTGCTCTCGTTGCCGGGAGCGGTCTTCATGTACTCGTCGAGGGCCACGAGAATGTCGTATGCCTTGGTGAAGTCCTCAGCGGTTGCGCCATTCTTGTTGATGAGCACGCGAGCCTTGACCAAGGTGTCCTGATACTGCTGCCATGCGGCATCGGAGAGCTCAGCACGCTTGGAATCGTACTTGCCGCGGATTTCCTTGACCTTGTCCTGCGCTTCGGCCTTGGTGCGGGTCTGGGACTCGATGCGCTCGATCTTCAGGTTGTCGAGCACGAAGTCCTTGTATCCGCCGAAGTCCTGTGCATTGCCGGTGGAACCCTGCAGATCAGGTGCGGTTGCGGTCGAGTAAATACCGAACCAGGAATCGCCGTTGACGCCACCGGTCAGCTCGAACTCGGCCTTGCCGGTCTCACCCAGAGCCTTCTTCAGGTTGGTCAGCTTCACGCTGCCGGCAGAGTATTCACCCTGGCCCACAGCGATGGCGTAGATGTCATCGGAACCGGACTGGTAGTCGAAGCTCACCTTGTACTTGGCACCCGCCTCGAACTTCACGTTCTGCGGGATCGTCTGGTAGACCAGCGTGCCCTTCTGGGTCAGGCCGTTAACCTTCACAGACCAAGTGCCATCGAGCACATCGTCCATCTTCTTGACATCCCAACCGGCCTGCGTGAACGGAGCATGCAGCTCGGAGAGGTGGATGCGGTTGTCCTCAACGCCTTCGGAACCGGAGACCACGAACGGCCAGATGCCCTGGGCGTTGTTTTCGAATCCGTTGGTGAGGGACTTCAGCGTGCCGTCCTTCTCATAGGTGATGCCGGAGTACTGGTTCTCCACGATGCGCACATCGTCGAAGTAGGTGTGTGCTCCGTCGGTGCTCTTGTGAGACAGGGTTACCGTGGCATCGCCGTTCTCAGGCGCGGTGAAGAACACGTACATGTTCTGGAAGTAGCTGGAGCCATTTTCCGTATTGCTGTTCGTGTTGTGGCCGTATGCCTTGATGTAGTTCTTGGCGATGGACTTACCGGTGGAGTTGGTGGCCAGCACCTTACCGCCGCTGGTTACGGTGACGGATGCGTCGCCGGTGCTGCGGTTGTCAACGCCGACGTACAGTGCGTACTTCTGGCCGGCCTTAAGGTCGGCCAGGCGCTGGGAGACATCGACCTTGCCGGTCAGGCGCAGCATGGCGTTGTTGTCGCCTTCAACTTCGGCCTTGCCGGTTCCGGCGACGGTCCAGTTGTCGGTGAGGGTGTTGGAGCCGCCGTTGAAGCCGGCGTCTACCACATGCATGCCTTCGCTCCAGTTGACCTGGATCTGCTTGGCTTCGCCCTTGTACACCACGTACGGGGTTTCGGCATCAGCGGTAAGCGTCACCTCGCCGCCGGAGACGGCAACGGTCTGCTCGTTGGTCTTGCCCTGATCGGTGAGCTGGTACACCTTTACGCTGGAGAGGTTCTTCCAGCTGTCCGGCAGCGTCCAGGTGGTGGTGCCGCCCTTGGTGTTCCAGTGGTAGAGCTTCTGCTCGGAATCCTTGACCAGCTTGCCGGTGAAGGAATCCCACATCCACGGCAGCAGGTAGGACTCGTCGCCAGTGGCGCTGCCATCGCCTGCGGAGACCACACCGGATGCGACCTTCACGCCGTTGAAGGTGATGGTGCGCTGGCGGTAGGCTGCGCTAGAGGTGTCGTTGGAACCACGGGAGACTACTACAACGTTGCCGTTGGAATCCTTCAGGGTAATCTGCTCGTTGCCGTTGTTCGTGTTCGGGTCGGACACGGCAGCGGCATTGCCATTGTCGGCGGTCAGCAGCGGGTTGTTGACCCAGCGGGTCACCTTGAAGTGCTGGATGAACTTAGTGGACACATCATGGGTGTACAGGTTCTTGATGTAGGCGGCATAGTCGTTGCGGCCCTGCCAGCCTTCGAAGTCCTTCATGTTGTAGCCGCCGAGCAGCGGGGCGTTGGCAGCGCCGCCGTATTGCGGGTAGTCGCCAACCCAGCTGTCCTTCTGGTGGTTGCGCAGGAAGCGCATCACTTCGGAGTTCTCGCCCTTGGAGGTGTAGCCGCCGTAGGTCAGATCAGCTGCCCAGTGCTGGAAGGTGGAGTCGTACTCGTTGCCGGAACCCCATTCGGTGGTCATACGCCAGCCGTTGTCGTTGATCATCTTGCTCATCTTGCGGGTTTCCCAAGAATCTTCCGAACCGGAAGAAGTCAGGTTGCCCCACACATCGAGGTAGATGAAGTCCATGTTGTCGCCGACTTCCTTGCTGAGGTCAGCGAAACGGCTTACACGAGAACCGGATGCCAGATCGTAGATGCCGTCGATGCCGACACCCTGATCAAGCCAGTTCCAGCCGTAGCTCAGGCCGCCTGCAGAGTTGCGGCGCACCATGTCCTCGCTGAAGGCCTTGGCTTCCGGATACATTTCGGAGGCGTTGACGTGCACACCGAAGCGAGCGCCATACTTGGAGCCCTCTTCCATCATGGTGTTCATGTCGTCGGCGCCGCCGAGACGCTGGCCGATATCGCCGTAGTCCGGGTGGCCGGAGTCGTGGCCTTCATTGCCGTAGCCCTTGAGCAGCACGGACTGGCCGAGGCCGTCGGTGTTCAAGGCCACCTTCTTGACGTTGTCAAGCGTGGTGAGGAACGGGTTCTGCGCCTGGGAGCCGAAGTTCATGGCGATACGCCATGCCACCAGTTCGGGAACTTCCTCGGACTTGTACGGGTTGTTCATGATGTCGCGGTAGGCGATTGCGCCATCCTGCCAGTTGACGGCACCGTCTTCGTTCTCGTCGCCGGCGATGGCCACGGCCATCTGCGGCAGAGCGGTTTCGGCCACGGTGTACTTCTTGCCCTTGGAATCGGTGACCGTGCGGTGGTAGTACCACGGAGCGCTGGCCAGGCCCAGGGAGGTGGCGTCACCAGTCTGCTGGGTGGTGGCGTAGACACGCGTGTTCTGGCTGCCGCCGCGCACAGGAGCCGCCACATAGGTGCCATCGTGCTCGGAGTTGCTCCACAGGCCGGCACTCAGGCCAGCACCGGAGATGAAGCCGTAGGTGTAGTCGCTATCGGTGACGTTAGTATCTTCGGTCACTGCGAAGTTGGTATCGCCAGGCTTCTGCGTGTTGGAAGACATACGAGCACCAGTGAATTGGGCATTTTCCTGGCTGGAACGCACGGAAACGAGACTCTGGTTCGGGAAGGACAGCGTCTGGATGGCGTTCTCCTCCACACCGTTGCCCTCAGGAATGCCTTCGGACAGGTTGTTCTTGATCTTGGTGACGTTGAGGTGCAGCTGGTTGGCCTTGACCGTGATCTGAACGGTGATCACCGCGTCAATCTTCTTGGCCTCATCCTTGACCTTCAGCGTGTAGGTGGCCTCGGTGTCGGAAACCTTCTTGAAGGTCACGTCGTCATCGCCCAGTTCGATGTTGGTGCCGTTGATTTCAACGGTGCGCACATCCTTGGACTGGCCGTACATCACCTTGCCGTCGGTCATCGTGTACTGCAGCACAGAGGGGAAGTTCTTCTTAATCTGAACTTCCATCTTCTTGGTCTTCAGCGTTTCGGAGGCGACCTGAACGGTTTTGTTCAGGGTGATGGGATTGATGGCAAGATCCGCGCCGGAGACCGTCACCTGCTGGGAGACGTCCTCATAGCCTTCCTTGGCAATCGAAAGCGTGTGTTCGCCTTCTTCAATGTCGGCGAAGGAGAAGGTGCCATCTGCACCGGTCTTCACCTTGGTCTTATCCAAACGCACTGTTGCGCCTTCAATGGCAGCGCCTCCAGCGTCCACAACCTTGCCGGAAACCGCGTGCTTGGCGGCTTCGACAACCTCCGGGAAGTCCTTGATGTACACGTCGGTGACCTCGTTCAGCTCCTTCCAGGAGCCGGCCTTGATGGCAAGCTTGTTGGAGAGGTTCGTCATTGCGGAGTAATCGACATCGAATGCCTTCTGGCCATCCACGGTCAGTGTGGCGACCTTGGCGTCGGTCCAGGAGACCTGAATGTCGTGCTCTTCGTTGGCGCTCGGAGCAGCGATACGAGCACCGCTGTACCAGCTGCCGCTACCGCCACCGGTGTAGGTCTGCCAGAACCAGCCGCCCGAATCGTAGCCGATGAACAGGCCGCTGCCCGGGTCGTTGTAGCCCAGGTAGAAGCCGAAGCGGTTGGCGGAGCCTTCCTGCGGGGATTTGATGGTGGCGTGGAAGGAGCCGGCCTTGGAGAAGTCGTAATCTGTGCCCCATACGGCTACTGCCGGCCAGTTGTTGCTGGAGCTGGGGTTCGCTGCCGCATTACCGTTAGAGGCAGTGGACTTGAGGTGCAGCCAACCGTTTGCCATCTCCAGGATTTCGCCGCCCTGAGCGATGTTGGAATCAATAGTCCAGCCTTCAACCGCATCGGCTTGTGCGGAAGGAGTCTCGGAAGCAGTTGCAGAATCAGAAGTATCGTTGATTTGCTGAATCTGACTTGCCAAAGTCTGCAAGTCAGCATCAGACAGGGGCACTGCGAACGCAGTACCTCCCCCGCTGCCCATGCAGGTTAAGGCTAACGCTGTTGCCAGCGCAGCCGATATAGTCTTCTTCTTTTTCATTAACTATATTTTCCTTAATCTCTTCTTCGAGGTGAAGCAGATGCCTTCTTCATTGAAGAATACGCATTCGCAATTACGATAAGACACTTTACAAGAAGCTATTCTTAATAGCAATCTCAGCAAATACGGAGAATCGCCACATATTTGACATTGAATTACAACGTGAGTGAAATCACAAAACCCAATAAACGACTACGTTGTTAACCTTCACATCTATATTCGCATCATCGCGACACGCGCAGGGAAAAACTGCGCAAAAAAAGTAAGACGAATTTACCTGCATTCGACGCAATCAATGCAGCAGCATTACAGCAGCAAGCCGATTGAGCAAAATAGCAAAAGCCGCCTTGCGCAACCGCAAGACGGCTTTGACGACAATGGTGAGGCTGTGCTCGCTTACTTCTTGGAAGCGTTCACGGCATCCACAGCCTTCTGCAGCGATTGAGTATAAGCCTTGTACCAATCAGCCTGCTCGTTGAGCTTCGCAGTAGCGGACTTGAAGCCGGCAGTGTCGTCAGCTACGCAGCCTTCGTATACCGGCAGTTCCACGCTCAGTTCCTTGTTGAGGGCGTCCAGCGTGGAGGCATCCTTTACATCCTTCTTGGTGAGCGCAGCAGCTTCGGAAGCATCGCCATTGACCAAGTTGTTGTAGTCATTAGTGGCGTTGCGCACATTTTCGGAAGCGGCGGCGCAAGCGGCGACTGCATTGTTGTACTGAGCATCGGAGTAGGCGCGGAAGCCGAACACACCGGCCACGACGATAATGGCCACGACCACCACGGCGATAATGGCGACGGCCGCCTTAGACATGTGCTTCTTCTGAGCGCCTTCATTGCTTGCATTGTTGGCGTTGTTTGCCGGTACAGCCTGCTGCCCAGCGGACATACTTCGATCTCCTTCGTTCTCGTACTTTCATACACACGTATGCGCTCTTAGCGCTCTTATGCGCACTCATATGCAGGGAAGTCGCTTTTCAAGCGGCTACTTCCCTGAAAACAAAAAACCCTCGCATTCCGCGAGGGTCATTGGCTGGGATGCCTGGACTCGAACCAAGAATGGCTGAACCAGAATCAGCTGTGTTGCCAATTACACCACATCCCAATTTGGCTTGGCGTAGCAACTCCAAGGAGTTGTTCGTCGTACCCCCAACCGGATTTGAACCGGTGTTGGCGCCGTGAGAGGGCGTAGTCCTAGACCGCTAGACGATGGGGGCATATTCAGTTTTTCAACCGGCTGCTCGGTGAACCGCGCAACGAGTGATAAATATACGCAAGTATTCACCCTTACGCAACTTACGGCGTGTCGCGCGGAATTTCAACGATTTCAAGTGCTACGCTGCCACTACTGATGAATTTGCATGAACTCTACTGACGGATTATCAGTAAGCACTACTGATGAATTACCATCTAATGCACTGATGAAATTGCAGATGAGGCAATGATCTTTGCCTTGCACATTCATAGCCGGCAAATCAGCCTTCAAGAACCAAATGAGGCGCTTATGTTCCCTTGCGACAGCGAGCGCGTCGCGATGCTTGTAATGCAATGTCACGTCAAAGACCGCCGCCCGGTTACCTATCAACCGTTTCATGGACGCATGAAGGCGAAACCACCTACAAGGCACGTTTCGTGACCTCACTGCACAAACCAGCCATGTTCAACCTCGTACATATTCTCACTGGCATGCGGCGCAGCGGTAAGACTTTCCAGCTGTTCCAGCTCATCACTGAATACAAGAAAAGGTGGGCATCTGCACATGCAGACGCCCACCTTGAGTGTCCTTACAGCTCAGCCGAGCACGGAAGGAACCTTAGCTCACAGGTGCTCGCGCAGGCCCTTCAGGCGAGCGAGGGAAACCGGCTTGCCGACGATCTCCATGGACTCGAACAGCGGCGGGCTCACGCGACGACCAGACATGGCCACACGCACCGGACCGAAAGCGAGGCGCGGCTTGTAGCCGCCCTCCTCAACCAGAGCCTTGTTCAGGGTCTCATGCAGGTTGTCGGTCTTCCAGTCAGCCTCATCCACAGCCTCGAGTGCGGCGATGGCCTTGTCCAGCACCTCGCCGGCAGAATCCTTCAGCTGCTTCTTGGCGTCGTCAGCCGGCTCCAAGTAGCCCTCGGTGGAGAGCAGGGAGCCGACCATGCCGGCAACCTCACCCAGCAGGCGCACGCGCGGCTGAACCAGCGGAGCGGCGGCGGTCAGCACCTCACGCTCACGGTCGGTCAGGGCATCCCAGTTGTCGGCGGAAACCACACCGTCGCGGTGCAGGTACGGCACCGAGCGGCGCAGGAAGTCCTCGGGCTCAAGCATACGGATGTGCTCGGCGTTGATGGAGATGGCCTTGTCGATGTCGAAGCGGGCCGGGTTGGCCTTGACGTCGCGCACGTCGAACTTCTCGGTCATCTCGTCCATGGAGAACACGTCGCGGTCCGGTGCAATGGACCAGCCGAGCAGGGCCAGGTAGTTGAGCAGGCCCTCGCGGATGAAGCCATTGTCGCGGTGGTTGAACAGGTTGGACTCTGGGTCGCGCTTGGAGAGCTTCTTGTTGCCCTGGCCCATCACGTACGGCATGTGGCCGAACAGCGGCATCTCCTTGGCGATGCCGAGTTCCATAAGGTAACGGTAAAGCACGATCTGGCGCGGGGTGGAGCTCAGGAGGTCCTCGCCGCGCAGCACGACGTTGACTTCCATCATCGCGTCGTCGACCGGGTTGGTCAGCGTGTACAGTGGGTCGCCGTTCGGGCGCACGATCACGTAGTCCGGCACGGAGCCGGCCTTGAACTCGATGGTGCCACGAATCAGATCGTCAAAGGCGATGTCTTCATCAGGCATCTTGATACGTAGCGCAGGCTTGCGGCCCTCGGCGCGGAAGGCGGCCTTCTGTTCATCGGTCAGGTTGCGGTCGTAGCCATCGTAGCCGAACTCGGCCGGACGGCCGGCGGCAAGGTTGCGCTCCTTGATTTCCTCAGGAGTGGAGAAGGACTCGTAGGCGTAGCCGGCTTCGAGCAGCTTGGCGGCAACATCCTTGTAGATGGCGGTACGCTCGGACTGGCGGTACGGGCCGTGAGGGCCACCCACATCGATGCCCTCGTCCCAGTCGATACCCAGCCAACGCAGGGATTCGAGGATCTGGTTGTAGCTTTCTTCGGAGTCGCGCACGGCGTCGGTGTCTTCGATACGGAAGATCAGCGTGCCGCCGGTGGCGCGAGCTTCCGCCCAGTTGAACAGGGCGGTACGAATCATGCCGACATGCGGGGTTCCGGTCGGCGACGGGCAGAAGCGAACACGAACGTTCTTGGGCAGTTCGGGTTTGGTGTTTTCAGCATCAGTCATAGTCCCCTATTGTGCCGCGCGCGCCGGACGCGGAGAGCAGCGCTCCTCGCTCTTTTGCTTCGTTATTGACGTTTCGGGCCAACACCATCCCAAAACGGCCATTTTCCAACGAAATCTCTTTTGCCTGCCATTTTCTTTTCTTTTGCTTTTAAAATCAAAAGAAAAGAAAACAGCAAACGAGAATCAGCAGGCCAGGCCCACGAACAGCAGATCCCAGTCTTGAGATTCGTCTTCGTGCGATTCGCGCTGCTCAACGGCGGCATCCGTGTATTCGTGGTTCATGGCATTCCCTACATCTCTGCATGTTGCTTTATGCATAGCGCCAAAAGCTTCGTCTGCTTTCCAGTTCCGCCCCGCAACTGTGCGCAATATTCATGCAACAGGTTACACAACCGATCGATAACGTTCACCCTCAACTGATATCGATTTGATAACCATCGATTCTTTCCAGTGCATTCACCACAACTTTGGACATTATTTGGCGCAATTGTTGAGTTTTCCACTCATGCAATGGAAGAATATGATGTGACACATAGGTCTTATGAAAGGGGAATCAATGTCTGATCCCAACAATGTGCCTTTGCCTCAGCAGCCTGAGGCCAACGGTACGCCCACACCTAATCCCGTACCGCAGTATGGCGCACCGGCCCCGGCGCAGCCCTCACAGCCGGCGCAGCCCGCTTACGGACAGCCGGCATACGGTCAGCCTGCTCCGACCGCGAACTCTTATGGCCAGGCCGTACCAACCTACGGTCAGCCCGCGCCCGACGCCAACACCTACGGTCAATCCGCACCGGCGTACGGCACACCGGCCCCCGATGGCAATCCTTACGGCCCGGTTCCGCCGTCTTACGGCCAATACGCCGCGCCCACTGCCACTGTGCCGCTGGATAAGCCTTACTACGGATGCTCCTTCCAAGAAGCCTTCCTGCGCTTCTGGAAGAAGTACACGGTGTTCAAGGGCCGCGCGTCCCGCAGTGAATTCTGGTGGTGGGTGCTGGCCGCTTTCGGCATCAATATAGTGCTGGACATCCTCAACACCGCCACAGATGAAAAGCTTGGCTTCCTCGCCACCATTTGGGGTCTGGTGACCCTAATCCCCACCCTGGCACTTTCCGTCCGCCGTCTGCATGACACGAACAAGCCTGGCTGGTGGGTTGCCATTTTCTATATCGCGATGGTTATCGGCCTTATCATCATGATTATCGGCGGTGGTGCGGCACTGTACGGCGGGTTCAGGAGCCTTGGCAGTTATGACTATGGTTATGGCAGCATGGCCGCCGGCGGTCTTGGCGCGGCGGTCATTGGTGCGTTGATTACGCTGGCCGGCTGCGTTGTCTATATCGTGTTCATGGCTCTTCCCAGCAAGCCGGAGGGCGCACGTTTTGACGATGGCGCGGCGGCAACCCCCATGCCTCAGGGTGCTTACGGCGCACCATACAGCACGCCTGTACCCCCGAATTTCGCCGCTCCGAACGCGCCCGCACCCGGCTTCAACCAGCCGGCCCCGGCTTACGGCCAGCCGCCCATGCCAACCCCCGACTATGGCCAGCCGGCTGCACCCGCACCTGATTACGGTCAGGTGCCGGCCCCGCAGTACGGCCAACCGGAGGCCCCGGCCCCACAGTACGGCCAGGTTCCGCCGATGCCTCAAAACGCCGGCGACGAATCCGCAACACCTTCTGAGCACACGGCTCCCGCCGGCGACAATGCCCAGAAACCCTGGCAAGGCCAGTAACCGATATCGGTGAACTTCCGTTGAAGAAGTTCCCCGCAACCAATGATGAAGCCCTACTCAACGCGAGTAGGGCTTCATCATTCTCGGCACTGTATTATCGGCACTGTATTCAGCCAACTACCCCAACGGCATCACGGCAATGGACTGCGAAAGCATATACGATTCACCCGGACTAAGGGCAACGATACGGTCTCGGCACGCCGCTGCCTCCACGGCCACAAAGCCACGCCATTCACCCGTCTTGGCATGGGCAATGGCGTTGCCGCCCTGCTCTCCGGGATTCCACACCACCGTCTGCGGCGAGCCGGTCTTGCCGATGCGAATCACACGACCCAGCACATGGTCCTGCAATTCCAGTGCAGCATCGGAATAATACACACGGTCCACCGGCTGATCGCCGAACATCACCGATGGCTGTTCTTGTAGTTTTGGCGGGAATCCGGCTTCCGTGGCATCCAGATATGTTGCACCCCGCAAACCGACCAGCCGCGCGCCGAGCACATCGCCGACATGCAGATACGAGTGCAGCGCCGCCTCATACGACATCGGCTCACCTCCCGTGTTGGTAACGGTCAGCGTCATCGTCAGCGTATCGCTGGCACACACCTCGTATGCGGCATGGAAACGCACGTTGGGTTCATCCTCGATCCATGGCACTTCGCCAGTCGTCAGTCGTTCGGAATCCAGCACATACCGCACACGGGCACCGGTAAACGCCCCTTCGTCCAGCGCCCACTGGCGCAATCGCGCGAACCCATGAATCGGTCGCTTCGCAGTCTGCCCGCCATGCACAAACCCCGGCCCGAACCAGGGGAAGCACACCGGCACTCCCCCGCCAACCGGCTGACCAGCTTCGAAATGCCATGTGCGGGGCGTCCAGATTACATCCGGCTGCCCCGCCGGGGCCCAGCGCAGCAGATGCGCCCCGTAATCGCTGATTACCGCGCTACCGCCGTCATTGGTGAGCGTGCGCAGATTGACGCCATTGCCCATAAGTGTTTCTTCTTCCGTTGCGTAAGCGATGTTCTTCACCACATAGACGATTTCCTTGGCACGGAGGAATCGCGAGCAGGGGTAAGAGAACCGATCAGGCGGGCTAAGCTGCCTTGATTCTCACAACTCCACGGTTTCTTTGCCAGGGTCATCTTTAATGTGCGCAAACTTGGCGGCCAAGGCCTCCTTGTTGCGCTTTTCGTCTTCTTCCTTGGCCTTCTTCTTGGCTTCGTCCGGGTTCCAGAGCACATCGTCGCGGTGCTTGGTCCATTCGGCACCGGCCAGCGGGGCAATGTATTCGGCGGTGGCGGTCAGGGTGTCACCGGCATTGGCACGCGTATCAATCAGATCAAGAATCTGCTGGTCGGTCAGGCAGATGCGCGGAATCGAGCACTGCTCACGTAATTCGTTGACGTACAGCAGAATCGGCAACGTTACGATGGCGGTGGCCCGGGCCTCGTCAGCAACATCAGCGGCATCAGCAACAGCCGGACCAACCAAGCCAACCGTCTCGGCATGCCCGCTCACCACGTTCAGCAGCGCATCGCATACGGCGAGCGCGGTGGCGAAACGGACGGCCACATCAGCCGGCTCGCCGGAAGCCGCCAAACGTCCGCCAGCCTCGGCATCGGCCTCAACCTGAGCCTCCACGGAGACAACCGTCTCACGGACTGCGGCCTCGACATGCGAATCCCAGTCAACACCTAAAGCTTCGGCGGCATCGAAAATCAGCTGCACATCGCCGGATTCCGAGTAACCGGCCATCGTATCGTAGGCGTCATTGGCAGCAAGCAGCGTGTCTACGATGCTTTGCGGACGGCCAGGAATCTCATCGGCCCCCTCGTAGACGAATTCGGCGTCAGGCATCGTAACATCCTGACCGGTGAGAATGCGTGCGAACGCGTGCGTGACACGCACCTGCAGGTTCTCCGCATACTTGGCGTCATTGTCCATCTGCATGGCTTCGGTCAGCGGCCACAGGCTAATTAGCGCCGAGCCGGCTTCAGCGGCCTCAGCTACCCCCGGCAATGCCGCGATCCGTGCGATTGCCTCACGATTGAGTTCAATGGTCATTCATGCTCCTCTGCGTTCACCACTTGATTGTAGTGCGTCCCATTGGCTCCCTCTGAGGGGAGCCCAGATTGTAGCTCAGCTATTCACCAGTGTGCCGTTACTTGACGTTGGCTGCTGGGTCGACATACGTGATTGACATCACACGGCCGGTTTCGTTGTCGTACGTCACCGAGGTCACGGAGGCGAGCGCCGTGTGCCGCAGGAACATCCAGTGCTCGGGGTGGCCGGTCTCCAGATAATGGCGATAACTGAAAATCGGCGATTCGTGGCTGACCACCACAATCTGTTCGCCGGGGTGTTGGGCGACCTTCTCGCGTGCGAAATCATCCATGCGCTGCGCAATGTGCTGATAGGATTCGCCCCAACTCGGCTTGTACAGGTTGGTGACCAGTTTCCAATTGCCGTTCTTCCACAGCGCGCCTTCGCCATGGCCGATACGCTTGCCGCGGAACTCGTTGCCGGCCTCAATCACTCGCTCATCGGCGGTGAGCATGAGCGGGGCTTCGCCTCGGGCCTCGCGCACGGGATTCAACGCGTCAAGAATCGCGTCGGCGGTCTCGCGCGTGCGGTCCAGGGGAGACGAATACACCGCGGAAATCGTATTGGTCTGAGGGCTATTGGCCAGATAGGCGGCGGTGGCCTGTGCCATACGCCGGCCAAGATCGGAGAGATGGAAGTCGGGCAGCCGCTCATAGAGCAGATGGTCAGGGTTGTAGACCTTGCCGTGGCGAACGAAGTGGATGGTGGTTGCGCTCATGAGCCGCCTTTCTTTTTATTCCTACGGGCATCTTGCGATGTTCGCCGAAGAACATGAGAACGTTGTCTTAATATCTCCAATCTACCGCGTGTCGCGCCCTAACCAACGATTAGAGTATCCGTGACGCAAATATGCGAATAGGGAAATCCAACGCAAACTTTGCGCGACCATGGACAACACATCATTCGATGAGGGCTTCGCCGGCAACGCCACGTCAGCGGGGAACATCCAATCGGGAGCGGAAAGGAGCGTAGTGCTGTTATGTCCAATAACCTGTCCAACTCGAACACCATTATGGCTGGCATCAAGGAAGTGGGTCACAAAGTTTTTGGTGGGTATGCGGAGTTGCTGCGCATACCTCATACCGCTCGTTATTCCATCGGTTCGGTGATTGCCTGCATGCCGTTCCCGATGGTGGGCATGACCATCACCATTTCCGTGCAGCATTACTACGGCAACTACTCGCTGGCAGGTATGCTCACCGCCATTCAGGCGATTGCACTGGCCGTGGCCACGCCGCTGCTCGGCAAGCTGACCGACAAGTTCGGCCAGCGGCAGGTTTCGATTCCAACGATTCTGGTGTGGATTGTCGCCGCCGTCGCGCTGACCACATCCATCACCAATCGTGCGCCGGAATGGGTGCTGTACTGTTTGACGCCGTTCCTGGCAGCTATTCCGCCGTGGGGCGCGATGAGCCGCGCGCGCTGGACCAAAATCCTGAAGGGCGATCAGGAGCGTACCAACCGTGCGCTCTCCCTGTGCGGCGTGCTGGACGAATGCATGTGGGTAATCGGCAATCCACTGGCTTCCACACTGGCCGTGATCTCCGGTCTGCTGGCATTCTCGTTCACCGGCATGTGCGTGGTGGTGGGCGCGCTGATGTTCTTGACCGAGCTGACCACTGAGCCACCGTCACAGACTCAGCTGGCCCGCGCTGAGGGCATTTCCCGCAAGGAATACCGTGAGCGCGAGGCGGCTCGAGCCGAAGCGTTGAAGGTGGAGACCGCAGCCGAGGAGACTCGCCGCCGTCTTGAGCGCGAAGGCGTGACCGATGAGGCCACGATTAACGCCGCCATTGAGCAGGCGGTCGCCGATGCGCGTTCCGGCAAGAAGGCGTCCATCTGGGGACCGGGTCTGATTGCGGTATGCGTCACCTGGTTCGGCTTGGGCGCGTTCCAGTCGGCTACAGGCATCTCGATCATCGCATTCGCCACCGAGTCGAATATGAAGCAGTACACGGGCTTTGTATTCGCCTGCTTCTCCATCAGCTCGTTGATGGGCGCCTTGGTGTACGGCGCGAAGAACTGGTCGATTGCCCTGTGGAAGCGCTTCTACTTCTGCCTGGCCGTGGTGAACATCGGCATCAGCACGTTCCTGTTCGCCAAGCATCTGTGGGTGATTATGATCATCTACCTGATCATCGGCGTGTGCCAGGCTCCGACGTGGATTAACGGCAACCAGCTCATGCTGCACTTGGTGCCGCCTTCCCGCCTGACCGAAGGCATGGCGTGGATGGGTGCGATGAATTCTATCGGCTCCTCCGCCGGTTCGGCGATTGCCGGCCAGTTCATCGACCGCATGGGCTCGCATGGCGGCTTCATGGTGGTGACCACTTTGGCACTGGTCTCGCTGGTGATTGCGCTGATTGGCTTCAAGCAGATCAAGGGCTCCACCGAGCAGCCGACCTTGACTGAAGTGAGTGTGTGAGACAAAAGCTAAGCCCCCTCTGACGAGGGGGCTTATACGTCAAAACGCTACTTCGGCCAGCCTTTGGGCGTGTGTTCCAGGGACCAGATGCCGAGCTTGTGGGAGAAGCTGTTCTGCCACTTGGCTTCAAGCTCCTCGGCATTCAGTCGATTTTCAGCGGACTTCAGACGGTTCATCGCATTGGTGTGCGTATCGTCGAGCAGCCACTTGCGAATCAAGAAGTTCCAGATCATTACCACGGCAGTGGCCACCAACTTGCCGATATTGGTGCGCAACAGATATTCGGCATGCTGCGATACATAGGCATCATGGTTCATGCCATAAGTGGAAATCCAGATAATCGCGTCATTCATGAACAGACCGACTACAGCGCCCGCCACGAAGATAAGAATCTCCATCCAGCGCGCCATGTCATCACGATGCTTGAATACGAATTTCATGCTCGCCAGATAGTTGAAAATCAGCGAGATGATGAAAGAGACGGTGGCAGCCAGCACGTTGTGCATGTGGAATATGCCAACCAATAGGTTGAGAATACCCCAGTCGATAACAAAGGCGATGACGCCCACAATGCCGAACTTCATCAGTTGTTCAATCAGTTTTCTCACAAGGGTATTCAACACTATTGGGCTGACTGCGGAACATATATTGGCTGGAAAGGCCAATAATCTCCCCAAATTGGCCTTGCCCCGGTCCGTTCTGCAAGCAGCTTCCTACATCCGCATGCCATGTTCAACAGCAACCGCTGAGGCTAGACTGGAAGCGAACCGAATCAAGGAGGAATTATGCCCGTTATTCACACTCATGTGTCCGTGCCCACCACCCCTGAGCAGCGCGAGGCGTTGAAGGCTGCCTATGGCAAGGCGATTACCGCCGTGCCGGGCAAGTCCGAGGGCTGGCTAATGTGCCCGTTCGAAGACAATATGCCGATTTACTTCGGTGGTAGCGATGACCAGCCCGCCGCCTATGTGGAAGTCAACGTGTTCGGCCGCTCCGTGCCGGGCTCTGCTTGGGAAAAGCTGACCGAGAGCATTATGGCCGCGCTGAACTCCACGCTCGGTATTCCCGAGGACCGCACCTACATCCGTTACACCGCCACCACCGACTGGGGCTGGAATGGTGGCAACTTCTAGTTGCCACCATTCCCCCCTCGAAAGCGAGTTACCTCACCTCATGCCTGTCATCACACGATCTTGGGCATGGGGGTGGTGAGGCTGGTGGTCAGGTTGACGTGGACCAGACCGGCACCGGCATGCACCTCAACCTTCTTCAGGGTCACGGTGCGCTCTTCTTCGGGGGCACGGTCGTTGTCGGTCATGGTCGCCGGGGACTTGACCGCCACGAACGCCAGATCGTCCAGCGAGATGCCTGCGCTCTGGCACAGTTCCATGGCCTCGGACACGGACTCGGTGAAGCCCGGCTTGTAAATCACGCGCTCGGCCGGTACGCCGTAGGCGTTCTCGGCCACCCACTTGGCGTTCTCGGTCAGGGCCATGCCCTTGTGCGAGTGCGGTTCGGCCGGCATGGAGCCGTTCTGCAACGCGTCGACGAAACCGTCAAGCTGCGGGGCCAGCGCCTCGCCGCCGTCGCGGAACAGGTTGCCGATGATCGGCGTGCGGAAGCCCAGCTCGTCGGCGGTGGCCTTCAGGGACGGAACCTGATCGTCCTCGCCTTCCCACAGGTTGATGAGCGGGAAGGTCGGAATGTCCAGGTTCTCCAGGCGCTGCACGTGGAACGGGTAGCGCCAGGCCAGCTCGGGATCGTCGCGCCAGGTGGAGGCACGGGTCACCACGATGGCGGCGGACGGCCACTGCGCGCCGTATTCGCGGCAGGCGATGTCCAGCCACTTCTGGGCGCCGGCGTCGGTGCCGTAACCGGCCTCGACGATGACCACGTCATGCAGGGCGCAGGCCATTTCCACGGAGACCAGCGTCGGAATGCCGATGGACACGTTGGCGAACGGGCCACCGTGCACGTAGACCGGGGAGCCGTTTACGGTCTCGGTCTTGGCCGGCTTGACCGCGTCGGCCAGAATGCCAGTGATACGCCACAGGTCCACGAATTCGCCGAAGGTCACGGCCTTGCCGTCCTTGGTGCCGGCGATCATCTTGGACACGCGCTCGGAAATCTCGTCCATCGAGCGGGAGAGCACCACAATCTGCATGAGCTCGCAGGTCGGCGTGAGCACGACCTTCTCCGGCACGTTGCCCTTGCCGTAGTCCACAGCGGTGGAGCGCAGGGAGCGACTCGGAACCTCGGAGACACGCGGCACGAGAATCGTGTCGAGCTTGCCGTCATCGATGGCCTTCTCGGCGAAGGAGACGAGCAGGTTCTGGGCCGCCTCGATGGCGCCCATTTCGCCGCACAGACCCCAGTCGATGAGCTCGGGGTGGGTCAGGGAAGCCTTGCCGCCGCCGGAGGCACCGCCCTTGGAACCGGCTGCGGTGATGCCCATGCTCGGCTGACGCAGCACGGCGGTCGCATCAATGCCGCGCTTGTTCAGAGCGTCGATCAGGGCGATGGTCGTGGTGGTCTTGCCTTCTCCGCGCGATGCCTTGAGCGGCGTATCGGCGGTGACGAGCACCACCTTGCCGTGCTTGCGCGGGGCGTCAGGGTTCTCGGCCAGGTACTTCATGTAGCCGAATGCGTCGATCTTCTGGACCAGACCGTACTGGCTGGTGAAGTCTTCGATGGTGGTCATATAAAGCCTTTCTGTGTTTGTGTGATGGGGCGGGGTGGTGGGGCGGCAGTCGCCGCCTCTTCGCCTAAAAACAGCCCACTGGGCTGTTTTCTTAACGGCTCAGCCCCTCAGGGAGGGGAGCTCAATACGGACTAAAAGTCGGACATGTGGAAGCCGTTCTTCATTTCCATGCTGCGAGTGTACAGCACGGAGTCAAGCAGCTTTTCGGTTTCCTCCTTGAGCTGGTCGGCCATGGTCTGGTTGGCGGCGGCGAGAATCTCGCGCACCTCGGGGTTACGCAGCGCGGCGATGGTCTCGTCCGGGGTCATCGGCTGCACATCGCCATCCACGTTGTCGGCCTCAAATTCCTCTTCAGCGGCGGACTGCGCGGCTTCCTCGGCGGCCGTCAAGCCCAGACGGGCGATCTGCTCGTCGGTGGCGGCGACCAAGCGGTGGCCCATCGCACCGGTCTTCTCCTGGTAGCGCTCAACGGCGTTGGACGTGGAGCGGAAGGCGCCATCGCACAGGGCGGCGATGATGCGGTTGGCCCAGTAGAAGTTCTCGGACGTCACGCGGGTGGTGGTGTCCTCAAGGTAGGCGGGCGTGGTGTCCACGTTCGGGAAGAACGGTACCAGCGTGTTGAACGGGTTGGAGCCGTATGCCATCCACTGGATGGCGCGGGAGGCCTGCGGGCGGTACGGGCGGATCTGCATCACCGCGAGCTGGCTCTGGCGGTTGATGCCGATCGTGCGGTACATGTGGCGGGTGCGCTCATCGCCCAGCTGGCCGTACGGATCGAACGGGGTGCCCTGGTAGTGGGAGCTCAGCACGTACTTGATATCCTCGATGGTCACCTTGCGCTCAGGCTGACGGGCCCACGGGATGTCGTCGGAGGTGGGCTTGTGGTCGGCGTCCGGGCCGTCCCACACCTCGTCGTACGGGTTGAGGAAGCGCTGCATGTACCAGGCGCGCGGGGTGTTGTACACGTGGTCGGAGTCGGAGTGGGAGCCGAAGGCATCGCGCGGGTTGAACGGGGTAGTGTTCTCCACCGCGAGGTCCAAATGGTTGGTTTCGATGAATTCGGCAAGGTCTTCGGAACACATGTGCGCTTCCTGGTCACCCAGAGCGTCCTCAAGGTCGAATTCGTCGATACCGAGCTGGTTCGGCATGGTCACGTAGGCCTCGTCCGGCACGCGCTTGGCAATCCAGTGATGGCCGCCCACAGTTTCCAGCCACCAGATTTCGTTGGAGTCGGAGAAGGCGACGCCATTCATCTCGTAGGTGCCGAATTCCTCAAGCAGCGCGCCGAGGCGCTGGACGCCCTCGCGTGCGGTCTTGACATACGGCAGCACGATGGTCAGGAAGTCCTCTTCGCCGATGCCGCCGGGCACCTCGGGCTCATCGCCCTTGGCCGGCGTGTATTCCACGAACGGGTCGGCGCCGAGCACGCGCTCGTTGGTGGTCAGGGTTTCGGTGGCGCTCATCGCCACGTTCGCCTCGTTGACGCCGGCCTCGCCCCAAATACCTTCCTTGAGGTCCGCGTTCGGCACGGCGGTGTACTGCAGCGGGTCGTCCGGCAGGGTGATGGTTAGGTGGGAGATCACCGACTTGTATTCGCGCGGCTGTTCCTCCGGCTTCACGACGATGAAGCGCTTCGGGTTGAACTCGCCGTTCGCGGAATCCTCGTTGCGGGCGATGATGGTCGAGCCGTCATAGCTCGCGTCTTTGCCTACCAGAATCGTGGTGCAGGCCATAGTGTGATGGTGTCCTTTCTTTGTTGTGGTCACGCTCCCACTGGCGGGAGCTGGACGACGAAGTCGGACTGAAGGTGGTTTTGTACTGACCCACCCCCAGTCAGTGATGCTGACAGCCCCCGCCTGCGGGGGCTCATGTGGCTCACGCCTTGCCGGTCAGGAAGATGCCGTCGGTGTCGGGCACTTCACCGCTGTTGCGCAGCGCGTGCAACAGCTCGTTGAGCCAGAAGCCCTGATTCAAGCCGGGCAACGGCTTCTTGGTGGCCCACACCTGCAGGTAGTACTCATGATCCTTGTCCGGCGGCTGCGGACCGTTGTACCGCATGATCACCGCCGGGTCAGTGCTGCGGCCCAAGAACTTGGAGGCCGAGGAGTTGCGCCCCTGCACGGTCTCGGGAATCATGGCCGGCAGCTGACGGGAGAAGTCCGGCGGGATGGCCAACGCATGCGAATCATTGAAGTCGTACATCAGCGCATCAATCGGCAGATTGGCCACGGACCAGTGAATCCACTCGAAGCCGCAGACCGGAATCGAATCCGGGTCCACGAACTCCCAGTGCAGGTAGCGGGCCTCGGGATCCACATCATCGATGTAGAACGGGAAGGAGACCACAGGCACGCCACCATTGAAATATTCAGGGGCCGCGGCCTTGGCGAAATCGTCCGGGATGACGGTGAAATCGGCGGAAATCTTCATACGTCCCAGTATCGCTCATATGTGTGACGTACTGGGGGCTGTGCGTTACGGGGTCTCTCCCCCAGTCTCGCTACGCTCGACAGCCCCCACTCATCAGAGGGGGGCTAGTTGCGTCGGGTTATGGGATCAGGGCGCAGAAGAGGGACTCGAATACCAGTAGCGGGTTGCCGTTGCCGGCTAGGCGCTTGCGGGCGTGGGCCACTTCGTCCAGACGGGTCACGGCACCGGCCCGGTTCAACCGCACCGACAATTCGGTGATCGACGAGCGGTTCTCCAGGTTGATGAGGCCCACCGAATCCTCCGCATTGTTCTGCAGCACCGCCACATCTCGGTAGATGGAGGCGATGGAGTTCAGCGCACGATCCAATACGTCGCGCGTACGGCGGGTGACCAAACGCTTCACATCGTCTTTCTTGGCAATCTGGTTGAATGCGCCACGCAGTTTCGGCGGGATGCGGTCGCTCGGTGCCAGGCCGTTGATGCGGCGGAATTCCGCTTCCTGGCCGGCGGTGATGCGGTTCGCGTCCGCCTCGGCCTGGGCCTTGGCATTGTCGATAAGATTGCCGGCCAACAACACTGCATCCGAGGCACGGGCCAGATTCAGCACACCGACCACAAGTTCATCGCGGTCGGACATAACCCGTTCGTCGGTGGCGTACAACTTGGCGATGCCGATATGGCCTTCGGCGAGTCGGGCCGCACGCTGCGCCACTTTTGGCTCGACATTGGTGGTGGAGGTCAGGAATCCGGCCACCGCCTGGGTGGAGGGCACGGCGAGGTTCACGATGCGTGTGCGCGAACGGATGGTGGGCAGCACGTCCTGGGCGCTGGGCGCGCACAGTAGCCAGATGCAATGCTCGGCCGGCTCCTCAATCTCTTTCAAGAGCACGTTGGTGGTGCGCTCAAGCATGCGATCCACGTCTTCAATGATGATGATGCGCCACGGCGCGGTGGCGGGCATCTGCTCGGAGGTAGTGATGATCTCACGCACCTGATCGATACCAATAGTCACCTTGTTCGTGGTCAGCACCGTGACATCCGGATGCGTGCCAGCAAGCACCTGCTGGGTGACGCGCGTGGGCTCAGCGCTCATGCCGTGATCCGGGCTTTCCAGCGCCGCCGCAAACGCACGAGCCATGTTGGAACGGCCCGATCCGGGAGGTCCACAGATCAGCCACGACTGGGTGATCTGGCTCGGGTCGCCCTGCGCGATACGACTGAGCATGTCGATTACCGGCTTTTGGCCGACTAGTGAATCCCATACGCTCATGCGAGCTCCTTGATGTCGGATTCGATGGCAGCCCATACCGCTTCAATGCTCTGGCTCGCATCGATAACGCGGAAACGATTCGGCTCGGCGGCGGCCAAGTCCAAGAAGGCCTGGCGGGTGCGGGACTGGAAGTCATCACCGGCCGATTCCATACGGTCTTCCGCGTGTTCGAGGCGATGGTGGGACAGGGCTGGGTCCATATCCAGCAAATACGTGCGGTCGGGCAGCAGGTTGTTGGTGGCCCACATGCTTAAGGATCGAATCTCTTCTGGCGTGAGTTCGCGGCCACCGGCCTGATAGGCCAAGGAAGAGTCTAAATAGCGGTCGGTGATCACCACTTCACCGCGCTCCAATGCCGGGCGGATGGTTTCGGCAACGTGCTGGGCTCGGTCTGCAGCGAATAGCAGCGCCTCGGCGCGCGGTGCGATGTCGACGGCGCCCCCATCCACACCGTGCAACAGCAGTTGGCGAATGGCCTTGCCTAACGCAGTGCCTCCCGGCTCACGGGTAACGACCACGGTACGCCCCTGAGCCTCAAGATACGCACGCAGCCGCTCGACTTGCGTGGTCTTGCCCACGCCATCGACACCTTCAAACGAAACAAACAGACCGTTCATGCTATTGACCTTAGCGTTAGGCGCAGAGTTGCGCCCAACAGGCAGTTAAACCAGCTCTACCTCCGTTTCAAGGGGCTGATTTGGTCTTTTCTGAAGGTCTACTTCCGTTTCGAGGGGCTGTTGCCCAAGTAGACAACGTTCCAAAACGGCGGAATGACGTTGGCGCGGAGCCGTTCATACTCGTGGTTCAGCAGATGACCAGCCCCTTGAAGCGGAAGTAGATATTCTCAAAACGAGAAATCAGCCCCTTGAAACGCAAGTAGAGCAATAATTCCGCTCAGCCACGCTTGGGAATTACGGCGGGGCGCTCGTAGCCCTCGTTGGCGGTCAGCCAGTCGACGTCCTTTTTCACAGTGGCGGGGGTGGAACCGAGTTTTTCGGCGATGCGCTGGTTGGACCAGCCCTTGTTCGCCAACTTCTTGACTTCGGCACGGCGTTCGGCGCGCTTGGCCTCCTGCGCCGAAACCGCAGCCGAGGTACCGCCCTTCTTGCCCTTGCCGGCAACGGCCTTGGCGCCACCAGCACGCCCAGCACCGCGACGGCCACGGGTGGAGGGACCAGCCGCACGCTTTTCGGCGAGCAGTCGGAAGGCGTCATCAGGGGTGATGGATTCAGGCGTGTACTGACGCGGCACCGTGCGGTTGGTCTCTCCATCGGTGATGTACGCGCCGAAACGGCCGTCCTTGATGGTCACGTTCTTGCCGGTGTTCGGGTCCTTGCCCAAATCACGCAGCGGCGGCTTGGCGGCACCACGGCCACGCCCGCGGCCGTACTTGGGCTGCGAGAACAGTTCTTTGGCCTTGTCGATATCGACCGTGAAGATCTCGTCTTCCGAGGCCAGCGAGCGGGTCTCCGACTTGCCGTCGGCACCCGTCTTGGTCAGGTAGGGGCCGTAGCGACCGTTGTTGGCGGCCACCGTGCATTCGGATACCTCGCCGGTTTCGGCGTTGGTTTCCTCGTATGTGCCCACTTCGCGCGGCAGGCTCAGCAGCTTTAGCGCGTCTTCCAGCGACAGCGATTCAGGGCTCATCGTCTTGAACAACGAGGCCATCTTCGGGCGCGACGCGGCGGCGGCCGCGGCCTTCTTCGAACCCTTCTTGGCCGCAGAAGCACCAGCAGTATCGCCAGCAGCGCCAGCCGAAGCCTCAGCCGGCGGCACCAACGCCACATACGGGCCGAAACGCCCATTGCGCACCTCGACGGTACCGCCGGATACCGGATCAACGCCCAGCTCGCGCGGTCCACCGGAGTGGTTGTCGATCAAATCGCGGGCCACGGCCACCGTCAGCTCATCCGGCGCGATGGTGTCCGGCAGAGACGCGCGCTTCGGGTTGCCTTCGGCGTCCAGATGCTCCATGTCTTCCAGATACGGGCCGTAACGGCCGACGCGCACGTGCAGGCCGTCGCCGATGTCGATGGTGTTGATGGCGCGCGCGTCGATCTCGCCGAGCTGCGCGACCTGCTGTTGCAGGCCTTCGTGCGCCTCGTCGGCGTTGCGGGCGGCGCCCTCGCCGGAACCGAAGTAGAAGTGGGTGAGCCAGTCGCGGCCGGATTCCTCGCCGTGGGCGATGCGGTCAAGGCCGTTTTCCATCTCGGCGGTGAACTGGTAGTCGACCAGCTTGGGGAAGTTCGTCTCGAGCAACTTGGTCACGGAGAAGGCGAGCCAGCTGGGGATCAGCGCACGGCCACGCTCGTATACGTAACCGCGATCCATGATTGTGGAGATAATGCTCGCGTAAGTGGACGGGCGACCGATCTCCTTGGCTTCCAGCGTCTTGACCAGCGTGGCCTCGGTGTAGCGGGCCGGCGGCTGGGTTTCATGGCCGTCCGGTTCGATGTCGCTTGCCTCGACCTGCTGGCCGACGCTCATCGGCGGCAGGGAGGTGTTGGATTCGGAGGCGTCACCCCTGACGGCCTTGGCGTCCGTCTTGCCGGCGGCAGCAGCCTGGTCCGAGCCAGCCCCAGCGCCGGGAGCGGCGGCCTTGGGCTTGCGCCCCTCCCCCGTGGCCTTCATAAAGCCGGGGAATTCGATGACGGTGCCGGACGCCTGGAACACGGCCTCGCCCTCGGTGGGGCCGGCCGGCGCAGACAGGCGCACGGTGGCGGTGGAACCGGTGGCGTCAGCCATCTGGCAGGCAAGCGTGCGCTGCCAGATCAGCGTGTATAGGCGCAGCTGGTCGCCGGGAAGTTTGGAAGCCAGCTCGTCCGGGTCGTGGAAGCGCGAGCCCGCCGGGCGAATACACTCGTGGGCTTCCTGCGCGCCAGCGGTTTTGGTGGCGTACTGCTTGGGCTCGGCGGAGAGGAACTTGTCGCCGAAATGGTAGGAGACGGCGTTGCGGGCGGCGGTGATGCCCTCCTGCGACAGCGTCACCGAATCGGTTCGCATATAGGTGATGTAGCCGTTCTCGTACAGGCTTTGGGCCGCGCGCATCACGGCGCGAGCACCCATGCCGAGGCGATTGCCGGCGGTCTGCTGCAGGGTCGAGGTGGTGAACGGCGGCTGCGGGCGGCGGCGGTACGGCTTGGTTTCCATCGACATCACAGTGAAATCGGCGGTCTTCAGCGCCGAAGCCACGGCGGTGGCACCAGCCTCATCAAGCTGGCGAACGTTCGCCGCGAACCCGTCCGGGGTCAGCTGGCCGTCGGCACCGAAATCCTTGGAGCCGGCGAGTCGCTTGCCGCCGAGCGCGATCATGCGGGCGGAGAATTCGGCACGCTCCCCCAGCGCGTCAGGCGCGGACAGCGTGGCGACGATATCCCAGTACGGCGCGCGCTTGAACGCCATGCGTTCGCGCTCGCGTTCCACGATCAGGCGGGTGGCCACGGACTGCACGCGGCCGGCGGACAGGCCCGGGCCCACCTTGCGCCACAGCACCGGCGACAGCTCATAGCCGTACAGACGGTCGAGGATGCGGCGGGTCTCCTGTGCGTCGACCATATTGCCATCCACATCGCGCGTGTTGTTCAGGGAGGCGTTGATGGCGTTCTTGGTGATCTCGTGGAACACCATGCGCTTGACCGGCACCTCGGGTTTCAAGGTCTGCACCAAGTGCCACGCGATGGCCTCGCCCTCGCGATCCTCATCAGTCGCCAGATAGAGTTCATCGGCGTTCTTCAGGGCCGATTTGAGTTCGCTGACCGTACGCTTCTTGTCGCCGTCGACAATGTAATACGGCTTGAACCCGTCGTTGACGTCCACGCCGAACTTGCCGAACTTGGCCTTGTCTGCCGCGGGCACCTGGCTGGGCTGCGCGAGGTCTCGGATATGGCCGACCGACGCCATGACGGTGTACCCCTTGCCTAGGTAGTCACCGATCTTGTGGGCCTTGGTCGGAGACTCCACAATCACCAGTTTGGTAGCCATACCCACTCCTTATGTATTGCGCGAAACACACGACGTTTCTGGCGTCATAATACTCATGAATCATGTCCAACTGCCAAATTCCGCCGTTGTGCCGGGCAAATTCGGCCGTTCGCACCCCATGTTTTACCGTTTGGGCGGTGCCGGCGGAGCGCCGATCAGACCCAGCCGGCTTAAGGGCGCTGCAGTAATCTGACGCAGGGCCAGCAACAGTCCGAATGCGAGCATGGCCACACCCGCAATGCCCACAACAGCGCTGACATTCGCCCCCTGAACCGCCCAGCTGGCGCTGACATTGAGCCCCGGCACCACCTGCCAGATCACATAACCGCTGTAGGCGAGCAACAGCAGCCCCCCGGTAATCAGCACGCTGCCGACGATTTGCACGCTCACTGAGGAGACGCGGCGACCCGGCTCGTCCATGCCGGACTTGCGCGTAACTGCCAGAGCGAGCAGGGCCAATCCCGCCACCAGCAGGATGGACATCGCCACATCCGAAGGGCGATGCCATTGTCCGTATATCACGGAGACACCGACGGTCACCGCCCAAACCACGCCGATGACGCCCGCCAAAGCTCGAACCGCACGAGGCACGGTAAGCAGCAGAATCACCGCACAGGCTGCGGCCAGCATCGTGTGACCGGAAGGCGCGGAATTAGCGGCAGGAGATTCAGTGTTGATGATGAACGGACGCGGCAACAGACCCTTGATACGGGTGACGGCCAAGCAGACCACGGCGAACACGGCGATTTGCCCGGCCAACCACCAGCGGCGTCGAATCAGCGCCGTAATAATGCCGATTGCGGCAATTGTGCAGCTGACAGCGATAACCAGCCAGGATTGTGCGACGGCGTTCATCACGCCGGTGGCCCAGGACGGTACATCGTTGTGCAGGTTTTTCCAGACCAGTTCGTCGTACGATTGTCCGTTTTCGGTAAACACGCACCCCCACCACACGCCGAAGCCGATAGCGATCAGGAGCAGACCGAATACCACGCACAGTACGCGGCTGGAGATTCGCGGGCGCACGGTAAGCGGGTCAAGCCGGGCCAAGCCACGGTCGATATCAGATGCCCCATCCGCATCGTCCATGTCCAGCGGCCTGAAATCCCGTAAGGAGCCTGATGTGGATGCCGATGCATCTGAACCGGAGACCGGGCCGAGCGCAGCCAATGGGTCAACAACGTTCGACGACGAGTCAGGCTGCGCTGCGCCTGAGCCGACCAGATTGACCGCCGCATGCGGGTCGCGAATTCTAGGGGTCTGTGCGTCATTCATACGTTCGACTGTACGGCCGCGCCCCGGACAGGGGACCACGCTAGTGCCAGCTCACAGCCAAATCCGCACATAAAGAAAACCTCCACACACCCGTCAGAGGCCACTTACCCTTGCTGCATTCCTGCCCTGGGGGAGTTGGGTGACATAGCGCCGCGTGGAGGCTGGGGATAAGTCTATGGAGACGTATGGACCAGCGCAGCGACACGAAACGTGCGCGCCGGGTCGCACGGCAGACCAACCAGCGCATTCAGGCAATATTCATGCAACATCAAGAAGCGTGCCCAATTGTAAGAATTCCGGAAAAAATACCGGCATAAATGCGTGTGGTTACGCTCACGTCAAACGATTGTTCAAGGCCAACAGTTACGGTGGACACCATGGCTTCTTATACTCGTCGTGCACATTCGGGAGGCAATGGCCCCGCTCTGAGGCAACCGCGCACCGCGCAAAGCAGAGCCGGCCACTCCGCACAGGAGGGCCCCTATACGCCCCAGGAGAGCCGTTCCCGCCACGCAAGCCACAAGGCTTCCAATAGCCATCGAGCCCCGAACAGGAAGAAAAAGAACACAGGAAAAGGCAAGCACCGTGTACTGAAATGGGTGCTGGGCATCTTCTTCTCCCTGATTGGACTGGGCTTGCTGGCCGGTATCGCAGTATTCGCATACCTGTACACCACCACCGAGGTCCCGCAACCCGAAAAGTTCGCGTTGGCCGAGAAAACCACCGTGTATTACGCGGACGGCACCACCGCGATCGGCTCCTACGCGGAACAGAATCGTGAAATCATCTCTTGCGAGGGGCTGCCGGACTACATCGGCAACGCGATTGTGGCGTCCGAAAACCGTACGTTCTACACGGATAAAGGCCTTGATCTGAAGGGCATCGCCCGCGCATTCATTAATAATGTGACCAAGGGCACGCGCCAAGGTGGTTCCACCATCACCCAGCAGTATGCCGAGCGGTATTACATGGGCGAAACCACATCCTATGTGGGCAAGGCGCGCGAGGCCATCATGGCCATCAAAATCGCGCAGACCGAATCCAAGGACGAGGTGCTGTGCAATTACATGAACACCATCTATCTGGGCCGCAACTCCTACGGTATCCAGGCAGCGGCCAAGGCATACTTCAATAAGGACGCCAAGGATCTGACGCTGTCTGAGGCGGCGATGATCGCCGGCATTATTCCGTCACCGTCCACGTGGGATCCGGCCGATAACGCCGATATGGCCAAATCGCGCTTCAAGCGTGTGCTGAACATCATGCAGGAGGATGGTTACATCACTGCCAAGCAGCACACTGATGCCAAGTTCCCGCAGACCGCCGCGGTGGCGCAGCAGAACGAATACGCGGGGCCGAACGGTTATCTGCTGGATATGGTGCGCCGCGAGCTGGTGCAGTCCAAGGCCTTTACCAAAGAGGATTTGGATACTGGCGGATACAAGATCATCACCACCATCGACAAGAGCAAGCAGGATCTTATGCAGTCCATCGGCGACACCCGTCTGGACGACATGCCTGAATCCCTGCAAATCGGCGGCATAGCGCTGGACCCGAAGACCGGTGAAGTATTGTCCGTATACGCCGGTTCAGATTATCTGTCCAAGCAGCTCAACAATGCCGATCAGGCCGTATTCGAACCGGGTTCGACTATGAAGCCGTTCGCTTTGCTGGGGGCCGCGCAATCCGGCGTCAGCTTCGATACGTTGTTCAACGGCAATTCCCACCAGCACTTCACCGGCTTGGATCAAGAGGTGAACAACGCTCTGGAGAACAACTGGGGCAACATCAATCTGTATCAGGCCACCGCCAACTCGGTGAACACGGTGTTCATGAACGTCAATGAGCATCTGACGCCGAAGCGCACGGCCGCAATCGCCCATGAAGCGGGCATTCAGGGCGATATCGATGAAAACTCCATGTACAACGTGCTGGGCATCAACGCCCTGACCGTGTGGGATTTGGCGCAAGGCCATTCGACCATCGCCAACAATGGCGTGAAGAACACCTTGCACATGGTGTCCAAAGTGCTTGATTCCAACAATAAGGACATGTACAACGCGCCCAGCAACGGCACCAAGGTGTTCGATGCCAACGACTGCGCTTTGGTACAGAAGGCCATGCAGGGCACCACCACGTACGGTACGGCGGCCGGCACATCCAGCATGTTGGGCCGGCCCGTCGCCGGCAAGTCCGGTACCGCCAACGACGAAATGGCTTCGTCGTTCGTGGGGTACACCCCCAGCATGATGAATGTGTGGGCTATCTGGAATCCGGACGATAAGGGCAATCCGCAAGTGGTGCCAGCCTTCTCCGGATACGGCGTCTCTTCCACTGGATACCCCGCCCACCTGTTCCAGGAGTTCATGGCTCAGGCCTTGCAAGGCACCGAGGCGGAGCAGTTCCCGACCGCTAAAGACAACGGCAAGATCGGCGGCTCCGACGGCACTTGGGGCTTGGGCAAGGGACAGAGCAACGGCCTGTCCAACAACACCAACAAGCAGTCCACCGAAGACGCGCAGAAGCAGGCTGAGCAGGACGCACAGCAGAAGGCGGCCGAAGAGGAAGCCAAGAAGCAACAGCAGGCTCAGGAGTTCGCCCAGCAGTGCCTCGCCAATCCGAGCTATTCCACCGAGTGCCCGAATTATCCCGGCACCACTACCGGCGGAGATGGCAACGCCGGCAACAATACCGGCGGTGACAACGGGAACAATACCGGCAACGATAATGGTAATTCCGGAGGCACCGGCGGGAACACCGGCACCAACGGCGTCACTCAGTAGTAAGTAAAACACAGACAACAAGGCTCCCTCTGATGCAATCAGAGGGAGCCTTGTTTTTGTTCTGTTAGCGCTCAGCGCTTGCGCTGGGAACGGTTGATGGCGGAGATAATCGACTTCAGGGCGCTAGTGGTAATCGACGAATCGATGCCGACGCCCCACACGATCTGCGCGTCATCGGCCTCGCCGACCTGGCATTCCACGTACGAGGCGGCCATGGCGTCGGTGCCGACGGACATGGTGTGCTCCGCGTAATCCATAATCGAGGCGTCAACGCCAAAGTTGGAAATGGCGTTGAGGAAAGCGGCGATCGGACCGTTGCCGATGCCGGAGACCTCGCGCTCCACGGGCGCATCGCCCCCGACGTTCACGCCGCGGTCGAGCAGACGAGCCTTGAGCACGGTGTCGGAGCCATCCTCACCGGAGCTGACGGCCACCTTGAGCAGCTTCAAGCGGCCCCACGGCACGAGCGAGGCGTCATGAGTATCGCCCACAACCACACCGGCGGCGGTCATGCCGGACTGTTCGACCGGCAGGTACTCGTCCTTGAACAGACGCCAGATATCCTCGTCCTTGACTTCCTTCTTGGTCGTGTCAGCGTAGTTCTGCACGATCTTGTCGAATTCGATCTGCAGACGCTTGGGCAGGTCAAGATTGTGGTTGGTCTTGAGCAGGTAGGCCATGCCGCCCTTGCCGGACTGCGAGTTGACGCGAATGATGGCTTCGTACGTGCGGCCGATGTCCTTCGGGTCGATCGGCAGGTACGGCACAAGCCACACGAAGCTGTCGAGATCGGCGCCAGCACGCTCGGCGGCCACCTGACGAGCCTCGAGACCCTTCTTGATGGCGTCCTGATGCGAGCCGGAGAACGCAGTGAACACGAAGTTGCCGGCGTACGGGTGACGCTCGGAAATCTTGATCTGGTTGCAGTACTCAACCGTCTTGCGAATCTCGGGCACGTTGGACAGGTCAAGCTGCGGGTCGATGCCTTGGGTGAGCCAGTTGAGGCCCAGCGTGACCAAGTCGACGTTGCCGGTACGCTCGCCGTTGCCCAGCAGGCAGCCTTCCACGCGGTCGGCGCCGGCCAGCACGGCCAGCTCGGTGGCGGCCACGCCCATGCCTTCGTCGTTGTGCGGGTGGAGGGAGAGCACCACGGAGTCACGGTCGTCGAGGTGGGTGGAGACGTACTCCACTTCGTCGGCGAACACGTTCGGCGTGGTCATTTCCACGGTGGCGGGCAGGTTGATGATCATCGGGTGCTCGGGAGTCGGCTTGATAACACCGATCACGGCGTTGCACACCTCGACGGCGTACTCCGGCTCGGTGCCGGTGAAGGATTCCGGCGAGTACTCGTAGTACAGGTCGATGCCCTTGGCCTCGTTCTCGAGGTCCTTGCACAGTTCGGCGGCGTCGGTGGCGAGCTTCTTGATCTCCTCCTTGTTCTTGCGGAACACGACCTCGCGCTGCAACACAGACACGGAGTTGTAGAAGTGCACGATGGCGCGCTTGGCACCCTTGAGCGCCTCGTAAGTGCGGCGGATGAGGTGCTCGCGGCACTGGGTGAGTACCACGATGGTCACGTCGTCCGGAATCAGCTCACGCTCGATGAGCATACGGATGAAGTCGAAATCGGTCTCGGAAGCGGACGGGAAGCCCACCTCGATCTCCTTGAATCCCATGGAGACGAGCAGGTTCCAGAAACGCAGCTTGCGCTCGGAATCCATCGGGTTGACGAGGGCCTGATTGCCGTCGCGAAGATCGACGGAGCACCAGCGCGGCGCGCGCTGCAGTCGCTTGCCCGGCCACGTACGCTCCGGGTAATCAAACGGGATCTGCTTGTCGTAGGCGGCGTACTTGTTGTACGGCATACGACTCGGCTTCTGCGGATCGCCAATGAATCGCGCCGGAGGCAGCAGCGGGTCGTTGTTCCCCCCATTGGACGCTGCGGCTACCGCTGCGAGATCAAAAACGGATGATTGATCCTGACCCATTGTTCCTCCTTTACTGTGTGAACCATTCATACAATCGCTTATTGGATATTCGTTTACGCATTGGTAACATGCATAACTTCCTCTATCCTAGCGACGGCCCATTCCAACATCCCGTTCATCTCACAATACGCCAGCACACTTAGCGTTCCGACGCAGCACTACTACTTACAGCTATGCGTGGGGGCGCATGGGCGACGTCCTCGCGTTCTTCGACTGGGAGCACAGCGCGAACGGGCCCACCGAGGCCATCAACGGAAGGCTCGAGACCCTCAGGGGCATAGCCCTGGGATTCCGCAAACCTCGACAACTACATCACCAGAAGCCTGCTGCACGCCGGCGGCTTCAGACACGCCATCCAAACCCACCTCTGACACATGCCCCTACACGCCAAAATCGGAAGAGCCCGATAACCTGCTATACGACGAGGATGCCACCTATTCCGCATTCAGGCCGTATCAGCAGAATTGATGTATTGACCGGTTTTATGGTCGTCACCGCTTCTTCACCAACGAGCGGATGACGGCCATAAAACCGAGGCTCATGGCACCGGACAGCACTGCGAATACCTGCGGGCGGCGCAATTCGTTACGCATGCTGATGGCACCGGTCACGCAGTGGTCCTCGAACCAGACGCGCACCTCGTTGCTGGAGTATCGGCCCACCAGATCACCCCAGGTGAGCATGCGGGTCACGTAGCCGGCCGGGTTGCTTTCATGGAATTCGAACAGGCGGATGCCGCGATAGCGCGACTTGGGACCATAGCATTCGAATCCGCAGGTAGGCGCGTAGCCCAAATCAATGCCATGCGCGTGGCCCACGAAGGCGTTCTTGTGATCGTGACCGCAGAACAGCGCGAAGTAGCCGCCTGCCTCACGCAAGGCGTCCACTTCACCGACGTTCTCGTCCGCACAGCCAATCGCCTCACCCAGCCGCGATCCCGGCCGGCAAATCTCATGGTTGAGCACGTAGCAATGGCCGGCGTGGGTACGTGCGCCTTCCACCGCGTTCGGCGTCCATGCGGGAACCTCTTTGAGGCAATCGTAGAATTCCTGCGGCGGAATGTGCTGGAAGGCGATGGCAGGCACCGGCTTACCGTCGCCGTTGCGTTCGCCAAGTTCGGACTGTACGGCTCCCAGCCAATCGATCGCCTCGGGGCTTGGCGTGCCATACCCATCGGAATCAGCCAAATCAAGACCGCGCGGATTGACCACATAGGCCGGGTATTGGGCGTCGTTCTCTTCAGGCTTGCCGGCGTAATCGCCGGAATTCACCATCATGACGGACATAGCTACGCGCCCGGATCCGTCGGAAGCCTCAATGGGCAGGGCAAAAGTGCCTGGCTCGAGGCTGTCGACCGGGTTCAGGCAGCCGGGGAATTCGCGGTAGATGCCGTCCTGCTCGTCGGCCAGGATGCCGCACTGGAAATCGTGATTGCCGTAGGTGGCGGCGAACGGCACTTCCGCTTCGATGACCGGGCCAAGGAAGCCGGCAAACGTGCGGCGGACTTTGTCACGGGTCTCGTCCATGAGCTCGTCCAAAGTCGTCGGCACATCCTGTGGATCGGATGTTGTGGAGTAGACCAGCGTGGACGTGGTGGACGCGGTGGACGCGGTTTGTTGGACGTCGGGATTGCTGCCGTCAGACTTCATGGCCAGCAGACGATTGTTCACGCGGTTTCTGGCCCGCCGCTTGATTCCGCGCAGCTTGGCCTCGACTTCGGTGACCGCACGCACGCGAGCGCCCGGTTCCTCGCCACGGCGGCGCAGGAAAGTGTCGATGTAGGCAGGATCGTAACCGCGAATCTGGTCGCCGGTGAACACCACCAGATCCGGGTCGGCTTTGCGAATGGCCTCACGGATAAGGCGGATGGTATCGGGGAGTACGTTGGGGCCGTCTTGGATGTCGGCCATCTGCAGCACGCGGAAGCTGCCGTCTTCGCGGAATCGCAGGTTCGTCATGCCTCACCAGTCTAGGGACGTAATGCTGTTTCGCACAGCATACGCGCCGGTCCTTCACGTTCCCCGCCGCTCCGCACGGCAGCTGAATCACTACGAGAAATCGTAGAACGTGTATCCCTTATCCGCTCCGCTCGTCACGTTGAGCAATGCTTTGCCGTTCAGCGTATCGACGTCGTTTCCTATGAGATAGCCGTCTCCCGTGGCTCCCATATCCGAGTCGTGGTAGGAGCCGGAGAAGGTGCCATCCTTATTGACTTTCATTACGGTTCCCCATGCGCCGACAACGGGCGGTCGCCATCCACCTTGCCGACCTTGTCTTTTGAGGAGAATCGCTTTAACGGAACAGACTCACCCCGCGACGGGCCGTGCAATACGCGTTGCCCAGCCAAGTATGGCGGGAATTGGGCCAGACGGCTCCCAGTCGCGGTGCGTTCTGGCTCATCCAGATGCTCGGCACGCGTCCGTCTGCGGAGCGTGAGCCGAGCAGATTGAAGCCGTTCTTTTCCAGCAGCCACTCCGGGTGCTGGGTGGCGATGGCCAAGCCTTCCTCGAGGGTGAGCGGCAGGCGCTCATCGGAGTCAATAAGTTTGCGGGCCACATCCGGCTCGCGATTGACATAGCACGTGCCGGTGTGCGGATTGACGACCAGATAGAACGGGCCTTCCGGCGGCATGAAGCCGTCTTGAGGCAGGAAGCTGGCGATGTCACGCGGCGGCATGGTGGTGAAGCCTGCCATGCGATTGATGGAGGTTCGTGCAATCAGCGACTCAGGCGAAACCAGTTCACGCGTGGGCACCAGCAGGATGTTCGATCCCAAATCGGAATGCTCGAGCGCCCCGATCAGAGGTCGGGCCAGCGAGCGGAATGCGGCGGCGGAAATATCCGCCACATCCGGGTAGCCGAGAGCCACGATACGGTCGAGCTGTTTTTGGGCCTCTACTGATGCGATAGACATGGCTACCAGTGTAGAACATCGCCTTCGCTTCATTGGGCAGCCACCATCTGGGAAGACCACTGCCGTTGTTCCGCGTGTTTCGTACAATTGCATTGTTTTACGGCCACCCGCATGACGGCCGTCCGACGTAAGTAATCCATCGAAACCCAGAGGTCATAGAGGTCATCATGTCCGAAAAATTGAAGGTCGGCATCCTTGGTGCCACCGGTATGGTCGGTCAGCGTTTTATCACGCTGCTTGAGAATCACCCGTGGTTCGAGGTGGTCACGCTTGCCGCTTCCGCGCACAGCGCCGGCAAGACGTATGCCGAGGCTGTCGGCGACCGTTGGAAGATGGAAACCCCGATGCCCGAATATGTCAAGAACATGGTGGTCGTCGATGGCGACGATGCCGAGTCCGTGGCCTCTGGCGTTGATTTCATGTTCTCTGCGGTAAACATGCCGAAGGACCAGATTCGCGCCATTGAAGAGCGTTATGCCAAGACCGAGACCCCGGTGGTCTCCAACAACAGCGCCCACCGCTGGACCCCGGACGTGCCGATGGTGGTGCCGGAGATCAACCCGGAGCACTTCGAGGTGATCGAGCACCAGCGCAAGCGCCTGGGCACCACTCGTGGTTTTATCGCCGTCAAGCCGAACTGCTCGATTCAGGCCTACACGCCGGCGCTGGCCGCGTGGAAGGAATTCGAGCCGCGCGAGGTGGTTGTGAGCACCTACCAGGCGATTTCCGGCGCGGGCAAGACCTTCAAGGACTGGCCCGAGATGGTGGGCAACATCATCCCGTTCATCTCCGGTGAGGAAGCGAAGTCTGAGAAGGAACCGCTCAAGGTGTTCGGTCATGTGGACGCCGCCAAGGGCGAGATCGTGCCGTTCGACGGCGACCTCAAGATCACTTCCCAGTGCATCCGCGTGCCCGTGCTCAACGGCCACACCGCCACCGTGTTCCTGAACTTCGGCAAGAAGGCCACCAAGGAAGAGCTCATCGACCGTCTGGTGAACTACACGTCCAAGGCTTCCGAGCTGGAGCTGCCGCACGCACCGAAGCACTTCATCCAGTACCTCACCGAGGATGACCGCCCGCAGGTCAAGCTCGACGTGGACTACGAGGGTGGCATGGGCGTTTCCATCGGCCGTCTGCGTGAGGATTCCATCTTCGATTGGAAGTTCGTGGGTCTGGCCCACAACACCCTGCGTGGTGCAGCCGGCGGTGCCCTTGAATGCGCCGAAATGCTCAAGGCTCTCGGCTACATCACCAAGAAGTAGTTGAAACTGAGTCCGAAACTGAGAAAGCCCTCCGCAAGGAGGGCTTTCGTCGTATATACCGCAAAAACGCGGCTCAGTGGCTCAGCGGCCAGTACCGCCGTACACCACGGCTTCGATTTGATCGGCATCGAGACCGTATGCGGTGTGCAGCGCCTTGACGGCGTCGTTGAGCTGATCGAGCGGCACGAGCGCGGCGATACGAATCTCGGAGGTAGAAATCATCAGCACGTTGATGCCCTCATCGCTCAGGGCCTGGAAGAACTTGGCGGCCAGACCGGCATGGGTCTTCATGCCAACGCCCACCACGGCCACCTTGCCCACGTTGGTGTCCACATCGAAGGAGTGGTAGCCCAGCACTTCCTGCTTGTCGAGCAGTGTGTTCTGAACCTGCTTGACGGCCGATTCGGGCACGGTGAAGGAGATGTCCGCAGTGCCGACGGATGCGCCGGCCTGCACGATCATGTCCACGTTCACGCCGGCGGTGGCCAGCTCGGTGAACACCTTGGCGGCCATACCCGGCTCGTTCGGCACGCCACGCACGGTGGCCAGCGCCTCGGAACGATCGTGGGCAATGCCGGAAATCACCGGTGCCTCGGGGCCCAGGTCAGGGAACAGGTCGCCCATGGATTTCGCTTCTTCTTCAGTCATGTCTTGCCTTGTCTTGCTTGAAATTACTTACGATTATCGTTCGCTGTAGCCGCGCTCAGTCGAGGTTCGGCAGCGTACGCGGGTCAATGCCGTCGGGCACCACCAATGTGCCGGGGCGACGGGAGAACGAGGAACGCACGTGCAGCGGCATGTTGAAACGCTGAGCGTATTCCACACAGCGCAGTGCCAGCACCTTGGAGCCGCAGGACGCCATCTCCAGAATGGACTCGTAATCGATGGACGGAATGCGGCGGGCGGAAGGCACGATACGCGGGTCGGCGGTGAAGATGCCGTCCACGTCAGTGTAGATCTCGCAGATATCGGCACCGAGCGCCACGGCAAGCGCCACTGCGGAGGTATCCGAACCACCGCGGCCGAGCGTGGTGGCGTCACCCTTGGCGTTGATGCCCTGGAAGCCGGCAACGATGGCGATGTCTCCCAATGAGAGCGCGTTCTTCACGCGGTCCGGTCTCACGGCCTTGATGTGGGCCGCGCCGTAACGGGCGTCGGTGAAGAAGCCGGCCTGCTGACCGGTGAAGGAGTGGGCACGGCTGCCTTCGGCGTGAATGGCCATGGCCAGCAGGCTCATGGAAATTCGCTCGCCTGCGGTCATCAGCATGTCCATCTCGCGCTCGGGCGGGTTGGAGTCGATGCTCAGCGCCTGATCGATAAGGTCATCGGTGGTGTCGCCCATGGCGGAGACCACCACGGCCACCTTGTTGCCCTTCTTTTCCGTCTCAACAACGCGCTTGGCCACACGTTTGATCGATTCGGTATCGGCGACCGACGAACCGCCGTACTTCTGCACGATGAGAGCCACTGCTGTCCTTTGTTCTTCTCTTAGGGGGAGTTTGCTCAATATTCTACGCAAACGCAACGATTATAAAGGTCGCCGCGTTCACCCCGCGACCCCGCGCCGACATGTGGACACGGGCATGGCCTACGTTGTTCAGCAAATATTCAAGTTTTCACCGGTGGTTCTTTGAGGCAGCCGCATCCATCCTTTGAGATTCGAGCGGTTAACTATCAATTACCGGCAAACGAAAGCAAACCGGCGAGGTTTCCGCAGACCCCATAACTGAATACCTTCTTCTTCCTCTCTCCTTTTCAAGGCCCGGTCCCGCAGCCCGGGCCTTTTCCTTTTGTGTTGGGAACGATGGGTCAAACGCACGATACGAGCTCACGGAGCAAGCGTGGCCAACGGCACTACCAATACCCCATCATCCCGGCGATAAGCGGCAGCCGTAGCGGTCAGCACCATCAAGAATGACGGACGGCCTTCGTGATCTTGATCAATTCTGTCAGCCAACTTTTTCAAATGGGCCGCCGCAATATCAACCTGCTTTTCTCCGAGCTTGACCTCAATGAGAGCCCATCGTCCATCATGCAGGCCAATGACCGCATCAGATTCCAATCCCGTCTTATCCCGATAATGGAACACATCTCCGCCAAGCGCATCAGCATACACACGCAGATCGCGAATACACATGGACTCAAACAGCAAGCCAAAGGTCTCGAAATCATTAAGGAGTTTCTCCGGGGTCGCGTGCAGTACCGCACAAGCTATCGACGGGTCGCTGAAGTGTCTGGTTGGGCTCGTTCTCACTGCAGTCTTAGAACGTAAACGAGGGTTCCAAGCTGGAAGATCTTCAGTTACGCAAGCTCGCGACAATGCATCTAAATAATCGGAGAGTGTACCTTCCGAAGGCGGTTCACCCTGCATATCCGCCGCGATAGTGGATTGCGACGCCTGAGAAGAAATATTGCGCGCATACGAGCGCATAATCAGACGCATCCAAGTTTTATTGCGCTTTATACCATCCATACGATTGATGTCAGAATCAAGTAGTTCTTCGACATAATCCGCGGCCATGCGCAAGGCAACATTTACTCGAGATTCGACTACTGCTTCAGGCCAGCCACCGCGGCATAGCGCAAACGCGGTGTTTTCAATATCGAAATCGGAGAAACCCGAAACATCATGGTTGCCATCGAACAACTCTCCCAACGAAACAACGCCCGTCGATTCCTGCGATTCAAATAAGGACATGGTACGCATGGTTAATCGGGCAATTCTTCCCACTCCGGAATGAGCTGGTTCCTGTTGAGGAGTCGCCGATCCAGTTAGGATGAATCGGCCACGACCGCGCCCTCGATCGATGGCGAAACGCACCGCGTCCCACAATTGCGGGGCCATCTGCCATTCATCAATGAGTCTCGGCTCCTCACCTCGCAGGATGAGAGAAGGCTTTGTATCAGCCAAGGCCAACAGCGTAGCACTGCGATCCGGGTCCTGCATGAAGACCTGACTCGCCGACTGCCTTTCTGCCGTTGCAGTCTTGCCACACCATTTTGGACCTTTAATCTGAACGGCACCAGAAGACTGCAATGCCTGAGTCAGCAACCCATCAGCCACTCGAGGAAGGTACTCGCCACGTTGAATCTCCGAGCTCTCCACTGCCATATGTGCCCTCCCGCAAACCGTCGAAACATCAACCTATAAATCACTCTATTGCGGAAGTTGGACCATTCTAATTGTGGAAGTTGGACTATTTTCGTTGTGGAAGTTGGACCATTCCTATTAGGGAAGTTGGACACTAGATTACGAACTAGACTTTTCCTTTTTGCAGCAACAGTGCCACCAACACGATGGGCGTCATCACCGCCTATCGCCAGACCCTTTTCCTTGACCTAAAAAGATGAGATGCCCAGACAGTGCCATCTTTTCTCTGAGCACACTAGCCAATTCGGAACGCAGCGGCGAACCCGTGATCCGCGCATCCTCTGCAACCGTGCCTTTGACGTTCGGCAATCTGGTGAATGAGCTTTTGCTCAGGCGTTCTTCGCGATTCATTTCTTTGGTCGGAAAACAGAATACGCGGGAACGCCCCTCACGCCTACGAAACCAACGGCTCGACGACGAACCGACATCCACGAAAACAGCAATAGCGCC
>OKPE01000009.1_pt1 | contig 91476 bp, 99 predicted proteins | sample 1614791 | NCBI WGS metagenome assembly OKPE01 (sample SAMN04436970, study PRJEB24849) | human gut metagenome | biome: human gut; feature: NICU; material: stool | host: Homo sapiens | place: USA: Saint Louis, MO | collected 2010-03-22
ACTGTTAGAATTACAGGACCAACAAGGGTGTTGCACTTCTAAATAGACATCGGGGAGCCGTACCTGATGATTGCGGTAAGGTAATCGTCGGTGTCAGGGGGGCTCGCTCCCCCTCTCCAAGCAAGAACAACGCAGTTTCATGCGAAAAAATGGCTTTCGGATATCGATACTGCAATTCGAACAGCGGATCGGACTCCGCATTCGGTGAAACATATAAGCCCTTTGCCGCTTTCTCAAGCTTGGCTTCACGCACGAATCGCGAAATCTCCGTGCGGGAAACTCCTCGACGCTCCATTTCCGATACCGGAAGATATCCCATATGCTCCTTCAATACGCTTTCCGCTTCTGTCGCTCTAGTGGACATGGGCATTCCTTCAGATGTTGCGGAGCTCGGAGAGTTGCCTGAAGAAAAGTTTTGCTATCGCCTAACCTAATGCGTTATTCGACTCCAACCGTTGCTCGACTTCGAAATGCTCGAATACTATGAGCGAGTTGTCGTTCAACGGAAAGTTTGGGTTGGCGAATTCGTCGCGGTATTCCGCCGAATTCCAGAAAGATTCGTGCGTGCTTCGCCATTGGGCCGCCGTGACGTCACCCTCACCTTCATCGATGGCGTACCGGTCAGTGACTTTTCCGAGCGGGATCACGTCAACCGCAGTGGTGACGAGTACGGCTACGGGTCGTTCATCGGAATCCACCAACGCCGAATGCGCGCCAACGCATGGCAACGGTTCGCTCTCTTCCTCATATTCAATCATCAGCGCAGCGGTGGCGGTTTTTACGCCGTCCAGAATGAGCTTCACCAAGCGATCGCGTTCGGGCCCGGGAAACATAAACTCCGCTTTGGGCAAATCGCTGATTCCAAATGCCGTATTGACGCTCATGCAATGCTCCAGATCGTCTTTATGTTCAATTGTGCTGTGCTTTTCTTACTCCCATCATAATAGCCCGAATTCCATGAGTTTCCGGCGCTGATCCAGTGGCCTCCATTACGGTCAATACAACCTGATGCCAAGCAATCACATGACAACAGTGAGCAACGCGCGGCGACTATCCGCGAATTTCAGGAGAACATGAGCCGGTTGGGTCTGACCGCCGAACGGATCGGCAAGGATTTCGGCGTCAGCGGCAGCAGAGTGGAGCAAATCATCACCCTCAAGTCGGGCGTGCTGGAGTATCCGTGGATTATCCGCGCCTATCTGCTGAGCAGAGCTGAGACACAGGGCGTGGAACTCACGCCGTTCATGGCGTTACGCGGAAATCCGCACGATTATTGGTTCCTCGACGGCGACTCTATCGACCGAGGCGAAATCGATTAAAACCGATTGATAATCGGCCATTTACACGCAAGAGGCGCCGTCAATCGCCTCGCGCATAGAGGCCATCGCTCTCCATGCAGGTGGCGATGCGTGTGTAGTATTCCGTCTTGTCCTCATGGTCGATACGTGCGCCGCAATGCTGCTGCACCGCAAGACTTGCCGGATTGGTTTTGTGGACACTCAGGTAAGCCTCCTCGATGCCGAGCTCGCGGGCCTTGGCGAGCGTGAGCTTGAGCCCGGCGGTCGCGTAGCCGTGGCCGCGGTATTCGCGGGCGATACCGTAGCCGATGTGGCCCGGACCGTTGCGCAGGAAGTCGGTGAGCCGGTGACGCAGGTTGAAGATGCCCACATAGTCGCCCTCATCGTTGACGAGAATGTATTTGGTGGCTGGCACCCAGCCGTCCGGCAGGCCGACGCCAAGCGACTCATCACGCAACCCTCGCACATATGCGGCGAACCGTTCACGATTCATGCCGGCCGCCGGGTTCTCGAAATGGGACACGATGACATGGACGGAGCTGCGGCACGGTCGATCCGTATCGCCCGTATTGGACAATGATCCTTTCGCCCTGGATGCGATGTGCGCGATGATCTCTGCCGTTTCCAAGGACTTTTATGTCATGTGGGGCACGGGTGAACGGTGTCATCGCCGACGGGAGGGACGCACCCACCATCTACGTCAACGCGACCACACTGCAACGCTACTGGCCACAAGCCTGGGAACCGAATGGGCTGACCATCCTCGTCCATCCCAATGAAGGCGTGGACGATCAACACGCAAAAACCGCGTTGGACGATCTGTTGTCCGACGTCGGGACCGGCAGCGTATCGTCATGGAACCGCCCGCATACCCATATGCGGCGGCGATGATTGCGGCCTGCGCGTCCATCGTCACCTCGCTTGTCGGCTCTCTTGCCCCGGCCATCAAAGCCATACGGCTGCAACCCGCGCTGGCGTTGCGATGAACCAGAAGCCATTCCGAACAAGCCCGCCGACAGCTGGATGGTCGGCATTCCGATCATCGATTGCATCCGGTAAACAATCCACTTGCGGGATGTATACCATGGTCGAGATGCCGCAACCGCAGAATGTTGACTATTAGCATACAAATACATACTATTGTCTTACGTAATGATGTTGGAGGTTAATGATGAGCATGGCATCCGTCACAGTCCGCGTGGATGCGGACACCAAGCAGAAAGCCGCAAACATAGCCGAGGATCTCGGTCTGGACTTGTCTTCGGTCACCCGCGCCTTCTACAAGCAGATTGTCCGGGAGAGGCGCATTCCCCTAAACCTTTCCTATACGACCGTGCCGCCTGAAACCATGGAGGCCCTTGACGAGGCGAAGAACAGGCTCGCCGACGGCAAACCTCGTTTCAACAGTGCCGATGAGATGTTCGATTCGTTAGGAATCTGATCAATGCTCAAACCGGATTACACAGCGGCATTCCAGCGAGATATCAAGAAACTCAAACGCAAGCACGCTGATTTACGCCCGCTGAAAGAAGTCATTCGTCTGGTTCTTGAGGACACGGCGGACTCCAAGGAAGTATTGAGGCGTAGGCATCGCGCCCACACACTTACCGGTGATTTAAACGGCGTACTGGAATGCCACATCGGCAATGCCGGCGACTGGCTGCTTCTATGGATTCGCGATGATGGTACCGCCATGTTTATGCGAACCGGCAGCCATGACGAACTGTTGGGCAAATAGCGGGTTTACAGCCTGCTTTGAACCAGCCGATGGCGATTTGAGTGCGGCAGCCGGCCGTGCCCGCAGAAGCCGGCATCGCCGCGCAGGGCACGTTGGTGGACTTCAATATCGAAGAGCTGCTGTCCGGCATGAACTTCTCCGACGGCACGCTGTCCATTCCCAAAATCGCCTCCATCAAGCAGGACCTGTCCGACGCCGGCGTGGTCTTGAAGCGCGTCAAGACGTCGATTTATGCGCTGCCGCAACCCCACACGGAACAGATCACCGAAATGGTCAACCAGGGCAAGCAGGTAGTGGACCAAATCGATGAGACTTTCGACACCTTGAACACCATCCCTCAGTCAGCTTCGCTGACAGCTCAACCGCAATTGAAGACGGTCTGACGACCGCGCTACATAGCTCGGCCGTCACCTCGCCTTCGCCTACAAACAGCTCTGCTGCTTGCTTAACGACTCAGCCTCAACGAGGGGAGCCAGTAGAGACGAATAGTGCGTTACCGTTTCACGACTGAGCGCTTGGCGAGGTGTGGGGTTTTGTGTTGTTTGCGGTTGCGGCTGGCGGCCGACTTTTCGCGCTCGCGTCGGGCTTTCGCCTCCTCGCGGGCGACCATCGCACGCTCCTCCTCTAGGGATGGCAGACCGGCTGCGGCACGGCGACGGTTGTCCCGCTCGTGGTCGCGCCTGGCCTTGCGCTCGCCTGCCACCGAACCGGGCGTTGGGAACCATCGCAATTGACAGAGCGTCTGGCCGAGATTCCACAGATTGTTGGTCAACCAATAGAGCAGCACGCCGAACGGCAGCGTGGCACCCGACACCACGTAAATGGCGGGAAAGACGAACGCGGTCATCTTCTGCACACGGAATTGCGGCGAGGCCATAGCATCTTTCGACGTATTGCGGTGAATGAGCATCCACTGAATCGCGAACAATGTCAGGCACATCAACGCCACGGCCACGCCGATGATGATGCGTGACTGCGGCGAGGCAACCGTGCCGAACGAGTCGGCGATGCGCACGCCGAATATGGACGATGATTCGATGTCGCCCGCCATGGCGTGGTCGATGCCGCCCAACGGTTCCGCATTCCCGTCGGCGATTGCGGGCAGGGATTGCAACGTGTAGAACAGCGAGCACAGAATAGGCGCCTGGATCAGCGAAGGCAGGCAGGAGCCAAGCGGATTGGCGTTATGTCGCTGCTGCAAGGCCATGATTTCACGTTGCATGGCTTCTTTGGAACGCGGGTCCTTGCGCGCGGCGTACTTGTGTTGGATGCGTTGGATCTGCGGTTGAAGCACCTGTATCCGCTGTATCGCACGCATTTGGGAAAGGAAGAGCGGCAGCAGACAGATGCGGATGACGAGCACGAGGCACATGATCGCGATGCCCCACGCGGGGCTGGGGCCAGCAGTCATGCCAAACGTGACCAAGGCGTGGTGAGACAGGGTGAGCAGTTGGGCGACGACCCATTCTAGGGGTCGCAGGATGTGGTTGAGGATATTGATGAAGTTCATTGGGATTCCTGATGAATTGACGAATCTGGGATGTGTTTCCGAGTTCGAGCAACTGCAATCTGGTACGGCAACAGCTGGGAACTCCCCTCAGTCCGCTTCGCGGACAGCTCCCCTCAGAGAGGGAAACCAAATTAGGGGGAAACAAGAACATCGCATAAATGCGTATCCACATGTCGCCTAAACAACACAATTGCATTAGACCGTGGGGCGCAACGATGAGAGCTGAAAAGAGAAGCTAAATCAGATTCGGGAATCGGGAAGCGTGTAGCGGGGCCAGCGTGGCATCCATTGCGGGCGGGCCCATGAGCGGACGGCGTTCATCACCGTCGCATCGAAGCGGAAGCTGGCGGGCAACGGTCGGCGGCCGGCCGAACCTACGAACGACAACAGCACGACCGCGCAGCACGCACATACAGCCGTCACCGCGGCGGCGAAGACCATGGCGGCCAGGGCGGTCTGCGAATCACCGCCGGCAATCCAGCAGCCAGTGGTACTCAACGACAACAACGTCATCAACACAATGATGTCCGCCATCGGCGTCGGACGCGACAGCACCCGGCCACGCGAAGCAACCACCGTCCATGTACCAGTCAAACGTTGCCGCAACGATTCCACACAGGCTACAGGCAGAAAAATCGGCATCAGCAACAGCACACATATGGCAAACCCCAGCCGGGTGCCAAGTGCAATGCCATTCATGATGTTCTACCCATTCCTTCTGAACCATACTTCCGCATGGAAGACGGTCCCAGTTTACTTTCCTGCAACACTGAACGCGCCGCGGGCTGGAATATATATTTTGAGGCCTGAGTAGATCAACCGTTCACAAGACCGATATCGCAACGGCGCAAACAAAGGCAACAGCACGCCCAAAAAGCCCGGAATTCCGCCAATGTGAGATGGTCGACAAAATAACCAAAACATCAACGAAAACCATAGGAGGTCATCGAACATGTCCGAGAACATGGAAAAAACAAACAACATTCGATTTGCCGTCGGGTTTCTGGCCTTTGGCCTCCTGTGAAGCACCGGCCTGTACGTGGTGGCCACCGTGCTGCGCATCCAGAAGGTGAAGTAGCCGCTGCGAGTGCCTATCTCCGTTTCAAGGGGCTGATTTTGACTCAGCATCATGCAGCGCAGCTATATCCTCGGTGCGGGTATACTATTCCGGGCCGTCACGACGACGCCTATGGAACGCACGCATGGCAAAGAGAGAAACATGAGTCAGCCCGACACCGACACGGCGGCACAGTCGCCGTCCTCGCAACAGGAACCGCAGATTCAGACGGATGGCCGTCGAAGCCATTCGGAACAGGTGAACCAACCAGCGCAAACCAGCCAGTCCGAGTCGTCACATGATGGCAAAGACGAGCACGCCCTACATACCAACCTGAAGCGCGGCATGGAATCCCGCCACCTGCAGATGATCTCATTAGGCGGCGTGATCGGCACCGGCCTGTTCCTGAGCTCCGGATACACCATCCAGCAGGCGGGCCCCATCGGCACGATCCTGGCATACAGCATCGGCGCGCTCATCGTCTATCTGGTCATGCTTACGCTCGGCGAATTGTCCGTGGCCATGCCGGTGACCGGCTCCTTCCACGTGTATGCCGAAAAGTTCATCGGCCCCGGCACCGGCTTCGTGATCGCAATCCAGTATTGGCTCACCTGGACGGTGGCGCTCGGCTCCGAATTCACCGCCGCCGGCCTGCTCATGCAACGCTGGTTCCCGGACAGCCCCACATGGGTGTGGAGCGCGGCGTGCATCATTCTCATCTTCACCTTAAACGCCTTGTCGGTGCGGCTCTTCGCCGAAGCGGAATTCTGGTTCGCCTCGATCAAGGTGTTCGCCATCTGCGCGTTCATCGTCATCGGATCGCTCGCCATCTTCGGCGTCATCCCGGTCGCCGGCTACCAACATGCCCCGATGTTCGTCAATCTCATCAAGGACGGCGTCTTCCCCAACGGCTTCATGCCGGTGTTCGCCACGATTCTGACCGTCAACTTCGCGTTCTCCGGCACCGAACTCATCGGCGTGACCGCCGGTGAGACGAGGGACCCGCAAACCGCCGTGCCGAAAGCCATCCACACCACCCTGTGGCGTCTGGTGCTCTTCTTCATCGGCTCAATCACCGTGATGTGCGCGCTGATCCCGTGGCGCAAGGCCGGCGTGGGCGAAAGCCCGTTCGTGCTCGTGTTCAACGGCATAGGCATCCCCTATGCGGGAGACATCATGAACTTCGTGGTGCTCACGGCCGTGCTCTCCGCCTCGAATTCCGGCCTGTACGCCTCCACGCGCATGGTGTGGTCGATGGGCAACGAAGGCATGATTCCGCGCTGGTTCGCCAAAACGAACCGTCGCGGCGTGCCGATGCTCGCCTTGTGCGCCGCGATGGCCGGTGGCCTGCTGGCGCTCCTGTCTTCCGTGATCGCCGCCTCGACTGTGTACCTGGTGCTGGTGGCGCTTTCCGGCCTGTCCGCCGTGGTGGTGTGGATCGCCATCGCCTACTGCCAGATCGTGTTCCGTCGCCGTTGGCTGGAGTCCGGCCATTCCACCAGCGAACTCAAATACCGCACGCCCGGCTATCCGTACGTGTCTTGGGCGGCGTTCATCCTGTGCACCGCATCGTTCGTATTGGTGATTTTCGACGTGGAGCAACGGTTCGCGCTCGTGGCCGAGCTCGTGTTCATCGTGGCCTGCTATGGGGCGTATTTCCTGCAACAGTGGGTACGCAAGCGCAAAAAGGCGACCGAGGCCGACGACCTCGATACGCTTTGGGTCGCGCGCGACTGAACGGCTCGCGACCTACCGGCGCACCGCTATTCGCGCCGTGAACGTGCACTGATCCAACGCAATGCCAGACCCAGCAAATCCACACCGCCACGATTGCCCATGATGTGGGTTTGAGCGCGGCCGGGGAGAACGGCAGCACCTGCAGGCCAATGATGATTAGGCCGGCGGCCAGCAGCGAAGCTGAGATGACCATACCGAACTTCTTCCAGTCAAGGCCTTCGCTTGCCTCTTCGGCACTCTGCGGAATCGTGTCGAAACCGGTGTAGAAGAGCGGCGTCATCACCAGCACTCCGGGCAGAAACGACCCGACCATGGTAACCGCGCCGGACGTCGAGCCGATCGGCAGCAGAAACACGGCGCCCAGCACGAAGGCGATCATCGCCTCGACCGGGCCACCGCCGACGATCATCCAGTCACCGACCAGCAGCACCCATACGGTGCCGATGATTGCGCCGAATCCCATGGTGAAGTAGTTCCACAGGCTCAGCGATCTGACCATGCCGCCGTCGTCGCCGCTGCCATCGGCACTACTGTCGCCGTTGCCGTTGTTACCATCCTCGTGCACAGGAATAGCGGCACTGGGCAGGCCAGTCGATTCCACCAAACTGGCCGTCATCGTGCTTGACGGGCTGAATGCCGTGGATGCGGCGACCATGACCGAGCCTCCTTTAATTCGGCCTGACTGTGATGATAACGCCGTTCACGATATGCCGTATTATGAACGCAGTGAGAGCCCGCTTCACCGGCCCTATTCGGCTCATGAATAAACTTCGCCTATCTGCGGCACTGAACACATGACCATAGTGTGATACACGTCACTTCCTGAAGTACGTAGTCGTTATGGAATCACCCGCACGTTTCCCGTATCGGAGCTGTACGATAGCTGTGAGACAGGGGGGTCGTCAGATTTCGGGGGGAGGGTTCCGGTAACGGTCCGGCTGCAGGATGCACCGGACCGTGCGGCACGTATCAACTCGTGGATTCACGCCAAACTCAGTTCAGTATGCCGATTCTCGTAAATGGCCAGAAGCGGAACAACGCCACACCTTGGATATCGTCGTATGGCACTAGCCCATTGTTGCCGTCGTCAAGATGGTATCGAGAATCTCTGGAATTGGAGCGATTATCACCAAGCACGAACACGTTGCCGTCAGTAACGGTTACGGAAAAAGGGCTGTCGCTTGGATTCACGCCGGACTTAAGATAAGCGCTTTCATCAATGGGTTTGCCGTTGACCGTGATGGGCTCCCCGGATCCCTTGCAGGCGACGGTATCGCCGGGCAGACCGATGACACGTTTGATTAGGTAACGATTGCTGTCGATTATCGACATCAGATTGGTGGGAAGCTGCTCCCCCTCCATCCAGTCTGCGGGATCTTTGAACACGATGATGTCGCCACGGTGCAGTGTAAAGAGTCTCGGAGTCAATCGCGAGGCAAATACGCGGTCGCCGATTTGCAACGTGTCTTCCATGCTGCGGGATGGAATCACATATACGTTGAACACGAAGGTACGTCCCAGCAACACGACCAGCATCACCGCGATCACTGTCAGCAGATAGCCGCGAATTTCGCTCCAAACGGAGGGCTTTCGCGCATATCTCCTCGACTGGCCACGCGCTTTTTTGCTATGACGCCCCACCATCACATCCTTTCCGACCGATAACGCAACACCATAGTCCTCAAACCATGCCGTTACCTACGCATGTTTGAGCTCAGCTGTCACACCAGCGGTTCGCGCACGTCCAGTTCACAGGCGATGCCGGTTTCCTTGCGGGCCCATTCGGCCGCCTGCAGTGCGGCGATGTTCCATAATGCGCACGGCACTCCGCCAAGGTCCGGATGCGATGCCCAGAATGTGAGGTCATCAGCGTATGCGGTGATGACCGATTCTTCCGTGACTGGCATAATCGTGTGGTACAGGCGGTCCGCAAGCGTGGCCACGAATTCGTTGGCCGCGGCGAACGTGTCGATGAGATGCTGTTCGGCGGTCACCGGCGGGCCGACCAGCTCCCAGGATTCGACATCCGTGGCGCTCCAATGCGCGGCTTCGCCGTCCACTTCACGCTGCAAAGAGACGAACAGCCTGGCGAACTCATCCGAAGTCAGTCCCGTAACCCGGCGTCGGGTTGACAATTCAATCGGAGTCATCAGATACCGTTCCTTTCGCTTCGTTCATTCCGTTGTTTCGCTGCTTGGATTTGCTGCCAGCCGGCACAAAGCCCATCTCGCACACCTCACGATAGCCCAAACTACCGGCATGGCCATGATTGCCAGCCCTACGACCAGTAGCCATGAGGAGCCGGCGTAATGGCCTCATCGAGCATTGTCGGATGATTCGCGTGGCCCACAATCGAGACAGTATCGGTTTCCGTTCGGTTCGTGCGGCCAGACTATCGCCCGTTCTTGCCGATTGCCTGTGAGCAGGTTCGGATAGACTGGCGCGAGAACAATGCGAGAAAGAGGTAAGGATGACCCGGAAACAGTCGCAACAGCACGACGCACAACGCAAACCGTCCTGGCGCGTACGCTGGAAAACCATGAGCCGAGCCGTGGGCATGGAAATCCGCGAACACAAAAGCTCATTCGCGGTCTATGTGGTGCTGCGCATGCTGGTGCTCGCCATGGCAATACTCCAGTTCTTTAACGGCGACTACGAAAATGTGTTCCTGTGCATCCTGACGTTGCTGCTGCTGTTGGCGCCGGCGTTCATCCAGGTGCAGTTCCGCATCGAGCTGCCTTCGGTGCTGGAAGTCATCGTGCTGGTGTTCGTGTTCTCGGCTGAGATTCTTGGCGAGATCAGTTCGTTCTATGAGATCTTCCCGTTCTGGGACACGGTGTTGCATACGATGAACGGCTTCCTCGCTGCGGCGATCGGCTTCTCGCTGGTCGACCTGCTCAACCGGTCCGACCGGGTGAAGTTCGAGCTTTCGCCCCTGTATCTGGCGATCGTGTCCTTCTGCTTCTCCATGACCATCGGCGTGATCTGGGAGTTCTTCGAATTCGGCATGGACCAGTTGTTCGGGTTCGACATGCAGAAGGACGCCATCGTGCATTCCATCAGCTCGGTGATGCTCGACCCCACGCACACCAACCATGCGATTCGCATCAACGACATTACCCAGGTCACGGTCAATGGCCAAGACCTGGGCCTCGGCGGCTACCTCGACATCGGTCTGATCGACACGATGGAGGATCTGGTCGTCAACTTCATCGGCGCGGTCGTGTTCTCCGTGTTCGGTTTCCTGTACGTGAAGAACCGCGGCAAGAAGGACTCCATCATCAGTCGTTTCGTGCCGCGCCGCAAGTCCGCCGACCGCGATTATCTGCGACTGGTGATCGATGGCGGGAGCGCGGCTGATGCCAAGGCCAAAGCCGGCGGTGCCAACGCTGACGATAGTGCTAACGCCAGTGCGGCCGGCACCGATTCAGCTGATGCAGCCGGAGCCAAAGCCGGCAATGCCGACGCCGCTCCGACCGTCACCGCCAAGCCCTGAGTACGCTCTACAGCACTTTCGAAGCGTCGAAACGGTAGTGCCCGGTGACCGTCATGTGCTTCTTGAAGGCGAAGTAGTCGTTTTCGCGCTGCCGCTGCGCCATGTTGTGAATCACGTACGGTGCACGCCCCGCGATCGGCCGGCGGATAGCCGCCCTGATAGTAGCCGGAATCGTAAGCCGGATGGTTTTCGGCGTCCTTGCGCGCACCCGCCACGATATCCGCGTAATCGTCCACACCATTGTCATTGAAATCGACCGAACTGGCGACTCTCGAATACTTGCGGTCCGCCTCGCCTTGTGATTCGATGATTCATGAACGTATTCGGCTCACACTGTAATCGTCCGACCCACCGCTCGCGCCTCCCAATCCGCCCGGTGCTTGAACTTGTGGGACTTTGGCCATACCGCGACCGCAGGCCCGCCGGTTTCTCGTTCAGCATGAAACAGCGTCTTGCGTTGGTCATCGCGCTGGTCAATGATCCGGAGTTCCTGATTCTCGGCGAACCGTTCGTGGACCTCGACCCGGACGGCGTGCTCCAGCTCATCGCCGTGCTCAGACAGTGGGCTTCCGACCGCAGCATCGCCATGCTCATCTCCAGCTGCAGGAGTTGTGCGAGCGATTCCTGTTCATCAAAGGCGGCCGGCTTGCGGACGAAAACGAGTATTTCACGGAGGCGTGATGCCGGCGATGCACCCGGCATCTCCCCTGCCTCTATCTCAATCTCCCTTCTATTCGCCCGCCGCAGCCACGGATAACACCCGAGATTTTGCTCTTCGCCGTTGGTGAATCCGGTGACCTGCTTGCCGGCAATCAGATAACTGCCATCCGACAACGTCATATCCACCAATGCCGCAGGCCCATGGCACAATGCCGCCGCGCTCCCAGATGTTCCGGCCGACGGCGTTCACCACAGAATTGTTGGGGAAATCCCACATCACACCGTGACCGCCAACGAATAGCACCGCATCATATCGGTTCGCGTTTACTTGAGCCAAGGCGCGCGTATTCACTAGCTGGCGTGATATATCCGCATCATGCAGAAATTGCTCTTGCACAGGGTCACCGGGATGACGGCCAGCCTGCGGCGGTACGCCACCAGCGATGGATGCAAGGCCCACAGTGAAGCCCATTCGTCTGAACACCTGCCAAGGATGTGCGGCCTCATCAACATAAAAGCCAGTAGGTCTCACACCTCCCAAATCGGAGTGACTGATCAACACCAACAGCACGTGTTTGGCATCATTGTTTTCGCTCATACAATTTGCTCTTTCATTTGATAATTGCAATTCAACGCCATCGCAAATCCGGAACATCCGTCGAACGGATAAGCCGCGCAATGGCCCAATTATCATGGCCTAAGCCCAACGGCTTGGTCCAATAGCTTTTTTCAATACGGGGCATAGGTTTTTGCATGATGGAAATGCCCATCATCAGCATTATCCCCGTGCCCATTACCTCCGTCATAGCCAATACGTCGTCGGGAAAGTCATACAAAGATGCGAGATACAGTAATCGAACAAATGTTCGACTGTCCTGATAAACTGGATGCATAATTTGGCGACGCCAACGACATGATTTACAGACAGCCGAAAAAGAGAGGTAATCTCATGACTGGCGAGGAACTGAAGCAGCAGATTGCTTTGTACGAAAGCGCGGACCACACCGTGCACCTCGATGTGAAGGTGGACGAGGATACGGTGTGGCTTAACAGAAAGCAATTGGCCTTGCTGTTTGGCCGCGATATCAAAACAATCGGCAAGCATGTCGGCAATGCATTGAGGGAAGAGCTCAATGGATTTTCAGTTGTCACAGAATTTGCGACAACTGCATCTGACGGTAAGACATACCAAGTCGAGCATTACAACTTGGATATGATCCTGTCGGTCGGATACCGCGTCAAATCCAAGGAAGGCATCTAATTTCCGGCGATGGGCCAACTCAGTTCTGAAGCAGCATCTCGTTGATGGTTATACACCATCAATCACAAGCGGCTTGACGCACTTCACGCCGTCGTCAAGGTGCTATCGAGGTCCACCGAACCGGAAATTGCTGGCACCGCAGAGATCTTGGAACGATATTTGCCGAGTCTTGTGCTGCTTAACGACTATGACACAGGCAATGTCCCTATACCCAAGGGCGACGAGTCCCAGTGGGTCTTGACCTATGAGGACGCGATGCTGTTCATCCGGTCGATGCCGTTCTACACGCAATCCGATCTGTTCGGGAGGGAACGCAACGGTTCGTTCCAAGGAATCGTCGCAGGACTCTACCAGACGTTCGGAGGCGAAGAACTGTACCGTTCCACCCAGGAGAAAGCCGCGAACCTGCTGTATCAAGTTGTCAAGGATCACCCGTTCTCCGACGGCAATAAACGTTGTGCCGCCGCACTGTTCGTGTATTTCCTGAACGGCAACAGTATACTGGGCGACGATGACTCCCCTGCTTGTGGAGGGTAACGCCTTGGCGGCGATGACGCTGATGATTGCGCTGTCCGCACCTGCGGGGAAGGACACGATGATCGCCTTGGTCGAGAACTTCCTTATACGGCATGAATCGCAGGAGATCAATTGAGAGACCGTCAATGAAGGGTGCACATCAATCACGTTCTAGCATTGCGCGACTATCTGTACGAGTCGTCTGAACGATCTGCTGGGAGTGCTCTTCGCGGAAAACCAACAGCAGACCGGAGGCCGCATCCACTATGTGTTGTTCAACCCTTGGGCCGTGCGCAGCAATGAGGCATTGAACAGTTTCGATTCGCCACTGATGAAGCTGCTGGCGCGTGCCATTTACGCCATTGTGGGCGTCAGCGTCGAGGAGGCGATTGCCCCCATCACCCACTTGATCGACAACCCGCCGCACACCGCGCTGTCAGCGTTCATCAAGACCAAACCCGTCGATCTCACTATGAACACCTTCGACAGGGGCAAGGCGGTCCGGTTGGACGATATCACCAAAAGCTGCTGAATCGCTAGCTGTCATAGCACAAGGCCTTAGACAGAACACCCAGAAATCGAACGGGTAGATGGATCGCGTCTCCCCTTGACTTCCGGCAAGCGCACGCCAATCATGGGGCGTATGGGTATTGCAATCAAACGTATATATGAAGAGCCGACTGCGTCGGACGGGTATCGGGTGCTGGTGGATCGCCTGTGGCCTCGCGGCATGACGAAAGAGCGTGCGGCGTTGGACCTGTGGCTGAAGGACGTCGCTCCCTCTCCCCTCCTGCGCAAATGGTTCGGCCATGACCCCGCCAAATTCGCGGAATTCCGCATGCGTTACATCGCCGAGCTCGACGCCAATGCCGCCGTGGACAATCTGCGCCACATCTGCGCGGAGCATCCCGACGTGACCCTGCTCTATGCCGCCAAGGACCCGCACATCAATCACGCCCTCGTACTGCGCGATTATCTTAACTGAATATTGACTCAGGACGACCGTCGTTTCAGTCCATCTGCTAGATTCTCGCCGATTTTCGTATCTTTGAATCGAAGTGCACAGTCGTCACTCCTTGGATTGCCAAGTAAAGGGATGCCTCCAAACCAAATCAATCCGTCATCGATTATGGCAAAATCGGAACACGATTCGACGGTCCGGACAATGCGCCCAATAGCACGCAGCCGATTAATATTCCGTTCTATTCGTGTTCTGGTTGCCACCGCAGCAGTCGCCGGCAAACGGACATAAACTTCGATGAGCGCTTTCCTGTCGGCCAGTCGGAGCAATTCATCGTCAATTGCGCTGAGTCCCTGTTGTGATACATATTCAGCCGAGATAATCAGGGAACGTGCGCAACCGGCAATATCCTTGCGGAGTATCTCTGCATAATTCGTGGCTGTAACGATGCTGCCTTCGAATAATCCGTCAGACCGGGTGTCGAGCAACGCATCCGCAGCATCTTCGCCCTGCGTCGCGGTCGTCATGCAAGCGCGCAACGCTTCCGCCTTTGCACTGAGCATGTCCATTTTCTCAGTATGGTCAGGATTTACCGAATATCCTTGATTTGCGTATGCCTTCAGCCGTTTTCGATACATGACAGCGGATAAAGGCACGGTCACGTCGATGTAATCATAGACACGAACCTCGGTCTTGCCATCATTCTCGCGATGAAGTCGCCCTACATATTGCGAGAGAGTACCCTCAAACGAGACCGGAGCGGCAAGCAGAAGCGTGTCGAAACGCTTCTGATCGAATCCTTCTCCGATATAGCTACCCGTAGCCACTACAGTCAGGCTCTCATTATTCGGCGCCAAGGATAGATCATGCTTTTTTTGGTTATTCGCTGTTTGCGGTGGGGCGGGCATGGGTTAGTGTTTCGGGTTCGATTTCCTGTCAGAAAAAATAATCGAGTGCGGGATTACGGCCGGTAAGGCTCCTGCTGTGGATGCGGATGCGCGTCAGCCTTACGGTGATGCTTTTCCAAAACGCGGATTGTACGAGGTGTGGGACGGCACGCGGATTCGGCCGTTTTCCGCCCGCCGTCCCACAGCGCTCGCTATGAACGGTTGTGCATAATCATGGAGCTGCAGCGAGAATCGGCGTTATTCCGCGGTTTCTACAGTCGTCGGTGTGGGACGCTACGGACGTTAAACGGTTGACTTGTCTGCCATCCCGCGCTCTTGAGGGACGGCGCGGACGACAAACGATTGACTCGTCTGCCGTCCCACAGATATTGGGATGTGTGCGGCTGCCTGCTGCCTATAGCGGGTGTCGGTCACCCCCACCGATCGCCCCCACCGGTTACCACCCTGCTTGGCGGAAATACGCAACTCGACTTTCTGTAGGCATCATGGCGGCATGGCGACGGCGGACAGTCGAAGAGATCCCCATGATGCCTCAACAGCCATCGCCCACACACATCACAGCTATCAACCGCAAATATCAAGAGGCCGAAAATCTATGAGACAAGCAACCCCGGAAAGCCTCAGACCCTACAAATGGCTTTATTGCAAGGGTATATGCCGGTCCAAACTCCACTAATAGAACAAATAGAACAAATAGAACAGCCGGCTTAGGCACGGCGCGGCAAATGGCGCAAACCGGCCGCGATAGTAGTAGCGTGGTGCATACCAGTACAACCATGCGAGGAGAACAGCCATGATCAATGAGGAATACAAGGCCATGCTTGGCGGCAAGTCCGTGATTCGCGAGCTGAGCGAGTACGCCACGAGCCGCGGTGCCGAAATCGGCTACCAGAACGTGTTCGATTACAGCCTTGGCAATCCCTCGGTGCCGGCTCCGAAATCCTTCACCGACGCCATGGTCGACCTCTACGAAAACGGCGATCCGGTGGCCATCCACGGCTACTCCCCCTCGCTCGGTATCCCATCCGTCAAGGACGCGATCGCCGAAAACCTCAACGAACGTTTCGGCATGGCATACACCGGCAACCACATCTTCCCGACCACGGGCGCGGCGGGCGCGCTGTCCCACGCGATGCGTGCGGTGACCAAGCCGGGCGATGAGATCATCACCTTCGCCCCCTACTTCCCCGAATACCAGCCGTACGTCAAGGGCGCCGGCGCCAAGCTGACCATCGTGCCGGCCGACACCGAGAACTTCCAAATCAACTTCGACGCATTCGAGGCTGCACTTAACCCGAACGTGCAGGTCGTGCTTATCAACACCCCGAACAACCCGTCCGGCGCGGTGTATTCAGCGGACACGCTCAAGCGTCTGGCCGCGATCCTGACCGCCAAGCAGGTCGAATACGGCCACGATATCTTCCTGATCAGCGACGAACCGTACCGCGAAATCGTGTTCGACGGCGCCACCCAGCCCTACCCGGCCAGCTTCTACGCGAACTCGCTGACCTGCTACTCGTGGTCGAAGTCGCTGAGCCTGCCTGGCGAACGCATCGGCTATGTCGCGGTGAATCCCACAGCCACCGACGCCGACCTGCTCGTGCCCATGATGGGCCAGATCTCGCGCGGCACCGGCCACAACTGCCCGCCGAGCTCGATTCAGCTGGGCGTGGCCAAGGTCATCGACCAGACCGCCGATCTCAACGTCTACGAGACGAACATGAACCTGCTCTACGATGCGCTGACCGGCATCGGCTTCGACGTGGTACGCCCCGGCGGCACGTTCTACATCTTCCCCAAGGCGCTGGAGGACGACGCCGTGGCGTTCTGCATGAAGGCCAAGGAATACGACCTGATTCTTGTGCCGTCCGACAGCTTCGGCGTGCCCGGATACTTCCGCATGGCCTACTGCATCGACACGGAGAAGGTCAAGCGCTCGATCCCCGTGTTCGAAAAGTTCGCCCACGAGGTGTACGGCCTGTAAACACGGACCGCAAGTAACAAACACAAGAAAGGGGTTGCCATGGAATACACCGAAGACGCCGATCGTCGCGAACTGCTGCTGCACAGCGCCTATGACTCCGATACGGTCCGGGCCATGGAGCGACCCCTGCTGGACAAAGGCGTGCCGCTGATGCGCATGGCCGCCCAGGCCGCGGCCCACATGGCGGCCGGTATGCTGGACGACGAGGATCTGGCGCTGGAGGACACGTCGATCGTGCTGCTGGCCGGGGCCGGAGACAATGGTGGCGATGGTCTGTTCGCGGCCGCCGCGCTGGCCCAGGAGGGCGCGAACGTCACCGCCATCGCCGTGGGCCGGTCGTTGCATGAGGCCGGATTCGCCTCATTCGTGCGCGCCGGAGGCAAGGTGCTGGTGCTTGATCCCGCGGCTGATATTCCCGGTTGCGCGTCCGGGTTTTCCGCCGGTGAGGCCGGCGAGCGATTGCAGACCGCCATCGCCGTGGCCAGGAAATCGCATCTGATCATCGACGCGATGACCGGCATCGGCATCCAAGGCTCGCTACGCGGCATCCCCGCCGCACTCGCCTCCGCCCTTGGTCTCGACGGCGAGGCTCCCGATGAGCCCGCCCTGCCAAACCGTGAGTCGTCAGGCGATTATCCGCTGGTACTTGCCGTGGATACGCCATCCGGCGTCGGTGTGAACGATGGTTCTCTGCCCGGCCCGTACATTCCGGCCACGGTCACGGTCACGTTCGGCGCGATGAAGCCGTGCGCGGTGCTGCCGCCCGCCACGTTCGCCTGCGGCCGTATCGAGTTGCTCGATTTCGGATTCGATATCGACGACAAGGATCCGGACGTCGAGGTGGTGGATAATTCGTTCGCGTCCGACGCGGTCCGTCTCCCCAGGTTCGAGGATTCCAAATACTCCCGGGGCGTGGTTGGTCTGGTGACCGGCTCGCAGCGCTACCCCGGTGCCGCCGTGCTCACCGCCAGCGCCGCCGCCCGCGCGAACACCGGCATGGTCCGGTATCTGGGCCCGGAGCGCGCGCAGAACATGGTGCTCGCCGCACTGCCGGAAGCCGTGATCGGCAAGGGACATGTGCAGTCCTGGGTCGTGGGGTCCGGCGTGCCCGAGGCTAGCGTCGAGGGCACCGACGGCGATATGCAGCGGGACACCATCGCCGCATTGCTCAAGCATTACGCGCTCGGCAGCGAGGATGAGAACAAGGACGCCTACGACATGCCGCCAATCGTGGTGGATGCCGGCGCACTCGACCTGCTGCCGGAGCGTGTGCCCGGCCAGGTGGTGATCACGCCACATGCCGGCGAGATGGCGAAACTGCTCAACCGGTTCGAAACCGCCGCCAGCACCGCGGAGCATGCCGATTCGCACGAGCCGTACACCGCCGACGACGTGCGGTTGAACCCGTTGGCCAGCGCGAAGCGTGCCCACGAGCTCACCGGCGCCACCGTATTGTTGAAGGGCGCGGTGACCATCGTGGTGGATGAGGACCACGTCTATGCGTCGGGTAGCGCACCGGCCTGGCTGGGCACCGCCGGCGCGGGCGACGTGCTGGCCGGTCTGACCGGCGCCCTGCTCGCCCAGCAGGATGACGTGGCCACCACGGGCGAGACCGTGGCCTCGGCCGCCTACCTGCATGGCCTGGCGGCGGCGATCGCCTCCGAATCCGAGCAACAAGGCTGGCAGGAGCCGGAACTGATCGGCCGCGAGCATCGCCAGCGCTTCATGACGCTCGGCCACCCGATTGTGGCCGGCGACGTGGCCCACGCCATCCCCGAAGCCATCGCCGACGTCATCGCATGATTCCGTACGTTGGCTCCCCTCAGAGAGGGGAGCCAACGTATGAAACCCCCTATACTAAATCGCAGACCCCACTCAACGGCCCCAACAACACAAGGAGCATCATGGCCAACTCCCCCATCACCGACGTGATTTTCGACTTCTGCGGCGTGCTGCTGGACTGGAACACCCGCGCATGCCTGGAAGGCCGATTCCCCGATGAGATCGTGGAACGCATCTGCGCCGACGACGACCCCTGCGGCTTCTTCCGCTACGAGGACCGCATGGACACCGGCGAGGATTTCGCGGACATCTACCCGGATGTGGTACGCGAACAAGGCCAGGAACTCGCCGACATCTTCAAGTTCTACATCGGCCACTACGCGGACGCGCTGCCCCGCACGCTTCCGGGCATGGTCGAGCTGCTGGCGGATTTGAAGGCCCACGGCTACGGCGTATGGGGTCTGACCAACTGGTCGCATGAGACCTTCCACCTGGCCTTCGAGAAGTACCCGCGCCTTGAACAGCTGTTGCAGGGCACCGTGGTCTCCGGCGTGGAGAAGATGCATAAGCCGAACGCCGACATCTACGAGCTGGCCCTGACCCGTTTCGGCCTCACGGCCGAGCGCTGCGTGTTCTTCGACGACACCGCCAAGAACATCGTCGGCGCCAACGAGGTCGGCATCCACGGCATCCTCTTCGAGAACGCGTTGCAGGCACGCGAATCGCTCGCAGAACTCGGCGTACGTCTGTAAGTCGCCAAACGTTGCATCGCGGCAGTTGAAGTCTATGGACCCGTCCTTGACGACGGTGACCGGCCGTGTGGCGACTATCCCTAGCGATATAAATAGACTTTATGACACTGCTGCAGCTGAAATACATCGTCAAAATCGTCGAGTGCGGCTCGATGAACGAGGCCTCCCATGCCCTGTACGTCTCCCAGCCGGCCCTGAGCTCGTCGGTCAAGGAATTGGAGAACGAGCTGGGCATCGAGATCTTCACCCGCTCCTCGCAGGGCATCGCCCTGACCGTGGACGGCGCGGAATTCCTGACCTACGCCCGCCAAGTGCTCGACCAGGCCGACCTGCTCGAAGAGCGCTATAAGCATGCCAAACCGCGCAAGCAGCTGTGCCAGGTCTCCACCCAGCACTACATGTTCGCCGTCGAGGCGTTCGTGGAGATGATCAACTCCATCAAGTCCGACGAATACGAGTTCACCATCCGCGAGACCCGCACGCGCGACATCATCAACCAGGTCGCCAACATGCAGTCCGAAATCGGCATCATCTACCTGTCCGATTTTAACAAGGACGTGATCGGCAAGCTCCTGCGCGAGAAGCACCTCGAATTCCACCCGCTCTTCCGCGCGCCGCTGCACGTGTTCATCTCGCGCAACAACCCGCTGGCCGCCAAGAAGGTCATCACCATGGAGGACCTGAAACCTTATCCGTTCATCCAGTACGAGCAGGGCGAGGAAGGCTCGTTCTACTTCTATGAGGAAGCGGTCTGGCCGGAGTACTCCCCCAAGCAGATCAACGTGACCGACCGCGCCACGATCCTGAACTTCATCATCGGCCTCAACGGCTACACGGTGTGCACCGGCATCGACAACGGCGACCTCAACAACGAGAAGATCGTCACCGTGCCGCTCGACACCGACGAAACGATGTTGGTCGGCTGGATCACGAACGAGCGTTCCAAGCTCTCCAAGGCCGCCGAAACCTATCTCGACAAGCTCAAGTCCGTAGTCTCCGACCACGGCTACAAGCTCATTGATTAGGAGTAAGTAAAACAGGCATGGTCAGCAGTGAGATATACTGCGATTAAGCCAACCCCGCTGGGGAAATGGAAGTAAGGGCCGGCTCCTGAGTATCTCAGGGGCCGGCTTTTGCGCTATTGAGACTGACTGGCAAAACCAGTTTGATGGCCTCCGACTACTTGGCCAAGATTACCGACGCGGCGGCTGTCGCGGCGAAGCCTTTGAGCACTTCAATCATCACGTCGCGATCTTCGACATCAATGTTGCGGGCCGCGGCGAGCATAATCGGCAGTGACTGTGTCAAATGCGAAGTGAGGTCGCCGAATGTGTCGTATCCGCCAGCCTCGAAGATGGCAAACAGGTTTTCGATGAACTTGCGGCGATGCTCGTCGTCGTATTTTGCCATCCATCCGTTGATCGTGCGTGCCAGGTATTGCGCGCTACTTGTCAGTCCATCAGCCTGTACGAATTGGCCATGATCGACTTGCCAGTGCAATGCGAAATGCTGCATGATGCTGGCACCGTCGCTGCTGACCACCGTATAGCCGTCTTCCACATGCTCACGAGTCTCAAACAGCATGCCGATGATCGACGAGCCCGGTACCGATTTATGGATCTTCGACGCAATGCGTACGTACCCGTCCTCATCGAAGAACACCTCATCGAATCCAGGCCCATCGTGCGAATATACGACCGTGATACGTTCCTGAATCTCGCTAGGCACATTGGCCGCCGCATACACCGCCAGATTGCCGCCTTTGGAATGGCCGCCGACCATAATCGGCCCGGCCCAATGGCCAGCCAGCTCGGTCAGATAACGCGCGGCGGCCTCCTGCGAGGCGACCGGGCGGCGGAACGCCATCATGAAGTCCTCTTTCCACCCGACGATTGAGCTGTCGGTACCGCGAAAAGCCACATAGAGCGTGCCGTTACCCAGTTCGAACACGCAGGCCGAGAACTGCTTGGTGGTTTCGGCATCGAATTCGTCCACGTATGCGCCCACGCGTAGGTTCCTCCAACGTGGGCTCTCGCTCATCGCACGTAACAGATCGACATTCATCGAAGGCGACCACACCTTGCCGAACATGTCGTCATAGCATTCGGCACGCAGCAAATCGTGAATCGGAACCGTGGCGATCATGCCGTCGGCGGTCTCTGCATTCTCGTGATAGCGCGGCACGTTATCCGGCATGCGAGCATAGGCCAACTGGGACAAAGCGAGGCTATCCGCCTCGGTGAACGGCAGTTCGGCGAAAGTGTCGAAATGTTGCCGAATATCGTCGGTGATGTTCCCCATAGCGGCCTTCCTTGTTCGAATGCAACGAACCTACGGTAATTCTACGCCGAGCGGGTTTTCATCACAGGCGAGTCGGTCCCAGAGTTTAGAACCCTATCTCGCTTTCAAGGGAGCTGATTTGGCCTTCTGGAGACATTTATCTCCGTTTCAAGAGGCTGTTCATCCGTCATATCCCGAGTATGAGCGGCGTCATCCCAACGTCATTCCGCCATTTTCATGCTGCTTCTACTTGGGCATCAGCATCTCGGCGGTCTTCTTCATTACCTTGCGACAACTTGTTCGCTTTGCTGTCCAGATGATGCTCGATGCCGAAGTAACTGCATATCCCCACGAGCGCAAACAGCCCTATATCAACTAACCAGTTCATAGCACGCTCCTTGCCAAAGCTTTTGCCTTAATATGGTGCTGCTGTTCATGGAACGTAATAAAAAAAAGCGGGCTCGCAAGCCCGCTTTTGGTTTTTAGATTGAAGACGATCAGGCGCCGTATTCCTCAAGGTAGGCGGCGGCGCGCTGCTGGATGTCGTGGCTGAGCAGCGGGGTGCCGTCGGGGTTCTTCATCTTGGCGGCGGCGTCGAAGATCTCGCGCACGTTGGCGATGGAAAGCACCGGGAAGCCGAATTCGGCTTCCACGGCCTTCACGGCGGACATGTCGGAGTCCTTGGTCTTCTCCATGCGGTCCACGGAGAGCACGAGACCCACGACCTCGACGTTCGCCTCGGCCTTGAGTTTGGGGATGACTTCGCGCACGGCGGTGCCGGCGGTCATCACGTCGTCCACGAGCAGCACCTTCATGCCGTCGGTCAGCGGGGTGCCAACCATCCAGCCGCCGTCGCCGTGGTCCTTCTTCTCCTTGCGGTCGAAGGTGTATCCGACGGTCATGTTGTGGCCGGCGGTCAGCGCGATCGCGGTGGACACGGCCAGCGGAATGCCCTTGTAGGCGGGGCCGAACACGGTGTCGATGTTGCGGGGAATCGTGTTGTGCACGATGGCCTGGCTAATCTTTTCGGCGTAGAACGCGCCGAGCGCGGCGATCTTCTTGCCGTCGTCGAAGGCGCCGGCGTTGATGAAGTACGGGCTCTTGCGGCCGGACTTCAGCGTGAAGTCGCCGAACTTCAGCGCGTTGGATTCCAACAGGAATTCAGTGAAGCGATGTGCGAGTGTTTCTGCCATGATGTTCCTTACCTCCAAGTCTGTCCTGCGGCCAGTTTAGCAGCGAGTTCGGGACGGCTGTCCAACAGGTCGTCGAGTTCGCGGGCGACGCGCAGCGGGGCCACCGGGTCGAAGAGCGCGGCCGCACCCACTTCGACGGCGTTCGCGCCGGCGTACAGGTATTCGAGCGCCTTCTCGCCGCTGTCGATGCCGCCGAGGCCGATGATCGGAATCTCCGGCAGTGCGGTGCGCACCCGATAGACGGCTGCCAGGCCGACCGGCAGCACGGCCGGGCCGGATACGCCGCCGGTGACGTTGGCGATGATCGGCTTGCCGGTGCGAATGTTAATGCGCATGCCTTTGAGCGTGTTGATCATGCTCAACGCGTCGGCGCCATGTTCCACGGCCGCGCGCGCCGGCACGGTGATGTCGGTGACGTTCGGCGTGAGTTTGACGATCATCGGCTTGTCGGTCATCGGGCGCAGCCGGTCCATAAGATTGGCGAGGGCCACCGGGTCGGTGCCCACGCTCATGCCGCCGGCGGAAACGTTCGGGCAGCTGACGTTGATTTCCAGCATGTCCGCGTCGGAGTCGGCGAGCTTTTCCACGACCGCCGCGTAATCGTCATCGCAATGTCCGGCGACATTGGAGATGACGAACGCGCCCGCGGCCTTGAGCTTGGGCAGGTCCTCGGCCAAGTAATGGTCGATGCCGGGATTCTGCAGGCCCACGGCGTTGATGTTCGCGGCCGGCGATTCGGCGGTGCGCGGCGAGGGATTGCCTTCCCACGGTACGGGCGAGGCGCCCTTGGTGCATACGGCGCCGAGCTGGCTGACGTCGTAGAACCAGCGGACGGCGGCGTACTGGAAGGTGCCGGAGGCGGTGCCGACCGGATTCTTCCATTCCAGACCGGCCACCTTGGTGTGGTGCTTCCACACGTGGGGCTCGTACAGGTTGATGTGGTTGTCGCCGCCCTGCGCGGACTGGTTGTTTGCGCTCATCGTCACTTCCCCCATCCGAGCTGTTCGCGGGTGAACACGGGTCCGTCGGAGCAGACCTTGAGGCGGCCGTCCACGGTGTCGATGGTGCACAGCACGCAGGTGCCATAGCCGCAGCCCATGCGCTGTTCCATGCTCAGCTGCGCGGGGATGCCGCGTTCGGCGGCCCAGTCGGCCACGGCCTTCATCATAGGCAGCGGTCCGCAGGACAGAATGATCGGCTTGCGATCGTAGGCCTTCAGGTCGTCGCCTTGTTCCAGTTTGTTGAGCAGGTCGACCACGTTGCCTTCGGCGTCGTCGATGCTCCACGACCAGTCCGCGTACCGGGAGACGTATTCCTCGGCGAAGTGGTCGTTGCGGTAACCGAATACGGCGGTGGCAAAGGAGGCGTCGTGTTCGGCGAGCTTTTGCGCGGCGTAGATTAGCGGGGGCACGCCGAGTCCGCCACCGACAAGAATGTAGTTGGCGTCTTCCTTGAGGTTGAAGCCGCGGCCGAGCGGGCCGAGCACGTCGACGGTGTCGCCGGCCTGCAGTCCTGCCAACTGTTCGGTGCCGTGTCCCACGACGGCGAAGATCACGCTGACTTCGTCGCCGTCGACTTCGCTGACGCCGAACGGACGCGGCATGAGCATGAAGTCGTCGTGCGTGAACAGGTTGACGAACTGGGCGGGCTTGGCATGGGAGGCGATGAACGGGTCGCGGAACGTCAGTCGCATCACGCGGTCGGTCAGTTCCGTAACCTGCGTGATTTCGACGTTGTGGCGCGGCGGGAAGAATCCGGCCGCAGTCGCTTCCGTAACCACATCATGGGTGGGGGTGAAAGTTGTCATTTCATTCCTATTCAGCACATCAAGCTCCCCCTATCAGGGGAGCGGTCAACCGCAGGTTGACTGAGAGGTAGTTAAACACACTCGGCTCCGGTTTCCAGCCCACACTCACGTATAGCCCACAGCCGGACAATCTACCTACCTATATACGGCAACCCGCAGATTATCGCGCATGTCGAGCGCCGCCTGGCGCGCGCTGCTCGCCACAAGGTCCAGCGCCTCGTCGGCGGTCATGGATTCGGAGTACTTGCCGCTCTTCTTCCATGCGCCGATAATGCCGCGCGACGAGTTGACGATGGCGCCGCTGCCCTGCTTGTCGAACATGCCTGCCACGTCCGCGGCCGTGCCGCCCTGCGCACCGTAGCCCGGCACGAGGAAGAACGTGTGCGGCATACGTTCACGCAACGCCTTGCCTTCCTCGGGGTGGGTGGCGCCGACCACCGCGCCCACGCGGGAGTAGCCGTGGCTGCCGATGGTCTCGGCGCCCCATCCTTCCACAAGATCGGCCACGTGCTCGTAGACCTTCGTGCCGTCGGCCAGGTCGAGCATCTGCAGTTCGCTGGAGGACGGGTTGGAGGTGCGCACGAGCACGAAGATGTCCTTGTCGGCTTCGGCGGCGGCCTCGACGAACGGGGTGATGCCGTCGGTGCCGAGATACGGGTTGACGGTCACCGCATCCTCATGCCACGGGTCGAAGTCGCCCACGCCGTTCAGGTGGTGGGCGTAGGCGGCTGCGGTGGAGCCGATGTCGCCACGCTTGATGTCGCCGAGCACGTAGAGGCCCTGCTGGGCCGCGTATTCGCAGGTCATCGTGTAGATGTCCACGCCGGCGGGGCCGAGCGCCTCGTACATGGCGATCTGCGGTTTGACGGCGGGCACGATGTCGGCGATGGCGTCAATGATCGTGCGGTTGTATTCGAAGTAGGCGACGGCCAGCTGCGCGGATTCGACTTCCTCCGGGGATTCGACCGAGTCACGCACCTCGTCGGCAAAGCTCGCCACGACCTGCGGCGGCACCAGCGCCTCAGTGGGGTCAAGGCCCACGACGCTGGGGTTCTGAGTGTTGTCAATCGCTTCGATCAGGCGATCCATGCTGCTCCTTGTGTTATCTACAGACGGCTGAACATCAGCTGGGAGCCGATGATTGTGGCGAGGGGGCGTCCGGTGACCTGCCAGCCGCCGAACGGGGTGTTACGAGCCTTGGAGTGGAACTGTTCGGGGTCCACGGTCCATTCCTCGGCGGCGTTGAGCACCACGAGGTCGACATTGTCGGCGTCATCCACGCGGCTCAAGTCGAGCAGTCGGTTGACGCCTTCACGCTGCGGCTGAGCGTCGCTCTCCCCCGCAATCACGCCATCCGGATCATCCCCGGTGGGCGCGGGTTCGGCGTAGTCCTCGACCAGCGCGGCTACGTCGGTTGGCACATGCCCCATGAGTTCGGCAGGTCCAACGGACATGAGCTCGATCAGACGCTCATCGGAAATGAAGCCGCCGTCGACGAGCACCTTGTGGCACACGCCGTACGCGCATTCCAGTCCGATGATGCCGTTGGGCGCCTCAAGGAAGCCGAGTTCCTTCTCTGCCAACGTGTGCGGCGCATGGTCGGTGGCCAGCAGATCCACGGTGCCGTCGGCGATGGCCGCGATGGTGGCTTTGCGGTCCGCTTCGGAGCGCAGTGGCGGATTCATCTTGGCGAGCGTGCCGTACTTGAGCAGCGCCTCGTCGCTCAACGCCAGATAGTGCGGCGCGGTCTCGCAGGTAATCGGCAGTCCTTCGGCCTTGGCCCTGCGAATCGCCTCGAACGAGATGGCAGTGCTCACATGCTGGAAGTGCACGTGGACACCGGTGCGGCGGGCCGCTTCGATATCGCGGGCCACGATCTTGAGCTCAGTGTCTTCCGGAATGCCGGGCACGCCAAGCTCGCGGGAAACGGGGCCTTCGTTCACGGCACCTGTATCGTGATGCTCGCAATGCTCGATCAGGTACAGGTCGGAGGCCTTGACGTTCTCCAGCACCTGGTCCAGGATCTCCGGCGTCACAGCGGAACCGTCGTCGCTGATTGCGGTGATGGGGTGCGTGAGCATGGCCGGCGTCTTGGCGTCGTCCTCGAATCCGGGCACGTACTTGAGCCAATCGGCAACGTCGCTTGCCTCATGACCGGCGCGATCCTTGGACGCGCACACGCACAGATCGTAACGAACCGGCAATTGAACGTCATGCGCAGTATCGTACTGCTGCAGGAAGTCGATGACGTTGTCGAAGCCGGCATCCAGAACCTCTTTTGCACCGGTCGCTTCCGGGCCAGACACGGTCTGCCCATCCAGTGCCGGCAACGTGTTCGGCATGATGAGCACGTTCGTGTATCCGCCGGATGCGGACGCACGGCAGCCGGAGACCATCGATTCCTTGTAGGTCTGGCCGGGATCGCGGAAGTGGACGTGTGGGTCTTCGAAACCGGGGGCCACGGTCAGGCCGGTGGCGTCGATGTCGGCGCCGTCAGCCACGGCGGAGGTGTCGGCGAAGTAGGCGGCAGCGGTCCCGGGCACCACGAGGTCGATGACCTCGCCGGTGTTCCAGACCTTGATGTTGCGTAGGGTGATGCTCACAGTTTGGCTTCCTCGTCGCAGTAGTCGCAGCGGTATTCGAGCCGCTCGGAGTGCACGAGGTGGAACATCTGCTTGATGCCGGGCTCGGCGGTGGTCACGCAGCGCGGGTTCACGCAGGAGATCACGCCGACGATGTGCTCGGGCAGGTTCGGCTGCTTCTTTTCGACGATCTTGCCGCCGCGCACCACGTCCACGGTGGCTTGGCGGGCCACGAAGCCGAGCACGTCGAGGTCGATGTCCTTGTCATCTTCGATTTTGATGATGTCCTTGGAGCCGTAACGCTTGGAGTCGGCGTTCATGATGAGCGCAAGCTTGGTTTTGGCCGGGTCGATTTTCAGGTATTCGAGAACCTTCAGCGAGGTTCCGGCCGGCACATGGTCGATAATGATGCCGTTCTGAATGCTGGTGACTTCCATCAGGCCTGAACCTCCTTGGGGTTGAGCGGTTCGTATCCGGGCAGTTCGTCGCCCACCACGGTGCTTTCGAGGGCCATGCGCACGAGCATGCCGTTCTTGACCTGTTCGAAGTAGGCGGCACGCGGGTCGTCGTCCACGTCCACGGCGATTTCGTTGACGCGCGGCAGCGGGTGAAGCACGGCCATGGACGGCTTGGCGAGCTGCAGCTTCTCTTCGTCGAGAATGTAGGTGTCGCGCAGGCGCAGGTAGTCGTCTTCGTTGAAGAAGCGTTCCTTCTGTACGCGGGTCATGTACAGCACGTCGAGGTCGCCGATCACGGAGGCCAGGTCGCGCACTTCCACGTAGGAGCAGCTGTCGGTGGCGTTGATGCGGTCGATCACGTACTGCGGGGTCTTGAGCTCGTCCGGGCTGATGAGCACGAAGCGCACGTTGCCGAAGCGGCACAGGGTCTCGATCAGGGAGTGCACGGTGCGGCCGAAGGTCAAATCGCCGCACAGTCCCACGGTCAGGTCGGTGATGCGGCCGAAGCGCGACTGCAGCGTGGCCAGGTCGGCCAGCGTCTGCGTGGGGTGCATGTGGCCGCCGTCGCCGGCGTTGATTACCGGCACGGATGCGGCGCGGGAGGCCACCAGCGCGGCACCCTCCTTCGGGTGACGGATGGCGACCACGTCCACGTAGTTGGACACGGTCTTCAACGTGTCGGCGATGGATTCGCCCTTGGTCACGGAGGCCAGCTGCGCGCCGGCGAATCCGATGACCTTGCCGCCGAGACGTAGCATTGCGGTCTCAAAGCTCAGGCGCGTACGGGTGGAGGGCTCGTAGAACAGCGTGGCCAGCACTCGCCCATCGCAGGTATGGGCAATCTCTTTGCGGTGGGAATCGATGTATTCGGCCTTATGCAGCAGGTCGAGAATCTGGTTTGTAGACAGGCCGTCCAGCGTTACGACGCTTTTGCCGACCATTGGCGTTTCTTCAGACAAGGCTCACCTTTTCGCTCGTGGTTTTCAGGTGGCCACCCTTGCGTGACCTAATCTAACTTACGCCATTTTTCGGACAGCCGCATTCACCGAGTGTCCACCTGAAAATCCAACGAATATGCTGCCTTATCGCTGCGCGCGGCGTCGATTTCGTTCCAGTCGCGGTGCGATCACGTGCATACGCGGGCGAGGGGCGGTTTGCGGCTGCTGCGTTGCGGCGGAGGCCGTGGCGGTGGTTGCCGCAGCCGCCTCGCCTTCGGTCTTCCCATAGAACAAGCGCTGGCATACGTCACGGCATTTGCGCATCACGGCCAGCAGGTCGTTCTCGAAATGCTGGCCGCGGTGGGCGCCGTAGCCGAGGTAGACGGCGATGCCGCCCAGCGAATAGATGTCATCAGGCAGAATATCGGCCTGGTTGGCGCGCCCGCTCCACAGATAGCTGCCGTTGCGGGCCGCGGTGCACAACGTCCATGCCTTGCGCAGCTGAATCGCGTCGATAGCGCTGATGAGCTTCTTGGCTTCCAGCACGTCCAATGCCTCCAGCGTGCCGTTGACGCGCAGATCTTTGATATCGCCGGCGTGCTGGAGCTGCATGAGTTGCACGGTCCATTCCACGTCAGACAAGCCGCCCTTGCCGAGCTTCAGATGCCGTTCACGGCGCACGCCGCGCGGCAGACGCTCGGCTTCCATGCGGGCCTTGAGCTTGCGGATGTTCTGCAATTCTGCTTCAGTCAGTTCCGTGGTCGGGTAGCGCAGCGGGTCGGCGATGTTGATCAGGAAGTCCCGCGCCAGTTCAGCGTCGCCGGCCGCGTACCGGGCGCGCAGCAGCGCCTGGCGCTCCCAGGTCGAAGCCCAGGATTCGTAGTATTCCTCGCAGGAGGCATAGGAGCGCACGAGCGGGCCGTTCTTGCCTTCCGGGCGCAGGTCCAGGTCGAGTTCGATCTTGGGTTCCAGCGTCGTCGGTCCTTGCAGGATGTTGCGCAGGTCTTCCACGACCTTCTTGGCGAAGGCGTTGGCTTGGCCGTCGTCGGCATCGTCGGCCGGACGGTAGATGAGAATGGCATCCGCATCGGAGCTGAAGTTCACTTCGCGCCCGCCGTAACGGCCCATGGCGATGACGGTGATGCCGGCCGGCGCGGTTTCGACGCCGAACTCGGCGATCTGGTGGCGCACGGCCCAGGTCAGGGAGGCATCGATGATCGCGTCATACACGTCGGTCATGGCCTTGAGACTGTCGGAGTCGCTGATCACACCGCTCATCCAAGACAGGCCGATGCGTTCGATTTCGTGGCGGCGCATGGCGCGCATGGAGGTGGCGAACTCGTTGATGTTCGAGCCGAAACGTTCCAGCGCCGAGCCGGTCTGCACGTCCAAGGCCTCGCGCGTGCGGGCCTGCAGATTGTCGTCGTCGCCAAGCCAGCTGATCGATTCGACCGACTTGTTGAGCGCGTCGCCCAGGAATCGTGAGTTGGACAGGATGTGGCACAGGCGCTGGGCGGCGGAGGTGGAGTCGCGCAGGAAGCCGAGGTAGCCGGATTCGGTGCCGAAGTTCTCCTCCAGTTTGCGCCAGTTGAGCAGGCCCATGTCCGGGTTCTGGCCCTCGCCCAGCCACTGCAAGACGGCGGGCAGAATGATGCGGTTGATTTTGGCCGCGCGCCCCACGCCGGCGGTGAGCGCCTGCACGTGGCGGATGGCGGCGTCCGGGTCGCCGAAACCGATGGATTCGAATCGTTCCTGTGCTGCCTCGACGCTCAGGACGATCTGGTCGTTCTCCATCTGGGCGTTGACCGGCAGCATCGGGCGATAGTAGATGTCGAGGTGCAGGTGGCGTACTTCGCGGCGGGTGTCGTCGTACTTGTCGACGAGTTCTTCCGGGTGCAGGCCGAATGCGCGGGCGAGTCGGCGCAGCTCCTGGTTCTGGTTGAGCTCGTCCACGTCGATGTCGCGCTTCTTTTCGAGGCCTCCGACCGAGGCCCGGCCGAGGTCCGGGAACAGGTGCGTGCGCTTCAGGGACCAGATCTGCTGGCGATGTTCCATCACGCGCTCGAAGCGGTAGTCCTGGGACATGCGCACGGCCTGCTTGCGCGAGACATAGCCGCCTTCGGACAGGCGCTGCAGCGAGTCGAGCGTGTTGCTGGTGCGCAGCGATTCGTCGGTGCGGCCGTGTACGAGCTGGAGCATCTGCACGGTGAATTCCACATCGCGCAGACCGCCGCGGCCGAGCTTAATCTCGCGGTCCTTCAGGGGCGCGGGAATCAAATCCTCCACGCGCTTGCGCATTTTCTGGCAGTCGTAGACGAAGTTCTTGCGCTTGGATGCGCTCCACACGAACGGCCGGGTCATGTCCATGTAGGCCTGACCGAGGTCGGGGTCGCCGGCCACCGGGCGGGCCTTGAGCAGCGCTTGGAACTCCCAATTCTCGGCCCACTGCTCGTAATAGTTCTTGTGCGAGGAGAGCACGCGCACCAGCGCGCCGTCCTTGCCTTCCGGGCGCAGGCCGCCGTCGATCTGCCACAGCGGCTGCTCGGCCACGCCCATGATGGCGGACTGGCAGACGCGCTGTAACATGGTGCCCATCTTGGTGCCCACGCGAATCAGCGTCTGATGGTCCACATCCTTGTCGGCCGGTTCGACCACGTAGATGAGGTCCACGTCGGAGACGTAGTTCAGTTCCTGTGCGCCGAGTTTGCCCATGCCGATGATGGTGAAGCGCACGTGCTCGCTGCCCTCGGTTTCGTGGCGGGCGATGGCCAGCGCGCCTTCGAGCGCCGCGTCCGCGAGGTCGGACAGTTCGCGGCTGATGGTCGGTTGGATGGAGGTCGGGTCGTCCGCCACGGCATCCTGGGCGATGATGGCGGCCAGTTGGTTCCGGTAGCTGGAACGCAGGGCCGTGGCCGCTTCGGCCAGATCCTTGGAGGCGACGGGCATGGCCGGTTCGTCCGGGTCCGCGCCGACCGCCTTGAGCAGACGTGCACGGCGTTGCGCGTGATTGAACAGATGGCTGTTGCAGTTGTCGACTGCTGCCGCCTCCACAAGCTGCGGCTTGAAGCGCATGAACTTGCCCATCGCGTCGGAGACGCCGAGCACCGTGACCAGACGCTTCAGGGCGTCGTTGTCGGGGATGACGTGTTCCAGATCGCGCTGGCTGGATTGCATCGCGTTGACGATATCCACGAAATTGCTCAATGCCATATCGGGGTCGCAGGCGTGGGCCAGCGCGCTCAGCAGTTCGGCGCATCGCTCATCGGGAATGTCGTCCGCCTTGAGCTGGTCGAACAAGGCGCGGGCCTTGTCGAGGTCTTGCAGACCTGCCCTGATGAGGTCCATGGAGCTGGGTTTGAAGATCGACGATTCCATAAGATTCCACTATATACGCTCATGCCCTCCGAATGGGGCATGAGCCGGGAAGGAGTCATCGGGCGACGCTGATGAGCTCCGAGGAATCCATATCGTAATCGGCCATGGCGTAGGAACGGATGGCGGGGTCATCATAGGTGTTCATGTAATAGGTGTTGGTCTTGGACGAATATCCGCTGGTGAACAGCGTGCGTTCGAACTGGCCGTCGCCCATCTTCGCCATGCCGTCCACCATCTGCACGGAGCCGAGGGTGTGGAACAGGCGCGACACATTGGCGGCTTCATCGTTCTGCTGCGGGTAATGCGCGTTGGTGTAGGCCACACGAACGAAGCGCGACGGGGAACTCACGTCGCCCGGGATGCCATGCATGCCCACACCCGCACCCCAGGCGGTCAAGGAGGCCTTGCCCCATGAAGTCGGTTCGGCCATCTCGTTGCTGACGCACATGTAGTTGCGCAGGTTTTCCATATGGAAGTCGAACGTCGGCTGATTGGTCAGCACATCGACGTCATCATGATGCACGTGCATGCCATCGGCCATCTGCTCGACGACGATGCTGCGCTTGCCGTCGCCGATGAACCAGTGCAGCAGAGACTCCTGCTGTCCCGGCACGATCTGGGAGACGAGCGTCACGTTCCTGAGCGCCTCCTCGACCTCGTCGACGGAGTCGAAATTACGCGCCACCCACAGCGGAAATTCGAACGTGGCGACGTTTTCCGTGCCTTCGACCGGTTCGTGGACGAACGAGGCGTAGCCGGGGAAATTCAAGCCGGCGATGGCCAGACCATGTTCATTGGCGCAGTCGAAATACATCGGCCTATCGGCCATGACCACACCCACGCCGATCACCGCGTTCGGCTTCGCCTTGCCGCCCGCACCAAACACCGTGTCATAGTGGTAGCCGCGCGGAGTAACCAGGATGGTCTCCCCATATGAGAAACTCCAGTCGAGATTACGTCCGAAATAGGTGTTGCCCTCATCATCGGAGAAACGGACACCAGTGCACATAACGGACTCCCTTCCATCGCTTTGGTTGGCTTGCACGTTCATGATACCCATCGGCCGCTGGGAGAACTCTGGGTTTCGCCAGCAGATTAACGTGCGGCGCGACGCATTGAGATGCGCCGCGCCGCGATATGCGTCAACCTTGCGTACCGCGGAACAACGGTTCCGCATTGCGCCAGATACGGCGCGTGGTGGCGGGGTGGTTCATCGAATACAGGTGGACGCCGTCCACGTCGTGGGCCACGAGGTCGGCGATCTGCTCGGAAGCGTAGAGGATGCCGGCGGCACGCAGGGACTGGATGTCGTCCCCCCACTTGTTCAGCAGGGTGTTGAGCCTGTCCGGGATGCGCGAGGCGTTGCGCTCGGCCATGCGACGCACGGACTTGGCTCCACGCACCGGCATGATGCCCGCCTCGATCGGCACGGTGATGCCGGCGGCGCGCGCCTTGTCGAGGAAGCGGTAGAAGTCCTCATTGTCGTAGAAGAGCTGGGAAATCAGGTGAGTGACGCCGGCATCAACCTTGATTTTGAGGTTTTCGATGTCCTGGTCCAGCGAGTCAGCCTGATAGTGGCCTTCCGGGTAGCAAGCACCAAACACCTTGAAGTCCGGCTTCACGGAGCGGATGTATGACACGAGGTCGCTGGCGTGGTTGAACTCGCCGACCAGCTGCTCGCCGTCGATGTAGTCGCCGCGCAGCGCGAGCACGGCGCTCACGCCGGCTTCCTCGAACATGTCGAGAGCCTCATCGATCTTGGCCTTGTCGGAGTAGAGCGCGGTCAGGTGGGCGACTGCAGGGATGCCGTATTCCTTGCTGATCGTGTGGGCGATGCGCGCGGTGGCGGTGCGGTCGGAATGGGTGCCGTGACCGTAGGTCACGGAGATGAAGTCGGGGTTCAGCCCTTCGAGTCCGTCGAGGGTGTCGTAGATGGTGCCGACAGGCGCGTTGCGCTTCGGGGGAAAGACCTCAAGGGTGAACATCGGGGAATGCATGCTGATTTCCTTACATAAACCCGAGCTCCCTCATCCAGAGGGAGCTCGGTGATTTCCGCTACTTGTCGAGCTTGGCGCGCACGGCCTTGGCGGCGGCGACCAGGTTCTCCAGGCTCGGCCAGGTCTCGGCGTTACCACGGGTCTTCAGACCGCAGTCAGGGTTGATCCACACCTTCTTGACGTCCATCTTGTCAAGGATCTCGTAGATACGATCCTCGATCTCCTTCTCGGAAGGAATACGCGGGGAGTGAATGTCGTAGACGCCCGGGCCGGCCTCGGTCTCGAAGTGCGCGTCATGAATGGCGTCGAGCACCACCAGATCGCCACGGGAGGCTTCGAAGGAGATCACGTCGGCATCCATCGCGTCGATGTCGCGGATGATGTCGTTGAACTCGGAGTAGCACATGTGGGTGTGGATCTGGGTGGTCGGCTTGACGGCGGAGTGCACCAGACGGAAGGCCGGAACGGCCCAGTCGAGGTACTTGACGTGCCAGTCGGACTTGCGCAGCGGCAGCTTCTCACGCAGGGCGGCCTCATCGATCTGGATGACCTTGATACCGGCGGCCTCGAGATCGAGCACTTCGTCGCGGATGGCGAGGGCGAGCTGCTTGGTCTGCTCCTCGTGGGTGATGTCCTCGCGCGGCCAGGACCAGTTGAGGATGGTCACCGGGCCGGTGAGCATGCCCTTCATCACATGGTCGGTCTTGGACTGGGCGTACGCGGACCATTCCACGGTAATCGGGTTGGCGCGGGAAACGTCGCCCCAGACGATCGGGGGCTTGACGCAACGGGTGCCGTAGGACTGGACCCAAGCGTTCTTGGTGAACAGGAAGCCGTTGAGGTTCTGGCCGAAATATTCGACCATGTCGTTACGCTCGAACTCGCCGTGGACCAGCACGTCGAGGCCGATCTCCTCCTGCTTCTTGATGACGGCGTCGATCTGGGCTTTGATGAACTCGTCGTAGGCTTCCTTGGTGACCTCGCCCTTGCGCAGCTTGGCACGCTCGGCGCGAATCTCCTTGGTCTGGGGGAAGGAGCCGATGGTGGTGGTCGGCAGCAGCGGCAGGCCGAGGGCCTCGCGCTGCAGGGCCTGACGCTCCTCGCGGGCAGGCTGACGCACGTAGTCGGCGTCGGACAGCTTGCCGATGCGCTCGGCGACGGCCGGGTCGGCGGCCACGCGGGTGCCGTCGAACAGAGCCTGGTTGGCGGCGAGGGCGGCGGATGCCTTCTTCTCGTCCTCGGTGGCGTCGGCCAGGGCGGCGACTTCCTTGAGCTCGTCGAGCTTCTGGACGGCGAACGCGAAGTGCTTGAGGTCTTCGGCCGGGATGCCGGTCTCGCCTTCGGTGCTGAACGGCACGTGCAGCAGGGAGGATGCGGTGGAGACGGCCACGTTGGCGGTGACCTGCTTCAGGGCGTCGACCAGGCCGAGGGAGGTGGCGTAGTTGTTGCGCCAGATGTTGCGGCCGTTGATCACGCCGGCGAAGATGGTGGTGTTGGAGGCCACGCCATACTTGGCGACGGCTTCGAGGTTCTCCTCGCGACCTTCGTTGAGGTCCAGGCCGATGCCGTCGAAGCCGAGCAGGTTGACGGTCTCGTACACGTCGGCGATGTGGCCGAAGTAGGTGTTGAGCAGCACCTTGACATTGCCCTTGGCGGACAGGATCTTGGTGTACAGGGTCTTGAAGAGTTCAACGTCGCCCGGCTCCTTGTCGAGCACGAGGTACGGCTCGTCGAGCTGGACCCATGCGGCGCCGAGCTCGTTGAACTTGGCGAGCACTTCGGCGTAAACGGCGGCCACGGCGTTGACCAGGCCCTTGTCGAGCTCGAGTTCGGTGGCTTCCGGGGTGCGGGCGAGCTTCAGGAACGTGTACGGGCCGATGAACACGGGCTTGGTGTCGATGCCCAGAGCCTTGGCCTCGTTGAACTCGTCGAACGGCTTGGTGGAGTTGAGCTTGATCTCCGCGGCCGACTCGACTTCGGGCACCAGATAGTGGTAGTTGGTGGTGAACCACTTCTTCATCGGCAGGGCGGTCACGTCGCCCTTGTCGCCCTGGTAGCCGCGGGCCATGGCGAAGAGCGTGTCCTCCTGGTTGTCGAAGGAGAGACGTGCGTAACGCTGCGGAATCACGTTGAGAAGGATGGCGGTGTCCAGCATCTGATCGTAGTAGCTGAAGTCGTTGCTGGGAATGAGGTCGATGCCGGCGGCCTGCTGCAGCTTCCAGTGCTTGGCGCGCAGTTCGGCGGCGGTGGCCTTGACGGCGGCGAGGTCGTTGGCACCCTTCCAGTAGCCTTCGATGATCTTCTTCAGTTCGCGGTTCTGCCCGATGCGGGGGAAGCCGGAGACGGAAGTCAGAGTGGACATGAATCCTCCAATGTATGCGTTCGTAACCCGACTTAGGGTAGCAAATCATCCGGATTCCGGCCCTTATAAATGGCCGCAGAGTGTCGTTATAGATGGAATTTATATCCGCTTTAGTCGAAGTCTTTCACATTGATGACCGCGAGCAGTTCGCCGCTGTGCACCTGCCATTCGTCGAACGGTTTGTTCGATCCCATGATCACGATGGATGCGGGCGAAAGTCCCAAATTCAGCAGGTCGAGTCGTTCGCCGTCGGAGTCGGCGGAGGCGAGCCATTGGGCGCTGATCGACACAGTCGGCTCGTGGCCCACGATCATGAACACGCGATTCTTGGCCTTGACGTGGGCGAGCTCGTCGAACACCGCCTGCACTCCCCCGTCATACAGGCTGATGCGGTAGTCGACGATTGGCTTGTCGCCAAAGGTCTTGAGCATGCGGTCCAACGTCTGGCGCGTGCGGGTAACGGACGAGCAGGAGATTTGGTCGGGCACCAGTCCCAACGACTCGATGCCCTTGCCCACGGCCTTCGCCTGTTTCAGACCTTTGTCGGTGAGCTCGCGCTCCGAGTCACCCTTGTCGCCGAACGGCTCAGCCTTGGCATGCCTCATGATGATGAGAATATGGTCGTATTTCTTCGCCGCTTTGGCGACTTTACTCAGCTTGATGCCCATCCGTGGCTCCCTTCACGAACCGTCTGCCCGGTGTGGCGGTGTGGCGGTGTGGTATTGCTTCCAGTATAGAGGTGTGTGAGCGTTCACAAACTCATCGTTTGGCGGTTATTCGTGCGTATTGCCAAGTTCTCCCACCTGACGGTCGAGGTCGCGCAACACCTTACGTAGTTTGTGGTCGGAGATGTCGCGCAGTTCCAGTTCCTCGATCTGCGCTTCACGCTGTTCGTCGGTGAGCGAGTCGATGTCGGTCTGTGTGTCCTTGGTCACGCGATCGCGCTTTCTGAGCGCCTCGAACCCGGAGGCCATGGCGCGCGAGATAACAAGGAAACCGGTATGACCGATCATCTGGTGGTCGGGGCGTACGGCGAGGCCCTGGGCCTTCCATGTGCGTTCGAACGATTCCTGGATCTGCGGCTCGGTCCAGCAGCCGGCCGCGCGCAGGGCTTCGGCCATGCGGCTCATCTGCGTGGTGGTAGTTACGTAACTGACCAACACGCCGCCGGGGGCAATCACGCGGTATGCCTGCTCGAGCCTGTTCCACGGGTCGAGCATGTCGAGCATGATGCGGTCGAACCAGTGTTCGGGCAGTTCGGCGGCAACGGAATCGAAGTCGCCGGTTTTGAGATCCCACCAGCTGGGGGCCTCGCCATAGTACAGCGTGGCATTGGCTTGGGCGACCTTGGCGAATTCGGGGCGCAGCTCGATCGTGGTCAGGTGGCCGCGCTCGCCCACGGCGTCCAGCAGGTTCACGCTCATCGCGCCCGAGCCGGCACCGGACTCAAGCACGCGCATGCCGGAGCGGATGTCGCCGAGCTGAATAACTTGGGCGATGTCCTTCGGATACATGATCTGCGCGCCGCGCGGCATCGAAAGCACATAATCGGCCAGTCGCGGGCGCATCACCGCATACTCCCAGCCGCCGATGGCGCGCGACGATTTCCACGGCTTGTTCTTGTCTTTCTCGGGGTAGACCTGATTGACCTGTGCCTCGCGCTTGGCATGCACGGTGAGGATTACGGTGCCTTCGGTCTTGCCAATCACATCGTCATGCAGAATCAGGCCATGCTCGGTCTGCGTGGAGCCGCCGGCCACAAGCTGATCGGTGATCTTCTTGCCCTTGCGGTCGGTGAACTGCACTTTCTCGCCTGCGGTGAGAGGTCCGCGCCTCGGCTCCATAACTTGCTCCTTGCGTGCTCGGTGGGTCAATCGCTACAAGTCTAATGCATGTAAGCTCGCTGGTGAGGTGATGACGATGCGAATGCAGATGACAAGCCAGATCGATGCCGGCGGCAATGACCCCATTTTCCTGATGTTCCACGGTTACGGCAACGACGAAAGCGAGATGATGCGGATTCTCGACGCCGTATATGCGCCGACGCGAGCCGATGCGGCCCCGGCCGCAATTGCCGCCGTACCCAGCTATATCTCGTTCCGCGCCACCTACGCGAGGCCCTATATGGGCGGCAATTACTGGTATCCCGACGGCTGCGGCGTGGACGAGCGCCAACGCGAATGCGCGGCGGTCGGGGATGCGGTGGCTTCACTGCTGGATGCCTCGGCATTCGCCCATCGCAGGAAGATATTGATCGGTTTCTCCCAAGGCGGTTATCTGTCGTATCGTCTGGTCAAGGTGCATCCGACGTTGTTCGATGCCGCGATCCTGCTCAGTCCTTCGTTCATGGGCGAGGAACAGGCGGCGCTTGACTCCCCTACCCGATTCTTCCTGGCGTATGGCGCGCAGGACCGCACGATTCCGCTGCCCGACCAGCAAACGGCCCATCAGGTCCTTGAACGGGCCGGACATCTGACCTATCGCGAGTATTCCGGCATGGCCCATGCCATCTGTGATGAGGAAATCGCCGATATCCGGGATTTCCTACGTACCATATGATGCCGGTGAGTGAAACACGGGTTGTCGAGTGGTTCCGCAATCACACCAACGGATTGCCGGCTGCCTGATACAGCGACCACCAGTCACGGCGTTCGAGTTCGATATCGGCACCGGCCGCCATCTGGCGGATGCGCTCCGGTGTCATTGAGCCGAGCAACGGCTGGATACCGGCGGGATGACGCAGAATCCAAGCGACGGCAATGCCGTTGGGCGTGGAACCGTATTTGCCGGCAAGACGGGTCAATTCGGCGTTCAGCTCGGGGAAATGCTCGTTGCCGACGAACGGACCGTATTCCGTGCCGGATTGGAATGGGCACCAAGCCTGAATGGTCATATGCTTCAGCCGTGAATAAGGCAGGATGCCACCGGTGCGATCGGCTGCGGGATCGCTCGCCATATTGAATTGGATTTCAGCGTCGAGCATCTGTGTATGCATCAGGCCGAACTGCAGTTGGTTGATTTCCAATTTCTGACGAAGGCCGCTTTGCAATAGTTCGATCTGCCACGGGCCCATATTGCTGACTCCGAAATGACGCACTTTACCGCTTGATTCCAACGCGTCGAATGCTTCGGCGACCTCGTTCAACTCAAACAGCGTGTCAATACGGTGCAGCAGCACGGCGTCGACGTAATCCGTCTGCAAAGCCTCAAGCTCGTGATCGAGTGCGTCAATCAGATGCTTGGCGCTGAAGTCATATCCGTTGGCGCCGCCATCGTTTTCGCCGAAACTGTAGTCGATGCCGAACTTGGTTTGGATGAAGATGGTGCTGCGGTCGAGTCCTGCGTCCTTCCACGCTTGGCCGAAACGCTTCGAACTGGCGTGCGCGGCATGATCATGGAATCCATAGATGTCCGCCGTGTCGAAATAGTCGATGCCAGAATCATGGGCCACGGCCACGGTACGCGCTGCATCGGCGGCATCCAACGCGTCCATGCGCATCACGCCCAGCGCCACTCGTGACGCAATCATGCCGGATTGTCCGATTTCCTGAGTCTTCATAGTGTCTCATTTCTGTTATCGTGAATCGGCGAACGGGCACTGTCCGCCTCGTTGCCGGGCAGCAATCTCCATTGCCGCGGCTTATGTCACCTTATCGCTTGAAGTGCACTTGAAGGCAACTCGCAGGCAGGCAGCACGCGCTGCCGGGCGCGTCTTCGCGTCTTCATGTCTTCGCTGTGACCGAGACATCGTTGTGCCGTAATCATACCTATTCCTTGTATGATGACCTCTATAGCAACAGAGCTAGGGGAATTCCATGAACACTACCGATTCAGCCAAAGTCAGTGATGCCAACGCCGGCGCAAACAATGTCATCCATATCCCGCACAATCCCACGCTTGCCGGGTTGGCCACGCTGACCCGCAACGTGGCGTACAAAACCGGGGCCGATAACCTGGTGATGGATATCATCTCACCACAATCCACCGGCGATGACGATGACCGCCGCTACCCCACCGTAGTATTCGTGCAAGGCAGCGCCTGGACCACGCCGCATCGCGACTACGAGATTCCGCAGCTCTCGGCTTTGGCCCGCGAAGGCTTTGTGGTGGCTACGGTGAATCATCGCGATGCCTCGAGCGACCCCCACGACATGTTCCCCGCATATCTCGAGGACGTCAAAGCAGCCATCCGCTATCTCAGGGCAAACGCGCGTCAATGGCACGTGGACCCCGACCGTCTCGGCATCTGGGGCACGTCGTCCGGCGGCAACACGTCGCTGCTGGTGGGGTTGACCGCCGACGATCCGCGGTATGAGGACGGCACCAATGCCGATGAAAGCGATGCGGTGAAGTACGTGGTCAGCTGCTTCCCGCCCACCGACATGCTTGAAGCTGTCGACGCATTCGACGATGAGACCAATCCATTCCGGCTGTATTATTTCGGCCCGTTCGCGGCCGTGGTGGGCGCGACCCATGAGACCGGCATCAATGCCGAGGTCCGTCAGCGTGCGGCTGACATGAGCCCCTACCTGCAGGTGCGGGATGACCAGCAGTATCCACCAATGCTCCTGTTGCACGGTACCGCCGACACCGTGGTCCCCTATCATCAATCCGTCAAGATGCGCGACCGACTGGTCGAGCACGGCGTGGACGCGCAGCTGGTGCTAGTCGACGGCGCCGAACATGAGTACGATTTCTGGAGCCAGCAGGTCTTCGACGTGATCTTCGATTTCATTCGTGAGCGGAGCTGAACGATAAGGGCACACGGGCGCGCCCTTTTTATAGGTTGCCGAGTTCTCTTTTAGCCAATTTTGTTGGAGCCCTTATCTGCGCGAACATACCATGACAGTTCTAGACTGTGTTCTAGGACTGTCAATCGGCAATGTGTATGAAGCGTGATGTGATGGGTCAGACGGCGATTGATGGAGTTGAGGGACTTAATAGGGCCGGTGAACTCGATGAACTCGGCAGATTTAGCCGTTCGCGGCAGCTGATGTGGGGTCATGCGCTGTATCTGATTTGGTGGTGTATTTTCTTCCGCCCGAATGCGCAGGTCAAAGGCGGCGCGCTGCGCGTATTCGGTATTGCGTGCATTCTTGTGGCCGCGGTGGCGGGGCATCGTCGGAGTAGTGTTAGAATGTTTTGGTATCAGTAAGTTACTTTAGCACGCGGCCGATTTCCTCTTTGAGTGCATACCGTCTCGGGTACTTTGCCATGATCTCCTTGGCGAGAGCCTTGGCTTGGTCGAGTCCGAAAACGTTGCGATATTGCTCGATCCACATGGCAACGAATCGGTATTCGTTGCGATTTCCCTGTTGCAGATCGCGATCCAGCGGCAGTTGCTTTCTGATCAGTCGTTCTGCTTCCGCGCTGTGATTGAGGCTGATGGGCTTGAGCAAATCACGCAGGAGTTCCGGCCGCTGCCCGGCTAAGGCCAAGGCCTCATCGGATAGGCGCTCTTCAGTCATGAGTCGTGCAAGGACTTTCCCACCGAAATCATGCTCATGAAAGTTGCGCAGGATGTTCTGAACGCTTTGAGGCCAGCCCGATTTGCCGACCATCGATTTGAGGATGGGAATGCAACGTTCGTCCGCCACTGAATCACTGTGAGCGACGTAGTACTCATATAATTGTTTGATGCCGTTCTCATCGTTCAGTCGTTCATAGCAGGCCTCCAGCATGGTAAGCTCGCCATGCGGCAGTTGAGCGGTGAGCTCCCAATACCCCGCATGCTTTTGCGCGGCATCCCAATCGTAAGTCTGTTCCAAGAAAGCGGCGGCCCCGGCATAATCCCCGTCCAGGAATTTACGTGCGATGACGGCAAATCTGCATTCGGCCACGTCCGTGTTTTTGGACAGTAGCTCATCGGCACTAATTGCGTCGCCGCCGTACAGCAGAAAGTCATGATGGAGTTTCATCAGATAGTCCTGTGCAGCTCGCCAATCGTAATCGGTCAGGTTCGTTCGATGGCCGTCAATGGAATCCCCCTTCTTGTCATGAAGGAATTGCTGGGCAACATTCAATGTGGACTGCGCATAGGTGCGGCACATGAACGAGGTCGTGCCGATCTCGCGGGGCTGATGCTCCATCTGTTCTACGTCCGCCGTACCTCGTGCGTGAATATCCGCGAATGGGATGACGCATTCCAGCGGCGTGTGCGGCCAAAACAGCATCTCGACCATAGGGGTATCACGTATGAATCTCAACGCTGCAATCAGCATCTGCTGCGCTTGCTCGCCTGTAACGATTGGTGCCGCGGCATACGTATAAGCGAGGATCCGCTCATTGAGGTGTTCGATATATGTCTGTAGCGCACCCTCTTCATCATCGACTTGTCTCGCGAACCACACTGTTTTTCGCAAAGCCGCGCACATGCGTCTCATGGCCAGCGGATAGTCGTTCGATTGTTCTGCTTCCTCGAATACGGCCATCACGCCGTTTATGGCGGCATCTCCCCATTCGAATTTCCAGCCGTAGTCCTTGCCGAGATGTCGCCGCATGGGAGATTCCATGACGCGATCCACGGCGCTTTCGGGCATCAATGGTTCCATGCCGCTCGCGATTGCCGGATTCGCAGTCACGATGGCATTGATTTCGTCCTGATTCCAAACCAGATAGAAATGCTGAGCGGGCGTCCACCGTTCTGATTTGCGCAGTCCCACTCGTTCTCGAATATGTTGCAGCACTCGATTGAACACTTCAGGTTTCGATGCGAGAGGATTTGCTGCTACGGGTATGTCTGGCCGAGAGTCGTCCTGCTTTGCAATCATCGCATCGTATGTCACGTTCTGCTGATGATTACCGCCGTGTTTGTAATCACGCAACGTCAAGAGCACCGCACCAATATGCTTGCAGTATCCGTCATAGTCGTAGGGGCAGGTGCAGGATGCGAACACGATATCGTTGCCACGAAGTCGAATATCGACATCGTAGAGTTCAGAACCGTGCACTTCGGCGTGGAATAGTCCGGCCGACACTTCCTCTAACCCACCGATCCTATGCTCGTCCACGTAATCATATGCTCGCTCCAGGCTGCGGGAGGTCATCTCCTCTTCGAACTCGTCGAAATGAGCAGTCATGACGGGCCTCCTAATGATTGGTCATACATTACGGTGTGGGACGTAGTAGCCTAATGCAGTTCGGCTATCATCTGTTCAGCATCACCCATGCAACATCATGTCACGGTGCTTGTGCCAACGGAACAGACGCTCACGATGGCGGTTCAGCGTGAAACGATCCCACATCTGGTCCTCGGCCCACTCAACCATGCCATCATGTTCTTCATCTTCGGGATTGCCCAAGGTATCAAGGAACCGCTCGAACCCATACACCCCGCCGACATCCTCCGGAGGCGCATCCCCAGCCCCATCCCAAAGCTGAGGATCCGCAACGTGCACGCTGCGGTAGGTACGCAGCAGCTTAATATCATGGATCCAATCGTCACCATAATCGTAGTAATAGCGAGCGGTACGCACCTTGGGAAACACGTCGCCCAGCTCGGTTTCCGAAGCAATGCGAACTTCCGGCAACGGCTCCACCGGCATATATTGTTCGTATTTCGCCTCATGGTATGAGGGCTCTTCTCCCCACAATTCTTCCACTTGCACCTGCTTCCCATCCGGAAATGTGGCGCAGAAGCAGAACAGATGCTCGCCGTACCACATAAAGCATTCCTGCAATACCGCATGCAAATCGAAGAACGTCAATGATGCCGGCACCAGAATCTCCCGCCAGCATTCACGCCCGTCAAGGCGCAAAGTGACTCGGAAACGAAATGCCGTGTTGCCATTGCCTGCCATGAAGACTCCCTTATCAACGATGAAGTTATTATCACCGTAACAGAGTCTGGGGCAAACCACTGCGTTACGAATCTGATTCGCGCCCTCAGAAAAGGCCGAATCATCTATTCGATCTCCGTGTCCTGTGGAAAAGACTCTAACAATAACCGGTACTGTTCATCATCAGCAAGTCCAATATGCCATGTGACCAGGTGCGGGACACTCATGTGATCAGTCGCTATGGTGGTGAGACGTGACTTCGGTTCGTACCGTCAAGCAGACGCGAATGGGGATAGCCGCGCCGCCCGTGTCCAATATCGGCTGGGGCGTGCTGCGCGCCCACGGTCTCACTATTTGCCGGTGAGTCCGAGAAGTCAACCGGTGGTTCATACGGCAGTGGTTCATACGGCGCATACCGCACGAACCACTGTGTCCGAACAACGAGAACGCACTACTTCTCCAGCTTCTCCAACTTTTCCAGTGCCTTTAATAGCGAATCGACATGGCCTTTGGCACGTACGTTGTAACGAGCGATAACCACGGAGCCGTCGGGATTGATGACGAGCGTCGAACGGATCACGCCTACGTGTATCTTGCCGTAGAGCTTCTTTTCGCCATATGCGCCGTACAGCTTGTGCACGGTCAGGTCGGGATCAGACAGCAGCGGGAATGTGAGATGGTCGTGCTCGGCGAACTTGCGCAGTTTCTCGAGTGAATCCTTGGAGACACCGAGCACCGCAACATTCTGCGACTCCAAGCGTGCGAGATTATCTCGGAAATCGCAAGCCTCAGTGGTGCATCCGGGCGTCATTGCCGCCGGATAGAAGTACAGTACAACCCTACGTCCGTCCTCGAGCACGTCAGACAGATTGATTAAGCCGTTCTCCGCAGTGCCGGGCACAATCGCCGGCAGAGTGAAATCAGGAGCATCACTCCCCTCTTGCAGACGAGCGTATACAGGAGCTTGGGCGGAATCATGAACAGTAGCAGTCATGCGTCCCATGATAGGCGTCCGAGCCCGCGACATCTATCACAGACTTTCGATGACCACTGATTGCGTCAATAATTCGGCACGTTATATTCGACAGTAATATGCCATCAAAGCGTCGGCAGCGGGCTCTGAAAGACTCGACTAATCGGGCAACTGCGGGTCGGCAAAACGGCGATTCTGCAGAACCGGCATTATCTGGCGTGCGGAAGCAAGGCATTCGCGACTAAGCCCAGTAGCAATAAGCTCGGCTCCCTCATCGCCCGCTTCGGCAACTACCTCTCCCATCGGGTCGATGATGCGACAGCATCCGATGTTCCGCGAACTCACCTCACTGCAAGCCAACACATAGCAAGTGTTTTCCAATGCGCGAGCCGCAGTCAGCAGCTTCCAATGCTGCTCTTTCAACGGGCCGCGCACCCAAGCGGCGCTTACAACAATCGCATCTGCCCCGCGCACGGCCAGTGAGCGAGCGGTTTCCGGGAAACGAACGTCATAACAGGTCATGACGCCGATTTTCCAACCGTCAATATCGACGATAGGCGGCAACGCATCTCCTGGGAGAACCACGTCGGATTCGCGGGCCGCGAACGCATCGTAAAGATGCAGCTTGCGATATTCAGCGATAATTTCACCATCGCGAATCACAAGGAACGTGTTGGAAACTCGGGAATCTGCATCCCGTTCTGTTACTTGCTCCGGCGCAACATGCACGGTACCCATCAGCACAATATGCCGCTGCGCGCTGATACGCCGCAAGCCGTCTACAAACGGCCCGTCCAGTGGTTGCGCGTGCGCGGCAGCATATGAATCGTCATCGCCGCGCCGCGCAATCAAACCTTCCGGCAATGCCAGCAACTTCGCGCCGCCCGCCGCCGCATCACGCGCGAATCCGTCGATGATCTCCAGATTCCGTTCCGGCTCCTCCGCCACCGTAAAATGCGCAATCGCAACTGGTAAGGACTTCGCACTCGTCACGCCAGTCCCAACGTCTTGAAGGCGTTGGCCAGGCCGTCCTGGTGAATATCGGTGGTGGTGAAGTCACAGAAGGCTTGGATGCCGTGGATGGCATTGCCCATGGCCACGGATGTGCCGGCGGCTTTGAGCATGGCGGTGTCGTTGTCGGAGTCGCCGATGGCGATGGTGTCGGCAACGGAGTACCCCAGCAAAGAAGCCACGTCGCGCACGGCGGTGCCCTTGTCGATGCCGTTGATGAGCAGTTCGCCGTTATTCGGCGAGATCTTGTCGTATGAGCCGTGCACGAGCTCGAACCAGGGGGCAAGATCATGCTGAGTGTCCTCGAAGGAAACATCCGGCTCGGGCCCGGTGAAATACGATCCCTTGCTCACATGAATCGTGTGACCCAGCGTGGAGCCGGCCGGCACGTCAATCTCGTCCAGCAAATGCCAGAACCGCGCAAACTCACCGCGATTCCAGGTCTTGCCCTTAGACTCCAAATGGCGGCGATAACCTTCGGAAATGTACATGCCGTCCGCACCCTGCCATTGGTAGCTTTCGATATGATGTTCGGCAAAATAGGCCATCGCCGCATCGATGGCTTCGGGCGATACGAGGTGCTGGAACAGCAGCTTATCGCCGATATTCGCCTGTGCGCCGGCTACGGAAACTACACCGTCGAATCCAAGATCCAGAATGTTGCGTTCGATTTTCGGCACGGATCGACCGGTGCAGATGAAGAGCTTGTGACCGTTGGCTTGGGCCCGCGCACACGCCGTTTTTGCCGACTCCGGCACAATATGATTCTCATCAGCCAGCGTGCCGTCGATATCAATGAATACGAGTTTGCTACTAGTCATGTCGCTTTCCGTCATATGTCGAACCTTCCCAAGTCAGCTTACGCTGACAGCCACCTCCAGAGGGGCGAAGAGAAAAATAAAACCTGCCGAAAAAGGGAAAGTACTGCTGACACCTCCCCCAGTCGGCTTGGCCGACGGCTTCCGCTGGCGGAGACCAAAACGGCATCACACGGCGTAGGCGGCCCAGCGGCCGTGAGTGTGCTGGACTTCGATGGGCATGCCGAACAGGTCGGAGAGACGCTCGTCGGTTAGACCGTCTTCCAGCGAACCGGTATAGACGATGGTGCCAGCACCGGGATTGCCCATTGAGTCGACGCCCGCTTCGGTGGCATCTTCGGCGGGAATCGGCTTGCGGCCCATAATGGCGATGTGATCGAAGCCTGCCGGAATCTCTTCCAGACGGTGGGTGACCAGCACCACGGCACGTTCAGAGCTTTCCTCGCCGATTCGGCTCAACGTGCGCATCACCTGCTCGCGGCCGCCCAGGTCAAGGCCGGTGGTCGGCTCGTCCATAATCAAAAGCTCAGGATCGCCCATCAGCGCACGGGCGATCAGCACACGGGTGCGTTCGCCTTCGGACAGTCGCCACATCTCCTTGCCTTCCAGATAGGAGACGCGGAAATCACGCAGCAGCTGGCGTGCGCGGGCGTATTCTTCGTCCGTGTAAGTATCGCGCCAACGTCCGGTCACGGCGGACAGGCCGGTGACCACGGCATCCAGCGGGTCCTCGAACTCGGGGAACTGGCGACCCAGGTCGGCCGATGCGAGACCGATGCGGGTGCGCAGCTTGAACACGTCGTATTTGCCGAGCTGGTGGCCGAGAATGAACACGCGGCCTTCCGAGGGGAAGGTGCGGGTGGCCAGCATGCCGACTGCGGTGGATTTGCCGATGCCGTTCGGCCCGAACAGCACCCAACGCTCCCCTGCGTTGATGGTGAGGTTCACGTCGGTGATGATGACGCGGCGGTTGCGGCGGAATTCGACGTTGTCAAGTTGGAGGACGGTTTGGGACATGATTCTCCTCAGTGGTACAAAACGGAGGGAGAGCACCGCTTATTGCACGGTCTCTCCCTCCGTCACGCTGCGCGAGCCTGCGCTGGCTCGCTTTTACTTCTTCTGTTCGTCGAGCACCGACTGGTAGACCTCCACGGTCTTGTCGCCGATGGATTCCCAACTGAACACGTCGCGGGCGCGTTCGTAGCCGGCCTGGCCCATCTTCTTGGCGAGTTCGGGATCGGCCATGATCTTGTCGATGGCGGCGGCCATGTCGTGCACGAACTTGTCCGGATCGGTGGGGGTGCCGGTGCCGTCGTGCAGCTGGTCGATCGGGACCAGATAGCCGGTTTCGCCGTCGACCACAACTTCCGGAATGCCACCGGTGGCGGATGCGACGACCGGCAGACCGCAGGCCATGGCCTCAAGGTTCACGATGCCCAGCGGCTCGTAGATGCTCGGGCAGATGAAGGCGTCGCAGCCGTGCTCCAGAGCGTTCAGCTCAGGCTTCGGCAGCATTTCCTCGATCCACACGATGTTGCCACGCTCCTCGTCCAGCTTGGCGAACGCGTTCTTGACTTCCTCGGCAATCTCCGGGGTGTCGGGCGCACCGGCGCACAGCACCACCTGAATATCCTTGGAAATCAGGTGCAGGGCCTTGAGCAGGTACGGCAAACCCTTCTGACGGGTGATGCGGCCCACGAACAGCAGGGTCGGCTTGGAACGGTCGATGTTGTAACGCTCAAACACCTTCCAGCCCGGATCGTCCGGCGCCGGAGTAGCAAAGTCAGACATGGTGATGCCGTTGTAAACCACAACCACCTTGTCTGGATCAAGATTCGGATAGGCGGTCAGAATATCCTTGCGCATGCCACCGGAAACGGCGATCACGCGGTCGGCGTGCTCGTAGGCGTCCTTCTCGGCCCAGAAGCTCAGGTTGTAGCCGCCGCCGAGCTGCTCACGCTTCCATGGGCGGAACGGCTCCAGGGAGTGGGCGGTGATGACCAGCGGCGTACCGTGCAGCATCTTGGCCAGGTAGCCGGCCAGGCAGGCGTACCAGGTGTGCGCATGAATAATGTCGGCATCCACATCGTTGGCAATCTGCAGATCCACGCCGAAGGTCTTCAATGCCGGGTTGGCATCAGCGAGCTCGGACGGCGTATCGTATCCGACGACCTTCAGGCTGCCCTTGGCATTAGCGGCATTGGGAATCGCGGGGATATCAGCCTCAGTACGCTTGCCATCAAACGCACGCACGGTCACGTCAATGCGCTCGGCCAAAACCTTGGACAGCTCCTCGGCGTGTACGCCGGCACCGCCATACACATGCGGCGGGTATTCGCGGGTTAGAATATCAACTTTCATCGGACTGCCTCTCCTTCGTGCGTCAGAAAGAAACTCAAGCACTTCTTACTTTAGGGCACCGCATACAAGAAAACGCACAACTTCCGTCGTGCGTTTTGCTTTTCAAGCCGGATTTACCAGGCAAAAGATCAGACGGCCGTGCCGTTCTGATCCAAATTCGGATTGTGCTTGGAATCGCCAGCCGTAAAGAACAGGCTCAGCACACCCACAATGAACACCGCGGAAACGGTGATGATCAGCCACATCGGATGGCTCGGCAGCCACATAACCACGAAGAACGCGATAATCGCGATGGCGATCAGCGTCCAGCTGCCCACGCGGAACCACTGACGCAGCGAATGCGGTGCCTTGAACATCTTCGGATTCGTGTAGTTCGGGTTAGTGGTCAGCAGGGTTTCGGTGTCCGCAATCGTACCGCCGCTGGGCTTCCATTCGGTGCCGTCGGTGCCGTCCTGCAGACGCTGGGACTTCTGCTGCAGCTGGTATTCGTCAATCATTCCCGAGCGACCGCGGCCACGGGTCTGGTCATACTGCGACGGCACTCCCCTGCGGCCTGCTTTGGCTTGGGCACGGCGTTCTGCACGATTCGGCATTTCACTACTCCTGTTTCGACGGTGACACTGTTGGCTATATTACTCGCTTGTCGGCGGCAATTTGCCACCAGTCCATCGGAACCCACTGTGTGTCATTGTATTTTCAGTCGGTGATGCGATAGGTTTGCGTATGGAAGTCGCAGGTGACCGCAGTGCCGTCCGCGAATACCGAACGCTGCACCAGCGGATCATCATCCACGAACTCGTGACGAACCAGTTCCTGCATGCCGACCCGCTCATGGAATGCAGCGACCGTATGGCAGCGTTCGATGTCGTTTTCCGTGCGAGCGCGCTGTTCGTCGTCCATGTCGCCGTCAACGCCGATGTATGCGGCATCGCGAATCAGGTATGGAGCTCCGCCGTTGAGCAAGGCGTACAGCATGTAATCGTCGCCGTTCACCACACGCTCCATCATCCATGGTTCGATAACGCAATCATGGTAGACAAGGTTATACAGCGGCACCGGCACACCTTGGCGCGGCTCGTTGGGTGAGCGCATCTGGAAGTCGTATGGTGCGTAATGGCAGAATATCAGGCTTGGCACTGCCCAGTCCGATACCTCTTCGGACGAGGAGAGGATGCCGTGCGAGAGCAGATATTCGAAGCATTCGGCGCGGCGGTCAAAGCATTCGCGGCGGGTCATGCGGTGTTCGGGGTTCGAGCATTCGTCGCCTTCGTTGCAGGTGAAAACATCCAAGTATGCACAGTCGAGCTTGATGCCATGCGCGGCAATCTGGGTGAAATTGCGGCGTACGTAGTCCGGTGCGAGCTCGGCGCACAGGTAGGTCTGGTGGCCGCCCGCCCAGCGTGCGTGTTCGGGCATCGTGCCGTCTGCCAGCCGAATCGCATTGTTGGCATCAAAGGTTTGCGCGGTGAAGTAGTAATCGCGGTACTGGTCGTGCGTGCCGAAGATATCACCTTGCTCATGACAGGCATCGACCAACGATTTCATGCCTTCCCAGCCGCCCGCTTCCTGGCAGGCCGGCAGATAGTCGGGGTGTGCGTTGTCGTATCCGGGCTGCGCCCAACCATCCAAGTGCATGTACAGTCGGCCTGCACCCATGCCGTGCAGTGTGCGCATCTGCTTCTCGCGCTGCGCAAAGGTGACCAATGAATCGTTCTTTTCGGGATGGTCCTTGTCATAGTAGAACGAGTCGGGCTGTACTTTGGTTTTGATGCCGATGTGCACCCATGAACGACCAATCAGGTCACGCACGGAGGGATTGCGCGCCGCCTTTTCGACGAGCGTACGCAAGCGACCTCGTTCATTGACGTACGAACGATAGGCCTTGCACACCGCCGTGTGATCGGCGTGGTCGAGGAACTGGTAGCGTACCACGCGGCGATAATTCATTGTGCCGAGGCTTGGCTCAAACCAAGTATTGATATGGGTGTACGGGCCATTGCTGGGATGGTCGATGCCGTAACCGGCATTCCATGGAGTTTCGCAGATGGCGATATACCCGTGTCCGTCTGCGCGGAGCTGCGCGAACCACGGCATGTAACCGCCAGCCGTTTCGAAGCGGCCGTCGAAGGCGATATCTTTGGTGCTCACGGCGGTAGGCCATGTGTTGGGGATCATCACACCTTGCTCATGGGTGATGAGTGTCGTGTCATGGTCGTCGGCGCAATCGAAGTCCATGGCTGCGGGCCACGTCACATTGGTGATGTTCAGGCCTTGCTCATTGAGCGGAATCCATTCGAAGAGCACATCGCCTGAGGCACGCTCCACCCATACATAGGTTTCAAAGGAGTATGCGCTGTGCCCAAAGCCGGTGAAGATGCTGCGAATGCCGGTTCCCGTGCCGGTTTCACGCTGCTCATGGGTGATGGAAGTGGCATCCGCGAACGCGAAGGTGCCTTGCGCGCATTGCAGGGTCGGCTTGAAATCAGCGCAGGTATTCCATTCGGCACCGTCGCGCGTAAAAGCGAACTGCATTGTTCGTTCATCGAATCGCACGGTAGTGCCGGATACGGTGAATTCCATAGTTAATGTGCTCCTGTATGTTCTCGATTGCTCCCGCTTACGGGAGCTCGCTCATATAACAAGATTAGGGGTGGTCTGCTGTTTGAGACCACCCCCAGTCGGCTTTGCCGACAGCCCCCGCCAGCGGGGGGCTAGCGCTGTCTGTTTATTACTTACTGCTTACTGCTTCTTGGTCAGTGCGGTGAACACTGGGCCGCCGCCGTAGTCGAATGCGACGCCGGAGATTGCGGAGGTGCTGGCTGCGGTGGCATTCTGGTTCCACAACGGGATAGCCGGAAGGTCCTGCAGCAGAATCTCCTCACCTTGCTGATAATACTTGTCGGCTTCCTCGGTGGACGGGGCGGAAAGAGCCTTGTCCATCATGGCATCGAACTCGGGGTTCTTGTAGTTGCCGCTGTTGCCGCCCTTGCCGTCGGCCGAACTGGAATCGTACAGCTGTACCAGATAGTTGTCCGCGGATGGATAATCAGGGCCCCAACCGCTACGGTATGCGGAGGTCATCTTGCCTGAATCCACATTGGACAGGAATTCGTCGGAAGTGGACATCGGGATGCTCTTGGCATCGATATCCAGCGTGTTCTTGATGTAGTTGCAGATTGCCTCAACCCAGTTCTTCGCAGTGCCATCAGCATTGTATGCAATGCCGAACTCACCGCTCCACGGGGAGATGGCGTTGGCCTTGGCCCACAGTTCCTTGGCCTTGGACGGGTTGTACTTCAGTACTTCATTTCCCTTGAGTTCCTTGGAGTAGGCGCTGATTGGGGCTGCAAGGAAGTCGACGGCGGGCGTGGCGGTACCGTGGAAGATCTTCTCGGCGACGGTCTTGCGGTCGATGGACATGGAAATGGCCTGACGACGCAGGTTGCCTTCCTCGTTCTGGCCGAAGTGTTCCAGCCATTCAGGAATGGTGAAAGTGAGCGTATTGCCACCGGGCTCGTTGTATGCCTTCAGCGACTTGTCGGATTGGAAGGAGGTAAGTGCGGTGTCAGGAATCGTGTTCGTGAAGTCCAGGTTGCCACCGCGTAGGTCGGCGTATGCCGAATCAGGCGAGGTATAGATCTTGAAGTTCAGGCCATCGTTCTTGGCGACACGATTGCCCTTGTAGTCAGGGTTCTTCACCATTTCGATGCTGTGGTTGTGCTGCCAGGACACGAACTTGTATGGGCCGTTGCTCACTGGGTGCTGACCGAACTTCTTCGGGTCCTTGAACGCGGATTCGGGCAACGGCATGTAGGCGTGGCTGCCGGCCTTGACCGGGAATGCCGAGTCGGGCTGGCTGAGCTTGACATCGATGGTGTTGTCGTCAACGACGGTCAGGCCGCTCAGCGTGGCCTTGGGGTCCACGTCCGGCTTTTGCAGATCATCATAGCCTTCGATTGTGCTGAAGAAGCTGGCGCTGGCCTGCTTGTTGGCACTGTTGGCGGTGTAATTCCATGCGTTTACGAAGGAGTGCGCGGTCACCGGAGTGCCGTCGGTGAACTTCCATCCGCTCTTGAGCTTGATGACGTAATGCGTGGCGTTGTCGCTGGAGGTGATGCTGTCTGCTACCTCGTTGTGGATGCCGCCCTTCGCATCGTAGGTCACCAGACCTGCGAACAGCTGGTCTACAACCTTGCCGCCACCGGCCTCAGTGGTGTTGCCGGGGAATAGTGGGTGTGCCGGCTCACTGCCGTACACGGAAATGATATTGGAATCTGAAGCATTGCTGGAATTGGAGGTACCGGTCGATCCGCAGCCGCTGAGCAGCATGACGATTGCCGCACCGGCCGCGACCAGTGAAGTGACATGGCGTGTGTTCATGAATCTCTCCCAAATATTCTGGCGTCATCTTTTTGGCGACGAAAGACACCATAGGAGCTTCATGTTAACCACGTATGCAATATTCTCGAAATATAAACATTACTGAAGGCTCAAGGCAGTAATTAATCCCAGAAACGCAAAAATCCCCTCACGAAGAAGGGATTTTCATGTTTCTGTTTGGAAAGTATTCAGCGAGGCAGCATCATCGGACGCTGGCTGGCCTTGATCGGGGCCGGCAGCTCGCTCTTTTCCTTGGAGAGGTACTCGTCCACGGCTGCGGCGCAGGAGCGGCCTTCGGCGATGGCCCAGACCACGAGGCTCTGGCCACGGCCGGCATCGCCGCACACGAACACGCCATCCTGGGAGGTGGCGAACTTGTCATTGCGAGCGATGTTGCCACGCTTGTCGAGTTCGACGGGCAGCTGGTCGAGGATGGTCTCGGTGTCCGGATGCAGGAAGCCCACGGAGATGAGGACCAGATCGGCGGGCAGCACGCGCTCGGTGCCAGGCTGGCGAGTGAACGGACCATTTTCGCCGGGAGCCACGGAGACGACCTTCAAGCCGGTGACATGACCACGCTCATCGGCCACGAAGCCTTCGGCGGTGGTCGAGTTATCAATGGTGACCTTGGCCTTCTCCTCTTCGGTGCCCTCGAAGTTCACGGAGTCGGTGGAGTAGATATACTCGCCGCCCTCTTCCATGGAGGAGGTCTTCTGGTAGGTGCGGGCGAAGGTCGGCCACGGGCTGTTGTCCGGACGGCTTGACGGCTCTTTCGGCATGATCTGTAGCACGGTGACGTCCTTCGCACCCTGACGGATCGAGGTGCCGAGGCAGTCGGAACCGGTGTCGCCACCGCCGATGACGATGACGTGCTTGTCCTTGGCGGTGATGTCGTGCACCGGCTTGACGCCGAAGATACGGCGCGTGGCGTCGGGCAGGAAGTCGAGGGCGAAGTGGATGCCGTCGAGCTCGCGGCCCGGAATCTTCATATCGCGCGGCACGCGGGAGCCGATGGCCACTACGATGGCGTCGTAACGGTCACGCAGGTCATCCCACGTGATGTCCTTGCCGATTTCCACGTTGGTGCGGAAGCGGGTGCCTTCGGCCTCCATCTGCTTGACACGGCGGTCAAGCAGACCCTTCTCAAGCTTGAAGTTCGGGATGCCGTAACGCATCAGACCACCGATGGCGTCGTCCTTCTCGTAGACGACGACGGTGTGGCCGGCGCGGGTGAGCTGCTGTGCGGCGGCAAGGCCGGCAGGGCCAGAGCCGACGACGGCGACCGTCTGGTCGGTCAGACGCTGCGGCGGCAGCGGCTTGACGTAGTCCAAATCCCATGCCTGGTCGATGATGGTCTGCTCGTCAAGCTTGATCATGGTCGGCGGCTGGTGGATGCCGAGCACGCAGGCCTGCTCGCACAGGGCCGGGCAGATGCGACCGGTGACTTCAGGGAAGTTGTTGGTCATGGACAGACGGTTGTACGCGTCCTCCCACTTGCCCTGACGGACCAGATCGTTCCACTCAGGAATCAGGTTGCCCAGCGGACATCCGGTCATACAGAACGGGGTGCCGCAATCCATGCAGCGGGCCGCCTGCGCTTGGGTCCACGGTTGCAGGCCGGTTTCGGCGTGAACGTCGAACCAGTCCTTGATACGTTCCTCAACGGGGCGTTCAGCCAGCTCTCGGCGGGTACGGACCTTCAGAAATCCTCTCGGGTCGCCCATGTCAGCGCGCTCCTTCCATAACCTGCTCGTACACCTTTTCCCAGGCGCCGGGCGCATTGAAATCTACATTGTTGGCCTTGGCCTCTTCCATGGCCTTCGTCATGGCCACGAACTGCTTCGGCACCACGTGAGTGAACCGCTTGACGGTCTCGTTCCAGTCCTCCAGCAAAGCCGCAGCGAACTGAGAACCGGTCTCTTCGGCATGCTGCTTGACCAGTGCGTACACCAGCTTGGAGGTTTCGGCATCAAGCGACTTGAAGAGCAGTGCACCGGACTTGATGGCACCCGGGTTGACCTTCTTCATATCGAGGTCAAGCACATAAGTGTTACCGCCGGAGAAGCCTGCACCGAAATTGCGTCCGGTGGGGCCGAGCACCACAACAGTGCCGCCGGTCATGTACTCGCAGCCGTGGTCGCCCACGCCTTCGACCACAAACGTGGCACCGCCGTTACGAACGCCGAAACGTTCGCCGGCGCGTCCGGCCACGAACATCTGGCCGGAAGTGGCGCCGAAACCGGTGACGTTGCCGGCGATGACGTTGCTGTGCTTGTCGAAGGTGACGTTATCTTCCGGGCGCACGATCATGCGACCGCCGGACAGGCCCTTGCCGGCGTAGTCGTTGACTTCGCCGTAGATGCGCATGGTCTCGCCGCGCGGGATGAACGCACCGATGGACTGGCCTCCGGAACCGTGCAGGGTCATGTCGATGGTGTCGTCCGGCAGACCTTCCTCGCCGTAACGGCGGGTGATCTCGTAGCCGACCATGGTGCCGACCGTACGGTTGACGTTGCGAATCGGCATTTCGATGCGCACGGGTTCCTTGTGTTCGAGGGCCGGCTGGGCAAGTTCGATGAGCTTGTTGTCCAGCGCCTTCTCCAGCTCGTGGTTCTGCTCGATGGTCTGGTGCAGGATCGTGCCGGGTACCGGGCCGGCCTGCTTGAGCACGTTGGACAGGTCGATGCCGCCGGACTTCCAGCGCTTGATGGCCTCGTCCTGATCCAAGCACTCAACGTGGCCGATGGCCTCCTCAAGAGTCCTGAAGCCGAGCTGGGCGAGGATCTCGCGCACCTCCTCAGCGATGAACATGAAGAAGTTGACCACGTACTCGGGCTTGCCCTTAAAGCGGGCGCGCAGCTCAGGATCCTGGGTGGCAATGCCCTGCGGGCAGGTGTTCTTCTGGCAGGCGCGCATCATGACGCAGCCTTCCACGATCAGGGCTGCGGTAGCGAAGCCGAATTCCTCGGCACCAAGCAGGGCGGCGATGACCACGTCACGACCGGTCTTGAGCTCGCCGTCGCACTGGACGACGATGCGGGAGCGCAGGCCGTTCAGGATCAGCGTCTGCTGGGTTTCGGACAGGCCGATCTCCCACGGGGTGCCGGCGTGCTTGATGGCGTTGAGCGGGGCTGCACCCGTACCGCCGTCATAGCCGGAGATAAGCACCACGTCGGCATGGCACTTGGCCACACCTGCGGCGATGGTGCCGACGCCGAACTCGGAAACGAGCTTGACGTGGATACGTGCCTTCGGGTTGGCCATCTTCGCATCGTTGATCAGCTGCTTCAGATCCTCGATGGAGTAGATGTCGTGGTGCGGCGGCGGGGAGATAAGCTCCACGCCCGGGGTGGCGTGACGGACCTTGGCGATCCACGGCGGGACCTTGGCACCGGGCAAATGGCCACCCTCACCAGGCTTGGCCCCCTGGGCGAGCTTGATCTGCAGGTCGGTGGCGTGCACGAGGTAATCGGAGGTCACGCCGAAGCGGGCGGACGCGATCTGCTTGATGCGGCTGTAGCGCTGCGGATCGTTGATACGGTCGTCGGATTCGCCGCCCTCACCGGAGTTGGAGCGTGCGCCAATCGAATTCATGGCGATGGCAAGCGTCTCGTGCGCTTCCTGTGAGATGGAACCGTAGCTCATGGCACCGGTGGAGAAGCGCTTGACAATCTCGGAGGCCGGCTCGACTTCGGAGATGTCGATTGGCTTGCGGTTGTTGTTGAACTTCATCAGGCCACGCAGGGTCATGAGTCGGTTCGACGTGTCGTTGATGTGGTGCGAATACTTCTTGAACATCTGGTAGTCGCCACGGTGGGTCGACTGCTGGAGCAGGAAGATGGCCTCGGGATCGTTGAGGTGGTCCTCGCCGGTACGACGCCACTTGTAGTCGCCGCCCGTGCGCAGGTTGCGGTGCGGGGATGCGCTCCACTGGTTCGGGTAGGCCACGCGGTGACGGATGGCCACTTCTTCGGCGATCTCGTCAAGGCCCACGCCACCCACACGGGAGGTGGTGCCGGTGAAGTATTCGTCGATGACTTCCTGGCTCAGGCCCACAGCCTCGAACAGCTGTGCGCCACGATAGCTCATGATGGTGGAGACGCCCATCTTGGACATGATCTTGAGCACACCGGTGGAAAGCGCCTTGGTGAGGTTCTTCACGGCGGTGTCCGCGTCGACCTTGAGGTAGCCGTTACGGGCCAAATCCTCAACGGATTCGAAGGCCAGGTACGGGTTCACGCAGGCGGCACCATAAGCGATCAGCAGTGCGACGTGGTGAATCTCGCGCACGTCGCCGGCCTCGACGGCCATGGAGATCTGCGTACGGGTGTGGCGGCGCAGCAGGTGGTGCTGCACGGCGGAGGTCAGCAGCAGGGACGGGATCGGGCCCCACGTGTGGTTGGATTCACGGTCGGAGAGCACGATGAAGTTCTTGCCGTCGGCGATGGCCTCGTCGATTTCGGCAAAGATCTCGTCAAGTCGCTCTTCGAGGGCCTTGCCGCCGCCGGCGACCTGGTAGAGGCCCTTGACCACGTACGGGCGATAGTAGCCGCCGAGGATGCGGGCCTTGTCAAGGCGCTTGAGCTGGGCCATCTCATCAGAGTTGACCACGGGCATCGGGATGAGGATCTTCTTGGCGTGCAGCTCGGAATCGGCCAGTAGGTTAGGCTCGGGGCCGATGGCGGATTCGAGCGAGGTGACGATCTCCTCACGCTCCCAGTCCAGCGGCGGGTTGGTGACCTGCGCGAACTTCTGGGTGAAGTAGTCGAACAGCATGCGGCTGCGGCTGGAGAGTGCGGGCATAGGCGCATCGTTACCCATGGATCCCAGCGGTTCCTTACCGGTGTTGGCCATCGGAGTGAGCAACAGCTTCAGATCCTCTTCGGTGTAGCCGAAGGCGCGCTGACGGCGCTGGACGGACTGTCCGGAGTGGCTCACGTGCTCGCGGCGGGGCAGGTCGCTCATTTCAACGGAGTTGCCTTCCACCCACTTGCGGTACGGGTGCTGGGAGGCGAGGGTCTTCTTGATCTCTTCATCGGGGATGATGCGGCCTTCGGCGGTGTCGACCAGGAACATCTTGCCGGGCTCAAGACGGCCCTTGGACACGATGTGTTCCTGCGCGATCTCCGGCAGAACGCCGGCCTCGGAGGCCAGCACGATGTAGCCGTCGTCGGTGAGCTGCCAGCGGCCGGGGCGGAAGCCGTTGCGGTCGAGCAGGGCGCCGACCTGGGTGCCGTCGGTGAAGACGATGTCGGCCGGGCCATCCCACGGCTCGATAAGCGTGTTGTTGTACTCGTAGAAGGCGCGCACGTCCGGATCGAGATCCGGGTTCTTCTCCCAAGCCGGCGGCAGCATCATGCAGATGGCGTGCGGCAGGGAACGGCCGGCGAGGTGCAGTAGTTCGAGGCACTCGTCGAAGGTGCCAGAATCGGAGTAGCCCGGGGTGGTGATCGGCAGCAGCGGCTCGAATTCGCCGAGCAGTTCGCTGCTCAGGCGGCCTTCACGGGCGGAGAGCCAGTTGCGGTTGCCCTGGATGGTGTTGATCTCGCCATTGTGGGCCAGCAGACGGAACGGCTGGGCCAGCGGCCAGCTCGGGAAGGTGTTGGTGGAGAAGCGGGAGTGGACGATGGCGATGGTGGCCTTCATGCGCTCGTCGTTCAGATCCTCGAAGAAGTGGGTGAGCTGCATGGTGGTGAGCATGCCCTTGTACGTGATGGTACGGGCGGACAGGGATGCGAAGTAGACGCCCACCTCATGCTCGACGCGCTTGCGGATGCGGAAGGTCTTGCGATCCAAGTCCACGCCGGCCAGAGCACCGTCCGGAGAGGCGACCACAAGGGTCTTGAATCCTGGCATGGCGGCAAGGGCCTGCAGGCCAAGGCCGTCCGGGTTGGTGGGCACCACGCGCCATGCGAGGACTTCGAGTCCCTCCTCGCGCACGATCTTGGCAATGGCCTGTTCCTGCTGACCGGAGGTTTCGATGTCGCGGTCAAGGAAGGCGATGCCTGCTGCATAGTGACCGGCTTCCGGCAGTTCGGCGGGCACGGTGGCACGCATGAACTCATCCGGCATGCTCATCAGAATGCCGGCGCCGTCACCTGTGTTCTCCTCGGCACCCACGGCACCACGGTGATCAAGGTTGACCAGCACCTCAATGGCGTCGGTGACGATCTTGCGCTCAGGACGCTTGTTCAAAGTGGTGACCATACCCACACCACAGGCGTCATGCTCGTTGGCGGGATCATACATACCGTCCGGAGCGTGGACCGTGAGATCGAGCGGGGCTTTGAATGTCACCGAAATCACCTCAATTGGTTGTGGGCACGTAAGAAAATCATGCCTCTTCGTTCATTGCTGTTGACACAGTACCGTTGCTCCATGTCATTTACGTTTCATGTGTCCATATACCGAGTCGCCATAAAAGTCAATAGTGATTCTCAAGCAATTTTTTTATGGCCAGTTATGGGGGTATTTCGAACTTTTTCGCTCGAAATGTCTATTTGACCACACGAAAATACGATACGGAAACGTCCGTATCGTGAAATGCTGCGTTGGGTGATGTTACGGACTGGCGGCTGTGGACCACCCTCAGTCATGCTTCGCATGACAGCTCCCGCCAGCGGGGAGCATGAGAACTGCGCATGTCTGACACCATAGCGATCGGCGCGCTCCGCGAACTCACCGAACATGGCATCCACGTGCCCGACGACGTACGGCTCATGGGATTCGACGGTATCCCCTTCTCCGCCTGCACCAACCCACCCATCAGCACTGTGGCGATGGACGTCCCCGCAATGGCTCGTACGGTTATCGATCGCATGGTGACGCTGAACGAGTCAAACCTACGGCATGAACGGCCCGATGACATCACCCATGACCATATCCAGTTCCAGGTGATGCCACGCACGTCGACTCTGGCCGCCTGATACCGGCCGGCACCCTTATGAGTGCCGGCCTTCATCCTTGAAAATATGGAGGCTATGCCACGTACAGCGCGGCGGGATACGTAAGATACGAAATCTCATCGAGCTGATCGACCGTCACATATCCGGCTGGCGCGTTGAGCACGTCCGGAATGCGGTTGACGATTGTGGCGCACGTATGCTCGACGGTCGCCGGCTTGACCACGTGGAACTCCACGTCCGGTTCACCCTCGATCTTCCAATCGCACATATCGCCATCATCCGGCCCGTACACCTTGCCGATACAGGCAGTTTCCAACGTGATGCCCTGATTAGTTTCGGTGGTTACCACGGCGGACATGCCGATGCATTTGCCGACCGGAATCATCTCGCCCATCGTTTCGGAATACACGTCGACATCGCTGAAATACGGCACACTGGCCTGGGTCTGCGATGCGATGGTAAGCCCAAGCTTCTGGGCCAGCGCTTCATTGGAATTCCATACATACGAGGGCACCACGGTTTCGGGATGCGCGAGCTCGGCCTCGAACTCCTCGGCGGTCAGACCGCAGCCGTGCGCTTTGGCCAAAGCCAGGCCGTAATCCTCGACGTTGTAGCTCACCGCACCGGTGATCTTCTTGATGCTGTGGCATCCGGCGGCGACGGTGGAGACCATGTTCACCCAGTAGATGTCCTGCATGCCGGAGCCGACCATGGTGGCACCGGCTTCCTTGGCGATGATGTCGAGACGGTTCGTGGTGGCCGGATCGGTGGTCCACGGGTAGATGCATTCCTCGCAGGTGGTGATCACGCTGATGCCGCGGGCCAAGCACTGCTCGCACATGGTGGCGATTTCGTTCTCGAAGCTGAATAGCGTGACTACCGCGATATCCGCGTCGCACTCGTTGAGTACAGCCTCGGCATCGGCGCGAATCGGCACATTGATGGGGCCGATGCCTGCAAACACACCGGCATCCATGCCCACGACTTCCGGGTTCACGTCGATGGCACCGACGATTTGAATGCCTTTCTCGTGCATATAGCGAATCGTGTACTTCGCCATTTTGCCGCAGCCGTATTGAATGGCTTTGATTGGTTGCATACCGCATGCTCCTTTGCAACAGTGCATATTGGCCATTGGAGAAGTCTCGCCGTCGAGACCAAGCCAATAGCCTTTACTCTACCGACATCAGGCTGGGCATTCACTGATATCGGCGGCACTGGAGTGTCGGGGAGAGTCGGTGTAGCGGTACCACTACCGAACAGAAGGGCTGGGGCCAGTACGAGACCTCCCGCGAATCACGGCATCTCGCTGATTTTCTGCCCGCAGGGCAGGGGCCCATGCCCATCGGCGTATGCGCCGCTGATCTGGCCGAATCCAACGACCCGAGAGAACGACGCGCAGGGGCTCGAAACCCTTACAGAACTCATCACGGCATACAACAAGGAAATGAGCAATGATTTCCCGCATTGCAATCCCCAGCGGCGCTCATCCGTGGAATATCGTATACATGGTGGCCGAGCGCATTGCCGAATCATGACTGCTCACCGGCGGTCTCATGGTGCAGTTGCACGCCATCATGGGCGGTCTCGACGTGCGTCCCGCTACCGACGCGGATCTGCTTGGCGCGTTGATTCTTAAGAGCGCCGCATACCAAGCAGACCATGCCGGATATGGAGATAGACATCTGTACGATGCCGCAATGCTCGCATCCCTCATCACCGACCCTGATGCCGAAACTCGGCGACTACATAGCCACACGGATCGCAGACGTATCAAGCTCCCGTACGACATGCTCACCGATGAATCACCTTACTGGAACAACCTTGACGAACAACATCGCAGAACAGGATTCGATGCCATAGAGACACTGGCCGATTGGTAGCCGCTCTACCGAACCCGGCTGTGGCGGATACCAGTCAGACCAATCCCGCCTACAACCTACTTCCGGTTACGTAGGGCGTGGAGCATGGCGACGAACACGATAACAATGACCACGGCCATGATCGTACAGATGAGTTTGCCGGGGATGCGTTCGTCGCGGGCCGATTGCATCACGGCGTCTGCCGCTGAGATAGTGCCCGAGGTCTGGGGCTGAGTCTTCAGAGTTGCCAATTGTTCAAAAGTCATACTCTAACGATAATGCTACAGAAAGCGGTTACCATAAAGCGTGCTCACAGTCGCCCGTCATGCGGACTTTTCGAAAACTGTTGATAAATAGCCATTTTCCGCAAAAGCCCTTGCAAAACACTATGATTTAGAATATCTATTAGTATGACGTAAACCATATTACAAACTACTTAAGGTAAGCGCTTACAGTTCGGCATGAGAGACTCCTCACCACGATATGGATGCGCTACAGTCACTATGATTGATACGCACGCCCCATCGACTACGCGATTTCACCGTCGCCGTACGCGCGTTCGGAGGCTCGCAGACACGGCTTGCCTTGCACCACCTCGACCTGCGAGGGCGGCGCGTCATCGCCGGCGCGCTTGGCCTGGATCTGTTCGAACAGCATTCGGAAGGACCGCTCCCCCATGTCCAGGAAGTTCTGGGTGTAACTGGTCAGCGCCGGATTCCACATGGCACCGAAGTTGCGGTCGTCAAAGCCTACGACGCTCACGTCAGCAGGCACGCGGCGACCAACCTCCCTTAGACCCCGGATCACAGCGATGGCAGTCTCGTCGTTGCCGGCGAAAATCGCAGTCACATCACCACGACGGCCCAAGGTGCGTCCAGCCTTGACCGACTCCTCCAAATCATCGTCGGGCACGATGATTGGGTCAGGTGCCGTGACGCCGCGCTCCTTGAGCGCGTCACGCCACCCATTGGTGCGGGTGTTATCGGTCGGACCTTCCGGACGCCCCACATGGAACACGGTGCGATGGCCGAGATCCAGCAGATGCATGGTCATCCAACGGCCGCCATCCCTTTCGGCGTTGATGACCTGGTATTCACCGTCGCCGAAGCTGCCACCCACCACGACCATCGGCATATCTTTGGGAATGTATTCCAGTGCGGCGATGCCGGCCCGGTCGTACTCGTAGACGATCACGCCCGCCGGCCTGATCGACAAACCCATGCGCACGCGAGCCTTGACGGAGTCCATGTCGGACTCGTCCAAAGAAACAATATTGAGCAGGAACCGACGTTTACGGGCGGCGGCCTCCACCCCATGGTTCGTTTCGGACGTGGAGAAGGCGGAAGGATTGGCCGCGAACACCACCACGGAGTCCATCTCCCGGTTCGACAGAGCGCGCGCCACAATGCTCGGCTCGTAGCCCAGCTCCTTGATGGCCTTGGCGATGCGTTCACGCTTGTCTTCGGTGACGTTGACGGTGCCGTTGAGATACCGGGAGACGGTCGGTGCCGAGACTCCGGCCAGTTTGGCCACGTCCTTGATCACCGGCCGGGTGCGGCCCGCACTTCTCGCCATCCTTGTCTCCCCTGTTGTTGTCAGTTGTTGTTATTGCGTATGTTAGAGAACCGGCATCACTATGACAGCCATCCAGTCACACCCATATCCGTTCAGCCGCGCTCCGACTTCGGTTCTCCGTTTTTCGCCGCGATTCATTGTAGTTCATGACGGGGAACCTATACCCAAATCGATAACTTCGTGAAAACCGTACGCTGAGTTGCGGTGAGTGTACGGTTTCCGCGAAATCATCCCTAATTTCGTGAAGAACGTACACTGAATCGTCGTCAACGTACGGTTTTCACGAAATGGGGCCTCATCTCGTGAAGAACGTACACTGAGTCATTCTGAGCGTACGGTTTTCACGAAATGGCAGCTGATTTCGTGAAGAACGTACGCTGAAGATGCCCCCGGTGTCACTGATGACTGTTTTCGGTATGGAAGGCGGCGCAGCAAGGTGTCCTAGGCTAATATCGCCTCCGACAAGACCGTCGGCAAAGCCGTCGACGTCGATTCAAGTTATCCACAGCAACAATTCGCGTGACATAGTATCCACATTTGCCGGTTGAGCTTGTGCAACGATCAAAATCACCCTTAGCGTCGAGATATGAAAGAACACAAGGAAGTTTCTGCACTGCTGCAGCAGGCGAAGCAGGAGCGTCGCTGCTGCTATGGCACCAGTGATGCGCAACGGCGCGCCCTGAAACGTCGCCTGCATGCCGGGGAGCTGGTGTCACCGTATAAGAACCTGTACGCCGACCGAACACTTTGGAACACCATGACCAGAGAGCAACAGTCATTGCAGGTCATACGTGCGTTGTCCGCAATCCACCCTCAGTGGGTATTTGCGGGGTTGAGTGCGGCGTGCGTATACGGACTGCAGCACAACTATTCCCTGCACGACGGCACAGTGCACATCGCCTCGAAGTCCGGCATCGGCGGCGGAGACGAGGCGCGTCTCAACCGCATCTATATCAATCGGATTCCGACGCGGAAGCATAACGGCATTCTCTTGACGACTCCGGCGCGAACGCTGCTCGACTGCGCGGCATTCCCATTCCCACAGGCGCTGCCCATATACGATTCGGCTCTGAGAAAGTCCCTGACGACCATCGAAGAGGTGCAGTCGCTGATGATTCAAAGCGTCTGCGACGAGGTCTCCGTGACCAAGCTGCTGAAGTACGCGGATCCCCTGAGCGAAAACGGCGGCGAATCATTGATGCGTGGCCAGATCACCGAATTGTCTTTCGGCATTCCCCTGCTGCAGGTGCAGTTCATGAATCCCGACAATCCCGCAATGTCATATCGCGTCGATTTCTGTTGGAAGCTCGCAGACGGCCGCATCATCGTGGCAGAATACGACGGCATGGCCAAATACGCCGACATCAGCAACAAGAATCGCGCAAGCCTCCAGGCGAAAATGGAGTACGACCGCAGACGTGATCGGCATCTCCGGGAACAGGGCGTCACCGAAATCGTCCATGTGTTCTATGAGGATCTGCTACGCCCCATCAATCTTGAGACCAAGCTGCTCAAGGCCGGTGTGCCCAAAATCCGGTGAAGATAGGCCCCATTTCGTGAAAACCGTACGCTTACGACGACTCAGCGTACGATTTCCGCGACATGAGGCCATACCTCGTGAAAACCGTACGCTCAGAACAAGGCCGTCAGAAGGTCGACTAGACAACCTCTTAACTACCGAATGGTATCTAAAGAACGGCGATATTCCGCCAGAAACGCCGAGAGCGGAATAGTCCCCTTGCGTTTGTCATCGGACTGCGTTATTCTGAAACCGGTTTCAGAAAGAAGCCGATAAACAAAACTCAAAGCCCCAAGGTTTTGACCAACGAAAGGAAACATGATGTCTCTCAAGGATTCCATGATTCGCGGTCTGGCTGTGTACGGCCTGAGCTCCATGAGCCAGTGCGGTCGCGCCAACAGCAGCACGCTCGTCGACCTGATCAACAAAGCCAACAAGAACGCTCGCTGAGCCATCGGCTCCGGTCCGGCAATCCAATCAGATTAGCCACGGACCCCATAACAACAAAGCTTAAACAACAATCGCAAAGCCGCTCACGGCGATGCGCAAACGAAAGGTAATGATTATGTCTCTCAAGGATTCCATGATTCGCGGTCTCGCCCTCTCCGGTATGGATGCCATCGCCCGCGCCGGCTACGCCGACTCCAAGATGTTCGCCGACATCATCAACGCCGCCAACAAGGACGCTCGCTGAATCTAGCGAACAATCCCGTTCATGAGATTGCATGACACATACGAAGGCAATCCCCCTCAGGCCGCAATCGGCCGGCACACCACAATAATTGAATAACGCAATAATTCAACACAGTAAAACTGAACAATAACCGGGACAACGGGGTCCATATATTCTTTCTTTTCCCATCGTGCGTACGCCGCGCCAGCACAGGTTCACATACGATGCACACGGCCGCCAATACACGATGCGTCATCATCAACGCCCTCACCGCATCATGAGATACTCCCCCGCCCGTTGTCCACACTGTTGCCTCTACAATGCCTGTGATGCACGCCGAACGGCATCCTGCACAGTGACTGAAGAACGAAACACCAAGGGACGGAAATGGATAACGAACTCTTCGAAAAGGCGCCGATTCCGGAGGCGTATTTCTCGCTGGCGATGCCCGTGGTGCTCAGCATGCTGGTCACCTTGGTGTACAACATGGTCGACACCTATTTCATCGCGCATACGGGAAACACCGATATGGTGGCGGGCGTCTCCCTCACCGCGCCAGTGTTCACCGTGATGATCGCCCTCGGCGACATCTTCGGCCTCGGCGGCAGTTCGGTCATCTCGCGCTTGTTCGGCCAACACCGGTTCGCCGACGGCAAGCGACTCAGCGCGTTCTGCTTCTATGCCGCCATCGCCACCGGCCTGCTGATTCTGGTGCTGGGCCTGGCGTTCCGCGACCCGATGCTCGCGCTGCTCGGCGCCACTGACGACACTTGGCAGTATGCCTCCGACTTCTACACGCTGATCATCGTCGGCTCGCCGTTCATCATCGTGTCGATGACGCCGTCCAACCTGCTGCGCACCGAAGGCCACGCCGTGCAGTCCATGATCGGTTCGGTGGCCGGCACGGCGGTCAACATCGTGCTCAATCCCCTGTTCATCCACGGATTCGGCTGGGGTGCTGCGGGTTCGGCCGGTGCCACCGTGATCGCCAACATCTGCACCGACGCCTATTTCGTCTGGTTCACGCTGCGTCACAGCAGCAACCTGTCCATCGACCCGCGGACCGTCATCGACCGCGCGCGCCGGCGTCTGGCGGTCACGGCCCGGGAGGTCGGGAGCATCCTCGCCATCGGCATCCCCTCGGCGATCACGAACCTCACGCAGAGCGTCGGCATCGTCATGATCAACCTGTTCCTGCTCCCCTACGGTACCGACGCGGTAGCCGCGATGGGCATCGCGCTGAAAGTCATCATGATCGCGGTGCTGGTTTTCGTGGGATTCGCGTTCGGCGCGCAGCCGCTGATCGGCTACAACTACGGCGCCCGCAATATGCCTCGACTGCGCGGCATTCTGCGTTTTTCCTACCTGTTCCTGTCCCTGTTCGCCCTGGTGATGACCGTGGTGCTCAGCCTGTCCGACCGTCTGCTGATGGGATTCTTCATCGAGGACGCCACCATCATCACGCTGGGCGCCGGCATGCTGCGGGTTCAGCTGCTGAGCCTGGTGTGCGTAGCCGTCGTGATGGTCACGACCTGCACCTTCCAGTCCGCAGGCAAGGCGGTCGGCGCCTTTGTGCTGTCGATCAGCAGGCAGGGTGTGATGCTGGCGATTACCCTGTTCGTCGGCTCCCGGCTGGCCGGCTATCAGGGTGTAATCGCCGCGCAGGCCATCGCCGATCTGCTGACCGCGATTGTGGCGGTCATCCTGTTCGTCGTGATGTTGCCTGAGCTGCGCAGTCGGAAAGCTCGCTGATAGAGCAACACGAGGTTTAGCAGACACGCATTCGGAGAGCCAATACGCTGCGTAATATTGCGCGCGATATTGCGCAATGGGAGGCGGTGCCGTTTTGTTGGACTCATCGTTGATTCCATCACCACCAATCATGTCACAAGACCGAGCTCGCGTCGACGATCCATGATACCAGTTCCACGATGCCGGTGTCGCTATCTTTGCGATACACGGCGGTCAGTTCGCCGCAGCTCACGGTTTCCAGTGTGGCGCGCACGTCTTCCTTTCCGGTACTCGCTCCCGCTGCGGGAGCTGTCTCGCATAGCGAGACTGAGGGTGGTTCTCAGCGCTGCCCCCCAGTCGGGCGAAGCCCGCCAGCCCCCGCCAGCGGGAGCCTGCTCACAGTTGTAGGGTTCGTACGATTTGTTCGGTGGTGCGGGTCACGTTGGCGGCCGCGTCGGCCAGCAGTTCGCTGAGGCTGGCGGCTCCGGGCGCGATGCCGAATACCGCGTCGATGCCGACCTCATGCAGCTCATCGATGCCGGTGCCAATATGCCCGGCTACTGCGATGACCGGCTTGCCGTGGCGCTTGGCGGTTTCGGCCACGCCGGCCGGCGTCTTGCCGAACTTGGTCTGGAAGTCGATGGAGCCTTCGCCGGTGAACACCACGTCAGCCCATTGCGCGGCCGCATCGAGTCCGGATTGTTCGATGACGATGGCGATGCCCGGGCGGAATTCGGCGTTTAGGAAGCCCTTCAGCGCTGCACCGATGCCACCGGCCGCGCCGGCACCCGGCACGTCGTTCACGGCAACGCCGAGCTGGCTGTCGATTACCTGCGCAAAATGCGCGAGGGCGGCGTCCAATGTGGCGACATCATCTTTGGACGCACCTTTCTGCAGGCCGAACACGGCGCTGGCGCCGGTGGGGCCGGTCAGCGGGTTGGTCACGTCGCAGGCGGCGGTGATGGCGACGTTCTTGAGAGCCGGGTCCATCGTGCTGATATCGATGGTGGTCAGATTGGCGAGGGCCGCTCCCCCGTGTGCCAAGTCGTTACCGTTCTTGTCCAGAAGACGAACGCCGAGGGCCTGCAGAAGTCCGGCACCGGCGTCGTTGGTGGCGCTGCCGCCGAGCCCGACGATGATGCGCTTGGCTCCGGAACGGACGGCGGCGAGCATGAGTTCGCCGGTGCCGTAGGAGGAGGCGATCAACGGGTTGCGTTCTTTGGCTTCAAGCAGTGCTAGGCCGCTGGCTTCGGCTGTCTCGACCACGGCGGTCGTGCCGTCGGCGAGCAGTCCGAAGTGGCCTTCGACAGGCCGGCCGAGCGGGTCGTGGACCGGCACGGCGTGCATCGATCCGCCAGTGGCGTCGACAAGCGCGCGTGCGGTACCTTCACCGCCGTCGGCCATGGGAAGGCAACGGACCTCGGCATCGTGGTCGGCATTCTCAATCCCCTGAGCCATCGCTCGGGCCGCCTCCATGGCGGTCAGGCTCTCTTTGAAGGAGTCAGGGGCGCATAAGTATCGCGTCATGCTTCGAGCATACCGCACGACACGACGAAACGGTAAACGTTTTCCGTAATTCGCGTGATTATTTTTTTGTTCAGAATTCAGGCTTTCCAATCCACAATGCTACTATTGCAAGCAAAAATGCGATATCGTTGCGGTAAACGTTTAGACACGTTTTCCGTTTCAGGGAAGAAAAGGATCGATTCGATCGTGGCTGTACAGAACGATAAGGCGCAATCGCCAGCGACATTGATGGATGTCGCCAAAGAAGCCCAAGTCTCCATCGCCACCGCATCCCGCGTGCTCAACGGCAGCACCCGCAAGGTACGCAACCAATCGTATGTCAAGGTGATGGAAGCAGCCACCAAGCTCAACTATCGTCCCAACGCCTATGCTCAGGCAGTGGCCAAAGGCACCGCACCGAACATCGTGCTGCTGGTCTCCGATATCTCCGATCCCTACTTCGCATCCGTATCGCAAGGCGTGGTCAAGGCGGCGGCCGAACGCGGCATTTCCGTGACCATCGGCGTGGCAGCCACCCCGCACGAAGAGTTGGAGGCGGTGCGTAAGTCCGTATCCACCAGGCCGCGCGGCATCATCATCTCCGAAAGTGAATACACCGACGCGCCGGAACGCCAGGCGTTGCAGACGGAACTCACCCAGTACGAAGCATCCGGCGGACGTGCCGTGTTCGTGCTCAACCGCAACCTGCCCTTCCCGGCCGTGGACGTGGCGAACGATGTCGGCGCGCGCGCCATCGCAAAGCTGATCGTCGATTCCGGGTATACGCGCCCTGCGATTCTCAAGGGCGATGACGCACATCGCTCCTCCAAAGAACGACTGGCCGGCGTGATGGAAGTGTTGGACGAGGCAGGCATCACCGTGGATCCGAAAGCCGTGGCGAATGGTAAGTTCAGCCGTACCGACGGCTATGCGGCCGTCATGCAAATGGCCCGATCCGGACTGCTGAAGCCGGGCGAAGGCGCACTGTACGACGGCAAAGGCATCGATTCAATCATCGCGCTCAACGACGTGATGGCCATCGGTGCGATGACCGCGTTGCGCGCCAACGGCATCGAGCCGGGTCGGGAAATCGGCGTCACCGGTTTCGGCGACATCCCCTACTCCGCCGACGTGTTTCCGCCACTGACCACCGTGCATCTGCCGCTGGCCGAAATGGGCCAGGCCGCCGTGGACAGCATCCTGTCCAACCGCGATGACGCGGAGGCCACCGGCGGCACTGCCAACCGCCTGATCTACGTGCAAAGCGCCCCGGACGTAGTCCTACGCGGTTCCCTCCCCCGCCGGTAAAACAAAAATAGCTCCCTCTGACGGTGTAACCACAACTAGCGAACAGGTAATGGCGACTGCCGCGCACCATACCACCGACTCATACACCGACGAAATCGAAGAACTGTTCGATTACCGAGTCATTGAGCAACCGGCCACGACGAGTGGGCACCACTCGATGATTATCGGATACGGTAATCAGGCCTTCGCTGATCATGGGGGCGAGTTGGTCAACCGAAACGGTTCGGAGAGTCTGGGGCGTGCTGCTCATACCCGCATCGTTGATGGCGCGGTTGATGCGGTCGAGGTCAAGGCCCTCGTGCAGGCGCAGCCCGAGCATGATGAGCTCTTCGAGGTTTTCCTCGGGAGTAATCGTCTCGCTATCGGCCCACGGCACACGGTTCTCGTTGATGGCCGTGCCCCACAAACGCGGGTGCGCGATGTCCCAGCTGCGCAGACCGTGTGAGACAGAAACCACCCCCAGTCCGGCATCCGCCGGACAACCCCCGCCAGCGGGGGCATGAATTTCTTGGGAGTTGTTCCCATGCGCGTTGATCATACCTAGTTCGGCGTTGGCCTGTCCATCAGCTGAGGCAGAGGCAATGGCTTCGGACTTGCTCCCGCCAGCGGGGGCTGTCAGCGAAGCCGACTGGGGGTGGTCAGCCTCGGTCACCGCGTTGTAGTGGGAGTGGGCACCTGGCCCTAGACCGGCCCAATCAACGTTGCGCCAGTAGCCGAGGTTGTGCTGGCTTTCGTATCCGGGGCGAGCCCAGTTGGAGACCTCATACCATTCGAGGCCGGCGGCGGCGAACAGGTCGTCAGCGATCTCGTATTTAGCGGCCTCGTCATCGTCATTGGGCTTGGGCAGAGTGCCGGCCGCGATTTGACGGCCCATTTTCGTGGTGGGTTCCACGGTCAATGCGTAGGCGGAGATGTGGTTTACGCCAAGATCGATGGCGGTCGTGACCGAGGTGCGCCAATCGTCCAGGCTCTCCCCCGGTGCACCGTAAATCAGATCCACGCTGGAGCGCAGGCCGGCCTTATTGGCGGCATTAACGCCTGCGGCCACGTTGGCCGGCGTATGCGTGCGGTCGAGGGTTTTGAGCACATGTGGTACGGCGGACTGCATACCGAAGGAAACACGGGTGAAGCCGCCGGCTGCGAGCTCATTGATGTAATACTCGTTGACCGTGTCCGGGTTGGCTTCGGTGGTGATTTCGGCGTCGGGCGCGATGCCCCAGATCTTGCGGATGGCATCGAGCATGGCGACCAGATCGCGGGCGGCGAGAATTGTGGGGGTGCCGCCGCCGAAGAACACGGTGGAGACCGGTGGCTCCGCGATGCCGTGATCGAGCTGCCACTGCTTGGTCAATTTCATTTCCCGAATGACCATATTGGCATAGTTGCCGCGCGAGGCCCCCGCACCAAGATCCGTAGCCGTGTAGGTGTTGAAGTCGCAGTAACCGCAGCGCCGCAAGCAGAACGGGACGTGGATGTAGACCTCGAACACTAGCCCTCGGTCTTCTGAGCGGCACGAATCTTGTCTTTGGTGTCGCGGTCGTTGGAGTCCTCGCCGGTGGACAGGGCTGCGATGAACGCCTCCTGCGGCACCTCCACATGGCCGAGCATCTTCATGCGCTTCTTGCCAGCCTTCTGCTTTTCGAGCAACTTGCGCTTACGGGTGATGTCGCCGCCGTAGCACTTGGCGAGCACGTCCTTGCGTAACGCACGAATGTTCTCACGTGCGATGATGCGCGAACCAATCGCAGCCTGAATCGGAATCTCAAACTGTTGGCGAGGAATCAGACTACGCAATTTCTTGGTCATCATCACACCGTACGAATACGCCTTATCGCGGTGAACGATGGCACTGAACGCATCGACCTTCTCGCCCTGAATAAGGATGTCCACCTTGACCAAATCGGCGGACTGCTCGCCATCCTCATGGTAATCGAGGGAAGCGTAGCCCTTGGTGCGGGACTTGAGCTGGTCGAAGAAGTCGAACACGATTTCCGCCAGCGGAATGCGGTAGTGCATCTCGACACGATCGGTGGAGATGTACTCCATCGTGCCCATAATGCCACGGTGGTCCTGGCACAGATCCATCACCGCACCGATGAATTCCTTGGGCGTGATGATGTCGGCGGCAACCATCGGCTCGACAATCTTCTTGATCTTGCCGTCCGGGAATTCGCTCGGGTTGGTCACATGATGCTGGCTGCCGTCCTCGGCGGTCACGTCGTAGGTGACGTTCGGGGCGGTCTGGATCAGGTCGAGGCCGAACTCGCGGGAGAGTCGCTCGTTGACGATTTCCATGTGCAGCAGACCCAGGAAGCCGCAGCGGAAGCCGAAGCCTAGGGCCACGGAGGTTTCCGGCGTGTAGATCAGGGCGGCGTCGTTGAGCTTGAGCTTGTCGAGTGCATCACGCAGTTCGGGGAACTGGGCGTTGTCGATCGGGAACAAACCGGCGTAGACCATCGGCTTCGGGTCGCGATAGCCAGGCAACGGCTCGGCAGCCGGGCGGACGGCCGAAGTCAGGGTGTCGCCCACCTTGGACTGACTCACATCTTTCGCACCGGTGATGATGTAGCCGACCTCGCCGGCGCCGAGCGCCTTGGTGCGGGTCATATCGGGGCTGATCACGCCGATTTCGATGGGATCGTGGGTCATGCCAATGCCCATCATGTGGACCTTTTCGCGGTCATGCAGTTCGCCGTCCTCCATACGGATGTAGGTGACGATGCCGCGGTAGGAGTCGTAGACGGAGTCGAAGATCAGCGCGCGGGCGGGGGCCTCGGGGTCGCCGTGCGGGGCGGGCACGTCCATGACGATCTGGTCGAGCAGGTCGGCCACGCCTTCGCCGGTTTTGCCGGAGACGCGCAGCACGTCGCTCGGCTCGCAGCCGATCAGACCTGCGATCTCCTCGGCGTGCTTGTCCGGCTCGGCGGACGGCAGGTCGATTTTGTTGAGCACGGGGATGATGGCCAGATCATGGTCGATGGCCATATACAGATTGGACAGGGTCTGCGCCTCGATGCCCTGGGTGGCGTCGACGAGCAGCACCGCGCCTTCGCAGGCGGCCAGTGCGCGGGACACCTCATAGGTGAAGTCCACGTGGCCGGGGGTGTCGATCATACCGAGCGTGTATTCGGTGCCGTCAAAGGTCCACGGCACGCGCACGGCCTGGGATTTGATGGTGATGCCACGCTCCTGCTCGATATCCATACGGTCGAGGAAGCGATCGCGCATCTCTCGCTCTGGCACAATGCCGCTCAACTGCAGGATGCGGTCGGCCACGGTCGACTTGCCGTGGTCGATGTGTGCGATGATACAGAAGTTGCGAATCACCGACTGATCCGTGGAACCCGGCTGATTGTGTTGGACGACCAACGCATTCCTCCTCTTGGCATATACTCAAACTTCACCTAGTGTAGCCGAGGGACTGTATTCGGCGTGGCATTGCGCGGGTTTTTCCGGGGCTCATGCTATCCTCTAACTTTTGTATGTCCTTATAACACACATCGTTTGGAGTAAACGTGGCAAACATTAAGTCGCAGAAGAAGCGCGTGCTCACCAATGAGAAGGCGCACCTTCGCAACGTGGCTGTGAAGTCCGGCCTGAAGACCGCCATCCGCGCCACCCGCGAAGCCATCGCCGCCGGTGACAAGGCTGCCGCCGAGGCCGCCTACAAGGTTGCCGCCCAGAAGCTCGACAAGGCTGCTGGCGCTGGCGTGATCCACAAGAACCAGGCCGCCAACCGCAAGTCCGGCCTCGCTGTTGCGATCAACGCTCTGTGAGCATAAGCCTCTTAAGGTTTTAGAAAGTCCCGCAAGTCATCTGGCTTGCGGGACTTTTTGTATCTCCGTTCAAAGAGGTACATTGGCGGTCTTGCGAAATGACATCTCCGTTCAGAGAGGTACCGAATACGGGAAAACCCAACTATAAACGCCGTCATTGCAACACTTATACTCAACGTTTCGTGCTTCAGGTACCTCTTTGAAAGCAGTTGTCATTCTGCAGAAGGCCAGATGTACCTCTTTGAAGGCAGTTAGCCCTGAGGCGGCCTTGAACCATCCTGAGGCTTGTCTTCTTCGTCCTTGGTATTGGGGGTATCGCCGGTATCGGCGTGCGGATGAATGACCGGGCGCTTGAGATATCGGCTTTCGCTGGGCAGGTAGACGCGATGACGTTCGACGGCTCCGGGCAGAGTGACGTTGAAGCCTACCGAGAGCAGTCGCAGCGCCACCACGATGATGACGATCAGCACGTCGAGCAGCATTTCCGAGCGCATGTCGAACCAGCCGTAGCTTACGCCGCGCCATACCAGCACGGTCAGGATGCAGCCGATGAACGAAGGCACAGCATAGAGGTGTTTGTCTCGAATAATCATTGGCACGTCGCCAATGAAGATGTCACGAATGAGGCCGCCGGCCAGTGCTGTGAACATGCCAAGGAATACGGCTGTCATGCCTGAGGAACCGTAGGCCAGAGCTTTTGCGGTGCCGCTGACTGCGAATAGTCCGAGGCCCAGAGCATCGATGACAGTCATCGTCCATTTGAGTTTGGTGATCTCCGGATGGGCCACCACCACGATAATGCCGGAAAACAGCGTGGTGAGCACATAGCCTTTGTCGGTGATGCCGACCGGCGGCAGGGCACCGAGCATCACGTCGCGCACAAGACCGCCGCCGAGTGCGGTAAGCCATCCGCACAGCATGATGGTGAAGATGTCGTAGCCCTTGCGAATGGCGGCAAGTCCGCCCGATAATCCCCAACACAGGATTGCTAAATACTCGATGACCACAAAAACGATGTTGTTCTCCAACGCCACCTGCATGAGCCACTCCCCTCTGGTACCGCTTCGGTTCGTCTCAGTCCGTCTTCGTTCTGTTCCCGTTCATCCTTATTCGGCGCTACAGCCCGTCGTACCCGAGCCTACAACAGGCCTTGCCTGAGTAGTATGGCCGGGGAGGAAGGGGCCACTAAGACGTGAATAGGATGGCAATGACGCCAGCTTGCCGGCAGTCGTTGGCAACTCAGCCCCTCTAGGTTTTACGATCTGTAATCAAAAAACATGTATGGACTTAATCGTTGTTGATTTCTGATTCAATCAAGGCGACTTTTTCTTCGACATCACGCAAGCGATTGCGCAGTGCGGACTCGATATCGATGCCGTCAACGCGGGCCTTGCGCACGACGGCGAGGATTTCATCGGCGTAGGCATCGGCCTTCTCCCGTTCAGCGGAATTGTCGCCGCTTGATTCGGATTGGTTCGCCGCTTGAGGATGTACATCATCTCGCTGAGCATCAGCCGCAGCCGACTCATCAAACGCCGCGAACAATCTATCAGCATTCGGCGATTTGGAGATACGAGAAACGACTTTGGCCGCGCGAGGCAACGCACCTTGAACGCGGGAAATGCCCTCAAGCACGGATTTACGATGCTTTTCCTGCTGTTTCATCTTTTCCCATAGAGCCAGCACAGCTTCCGGGGATTCGGGTTGGGCAGCTTCTCCCCCGTTGTTACTGTCAGCATCAAAAGCATCAGAAGAATCAGAGGAATTGCCGGCATCATCAGCCGCAAACACATGCGGATGCCGAGTGATGAGCTTGTTCACCAACCGATCGGCGACCTCATCAATACCGAACGGGTCCTCAGTATCCGATTCGCAGACCCGCGCCTGAAACACGGATTGCAGCAACACATCACCCAGTTCCTCGCGCATGTTGTCACGGTCGTGAGTCTCCACCGCGTCGACGTATTCGTAGGTTTCCTCGAGCAGATTCTTGAGCAGCGACTTGTTCGTCTGCTTGCCGTCCCACGGGCAGCCGCCCGGCGAATACAGCACATCCACCACGGCCTTGACCCGGTCCAGCGCCGTCGCTGCCTCAGCCACCGGCTTCAATTTCGAGCAGTGTTCGAAGCCTGACGGCAAACGGTAGGCTGAAGCATGGTATTCCGTCATGTCACTCATCTTGCTCATAGGTTTGCTCCTGTTCTCATCTGGATGAACCATAACCACCCCCCGCAACGTGCAGAAGACCTAGATCATATTATTTGTTGCGGAATGTTGCTAAATCCATCTGTATCTCTCTAGCCAAGAACATTTCCAATACGCCAAGACCCCTTGGAATTGTTGCTGTTCCAAGGGGTCTTAGTCAGAAACAAAAGGTGCTAGTTCAGCACACCTTCCACATCCAGTAACGTATAATGAAATCAAGGGCTCTCTCGTGAGAAATGGCGGAATTTCAACGATTTGATACGATTGGTATACGATTGGAATACCATTCGCCACGGATTGTTTGTTGGAGAATGTTGGAGAATGGAGGATGTTGAATGCCAAGGATAAGAAAAACCGGAGCGGTCTACCCCATCCGTCACGAGCAGCGGAAGACACTCAAGGACGGCACGGTAAAGACATACGTGAACTGGCAGGCCAAGGTGGACGGCCGATGGGTGTCCGCCAAGACCTACAAGGAATGCGACAGGAAGATAGCCGAAGCCCTCAAGGAGAAAACCGAATGGGGCATGGGCGTGGACCGCGCCACCCGTCTCGGGGAATACGCGGCGCAATGGTTCGAGCTGAAACGACGCGACCTCAAACCCGCGTCCACCGGCAACTACGCGAGCCTCATAAGCGTGCATCTGAGCAGGTACGCGAACGAGAAGCTGGGCGAAGTGACCGCCTCGGCGGTGCAGCGCATGATAGCCAACATGCGCAACCTCGACGGCACCCCATGCTCATACGACCGGCAGTTGGGTTTCTACAACATCCTGAACCAGATATTCAAGGCGGCGGTGGCCGACCGGCTGATACCAACCAGTCCGGTCACCAGCGCGGCAAGGCCGAAACGCAGGGACATGGGATTGGCCGGGGACCGGCGCACCATCAACGGGCCCGTGGCCGTGTCGGCGGACAGGCGCAGCGGCTCGCAGGACCGCAAGGCGTTCACCGTGGAGCAGATGCAGGCCATGCTCGAAGCGTCCTCCGACGACCTGTTTCTGGGCGCACGCCAATGGTGGCGTCTGCTCACCGGCATGAGGCAGGGTGAGATACTGGGGGCCACATTGGACGATCTCGACCTGTGGCGGGACAAGTCGTTGGAAACCCCGGAAAGCGGCGAGATATGGATAGGCACCTACACGGTGAACTGGAAACTGGAAAGCCTCGACAAGGAGCATGGGTGTGGGGAGCCCGGCAGGGACGGAAGATACCCGTGCGGCTTCAAACGGCCTTCGAGCTGCCCCCGATACCGGTGGAGGGTGCCGGACGGATACGACATGATACACCTGTGCAAGGGGTACGCTTTGACGCCGCCGAAGTCCGCGAGAGGCAAGGTCGTGCCGATCATCCCCCAGTTGGGCACCGTCGTGCACCGGTATCTGGAGGCCACGGAGAATATCATCCCGAACCCGTACAACCTGATATTCAGGACGCGCGAGGGCCTACCGCTGAGCGCATTGGACGATAGGGCCACGTTCCGCGACCTCATGCGCAGGGCCGGCATACCCGACTACGAGAACCGGTACGGGCATGAATGCCGCAATTCCGTCGTATCGCTCCTGTTCCACATGAAGGTTGACCCCGGCATCATCCAACGCATCGTCGGCCATTCGAGCATAGCCATGAGCGAGCATTACCGCACCGTGCCTGTGGAGGACCTGATGCGCGGCATGGAGACGATAGGCGACAAGCTCGACCTGAAGCAGATCGAATGGAAGGCCTGACCATATCGGTGAGCCCAACAAAATGGTCCCGTCCTCCAATACAGGAGAACGGGACCAATCACACTTCACTTAGTCGAGATCATTGGTGCTGGCGCAGAAGTCAGAATCACCACCAAGGGAACGACAGATACCATACCCGGCACGGTTATTGGCATCCTCTGTTTTCTTGTAGTCTCTGTAGGCTATCACGCCAACGACAAGAGCAATGGTGATCAGAATGGCAATGATTGCTGCCTTGACATTGTTGTCGTGATGTTTCTCTTCTTTACGCTTATTCTCTGCCTGCTCCTCTTCATGACGAAGATTCTGCTGCTCCTGAAGTTCCACCAACCGTTTCTGCGTCTCCAGTAACTGACGTTGCAGTTCCTCCTGCGTCATTCCAGGTTTCGGCTCGTCGGGTTTCAGCGTCGGCCGTTGTGGCGCTGGTGGTTGTTGTGGTTCGCTCATTATTATTCCCTTCTCTTTATTGGGTTGGTTCTTCATATTCTACTTATTTAGTGCCATTCGCAGGCAATTCCGTCACCGTCACGATCCAATGCCGAACGATAGCCCGGCTGGCCCCGATACAATGGCGCGGCACCGGCAGCTCGCGCTGCTGAACAGTTCTTGTAATACGCCCAACCGTTCGAGGAGCCGTCGGAGGAATAAGATGAGCCCGAATTGGTCGACGTCGAAGCCGCTGCTGCGGCGTCCTCTTGTTGTTTCAGTGTATTTTCACGCGAATCGAGTTCGGCCGACCTATTATCCAAGTCCGATTGTCGCTGATCTAGCTCGGCCTTCTTCTGGTCATATTCATCTTTATATGGTTTAAGCTCATCTATCTGGGCTTGGCCGCTGTTTACAGTCGCTTTGAGGTTGGACACCGTCTCTTTAAACCGTTTGATTTCATCGTCATAGGAATTGACCATCTCCGTATATTCAGGTTGCTCTGTGGGATTACGAGAGGCGTATCCGCCATGCCAGCCAATAAGGAACGAAGGCAACCAAATTAGAAGAATCAAACACGCCGTTATCACAGCAATAGACGGGGCTGAAACTTCTTTGACGATATGACCGGAAGCATTCAGTATCCCGATGGAGGGAAGCCTCGTACCGGATTCATCCGCCCCTTTATCGAGGGAGGCATCCGCAGTCTCCAAACCGGATAGATCAGGACGCTCCTCGATAGTTTTTATCTGTTGAGGAGAGTCCTGCATTGCCTCCATACGCTGTATCTTTCTAGTCAGGTCGCGGAAGAAAACATCAAGAGTTCCATGCGTATCTTCATTTTCGATGACAAGTTTGGCCACGACTTCGTGACCACGAACGCTCACGCTTAGTTCACAGCCGGAAGATGTGCGGATTCCTATATCACCGCCTTCTCCGACAAGATAGGTCGGCGAATAACGCCGTGACTCCAATAGAGAATCAATTGCTTTTCTGATTTTTTGTGACGAACACTCATATGTTCTTGACTGACTCGACACCATGCCCCCCTTGATGAAACCGCTCTCTCCATATGGACAATATTATCCCCATTGGGCCATGCGAGGATATTCAGATTGCGATTATCCAATATCTGGTGCATAATCAGAATCATGCAATCGAACAAATGTTCTATCGGATTGACGGAACCGCCGTCTGAGATGAACCTTGCTCGAATCAACGGGAACGAAAAAGAGGTCCGCCCATCCCGCGAAGAACCGGCGAACCTCTCAGCATTGCCACACCACCAGAAGGAGGCGCGACATGAGCTAGTCTAACACTATTCGACTCGCCTGCGGCCTACCGAAGCGGCTATGAGGGCAAGGGAATCAGGAAGTCCGACCATCGGCGCGATGATATCCAGCTCGGAAATCAGGAATGACTTTTTTCCCGTCAGCCGATCGCTGACATAGGACTGGGCCTTTCTGCCTATCGCTTTTGCGATATCCATCTGAGTGAGATGCTTGTCCTTCATTCTCGCGTCAAGGTATGCACCTATTGCGATATCTGTGTTTGAGATTTTTGCGTTCATAACAAACAGTATATCTCATATAACATATCTTGTCGGGCGTGTCGTTCTTTGACATATCTTAAATAAGATATATAGTTGTAACCAGCAAATCGGAATACGGTACAAACACATTGTTAAATATCGTATATAAGATATGGAGACTTCATGGACACCAACGCATTCATCTCGCAGGCAATATCGGTACGCCTTCTGCGAATCAAGAAGAAGCAGTATCAGCTCGCGTCCGAACTGAATATCGACCAGACAGTGCTTAGTCATTACATGACCGGCAAAAGCTCTTGGAACGCCAAGGTAATGGACCGCATTGCCCCTCTCCTCGGTTGGGGCTCTGCTGTTGACATCGCGATTGCCGCAGAAGAGGAACGACAGATTATGCGGTCGATTCCCTCTTCTGAGTCTCCCAAGCCAGAAGCTGAGCAGCGTCTTTCTGAGTCTCCTGTATTGGAGGTAACAGCATGAAGATGCAGCTTGACCTCAACGGTCCTTCCCCTCCCCTGATCATTCACGGGCTGAAAACGCTGATTGAAGACGGAACCGTCGAAACATTGGAAATCACCGGGGACGGCCTATCCAATGCAACCGCGATTGGGAAACTCCTAAACATCGACCCGTCGATACTGGCTTCCAGCCAAGACGTGCCGCTGGTTATCGACCTGGACCACGGGAACGCGGCGTATGCCACCTTCGGCTGTGTACGGTTCCTCGACAACCAGCGACTGCTGGACTGGTTGGACATGGTTCAAACCGGGACGTTCAGGAACGCACCGGATATTGAACCGTCCACGGAAGTCCTGCCCCGTCTACGCCCGACAGAATCAAACCAGTGAACGAGTTCCGCAGGTTCGTGGCCCTGAACTTGACCAGAATGGCCTCACCGTCCGGAATCGTCTGATGTGGTCCGCCTTCCACTACGAGGAACGGCTTAGATACCCCATCGAACGATTTGACGGCTTCCACGGTGAGCGGCTTTCCGCTCACGTTGACCAACCGCCATTCGCGACGGCCGACCAGCACGGGCCTACTCCAATACCCCATATTCACCTCCTTTCATGAATCGAGAAAACAATGCTTAGTCAGAATCGTAACTTCTCCCAGAAGCTCGTTGTGGAGGAACGTCGCACCCGTGAATACTTCACCGGCAACGTCACCGACAAAGGTCTAATCGACGCGAAAATCAGCACCGATTACGGTAACCGTCCCCTCACCCCGAGTCAGGCTCGTTACATCGCCAACGCCTTGGAGGAGTTGGCTGATCGCGCCGAAGAGATGAACGGGGAATAACAAGTCTTGCCGCAGTGGGTCGTTTTTTATCCACCTATCGACTACAGGCAAATAAATACCATACTGCGATCCACTGCGGCAACCATCGGCCGGGACCCTTCGGGGTATCTGGACACGCACCATCGTCACCACGCCATAGGACTCGTCATCCATCTCTCACGGTTGGTCAACATTGCAACACGGTGACGGCAAGGACGTTCTCGGTTCGAATCCGAGCCCGGCCACACGGAAAGGACATGTCATGAACAGGAAAACGTATGGGGCGCACTGCTCCGGCTGGCAGCATTCCATGGACGAACGCCGACGCCGGCATGAGAACACGAAGACAATCACTTGTCTGACGTTGGCGGCGACAGGGTTCCTGATTCTCTCACTGCAACCCTATGCGGGCCCGTGGAGTATTCTCGCAGGCTTCATGTGCTGTTCCCCTGTCGCCCTGTGCTTCGCATTGGACGACGAATAACTGAAGATTTCCGGGCGGGTTTTTGATTGATTTACCGCCCGGTGGTAGCCGGTCGCAAGGTGGCCGTACCTGACGAAGCATTCCATTGCGGACTTCCGAAGGTGGACGCGAGTTCGATTCTCGCACCGGCACTCACATAACTTAAACCCGCGAACCGTAACGCCGGAAACCAATAATCAGAAGGCTTCGGACGTGTTAGCGGCCGGCTACGCGGACACAAAAAACAGAATCAATTTCTTTGAAAGGGGTTAATGATGAACGGTTTGGCGACGATGGTGGACGAATGCCGTGAACAGGGTGTGATAGACCCTGTTGACGTGGCGAACCGGATAGCCGAACGATTGGCTGCTTTCAGCAAGACGGAGCTGGTGGCGTTTATCTCCCCATTGCTTGCGGAGAGCGTGCGCAACGTGTATTCGCGTGAACGTTTGGACTTGCCGAAGAAGGTTCATGCAGCGAAGATGTCCGGCAAGGTTCAAATCATTCGTGACGCTTATGGCAAGGTTATTGGTTTGCCGTCCGGCGAGTGGAAGGCCATCGGGGATTGCAACCGTTTGGAATTGTTGGATTATTCCGCGATGTTGCATGGCATGGCTCGGCAGACCGAGGCGAAAGCCCAATGGTATGAGCGGCTGGCCGAACGACTACCCAATGATGTGGTCACGGTTCGTGAGGCCGAACTTGACTTGGACAAAGCCGCATAACACAGACTTGGCAAGACCAAAGTCAGGACGCTAATACCCAGGTTCGACTCGTCTTGCCACCTATTCTTGCGCGAACCACAAGAGACTCGAAAACCAGAGTCTGGACGTTCGCGCACCAATTCTTGAAGCGGCCATGCACCTTGCTCAATACCCAAATGAATTCCGCCGCTTCACTTTTCTTGAAGGAAATCAAATGACTACTACAACACTTGACCGAGGCCACGGGAACAACGACTCCCAAAGATTTCTCGCTTCGGTCACCAATTTTGGCGGAGACCATACCACCGGCGATGCCCATCCCCAGTTCGTCTCCGCCTCTGATTCTTCCCCGTCCAACTACCGCTCGACACCCAGTGCAAGTACGACGGGGAATATGGCGCGAGAGGCCAGTGATCCATCGGAAACCGAAATACCAGCGCCTCTCACGCCCTACCTGTTCACCCCTGAACTAGGATTGTTGGCTCAACAGTTGGATGATTTCGAGAACCTGCGCAAGGCTCAGGCGAACCGGCTGCGTATCTTCACAAGGGATGAAACCGATTCTGATGGTGAAATGCGTGGCTTCGCATTGGAAGAGGATAATCCCGCCGTCATCGCCGTGCAGATCAATCTCGACCAGTTGGAAATTCTGGAACATAAGACGGTTCTCGCATTGCAGAAAGCCATGCGCAGCAACCCGTTGAACGAGTGGCGCAAAACCCAGTTGGGGGTGGGCGAGAAAACCTTGGCCCGCTTGCTGAACGCCATAGGCGACCCGTATGTCCGCACGGACAATCACCAGCCCCGCACTGTATCCCAGCTTTGGGCATATTGCGGGCTACACACATTACCCTCCACCAGTAGGCTGTCGATTACCCAAGATGATAGCGTGGAGGGAACCACTCTTGCCGGGAGCCAAAAATCGAACGAAACCCAAGACTCGATCGCTCCCGGCACCAATGTCGCAGCCAAGCGCATGAAAGGCCGTCAAGCGAACTGGTCAACCATTGCAAAGACCAGGGCGTATCTGATTGCCGAGGCGTGCGTGAAGGCCGGCGTCCGCAAGGATGCGGACGGCAACCGGTATGCGAAGGACGGCAGCGAGTACGCGCAACTGTACATCGACCGTCGTAACCACACCGCTGAAACCCATCCCGAGTGGACGGCATTGCATTCCCAGAACGATGCTTTGCGCATCGTCAGTAAACGTATCCTCCGCAACCTGTGGAGGGCGGCGCGGGATATTCACATGAACGACAAGGAGGCTTCCATTGGCATCTGATATTGGCGTCGCAAAAGCGTTGCGCTATGTAGGCGACTCCATTCGTTATTTCGCTGACAAGTATGTGGCCGTGAACGATCGTGTGTACTCGGATTGGAACGAGGCGTCGAAGGTCGTCGGTGACGTTGGCCGTGATCATGTGGCCGATTATGCGGAGGCCTCTCACAAGCAGGGCAAGTCGCGTACTTGGCGTCACAGTCACCTGATGGAACGCGAGGAACAACTGTCCATGCAGTCGAGGGGTTCTCATGTTGACCCCGAATGATGTCCGGCATAGAAAGTTCCGCACGTATCGTTCCCTGCTTTACGGAGAGGTCTACGACGTGGAGGACGTTGACGATTTTCTCGACTCGGTGGCCGACACCATCAAGGTTTTAGGCAAGGAAGTACTCAAAGCAAGAAAGGAGGGGCAATGACCGTCGAGCAGATGACCGATGACGATTACTTCGCGTTGGACGCGGTGGACCAGACTTCGTTGAAGAAAATGCTGGTAAGCCCGTTGGCGTATTCGGATTACCTGACCGGTGAGCATGGGTATTCTTCGGCGTTGGAGTTCGGCAAGGCGGCTCACAGCATGGTTTTGGGCAGTGGCCCGCAGGTTGTGGCTAAACCGAATCTGCGTACCAAGGAGGGCAAGGCTCTTCGTGACAGGCTGGTCGAACAGTATGGTGCGGATGACATCGTGTGGCTGTCCGCCGATGATGTGGAGAAGGTTCAGGCCATGCGGGACATGGTTGGAGACTTTTTCACAAAGCTGGACGGTCAGCCGGAGGTGGCGATGATCGCCACCGACCCCGATACCGGGTTGTCGATTAAGGGCAAGGCGGACTGGTTGCCGTCCACTCCAGACCCGGATGGTGTGTTGCGTATCCGTGATTACAAGACTACGGTGAAGTCGCCGGACGAGTTCGAGCGTTCCTGCTGGCAGTACGGGTATCACATTCAGGCCGCGTTCTACATGCGTCTCTACCGGTTGACGATGCCCGAATATAAGGGGCCGTTGGGTTTCGAGTTCATCGTGCAGGAGAAGAACCCGCCGTTCGACTGGATGCGCTACGAGATTCAGGAGGATTCGCCCATCATCACCGAACTGGCGGAACCGAAGATAAACCACGCCTTGCAGGGCATCAAATGGTTCCGTGACAACACGGAGGACCCGTTGGAGGCTATGAGGGCCTACGGGTTGCCTAAATACCCGCAGGATGTCGTGTTCCCCGACTGGAAGCTGTTGGAGGAAGAGGAGGAGATTGAATCATGGCGGTAGTCAAGAAGAACCGTAAGGCTTACGGATACGATTACGCGGATTTGCCGTCGATTCTCCTTTATGTTGACGAAACCCTGCACCTTGAGGTCAGGCAGCATGTGGTCTACGATGTGGCCCCTCATTTCCCCTATGGGTGCGTGGTCACGTCCATCAGACAGAAGGACGGCGAATGGTCCGACTGGCTGGCTCCCATCCCGGTTCTCGTGGGAGACGAGACGGAGGGCGGCAATCAGAAAAGGAAGAACACGCTGGCGCAACGGTATGGTTCCGCCGAAACGTATGCGCGACGCTACTCGTTGAACACGGCGTTGGGATTGTCTTCCACGGATGATGACGCGCAGACCTCCGGTTTCCAGAAACGTTCCGTCAAGTTCATGACCGACGAGCAGAAAACACAGATCGACCGGATTCTTGAAGACTGCAAGATTCCGGTGGGCCAGGAGAACGGTTTCATCGGCAATGTCCTGCAAACGCGGGTCGCTTATGGCACGTTGACCGAATATCAGGCGCAACGGTTCATCGACGCTTACCGACAGCACAACGACAAGGTTAAGGAGGCTCCTAGTGAGCAGTGAGATTGGTTTGAACGACGTGAAACCGGGCATGTGGGTTGAGTTTGATGATGCGGACGGGCATTATGCGGGCGAACTGCATGAGATGAAGAACCCGGAAAGCATGGTGGACGTTCTCATCATGAGTATGGGCCATAAGCCGCCACTGTACATCGAGACCGAGGATGAAGGCAATCTCGTGGTTTTCTTGGATTTTGGCGATGGGTACAGTACCGGTTCCGCTCGGAACGTGCATGTGTACGAGTCGAAGCCCGAGACGGAATCCGTCAAGCAGGCTGAAGATGATGACAAGAAACCGTTCTGGAAAGGCAAGACCTGCGGGGAGCTGGAAGGGCTGCGTGTCAAGATAACGTGGAATAACGGCGACACGATGACCAGTACGCTCGACATGGTGGGAAACGTTGCTCATTGCGTCTCTCTTTCTCCCGCCATTCGTTCATCCTCGACTTTCGTCCCTTACTCCGGTATCAAGTCCATCGAACTGGTGGATGATGCTTTCCGTGAGCGTATCACCGATATCACGAAGGTTCGCCCCGGCGACAAAGTGGTGGTGAAGAACGGCAACGAGTACACGGTGAAGAAGACGGATTCTGACCGTATTGGCGGACAGACCCTGTGCCTGAGTATCGGGGATCTCGGCTTTCCGGACGAGTGGTGGATGGATGACTCCTTTTTCCAATATGCGTACCGCGGACCGTACACGATGGATGACCTTCCGAAGGAGCCGGGCTTCTACAAGGCTCGCACCGAATCGGTGTGGAAGCATGACGGCAAACGTTGGATGCCGGTGCTCTCCCATGATGGCACCATCGCCCCCGCCTTCCCATGCCAGTCCCAATCCCGCAGCCAGTTCTTCAAGACCAGTGTCCGGGATGATCGTTTCCCGTTCACGAAAGTGGAGGCGAGCTTCGAGTGACTTTCACCCCGAGGCCGGGCTGCAAGTGCGCCAGATGCCTGTGGGCTCACGGGGACAAGATCACGCTCCCCCAATGCCCCACATGCGGTGCCGTTGATTGCGCCGGAGCCCAATCACACATGCTGGTCTGCAACAGGCGGGCCATGGAGAAACACAAGACGGACAATTACAGGAGGAATGCGTAATGGCCGGAGAACCAAGCATCGAGTTTACCGGATATGCGGGAGAGATCAAGGATTTTCAGGATTCCAGTATTCTCAACGTCAGCGTCCATCCGGGTTACACGGATAAGAACACGAACCAGTGGGTTGACAAGGAGCCTCAGTTCTATGGTGTGCGTCCCTTGTCGAATCAGGCGAAGGATGCTTTGAATCAGGTTCGCCAGTTGAAGTCCCAGCCGAACATGAGCGTGAAGGTTCTTGTGAACGGCAGCTTGTCCAAAAGAGTGTCGGAAAAGGATGGGAAACGGTATGAGAATTGGGATGTCGCGGCCCGCACCATTGCGGTGTTGAGCGCGAAACCCAAGGCCCAGCAGTCTGGTTTCCAACAGTCGCAGCAGCAGTATCAGCAAGGATTCCAGCAGCCGCAACAGGGATTCCAGCAGCCGCAACAGCAGTATCAGCAGCCTACGGACCCGTGGAGCCAACCCCAGGACGAATACGGAAATGGGCAGATCTAACCCGTCCCAACACGTCAAGGATTTGGTGGACGCACGCGACCAATACCGGTGCGTCCGCTGCGGCAAACCATTCCATTGGAGCGGTTTCAGCCGGCATCATCGCAGACTCCGGTCACACAAGTGGCCGGGACTGCATGAGGCGTCGAACCTCATCTTGGCGTGTGGGAGTGGCGATACGGGATGTCATGGGTGGATTCACGCCCATCCGCGTGAGGCCATGAGCTTGGGGTACATCGTGAGCGGTTTCAACGATCACCCCGAACTGGTGCCGATTCTCACCGCCCAACATGGTTGGGTGCTTCTGGACGATAAGGGAGGTTGGACGCGATGCGAACCGCCGAAGCAGTAAGCCTGTTGTTCATCCTGTTCTGCCGTGACCCGCAGTTTCGGCGGGCGTTGCACAAGCTCGACCCTGTGTTGTTCCGCAGGTTCACTAATGGGGAGGTGCGGCTGTGAACGTCGATGACATGACCGATGAGGAGTTCATCGACTATTGCCGGAACGGCGGCGAACTGTCCGGCCTGATAACTGAACGTCATCCGAAATGCGATTGGTGCGGTGGCATGTGCCGGGTCGGCAAGGATGGCATGTGCCGGAACTGTCGTGTCAGGGAACGGCGTCGAACCGACCCCGAGTATGCGCAGCATCTGCGTGATCTGGCGAATCAGCGGAACGCTCGTAATCGTGAGAAACGCAATGAGTATGCACGCCGGTACCGGTCGGAGCATTTGGCTCAGGCTCGGGCTTCGGCTCGTAAGTATGCCGCCGCCCATCAGCGTGAGATGGCTGAATACCATCGCCGTTGGAGGTCGGAGCATCCCGAGAAATACGCCCAGTATGAGGCGAAGCGGAAACGTAAACGACAACTAGCCAAGGAGGCTGTCAATGAGTGAGAAACCATTCTGGGCAGGTAAGACCCTTATGGAGATTCAGAATCTCGATAAGCGAGTCAAGGTGACAATGGAGAACGGAGACGTATTCATAGGGAAGCTCGTGCGGCGTTCCAGAGACACGGACGGTATATGTAGCCTTTCGATGCAACTCGACGCGCATCGAACATATTTACACGTGTTCTCGGCTGAATCATCTGATACGCAGCCCATCATTCCCAGTTACGTCGATACCGTCGAATTGTTGGATGACCCCAACTACGAGCGTATCGAGGAGGCTGATGACCTCCAAGAGAAAGATATTGCCGTTATGCTCGACGGCAACCGCTACAAGGTCACAGATGTGGAAAAAGGCCGTAACCGATTCTGGGGTCGGGTATACGGCGCTGTCGGGCCGGAATGTATCGCCCTTGGCTTCAACGCCTTCACCTACGGACTCCGTCCGAAGCCCCGGCTTCCTGACAAGCCTGGACTGTGGTTGGACAAGGACAATGCCTTGTGGAGCGTCGCCATCTCCGGCATGGACGATTCGAAGTTGGTCGCTTTGCTTATCGGTGACCCGGAATCCCCCGTCACCGGTCCTGTGTGGTCGGGCCTCAACAGCAAGCACGTGACCACTCAAGCTCCGTTCCGTCCGGCCAAGGTGGTGGAAACATGAGCCTTTCGGTCCTTGACGTAAAGCGCCTACTCGCAGCCGGCATCACAGCCGAATACGAGCGGACGCATGACCCTCGACTGGAGGATGCGGAAACGGTATGCGCCGCGTCCCTGACTGAGATATGTCGGCAAGCCGCCGCCCCGGCATGGAATGCCGGAGTGAAACACGTGTTGGACTATCCGGAAATCGCCGTGATGTACGACCCGGCTGACGCATCGACAAACCCTTGGAGGAAAGCCGGTGAGATGCCCGACGATTCACATGTCGAAAGCTGCTTCGTGGTTGAAAAGCCGGATGACCGCAGCCACTGCTCACCCGAATATGACACGTATGAGGAAGCCTGCAACTCCCTCCGGTATTTGGAGCCGGGCGAGTATGAGATTCGCAAACGGTTCCGCGTCAACTCGGAGTTGGAAGCATGAGCGTCGAAGTCTACTTCACCGTTGAGGACTGTATCAACCCGGAAAACACCAGATACGACTGGAATCATTTCGACACGTATGAGGAAGCCATGGCAGCCATCAGGCATCTTGGCCCAGCTCCTTATGGGCCGGGCGAGTATGAGATTCACAAACGGTATCGCGTCACAAAGGCGGTGGAAGTATGAGCAATCGTATCGTCCAAATGCCTCCGGTCGAATCTTTCGGCCGTCTCACGCCCGACAAGTGGCTGTTGTTGAAGACCCTTGAGGAGGCGGCGGAGATGGTGGAGGCCGGGAAACAATACCTGAAAGCCAGTGACCCGACAGACCCGAGCGGCATTGGCCGGGAGTTCGATGACCATGCGAACTGCCTCGCCTGCTACGGGGTTAACGTGGGCGGCGAGCTCGGCGACGACTGGGACAAGGCGAAGGCCGGCTGGATAGGCCATGTGCGCGACCAGCGCCGCCAGGCCATGCTCGGTGAACTGGCTGACGTGTTGCAGACGGTCGGCAACCTGATCGCCGCGTTCGGTATCACCGACGAAGAAGTGGCACAGGCGATGGACGACTGTCTGGAACGCAATCGGGAAAGAGGTCGGCTGTGAGCATCATCAGTAGTGAGGCGGAGCGCCTCTACCCGCCCGAAGCGGTTGATTGTCACGGCGCAATAACGATACCGGTTTACACGTCCGATGACTTGGCGGAAGCGTACATGGATGGCGCTGAACGCCAGCCCACGAACGAGGAAATCGAAGCCGGGGCGAAAGCGTTCTACGAGGCGTTGAAGCCCGACTCTTACCCTCAATGGGATTCTGACTGCGCGTTGAGGGCCGAATACTACGACGCCATGCGACTCGCAGTCAAGGCAATGCAAGGAAAGGCAACGGAAGAATGAATCTTTTAGATGAAACCAAGGGTGCGATCTCACAAAGCGAGCATTCGACCGATGACGTTCGATTCGTAGGCTCCCGCGACGGGAAGCTGGGAATTCCGTGGAGTCAGGCCGAAAAGGTGCTCGACATCGATTACGACGACGGATACGGCGGTCAGGAGATAGCCGCCGATCTGGTCGTGGTGTTCACGGATGGCGGGTTCCTGCGCCGCGAGGAATACGACGGCAGCGAATGGTGGGAGTACGAGCCACCGTTCAGAGTCCCGGAGACGCAGAAGCCGTTCAAACTCGTGAAGCTGCCCAGCTATCGCACACGGTTGCTTGTGGAGATCAATTATCCGATGGAGGCAACGGAAGAATGAGCGACGAAATTGAATCCGTGTGGGCGGAAAGAACGGTCTATATCACCGCCGATTGCCCTGAATGCGGCCACGCGTACGGGTTCCTGAAGGGTACTCGTGATGACGAGATCATCGGTTTCGTTGCGGAGTGCCAGGAATGCGGTACGAAATTCAGAATCTACGGAATCGAGGAATGATGCGTTTCCGCAGGATTAGCCCGTGTCCCAAATGCGGGGGGCAAGGTCAAGGCGAAATGGGAACTGGACGGTGTTATTGGCGGATACAGGTTCTATCTTGTTCTGTTCCGTTGCACCGTCTGGGCAGATTCTAGTGGTGGTTGCAACACCTGAGGTTTGAGCGGCCTTCCATGGTCACGTT
>OKPE01000085.1_pt1 | contig 16759 bp, 16 predicted proteins | sample 1614791 | NCBI WGS metagenome assembly OKPE01 (sample SAMN04436970, study PRJEB24849) | human gut metagenome | biome: human gut; feature: NICU; material: stool | host: Homo sapiens | place: USA: Saint Louis, MO | collected 2010-03-22
CGGTGCTCGGCCCAGGCCAGCTCGAGGCCGGCGTTGAGGATCGTGGACAGTGGGTCAAGCGGCGGGGTGCTCACGAAGGCCTCCTCGACAGCGGGACGATGCCCCATCGTGACAGTTGGGCACCCGGGATGTCCAGAGTCGACGATCCGTATTCGACTTGCGCTGGGTTGATTGAGACACTCGAGTCATGACCCACAGCCGCGATTGATAGCCATACGACAGATTACGGCACTGTCGACGTCACGCGGAACGACGCAGCGAAGAGGGGAGAACAACGCCAATTGGTTGATCCGGATTAACTCATCAAGTCTAATTGACTGTCATCGCAACGACAGTCCATTCCAGTATTGTGGCTCAGTGGTCATCCAAAAGCGTCTTAACCCACTCCGGCTCGTCTATTCGTAGCGATTGGTCAACTTCGATCTCGGTGATTCGGACATTATAGGTGCGTATCAGAAGAGCCACTCCACGACGAATGTGATTACCTTCGTACTGAGAGATCTCCTCGATATTGGTCCCGACCCAGTCTTCGACGGCCGCGACTTGAACCTGATCGCCAATTTCACCAACCTCAGCGAGTTGGCGAGCCGCCGCGACGCGGTCGGATGAAGTAACGATAACTGGTCGGTACCCGTCCCGGATGTTCTCTCGGCATCGATCAATGAGCTTTTGCATTGGAGATACAGTGACGTGGAACGCGGTCGTCCCTATCTGGAAGTCGCCTTGGCGGTCCGTTTGCTGATCGGCAGCGTTAGCCCTGTCCATTCCGACCTCAAGGTCGGGGAAGCGAAGTTGAAGCTTGGCCCCGACAGGGCCTTCGCCCCGGATCGTGGACACGGTGTTGGTTGATTATGCTGCGGTTGGCAGCGTGGCGGCCCGGTGGGCCTCGTAGGTGGACGGGGACTGGTGGCCGCACCAGGAGTGGCGTCGGCGGGTGTTGTAGCGGGTGGCCCACCGGAACACAGCCCGCCGGCAGCTGGTGGCGTCGGTGAACGTGGCGGCGCCAGCGAGGAGTTCGCGTTTCAGGGTGGCGTTGAATGACTTGGCCAGGGCGTTGTCGGCGCTGGTGCCGACGGCACCCATGGATTGGGTGACGCCGAGTTGGCCGCAGAGTTTGGCGTAGTCAGCCGAGGTGTAGACCGACCCGTGATCGCTGTGGAACACCGCCCCGGCCAGGCTGCCCCGGTCACGGCGGGCAGCCTTGAGTGCGTCTTCGACGAGTTCGGTGCGCATGTGGTCGGCGATCGCCCAGCCGGCGAGTTTGCGGGAGAAACAGTCGATCACGGTGGCCAGGTACAGATTGCGGCCCTCAGGCAGCGGCAGGTAGGTGATGTCGCCGACGTAGATGGTGTTGGGCCGCTCTGCGGTGAAGTCCCGCCTGAGCAGGTCGGGGTACTTCTGGTCGGCTGGCTCGGGCAGCGTGGTCCGGACCCGGCGGCGGAGCCGGATCCCGGCCAGCCCGTGGTGGCGCATCACCCGGGCGACCCGCTTGTGGTTGACCCGGTCCTCGGCCGGCACGCCGTCGTTGAGTTCAGCGGTCACCCTGGGTGCCCCGTAGGCGGGGTCACCACCGGTCTTCGGGTCCTGGACGGTCCGGATCCGTTCGGCGAGCTCGGCATCGGCCACGACCCGTTCGGCCCGGGCCGGTGCGGCGGCGCACCAGGCGTAGAACGATGACCGGGAGACCTCCACAGCCTGACACAACCGCTTCACCTCGAAGGCGTGCTGGTGGTCGGCGACGAACTGGAAGCGGTTCACCAGTTCGTCTCCCCAGCGAAATACTTGGCCGCTTTCCGCAGGATGTCCCGCTCGGTCTCGACCTTGACCTTGTCGGCCCGTAGCCGGGCGTTCTCCGCCTCCAACCGGGCGATCCTCACCGCCGCGGACTCGGTACCGGCCGACTTCGCGTCGCTGGAGGAGTGTTCTGGTGGCGCAGCCGTCGAACCTGTCCCGAACGCCCTCACCCAGTCCGCCAACGTTCCCCGGGACACCCCCAGATCGGCGGCGATGCCCTTCAACGTGGCATCGGGAGTGGACTCGTACAAGTCGACGGCCTGCCGACGGAACTCATCGGAGTAGTTCTTCCTGGCCATAGTCCTGATCATCTCGCTTCCTCCAGCAACTGCTGGATTCCACGTGTCCAAGACCCGGGGTCAAGGCCCGTCAGGACCGATGTAACGGGCCTGCCAGTTCCCACTCGTCAACTTCCTCGTGCTGCCGAACGTCCTCCGGTGACTCTCCCTCTTGCCCATGCTCCGCCCCTCCTCGGTTGGTGCAGTCAGTCCGTGCCCACCACGTGCCCAATGAAACCCGTCTCGTGCCCATTCATGCCCCCCCTGTGCGGACTTCCTCGTAAATGACAAGTAGCCCGTGACCAGGTGTTGAACCTAGTCACGGGCTACTTCTCCGTGTGCGCGAGAGAGGAGTTGAACCTCCACGTCCCAAGGGACACTGGCACCTGAAGCCAGCGCGTCTGCCATTCCGCCACTCGCGCATCGGGTCCGTCTGGCGGACCCAACTCGGAGACGGTAGCACGGATTGGGAATCGAAGTGAAATCGAGACTGTCCCGCTGCGTCATGACGGGGCCGACAGGGCGTCACTTGCGTACCGAGTAGCCTTGCCCCGTGCTGTCCTTCCTCGCCGCGGCCTTCGCCTTGGGCATCGCCGGTTTCGACCCCCTGGGGTCCTTCGTGCTGTTGGCGGCCCTCGGTCTGGGCGTCAGACGTCGCGGCGTCGTCATGGTGTTGCTCACCTCGGTGGGAACCTCCGCCATCTTCGGGGTTGCCGGAGTGCTCGGTCTGGGAGCCTTGCTCACCCGGCTGGGAATTCATGGACTACATGTTCCGCACCTGGTCTGGGTGTGGGTGGTGGCGATCCTTGGCGTGGCCTTCCTGGGTTGGGCGGCATGGCGACTGCGTCCCGGGGTGGCGACGAAGGAACTGGACGAGGACACCTCAGCTGCACCGCGTTCGACGGCGCCCGGGGCTCTGGCCGTCAGCGGTCTCCTGGTGGGCCTGTCCTCGCTCATCGACCCGGCATTCTGGGCGATGCTCGTCCATGCCGCGCACCTTCCGCATGTCAGCTGGGCCGTCACCGAGTCCCTCATCTGGGTTGTCTGCAGTCACAGCCTGCTCATCGTCCTCGTCATCGCCTACCTCATCGGTGGGCCTGACCGCGTCACCCGAATGGTGACGAGCATCCGCGAGGACCACGCCGTCGCTGTTCATCGCGGTATCTCAGCGATGCTCGCTGCGTTTGGAGGCCTTCTGCTGGCCGACGTCATCGGCGTGCTGACTACTGGGCAGTGGTTCTTCGAGCTGTGAGGTCTCAGTGCCAGCGGTGATGACGCTGACGACGTCGTCCGGCTCGTCCCAGGAACCAGCCCAGTGCCAGACCGAGCACTCCAGCACCGACCGCAACGGCGATCTGCAACGGGCCCCATTCGCGAGTCGCGACCGTCACCGTCTGTCCATGAGGGATGGGAGCACCCTTGGCCTCGGCGGCTCCCACGGCATTCGCGCGCTGGGCGATGCGATTCAGGGAAGCCTCCAGGACGCTTCGGGTGTACCCCATGTGGACGGGACGGCCTTGGTTGAGCTCGTCCTGCCAGGTTGACTGCAAGGTGAGGATGCGCGTCAGGGCTGGCGCGGTGTCGCAGACCGGATCACCCTTCAAGCACACCGAATAGGTTTCTGGGTAGGCCTCGGGAGGAATCGCCGCCCCGGCCTTGACCATGTCAGCGTCCAGAGATTTCTGATCAAGGGATTCCTGACTCAGACTGAGGGTGGCCTTGATGATGGCCCGCATCTGGGTGTCACGGTTGGCCCCGGGGGCCGCATGGGCGCGCTCTCGCAAGTAGTAGAGGATGGCAGCCATTCCGATGGCTGACCGGTCGGCATCTCCACTGAGTTCCTGGACGTTCTGCCCTGGGTAGTGGTCTGGATTCCCGGCCAGGATGGCACCTGCCAGGCGCTGAGGGGTGTCGGTCTGGGCGAGGGCCTGGGTGATGGCCTGGGAACCTTGGGAGAATCCGGCGAGGATGACCCACTCCTTGGGGCACTGCTTCTTCTCGGCGTTGAGGAGGGCGGTGAGTTTCTTGGCTCCCAGAGCCGCAGAGTCGAAGTACTCCGTCGACGGCATGGTTGCGTCGAAGAGGAGACTGCTCATCGATGCCTGTTGCAGGGTGTGAGGGTCAGCCGCAGGGTAGTCCAGGTAGACCTGACGGACGGTTCCCTTGCCCTTCCACTTCTGGGCCACAGCGTCACGGATCGACGTGATGGTCTCGCCATAGGGAGGGGTTTCCCCGGAGCCGCGAACGCCGACGAACATCACGGAGGCACACTCCATCTGGGATGCCTGTTCTGAGGACACCGGGTCTGAGCCCCAGCCCATTCCTGCTCCGGGAGTGATGGGCGCGGCAGGTTTGGGGGAGTCCGCGGATTCGCTGGCATAGCTGGTGCTGGTGGTCGTCGGCGTGGGGGTTGCTGACTCAGCACTGGCGGAAAACGGCATCGATACCAGGCCGAGGGCGACGAGGAGGGTGAGCAATGTCTGCCGGAGCTTCACGACGCCAGTCAAGCAGGAACCGCCGACACGTGGTCGGCGGCTCTGATTATCGTCAGGACTGCTGGAAGGTTCCGGTGATCGACGCGGAGTCCAGCTCGCTGGTGTGTATGGCGAAGCGGACCTGGACGTTGGCGGCGTCGTCAGGAATGTCGAGATGCTCGCTCGGCATGGCATGGACGGTGTGGATGTAGCGGTGGGCCGGTCCGGGCGGCGGGCAGGCGCCGGAGTAGCCGTCCTCCTGGTAGTCGTTGGTCCACTCGCGCACGCCGGAGGGCAGCGGGCCGCCTTCGTCGAGGGAGGTGACGTCGGCCGGGATGTCGGCGAGGATCCAGTGCCAGAAGCCGGAACCAGTGGGGGCGTCGGGGTCGTAGATGGTGATCGCGTAGGACTTGGTGCCCTCTGGGCCGGGCGTCCAGCTCAGCTGCGGGCTGACGTTCTTGCCGCCCGCATCGGTGTGGGCGTAGGCCAGGGCGATCGGCTGGCCTTCCTTGATGGACGTGCTGGTGATCTCCATGGGTTGTGTCCTTTCCCTGGGCGTGTGTCCATGATGCCAGCCTGATGTGCGATCCGAAGGGCGTGGCAACTGGCTCTGATCGCGGGGGAGCGCGCCCGCCACGGCGAGACGAGGGGGCGGGTGTGCGGATGCTTCGAGACGCGTATACCCTTCATCTTGTGCTGGTTTCCATCACGGAACACCAGATGTAGGGGTTTCTCGACATCTGGCGGTGATGGGAGGAAAGAGGGAATCCGGTGGGAAACCGGAACTGCCCCGCAGCGGTGACAGGGAACGACGGCGACACACGCACTGGCCATCCGGCTGGGAAGCGTCGCTCGGTAGGAACCCGTCTGGCGACGGAAAGCCCTGAAGTCCGAAGACCTGCCAGTGCCCGGGTCAGCGACCCGGTACGACTACGGGCGCGCGGGACGACCCGGGGCGAACTTGCTCCACTCGTGCGCTGCTTCGAGGAGAGAGCATGTCGACCACCCTTCATCCGGTGTCCATCAGTCATCCGGTGTCCATCAGCCAGCAGCGAGCAGTACCAGCATCCATCCGCAAGAGGGACGGGCGGGTCATCGGATTCGACTCGACGAAGATCGTCGAGGCCGTCCGCAAGGCCTTCGTCGCCTGCGGCATCGACGCCCCCGAACTCCTGGCCTCCGAGGTCGCCCTCGAGGTGCTCTCCCGACTGAGCGAGATGGGTGAGGACACCCCTGATGTCGAGGCCATCCAGGACCTCGTCGAGAAGGCCCTCATGGATCAGGGACATGACGACGTCGCCAAGGCCTACATCCTCTACCGTCAGCGTCGCACCGTCGCCCGCGACCAGCAGTCCGCCCTCATGCGCACCCTGCGCGAGATCACCTTCGCCTCCGCCGAGGAGGCTGACGCCAAGCGGGAGAACGCCAACGTCGACGGCAACTCCGCAATGGGGTCGATGCTGCGCTACGGAACCGAGTCGGCCAAGCAGTTCAACCTGCTCGAGGTGCTCGACCCCACCCATGCCGCCGCCCATCGTGACGGGGACATCCACATCCACGACCTCGACTTCCTCACCCTGACGACCACCTGTTGCCAGATCAACCTCACCGATCTCTTCGAGCACGGCTTCTCCACCGGCCACGGCGTGCTGCGAGCCCCGCAATCGATCGGATCGTATGCGGCCCTGGCCTGCATTGCGATCCAGTCCAACCAGAATGACCAACACGGTGGCCAGGCGGTGCCGAACTTTGACCGAGACATGGCGCCGGGGGTCGCCAAGACCTTCGTCAAGGCCGCCCAAACCGGTCTGACGAGGACCTTCGAGGTCCTCGGTGGTGACGAGGAGTATCTCGACGAGGTGCGCGAGGCGGCCTCCGGGTGGGTGCTGGAGCCGGATGGCGCCGCGCTGGCCCATGAGAAGGAGCAGGTGGCGAAACTGTTCGCCGGGCTCATCGACGACACCGACCGGGTCGCCGACAGAGTCCGTCGCCAGGCTGTCGAGGAGACGCGTCGTCAGACCTACCAGGCGATGGAGGCCCTCATCGCCAACCTCAACACCATGAATTCGCGAGCCGGGGCGCAGACCCCGTTCTCGTCGATCAATTACGGCACCGACACCAGCCCGGAGGCGCGGATGGTGATGCATTGCCTGCTGGAGGCTACCGAAGCCGGTCTGGGCGGCGGGGAGACCGCGATCTTCCCGATCCAGATCTTCCGGGTGCAGAAGGGCGTCAATCTCGACGACGACGACCCCAACCACGACCTGTTCCGGCTGGCCTGCCGGGTGAGTGCCAAGCGCCTCTTCCCGAACTTCTCCTTCCAGGACGCCCCGTTCAACGCCGAGTACTACGTGCCCGGCCATCCCGAGACCGAGATCGCCTACATGGGCTGCCGCACCCGGGTGATGTCGAACGTCCATGACCCCTCGCGGGCCCAGACCTGGGGACGCGGGAACCTCTCCTTCACCTCGATCAACCTGCCGAGGCTGGCGATCGAGGCCAACCACGACGTCAATGCTTTCTTCACCTCCTTCGACCGGATGATCGACCTCGTCATCGACCAGTTGCTCGACCGGCTCAAGATCCAGTCCCACAAGCTGGTGCGAAACTTCCCCTTCCTCATGGGGCAGGGGGTCTGGATCGGTTCGGAGAACTTGGGGCCTGATGATGCCGTCGCCGAGGTGCTCGAGCACGGGACCCTGTCGGTGGGGTTCATCGGGCTGGCCGAGACCCTGACGGCCTTGGTCGGCGTCCACCACGGTGAGTCGGAGGAGGCCCAGCAACTCGGCCTACGGATCGTCGGCCACCTGCGAGAGAGGATGGACGAGGCGGCCGAGCGCACCGGGTTGAACTTCTCGGCCCTGGCCACACCGGCGGAGGGACTGTCGGGGCGATTCGTGCGGATGGATCGTCAGCGTTACGGGTCGATCCCGGGAGTCACCGACCGGGAGTACTACACCAACAGCTTCCACGTGCCGGTCTGGTACCACATCGGTGCTGCGGACAAGATCCGCATTGAGGCTCCTTATCACGCCTTCACCAACGGCGGTCACATCTCGTACGTCGAGCTGTCGGGGGACCCGGCACGCAACGTCGACGCCTTCGAGACCCTCGTGCGGTACATGGCTGCCAGCGGCATCGGGTACGGGTCCATCAACCACCCGGTCGACCGGGATCCTCAGTGCGGCTACACCGGGATCATCGACGACGAGTGCCCCAAGTGCGGCCGTCACGAGGATTCCGGGTCCTTCGACCGGATTCGCCGCATCACCGGCTACCTCGTCGGTGGGCTGGACCGATTCAACGACGCCAAGCGGGCCGAGGTCCGCGACCGCGTCAAGCACGGATGAGGCCGGAGCGAGGATGAGGGTTGCCGGGATCGAGCCGGAGTCGATTGTCGATGGTCCCGGCATCCGCTTCACGGTCTTCGCGCAGGGATGCCCGCTGAAGTGTCCCGGGTGCCAGAACCCTGGTACCTGGGACCCCTGCGGTGGCCAGGAGATCGACGTCGAGGAGATCATCACCGCGATGGGATTGTCGGTGTTGGCGTCCGGATTGACGCTCTCGGGCGGTGAGGCGAGTCGTCAGCCTGGAGATTGCGCGAGGTTGGCCCGTGCTGCCCACGAGATGAGGTGGGACGTCTGGGCATGGTCCGGATTCACCATGGATGCCCTGCTGCGTCAGGCCCGGCACAGCCCAGAGCTGGCCGAGATGCTGGACCAGGTGGACGTCCTGGTCGACGGACCTTTCCAGCTGGCACGACGCACCCTCACCCTGCCGTGGCGGGGAAGCGGTAACCAGCGGATCATCGACCTCCCCGCGACCCTGCGCGAGGGGCGAGTGGTGGAGTGGGAATCCGTCAGTCCAGCCGGCTGAAGGCCCTTGTCCGAAGCACCAGGTCCTCGGCCTCGTTACACTCGTCGAGGTCGACGGTCGCGGTGATCGACCAGTCGTGGTTACCGGCAGGGTCGTCGATGATCTGACGAACCAACCAGACCCGGGCGTCGCGGCGTCCCGACTCCTTCTCGATCATGAACAGACCGGGGGCGCGGGCGTCCGGGCCGTCGTTGATCTCGTCGTGCTCGTCCCAGTAGTCGCCCAGGGTGTCCTCCCAGGCATTGGTCGTCATGGCAGAACTGTCGGGCTCGAGGGCTCCCAGGGCCTCGAAGTCGTCGTCTGCGGCCAGGATCACCTTGCGGAACAAGGCATTGCGCACCATGACGGTGAAGGCCCGCTGGTTGGAGGTGAAGGTCCGTACCGGACGGACCTCTTCGGGTTCCTCATCGACGGGATGGGTGAGTTCCTCCCACTCGTCGATGAGGGAGGAGTCGGTGGAGCGGACGACCTCGCCCAGCCAGGAGATGACGTCGGCAAGCTCCTCGGTCCGCTCGGACTTGGGGACTGTCTGACGCAGCGCACGGTAGGCATCGGTCAGATAGCGCAGCACCAGACCCTCGCTGCGTTGCACTTTGTAGTGGGCGCAGAACTCGCCGAAGGTCATGGCGCGTTCGTACATGTCGCGCACGACCGACTTGGGCTGCAGGGCGTCGGAGGGAATCCACGGGTGGCTTGGGGCGAAGATCTCGAACAAGGCGTCGAGGGTCTCCTCGAGCGGGCGTGGCCACTCGATCTCCTCGATGGCGGCCATCCGATCCTCGTAGTCGTAGCCGTCCTCCTTCATGCGTGCGATGGCCTCGCCACGCGCGGCATGCTGCTGGGCGATGAGGACGCTCATCGGATTGTCGAGGGTGGCCTCGATGACGCTGACGACGTCGAGGGCGTGGGTGGGGGACTCCGGGTCGAGGGTCGCGACGGCCTCGCTGGCGAAGGCCGACAGCGGCTGATTGAGGGCGAAGTCGTCCTGCAGGGCCTCGTTCATCGCGAACTTGCGGCCACCGGGGGTGGGCTCGTCGAGACGGTGGACGACCTCGGAGCGCAGCAGGGACAGCCCGATCTGCACGGCGCGGCGGTAGAGGCGACGTCGTTCGGTGACGACCGGGGTGGAGGAGTCGACGAGGTGCTGGACCGCCCGGGCGGTGTCCTCGTCACGCTGCAGCAGGTTGAGCAGCATCGCCTCGGTGATCCTCATCCGGGCGTGCAGGGTCTCCGGGGTGGACTCGATGAGTTTGGTGAAGGTTTCCTCGGAGTAGTTGACGAACCCCTCCGGTGGCTTGTGACGCTGCACCTTGCGACGCTTCTTGGGGTCGTCTCCGGCCTTGGCAAGAGCCTTCTCGTTGGCGATGACGTGCTCGGGTGCCTGGGCGACGACGTAGCCGACGGTGTCGAATCCGGCCCGACCCGCGCGACCGGCGATCTGGTGGAACTCACGGGACTTCAGGACTCGGGTGCGTCGACCGTCGAACTTCGTCAGGGAGGTGAACATGACGGTGCGGATCGGCACGTTGATGCCGACCCCGAGGGTGTCGGTGCCACAAATGACCTTGAGCTTGCCCTGTTGGGCGAGGGTTTCGACGAGGCGTCGGTACTTCGGAAGCATCCCGGCGTGGTGGACCCCGATGCCCGAGGTGATGAACTTGCGCACCGTCGAGCCGAATCCCTTGGAGAAGCGGAAGTCGGCGATCTCGGCGGCGATGCCGTGACGCTCCTCGGTGCTCACCAACTTCATCGACGTCATGGACTGGGCGCGTTCCAGAGCCTGCTTCTGGGACGGATGGACGATGTAGACCGGGGCCTTCTGCTCCTCGACGAGCTCCTCGATGGCCTCGTGGTCGGGTTTCATTGACCAGGAGTACTGCAGCGGGACGGGGCGGACGACTCCGGTGATGACGCTGGTGGGGCGTCCGGTGATGGTGGTGAGGCCCTCGGACAGGTCGGTGACGTCACCGAGGGTTGCGCTCATGACGATCTGCTGGGCCTGCGGGAGTTCGGACAGCGGCACCTGCCAGGCCCAGCCCCGGTCGGGGTCGCCGATGAAGTGGAACTCGTCCATGACAACCTGGTCGACGTTGGCATGGCGACCCTCGCGCAGGGCGATGTTGGCAAGGATCTCGGCGGTGCAGCAGATGATGGGGGCATCGGAGTTGACGGAGGCGTCGCCGGTGACCATGCCGACATTGGTGGCTCCGAAGATCTCGCAGAGGCTGAAGAACTTCTCGCTGACGAGGGCTTTGATGGGGGCGGTGTAGTAGGAGCGTCCTCCCGCAGCCACGCAGGCGAAGTGGGCTGCGGTGGCGATGAGGGATTTCCCGGACCCGGTCGGGGTGGTGACGATGACGTGGTTGCCCGACAGGATCTCGAGGATCGCCTCCTCCTGGTGCTCGTACATGGAGATGCCGTCCCGGGCGACGGCTCGCTCGATGTGGTCCAGGGCCATGTCGGCGTCGAGAGGACGGGCGCCGGGGGAGTCCCAGCCCGGTTGGCGCTCCCCGCGGTCGGTGGTGACCGGGGCACGACCGTCGACCATGTCGTCAAGGGCTTCGGCCAGGTGCACGGTGTCTCCTCGTATCGGGGCGGCCAGAACGGTTTCCAATGTAGTGGTGGGTTCGGACGTGACCGGTGTTGGTCGTGTTCGCCCGTGGTTGGTTGGCTGTTGCTGTCGTCCCAGCTGCGCCAGCTGTGTCTCACCCGCATGGATGGCCAGAACCGCTGATTCACACCCCCACATGACACACATCACCGCGGGCCCCGAGGTGATCTCGGGGCCCGCGGTGTGTTGAACGATGGATTGTCTGGAAGCGAACCGACGAATCAGCGAGCGGACGGGGTGCGGGTCTCGGCGCTGATGAACCAGGCCTGCTGCTCGAGCTGTTGGATGAAGCCGTGCAGGATGTCGGCAGAGGTGGGATCCTCCTCGTCAATCTGGTCGTGGACCTCGCGCATGGTGCCGGTCACAGCCTCGATTGAAGCGGTGATGACCTTGATTGCGTCATGGGTCAGAACCTCTCCCTGGGGGGACTCAGGAAGGGTGGTGCTGGCAGCGACCACGGCGGGACGGCCGTCCGGGGAAGCGTGGAGCGCACGCATGCGCTCGGCCACCTCGTCGGCACCCTCGCGGGCGATCCCGACGACTTCGTCAAGGTTCAGGTGAAGGTCACGGAAGTTCGGCCCGACGATATTCCAGTGGGCATGTTTGCCGACCAGCTCCAGCGCGATGAAGTCGACGAGAACCTTCTGGAGGTTCGCGGAGAGGGTCTTGGAGGCCTTGAAGCCGGCCTCGGCGTTCTCGAGCTTGGTGGTGGTCTGCCCGGCAGGGGCTGGAACGTTCACGGTGTCAGCCATGCGAAATCTCCTTCGTTCGTGGTGACCGAGTGACGGCCACCGGCGTACACGTGGGGAACAGTCACCGAACTTCAGTTATTCCACAGTGGACGAAAACCTGTCGGTACACCTGGGCTCCAGGCGTCCTGTCGGGCGGTGGGTACCGGGCCGACGCCCACATGCGGCATGATGTGACCCATGAGCGCAGAGACTGACGAGTCTGGTCCCATCGATGCCCCCAGCGATGGTCGGCTGGTGTTCCCGAGCGAGGTGCTGTCGTCCAAGGTCATCGCTGTTCTGCCCGACGTTCCGGCATCGGATCTCATGGCCCCGATCGAGGCCATGATTCAGGAGAAGGTCCGCGTCTTCACCCTCCCCGTCGCCGACGCAGACCGCCGTCGTGCCGTGCTCAAGATCTACCGTCGTCGTGCCGTCATTGGTGTTCATGGCGTCATGGCCGTCGACGACGTCCAGAGCCTGGTTGATGACAAGGTTGCCTTCGCCCTCCCGGTGGCCGCCACTCCCGATCTGCTCGACGCCCTGCGTCAAGCTGGCATCCCAGCCGCCCCTGACGCCCTGACGCCCACTGAGGTCCGGGCCGCATGGGGTGCCGGAGCCGATGCCGTCCAGGTTGCCCCGGCTGACATGGGTTCTGCCAGTTACGGCGACATCCTCACCCGGATGGCACCCGGGGCTGCCCTCATCCCGCGCGGCGGGATCGGGTCTTATGCGATGCGTCGCTGGTTGGCAGCTGGTGCCCTGGCGGTCTGCCTGGACGACGTCCTCGTGGGGGATGCCTGCGAGGACGGAGTCGTCTCGGCGCTGCGAGAGCGCTGCCGTTCGGTTCTGCAGGTTGTCGCCGACGCGGACGCCTGATTCGTCTGACGCCTTGAGAATCCCGAGACGGCACTTATACTCGGCGTCGGTCTGACTGATCCCAGTCCTCGAAGAGGGAATCGGCATCGTCATCGGTTTCAGGACGGCCCTTGTCCCGTCTGCCGTGATGGCGAGTGATTGATCCGACGAGAACCCCGAGTACCAGGACGCCGAGAACCGCTGCGAAGATCAGTAGTGGCTTGCGCCCGCCGAAGGAATCCAGAAGGTTGCGCTGCGCGACGGGGACTGGGCTGGTGGACATCTGCGGAATCCGGCCGTCCTGCGACTCCCCGCTCTCGTCGGGAGTGGGAGCCGGTGTGGGGGACGGGGTTGGGGAGGCAGATGACGGTGTCGGAGTTGGAGTGGGCGTCGATGCCTTCACCTGAATCGTCAAGGTCTTCTGAGAGGTCCCATAACGGGAGTCGACGAGCTTGACTGTGATCGTGAAAGGCCCATTCGACACATCCAACGGCACCTGGATCGTGGCCTGGAAGTTGCCGTGCGGATCGGTGGGAGTGGTGAGAGCGGCATCGCCGTCATTGCCGAGCCAGATCGCCACCTGGCTGTCGGTGACGGGATGACGATGTGAAAGGGTCACCGTCCCGTTGACGTTGAGCAACGCTCCGGGAGCCGCCACCGTCGGTTTCACAGCCGCTGTCAGGACGGTGGCCTGCGGGGTGATCGAAAAGGTGCCGCGCGCCGATGCTGCCCCGACCCCTCCAGTACCATCGAACGTCGCGGACAACTCATGATCTCCGCCTTGGACCGAGGACGGAAGCCGCAAGGTACTGGACCAGGTGCCGTTGTTGTCCGTCATCGCGACGGCGAGCAGCTTCCCATCCACCGCAAGATTGATGAGAGCACCTGAAACAAGTTGTCCGGTCTGGGTACGCAGGGTTCCCTTGGTCTTCACGGTGTCTGAGCGGTCGAGCGTCGCGCTCATCGACAGGTCGCCGGGTGGGGTGGCTCCCGGAGGAACGGCGTAGGCCGTTGACGTCGACCAGGGTGTTTGTATCGGACATGCCGACGGGGTCAGCATCAACATCATGGAGGCGACGAGAACCGACGTCAGGGCCAGAGCCCGACAATGCTTCGCGGTCACGCGTCCTCCTTCGGTCGATCGCGAACATGATAGGCGAGACCTCCTGATGACAGGCGCCGATGACACGGGTTCCACCCCATCTCCTAGGCTGGGAACATGCAGACTCCCATTGATGCCACGAGGACTCCCGCTTGGGGAAAGCTCACTGATCTGAGGTCCACCTTTGTCGACGGACCGCACAAGCTGCGCCGTTTGTTCGACGCTGATCCGAGGCGTGCCGAGCGCTACACCCTCGACGTCGCCGACCTGCACGTCGACCTGTCCAAGAATCTCCTCACGGACGAGATTCGTGACGCCCTTCTCGACCTGGCCGACCAGACCAAGGTCGCCGAGCGTCGCGACGCCATGTACTCCGGAGAGCACATCAACGTCACCGAGGACCGCGCCGTCCTCCACACCGCCCTGCGTCGCCCGGAGTCTGACTCCCTCACCGTTGACGGTGGGGACGCCGTAGCCGACGTCCGAGAGGTGCTCGGGAAGGTCTACGACTTCGCCGACAAGGTCCGTTCCGGGGAGTGGAAGGGAGTCACGGGCAAGCCGATCCGTACCGTCATCAACGTTGGCATCGGTGGTTCCGATCTCGGCCCCGTGATGGCCTACGAGGCCCTCAAACCCTACGTCCAGGAGGGTCTGGAGTGCCGTTTCATCTCCAACATCGATCCGACGGATGCCGCCGTCAAGACCGCTGATCTCGACCCCGAGACCACCCTGGTCATCATCGCCTCCAAGACCTTCACCACCCTCGAGACCCTGACCAACGCCCGGTGCGTGCGTGCCTGGCTGCTTGACGGTCTGGTCGCCGCCGGTGCCATCGAGGACACCGAGGAGGCCCGCCGTGGAGCCGTCGCCAAGCACTTCGTCGCCGTCTCGACCGCTCTGGACAAGGTCGAGGAGTTCGGCATCGACCCCGTCAATGCGTTCGGGTTCTGGAGTTGGGTCGGCGGCCGCTACTCGGTCGACTCGGCCGTCGGCACCTCGCTGGCCGTGGCCATCGGCCCGAAGGGATTCGAGGAGTTCCTGGCTGGCTTCCACGCCGTCGACGAGCACTTCGCCGCTGCCGCACCGGAGCGGAACGTCCCGCTGCTCATGGGCATGTTGAACATCTGGTACGTCAACTTCTGGAAGGCCGACTCGCACGCCGTGCTGCCGTACGCCCAGTACCTGCACCGCTTCCCGGCCTACCTGCAGCAGCTGACCATGGAGTCCAACGGCAAGTCGGTGCGTTGGGACGGCTCGGCGGTGACCACCGATACTGGAGAGGTCTTCTGGGGCGAGCCGGGCACCAACGGTCAGCACGCCTTCTATCAGCTCATCCACCAGGGCACCCGCCTCATCCCCGCCGACTTCATCGCGGTGGCCAACCCGGCCCACCCGACCAGGGACGGCGAGACCGATGTCCACGAGCTGTTCCTCAGCAACTTCTTCGCCCAGACCGCTGCGTTGGCGTTCGGCAAGACCGCTGACGAGGTGCGCGCCGAGGGCACCGACGAGGCCATTGTGCCAGCACGGGTCTTCCCCGGAGACCGTCCGACGACGTCGATCATGGCCGACGAACTCTCCCCGAAGATCCTCGGAGAACTCATCGCTTTGTACGAGCACATCACCTTCGTGCAGGGCGTTGTATGGGGCATCGATTCCTTCGACCAGTGGGGTGTCGAGCTCGGCAAGAAGCTCGCCCTCCAGATCGCCCCGGCCGTTTCCGGTGACGAGAAGGCCCTGGAGTCCCAGGATTCCTCCACGGCCTCCCTGGTGACCTGGTACCGGGATCATCGGCGGTGATCACTGCGGGGTGGTGTTTGGCGGCAGGGATACCGTCAAACACCACCCTAAGAAACGCTGTACCTTCGTATAGGTCGTGAACGTTTCGTTCGATTTCTGGATCTCTCTGTAAAGGACTTTAACGCAACAGCTATGCTATACAGCATAGGGTGAACTAGATCGTCGTATGTTTATGAAAATTACTGCTGGGTTGCTAGCTGAAGAGAAGGTCTAGCGCGTGGATGTATTATCGATGTCGAGTGAGTCTTGGGTTATCTCGATATTGATCGTCGCCGTCGTTATTCTTGTGATCATTATTGGCCTTCTAGTGGCCATCCTCCGCAAAGGCGATAAGCGGTAGGGATAGCGACAGAGTTTTGGATAGGCGACGTGGTGCTTGTGGTGACTTCTTTGTGCTTCCCCGCACCATTGCAGTCGCTGGACACCGCGAGTGAAACACGGGTTATACAGTGGGAGTGTGAGTTCGTGCCGCCGACACCCGATTCGCACTGTGATCGTGTCGACATGCATTGCTGCCCTTGTTGCACTGCTGGGGCCTTGGGCGCTGGCTGGGGCACTGTCATACGGCAAGGTTCATGACGTCGCTGACACCGAACCGCGCGACGTCGCCATCGTCCTCGGTGCTCAGGTGCTGCCTTCGGGTACCCCGTCGGCCTATTTGCGAGGACGCCTTGATGTCGCCGCGAATCTTTACCGCAGCGGCAAGGCTAAGGTCATTCTGGTGTCCGGGGACAATCGAGAGACTCACTACAACGAGCCCAAGGTGATGAAGACGTACCTCGTCAGCAAGGGAGTTCCGGCGGTCAGGATCGTCGAGGACTTCGCTGGTCTCGACACCTACGACACCTGTGTTCGGGCTCGACGGATCTTCGGGGTCGACCGGGCCATCATGGTGACGCAGGACTACCACGAGATCCGTACCGTCGCGACGTGCCGGATGACCGGTCTGGATGCCACTGGCACCCCTGACCGCTCCCAGATTCACGACAAGGTGTGGTGGAAGGGATGGGCCCGCGAGTTCGGGGCGCGCGGAAAGATGATCACCGACGTCGTCTCTCACCGCGACCCGGTCCTGGGCAAGCCCGAGGACGGTGTGGAGAAAGCCCTCAAGGCAGCCTGACGCGGAACCGTCACATGCGGAACCGCCGCGCTAACAGGTCTACCAACGACAACGACGCGGGGACGAATCGTCCCCGCGTCGTCATGTTCCGTGTCGTGGCGGATCAGAAATCGGCGGT
>OKPE01000119.1_pt1 | contig 13353 bp, 19 predicted proteins | sample 1614791 | NCBI WGS metagenome assembly OKPE01 (sample SAMN04436970, study PRJEB24849) | human gut metagenome | biome: human gut; feature: NICU; material: stool | host: Homo sapiens | place: USA: Saint Louis, MO | collected 2010-03-22
CTAGGCAATTTCCAATCTAACGGGTGTTGCACTTTCATTTAGACAACGGGACAGCAAGGCCGCCGAGGAACTGCAACAGTTCAAGGACTCGCAGCTGTCCGAAGCCGAGAAGGCCGCCAAACGCATCAAGGAACTCGAAGCCGCCAACGCCGCCTACGAGGCGGAGAAACAACGAAACGAGTGGAAGGCGCAGGTCTCCAAGGAGACCGGAGTGCCAGCCTCGCTGCTGCACGGCGACACGCTCGAGGCCATGACCGCGAACGCGAAGGCCATCGACCAGTACGCGCACCCCAAGCCCAAGGGCATGCCCAACCAGGGCAAGACCCCCGACGGCAAGGCCGCAGGAGCCGACGAACGCGCATGGGCCGACGACCTGTTCTCCAACCTCTAAACGCAATCATCCCCCAGAAAGGAACAACATCATGGCAATGGACACCAGCAAACTCCACCTGCCCAAGACCGTCGCCACGGCCGTCGTCAACAAGGTCAAGGAGACATCGACCATCGCGGCCCTGTCCCCGAGCAGCCCGCAGATCTTCACCGACAAGGAATACATGATCTTCAACGGCGCCGCCGAGGCCGACGTGACCGCCGAAGGCCAGACCAAGAGCTCCTACGAGCAAGACCTGAACTACGTGAGCGGCAAGACGTTCAAGGTGCAGACCACCACACGAGTCACCAGCGAGCTCAAATGGGCCGACGAGGACAACCGCTTCCAGATCATCCAGTCCATCCAGGCCGACCAGGCCGAGGCCATCGGCCGCGCCCTCGACTACGTCGTCTACCACGCCATCAACCCCAAGACCGGCGAACCCCTCACCGGATTCGACGCGCTCACGGCCCGCGCCATGCAGGTCACCGCCGGAGACGACGACATCACCAACGTCGACAACCTGGCCGACCAGCTCAACGAGACCTACGACATCAACGGCATCGCCATCAGCCGCACGTGGGCCTCCCGCCTGCGCAAGATCCGCGTACCCGCCACCGGCATGCGCTACTACCCGGAGATCCCGCTCAACCTGCAGGTCGGCACCCTCGACGGCATCAAGGCCGCCACCAGCGCCACCGTCAACGGGGCCAAGGCCAAGACACCCACCCACGTGCTCGCCATCATGGGCGATTTCAGCCTCATCAAATGGGGCATGGTGCGCGACATCACGTCCGAGATCATCCCCTACGGCGACCCCGACCAGACCGGCGTCGACCTCAAAGCCCACAACCAGATCGCCTACCGCACCGAGGCCATGTTCTCCTACGCGGTCATCGAACCTAAGGCGTTCGCCGTGCTCAAGACCTCCACGGAAGAAGGTGCCTGATGAGCGCGTTCACCCAGGACTTCATCATCCAGCCGGCAGGCAGGAAGAAACACAAGACCGGTGCCATGGACGTGCCCGCGCGCCTGTGGAACCCGGACGGCACGCCGTTCACCGCTTTCGGAGGCGTGAAGAAGGGCACGGCCGTCGCCGACGTGGCCGCCGCCGACGCAACCGTCTCGGCCGGCGCCGCGCCAACCAAGGCCGAGTTCGACACCGTGGTGGCCGAACTGAACGAGACGAAACGGCAGCTGAACACGCTCATCGGCTCGCTCAGGACCGCCGGCGTCATCGGCTAAAGGAGCTCCATCATGGCCGACGAACAGCCGAATCCGTTCGCCACGTACGAGGATCTGGAGAAACGCTGGCACACGCTCACCCCCGACGAACAGGCGCAGGCGGACGAGCTGCTGCTCGATGCGAGCGAGAGCATCCGCAACCACGTGTCCGTCTACCCCGAGACCCATGAGGAATCGTGGTGGACGGCGCATCGGCGCGGCCTCGAGATTGTGTGCTGCCAGATGGTGCGCACCGCGATGGAGCAGCAGGTGTCCGGCGTGCCCACGGGCGTCACGCAGAACACCGAGACCACCGGCCCCTTCTCCAACTCCTACTCGTGGGCTTCGCCGGACGGCTACCTGCGATGGAACAACGACTACCTCACCGTGCTCGGCTTGGGTGGCCAGCGCGCCTTCAGCATCGACATGGCATCCGGGGAGGTGGTCTGATGGAACGTGTTGACGTGTATCGTGGCGCGGCCGAAATGGATGCCGACGGGAACCCGGTGCAGGGAGAGATGCGGCATGTGGCCACGCTCATGGGTTTCGTGGAGCCGGTGGAGGCCTCGCAGTCCCCGGGCGCGGACTCGCAGGGCGTGGCCCGCCGTTTCACCCTGTATTTCCGCGGGGAGCCCACGGGAATCCTGGACACGGATTGCCTCGTGGTGCGCGGCAAACCGTTGATGGTGGACGGGCCGCCGCTCGAATGGTGGAGGCACGGGCTTCATATCGGCGACGTGGTCAACGCGTTCGTCAGGGAGGGGTGAAAAATGGCGAAAAAGGTCAAGGTTGTGCTCAACCGCAATGCGTTCAGCTCCGAGGTGCTGCACGAGGCCGTGAAACCGGTCATGGACAGTGTGCAGGAGCAGATGGAGGGCATGGCCGAAGTGCATCCGTCCATCAAGGTGTACCGCAACGAGGACACCGACCGTTCGAACGTGGTGGCCACCTGTCCGGCCGCGGTGGAGGGCGCTCATGGCGTGCTCACGCAGATGATCGGCAAGGTGGTCGCATGAGCGTGTTCCAACCTCCCACCAGAACACCCCGTTTGGAACGAATCCTGCTGAACCTGCTGCGCGAACGCTTCCCGGATGTCGTGTTCGGCACGCTGCGCAGCAGGAACAATTCGGAATCCGAATGCGTGATCGTGGCGGAACCGCAGCAGAAGGCAACACCCATCAGCCAGTACGTGCGCGTCCGTTGTTCCATCTGGGTGCGTAGGGACGACGGCACCGGTGACCTCGACGCCTCGCACGAGCTTGCCAGCAGCATCGAACTGTATCTGACCGGCTTGTGGCCTCCGATTCCGATCATCAGCATCGAGCATGATTCCGGGCCGGTTCGCATGACCGACGAGAACGGCTGCATCTACTCGTATCTGATTCTCCTGCTTCAGACGAACACCGTTTGAGGCAGTCCATAATTCCAACGATTCGTTTTGAAAGGCGATCATCATGGCTGACAACAGTTACATCAGCTCAGGCAACAACGCCGAACTCGTGCGCGCCGTCAAGGACTACGCAGTGTTCCTGTTCGGCGAAGGCGAGACATACACGAAACCGGCGGGCGCCGATTGGACGCCGTCGGCGAACAAGCTGCCCATCGGCTACAACAGCGAGGACGGCACCACCATCCACCCGGAGCCGGGCGACGAGACCGAGATCAAGGGCCACAACGGCGACGTGGTGTATTCGGAGACCGATCCGGGCTACTGGACGTTCCGGTTCTCCGCGCTCGAAGGCAAGAAGAGCGTCGTGGAACTCTACACAAACTCCACCGTGGACAAGGATGGAGGCATCCACGTCAAGGATGCGTCTACCTCCAAGACCATGTCGATGGTCATCGCCGGCATCGACCAGAAGGAACGTCCCATCGTCATCTACGCGGAGAAGATCAAGGTCTCCGACCGTGACGACATCACCCTCAAATCCACCGACCTGCTCCAGTACAACATGACGCTCAAGACGTTCAAGGGCAGCGACGGCTACCAGTGGCATGCGTGGGGAATGGTCGTGGAACCGTCCGCATCCACCGCAGCCCATAACGCCACGGCGGAAGCCGCGGCCGAAGCCTGACCAGCTTCCTCCCCCGCGGGACTCCGCTCTTCACCCGCGGGGCTTTTGATTCTTCCCCGCATCCAGGATGGCGGTCCCGATGCGGGGAACCTCATATCCGACCGCCAAACCAGCAAAAAAGAAAAACCGTATCAAGGAGACCGCCATGACCAACCAATACGCGAAGGTCGAACCCATCATCAACGACGACGACCAGCTGGAGGACGTGCACCTCGACGTTCTCGGCGTCAAACTCGACCTGCCCAACCTCAACAGTGCCGACCTGCCCATCGACCTCGTCAACGTGATCCTGCTGATCAAAAGCCAGCCGGTGCTCTCCGACGAACAGACCGCGCTCGCCATGAGCGCGTTCCTCGCCTACTTCCAACAGTTGCGTCCGGACTATTGGAACGCGTTGCGCAAGACCGGCCACGCCATGGCATGGCTCACCGCCACCGTGCGCACCTGGGCCGAACAATCCGGCCTCGACCCAAAAGCGTTTACCTCAGTGCCCTCCACGCCAATCACAGGGAAGCGTTAGACGCCGACTGGCTCGCCACATACCACACCACATGGAAGCCCGTCACGCTCGCCGAATGGCTCAACGCGCCCGCGGACAGGAAACCCAAAGCCAACTACGGCATCGGCCAGGCATGGCGGCTCACGAGACAGATCCTCAGGAACCATACCAGCCATTGTTTCGCGGCGCTCGCCGGCTGGACGTACACGCCCACCGGGGCCGAAATCGCCATGTGGGACATGTTCGAACTCGAAGGCAGGCTGCAACGCGAAGGCTGGCGACCCTGGACGGACAGGCACGCGGACCCGTTCGCGCCGACGCGATTGGAAACCAGCCAAGCGCGTAAGGAACGACTCGAACGCCGCGAACTCCTCAAGCAACGCTTCCACATCACCGACTAGCCCCGACCGCCATCGGGGAGCCAACACCACTATCAGGATGGAGGACCCCGATGGCACAGGACATCGGCACCGTATACGTGCAGGTGGCACCCTCCGGCAAGGACTTCGGCAAAACCCTCGAAGGCGACATCACCGGCAGTGTGGACACCGCAGCCAGGAAAAGCGGAGGCAGCCTCACCGGCACCCTCGGCAAGGCATTCGGCAAAATCGGCAAACTCGGACTCGGCGCCATCGGCACCATCACCGGAGGCGTCACCGCGCTCGCCGCAAAAGGCGGCTTCACCCGCGCCCTGAACATCGAAAACGCGCAAGCCAAGCTCAAAGGCCTCGGCCACGACGCCAACAGCGTCAGCGAGATCATGAACAACGCGCTCGCCAGTGTGAAGGGCACCGCGTTCGGATTGGGTGATGCCGCCACCGTGGCCGCCAGCCTATCGGCGGCCGGCATCGCATCCGGCGAGCAGATGACCAAGGTCCTCAAGACCGTGGCCGACACCGCGCAAATCTCGGGCCGATCACTCACCGACATCGGCACCATCTTCGGATCCGTCGCCGCACGAGGCAAACTCCAAGGCGACGACATGCTCCAACTGATGAGCTCCGGCGTGCCCGTCCTCCAAATGCTCGCCAAACACCTCAACACCACCTCCGAAGACGTGTCCGACATGGTCTCGAAAGGCAAAATCGACTTCCAGACCTTCGCCGACGCCATGCAGGAAGGGTTGGGTGGAGCCGCATTGGCTGCCGGCGACACGTTCAGCGGCGCTTTGGCGAACGTGAAGGCCGCTCTCAGCCGATTGGGCGAAGGCCCCGGCAAGCTGGCGCTCGAATCGTTGCGCAAGACGTTCAACGCGGCCATTCCGGCCGTGGACGCGCTCTCAAGCCAGCTCACACCGTTCGTGGAGCAGTTGAACGGCAAGCTCACCCCGTATGTGGACAGGGCCGTCAAGCTCATCGAGCAATTCAGCCAGGGGTTGCAGGACGGCAGCATCACCGTTCAGGACATCGTCGGCAGTCTCGGCCAATTGGCCGGAGCGTTCGCATTGTTCGCCGGGGTCGGCGGCAACGTGGACAAGATCACCAACGTGTTCGACACGCTCGGCAAACTCGGTGACGGCGGGATCGGCCAGCTCACCGGAAAGCTCAAGCAGATGCCCGGCCAGCTCCAGTCGAGCCTGACGGGCCTGCAGCAGTTCAAATCGTATTTCAACAAGGATATCCGCGACGCTCTCGCCGTGGACGGCGACCCGTTCGCGTCGGCCGTCAACCGCATCCGGCAGGGCGCGGACAAGCTCACGGGCCCGTTCAGACTGCTCGGCGCGAAGATCGCGGGCTCCGATGTGGGCCAGTCGGTCGCCGGAGTGGCGGACAGGCTGGGTGTCGGATTCGGAAAGCTCACCAGCGCATTCGATTCGAACATCAAGGTGCTGGGCTCCAAAGTCGGCAACGGCTTCGGCGGCATATTCTCCAAGATCTCGGACAGCAAGCTCGTATCCGGACTGTCATCGGTGGCCGGCAAGGCGAAATCCGCCATGAGTCCGGTCGTATCCGGATTGGGTGACGTGTTCGGTGGCATCGGCGACATCGTGGGTCCGAAACTGCAGGCCGGATTGGGCAAGATCGGCTCCCTGTTCGGCTTGTTCTTCAGCCCCGGCAATTTCATGAAGTACATGGGCATAGCCGGCATCATTGCCGCGTTGGTCGCGGGTCTCGGCATGCTGGACCAGAGCATGCAGGGGCAGTTGTTCGCGATGATAGGCCAGCTGTCCGCGCAACTGCCGACACTGCTGCAGCAGCTGAACATGCAGATCACCGCCAGCCTGCCGGCCATGCTCGCGCAGGGCGCGGCCATCCTCACCGCGCTGATGAACGCGATCAGCACGAACGCACCCCAGCTGATGACCACCGCCGTGCTCATCGTCACCACGTTGGTCAACGGGCTGGCCTCGCAACTGCCTACGCTGCTGCCGGCCGCGCTCAACATGATCATGGCGCTCGTCTCCGGATTGGCATCCAACGTCGGACAGCTGCTCAACAGCGGCATGCAGCTCCTCCTCGGCCTCGTGCAGGGCCTCATGAACGCGCTGCCGCAGCTCATCGCGCAGGCACCCACCATCATCGGCAACCTCGCCAGTTCGATAGCCGCGAACCTGCCGCAGATCCTGCAGACGGGCGTGCAGATCCTCGTCACCCTGGCCAACGGCCTGGCCAGCGCCATACCGCAGCTGATCGGTAAGATCCCGGCCATCGTGAAAAGCATCTGGGACGCTTTCACGTCGGTGAACTGGGGCAGCGTCGGCATGAACATCATCAAGGGTATCGCCAGCGGCGTCGCCTCGGCGGCCGGCACCCTCGTCAACGCGGCCGTCAACGCCGCCAAGGACGCGCTCAACTGGGTCAAGGACAAGCTCGGCATCCATTCGCCGTCACGCGTGTTCCGTGACGAGGTCGGCGTGATGATCGGCCGGGGCATGGCCGAAGGCATCGACCGCAGCCAGGAAGTCGTCAACCGGAGCCTCGGCGAACTCGCCGATGGGCTCACGTTGGACGGCTACACGTTCGGCATGCCCACCCCCGTGATGAGCCTGCCGGCCAACGCCTGCCAGATGGTCAACGGCACGCAGTCGAACCAGCAGGGCATGCAATCCCAGTTGGACGAGCTGCTGGCCGAGGTGAAGGCGTTCCACGAGGATATGCCGTTCATTCTGCAACAGTTGGGCATCAACATCGACGGGCGGGAATTCGGAAGGGCGGTGCGACGCTATGCAAAGGCTTGAGTACGTGTGTTCCACCGGCGGCTCGATCTCGTTCGAAGGCCCCATCTACGGGGAGACGATGCCATCGTTGAGAGGACGCGCGTGGACGTACACGCTCGGCGCGCGCACCCTTACCGGGGTGGCATGGCAGGCCCGTGAACTCACGCTTACGGTGAAGGCCGTGGACGGCGAAACCCAATTGGACCGGCTGCGCATGCTCACCGACCATGACGTGCTCGCGCACTCCAGGGACTCCACGATATCGGGCCTGCTGCGCGTGGACGACGTGTGGGAGTGCAGGGCGCTCATCACCAAAAGCGAACCGCAATCCATCACGCCGCGCATCATCGAAACCCAATTGACCGTGACCCAATTGGGCATGTGGCGACGCAGCCTGCCGACCGTCACCTATGCGCCCAGCGACCCCGACGCCTACCAGTATCTCGATCACCCGTATGACATGGACTACGATTACGGGCCGCCATCCGCCCCACCGGTGATAGCCGTGGACGGGTTGGACCCGATGCCGTTCCGCATGACCATATACGGGCCCTGCTCGAATCCGACCGTCACGATCGGCGGCAACCAGTACCGGATCACCGGTGACATCCCCGGCGGCGCTCGCGTCGAGGTGGATGCGGTGGAGGGCGAGCGTTCGGTGGCGTTCGTCAACGCGGCCGGCGACCGGATCAACTGGTTCGCGAACGCGGAACGCGGTGCCGGCCTTGATTCCGGCAGCTACATCTTCCAGCCGTTGCCGGCGGGCCGCGCCGAAGTGAGCTGGCCGGGAGGCTACACGTTCGAGCTCACGCCCGTCGAGGAGAGGAGCGAACCACCGTGGTCAGCCTCATAGTCACCGACGCGAAGCACAAGCCGTTGCGCGCGGTGGACGACTACATGCTCGATCTCGCCTACGGCAGCGATGAGAATTCGTTCAAACTCACCTGCCTGCCGCAGCCGGAGGCCGGCGCGCTGATCATAATCGACGGCACCGAATACGGCGGGTTGGTGACCGTGCGCAACACGGACGGCAGCGTGGAGGGCCCCACCTGGCATGGCCTGCTCTCACGCCGCATCCTCCAACCCGATCGGGGGCAGGATTACCTCACCGTTTCCGGCGCTGCCGGCGATGTGCTCAACATGTTGTTCAAACGCATCGGATTGGATGCGCTGTTCACTGCGTCAGCACGGCACGCTGTCACCATCAACCCGTATTCGTTCGACCGGTATACGGACGCGTACACGGGCATCCGGAAGATGCTCGCCGCCAACAATGCGAAACTCCGTCTCATCTGGGCAGACGGGCGTGTGAACGCGTATGCGCTGCCCGCCGAACACTACGGCGACAGCATCGACAGTGATCTGGTCGAATTCAAGGCCTCGCTCGATAGCCAGCCGGTGAACCATCTCATCGGATTGGGCACCGGGGAACTCAAAGACCGCGCGGTCGTCCACTGGTACGCGGATGTCAACGGCAACGTGAGCCAAACCCAATCATTGACCGGATTGGCGGAACGTCAGGCCGTCTACGACTATTCCAACGCGAGACCCGACGAGCTGAACACCGAGACCAGGAAGAAGCTCATCGAACTGCAATCACAGGGCGGCGTCGAGGTCACCATAACAGACAACACGTTGAGCATGGACGTTGGCGACACGGTCACCGGCCGTGACAACCGGCTCGGCATCACGCTCACCGTGCCCGTGGCCAAGAAGATCGTGAAATCATCCGGCGGCATCCTGTCCGTGGACTACGAGTGCGGCACCGCGTCAGGCGATACGACGAGCCTCAGCGGCTCCGCGGAATCCAACGGCTCCACCGGTTCGGGCGGCTCCGGCGCGTACTACGCGGACGGGGTCACCATCACCATGCGCAACAACACGTTCAGCGCGGTCGTCACCCCTTCGCGCGTGGACGACGTGGAGAAAACAGCCAAGGACGCCTACACGCTCGCCTCGAACTATTCGGCCGAAATCGGCAAGGCACAGCAGGACGCCGCCGACGCCATCGCCGCAGCAGCCATGAACGTGGCCTCGATAACCACGGCCACGCCATTGTCCGCGAGCAGGAACGGCCAGACCGTGCACATCACGGCAACGGAGGCCACGGCCGAAGGATCCGGACTCATGAGCGCGGCGGACAAGCGGAAACTCGACGGATTGGAGAACTACGCGCTTCCGGCCGCCACCATTGCCACGTTGGGTGGAGTCAGACCTGACGGCAGCACCATCACCGTCAATGAGGATGGCGTCATCACCGCGCACACCACATCGACCGGCAACGGAATCCTGTTTCCGGTCGGCTACGTGGTCATGAACACCACCGGCAACAATCCCGCTGACGACTTCGGCGGCACCTGGGAGCGGCGCCCCTCATTGGGCGCGCATATGTGGGAAAGGATCAAGTAATGACACGCAACACATTGGGGCGTAGCTGCCTGCTCGAAGCGAACCTCATCCTCGTGGCCGGCGTCACCAACACATACCGGTTGCGATGGCTGCGCAGGGTCACCGACCGGCAGGGGGCCACGGTCACAAGGCCGATGGACCTGACCGGATGGACTCCGATCATGCAGATACGCCGCGACAGGCTCATCGTGTTCGACCTGACGCCATACGTGCGATTGGACGAACACGGCTGCATCACGATCACGGTGCCCGCCGACACGACCCGAGACCTGCCCGAAGGCAGTGCCGCATGGGATCTGCTATTGGCCGCGCCGAACGGGGATACGACCCGTCTGGCGGCAGGCAGCGCGCTCATCGAATCCACCGTCAGCATAACCACAGGAAGGAGCCAATCATGATCCGCACGCTGAACAGCTGCAACTGCGACGACCTGGTCACCATCATCGACGACGCGATCGTCATGGAAGGACAGAAAGGCGAAAGCGCCTATGAGACCGCCGTCAGACTCGGCTACCAGGGCACCGAGGCCGAATGGGTCGACTCATTGCACGGCAAAGGCATCACGCTCGGCCACGGCGACCCCACCAGCCAGCTCACGGCCCGTGAGGGGGACGGCTATCTGAACGCCGACAACGGCGATCTGTGGGAATACACGTCGGAACCGGACGGCTCCGAGGAAACCAATGATAAGGAGAACAATCATGGCTAACGCATGGAAGAAAATGGGTTCGCTGCGCGGCCCCGCTGGAGCGGGAGCCGACGTGGCCACCAGCAAGAAGGCGGGCGTGGTCAAACCGTCAGGCGATTTCGACATCACGGCGGACGGCACCCTGAGCCTGTACACGCCGATGAGCGTCATGAGTTTCACCGGCGGCAGCGACCATGAGATCGGTGAGACCGTGGACACCGTGAACCTCGCATGGAAGCTCAACAAGACCCCGGCCACGCTCACATTGGACGGTCAGGAAATCGTGAAGGGCGAGGACGGCCAATTCCCCACCAGCCAACCACTCACCAAACAGGCACTCAAGGCCAACAAGACCTACACGCTCGCCGTCACCGACGCGCGAGGCTCCAAGGCATCGAAAACCACCAGCGTCCTCTTCCACTACAAGCGCTACTGGGGTGTGGGCGGAAACCCGGCAGATAGCGTCGACAGCACGTTCCTGCTCGCATTGGCCGGCTCGGAGCTGGGTGATTCGAAGGCGAAGACGTTCACCGTGAACGCGGCCGCAGGCCAGTACATCTGGTATGCGATCCCACATTCGTTCGGCACGCCGACGTTCAAGGTCGGCGGCTTCGAAGGCGGTTTCAATCTCGTGAAGACGTTCGACCACACGAACGCGTCCGGAGCCACCGTCTCGTATGACGTGTGGCAGTCAACCAACGCGGGCCTCGGCAACACCACCGTGAACGCGGCCTGAGAGGAGGAGAATCATCATGTCCATCCAGCTCATCGACAAGATCAAGCAGAAGAACGACGGCAACTTCTATCTCGTTGACGCCGTGGACGTCGAATACAACAAGAAAAGCCTCATCGACGCCTTGAAGGCCGGCGACATCATTCCCGCAGGAGGCGGCACCAGTGCGGGCACGTTCCACGTGGCCAACATCAACATCGGCTCAAACACCGCGTTCGATTCCTCGAAACTCACCCCGAGCACGGTCTCTGCCGGCGATCTGATCGTGGACGCCAACGGCGCCTTCTACACCGTGGCGAAGGTGGACGGCACCACCGTCACCCCTTCCGCCGCATTGACCGCGGATGGCGGCGGCACGCTCGGCTTCAAGGGAGCCAAAGGCGACAAGGGTGAACCCGGTGCGCAGGGTCCCGCAGGCCCGCAAGGCCCGAAGGGCGACGCGTTCACCATCGCCAAAACCTACGCCAGCGTCGCCGAAATGAATGCCGACTACAGGAACGCGGACATTCCGATCGGCTCGTTCGTCGTCATCAGCACCACCAACGTGAACGATGCGGACAACGCGAAAATGTTCGTCAAGAACGACACCCAATACGCGTTCGTCACCGACCTCTCCGGCGCGCAAGGCATCCAAGGCCCGGCAGGCCCGCAAGGCATCCAAGGCCCGAAGGGTGAACCCGGTGAGCAAGGCGAGAAGGGTGCCAACGGCACTCCAGGAGCCAAAGGCGAAACCGGCCAACGCGGCAACCGCATCACCGTAGGCGACGGAGACCCCGGAGAACCACCGGCCGACGCGCTCGCCGGCGACGTGTACATCAACCAGGCGAACGGTGATTTCTACCAGGTGCAGGACCAGTAAACCCCGCATCCCTCAAAACCCAGTCAGTCAATGCCATAACCAACCAGCAGTAAGGAGCATCATCATGGCATATGTGAAGAAACTCAACCTCACCGGCCCGCAGGGACCTCAGGGTCCGAAGGGTGCCACCGGTCCGCAGGGCCCTCAGGGACCTCAGGGTCCGCAGGGCGCGAAGGGTGACGCGTTCGCCATCGCGAAAACCTACAAGTCCGTGGCCGAAATGAACGCCGGCTACGCCACCGACGGAGTGCTCAACGGCCAGTTCGTCATGATCGACACCGGCAACGTGAACGACGCGGACAATGCGAAGCTCTACGTCAAGGGAGCCAAGGGATACACGTACATCACCGATCTGTCCGGCGCCACCGGCATGACGGGTCCGCAGGGACCACAGGGTCCGAAGGGTGAAACCGGCGCACAAGGCGAGAAGGGTGCCACCGGCGCGAAGGGCGCGGACGGCAACACCATCACCTACGGTACCAGCGCACCGGCAGCCGGCGCCACCGGCAAGGCCGGAGACATGTACATCCAATCCAACGGTGACCTCTACATCTTCGAATAAAGGCCGCCTGTGATGGCATACGTCAAGAAAACCAACCTGCGAGGCCCGCAAGGGCCCGCAGGCCCACAAGCCTCAACCGAACAGATCTTCGACAAAGCCTGGCCCATCGGCACGGTCCTCGAAACCAACAGCGACAGCACGCCACCCACCTACAACACCGGCTGGAAGAAACTCCCCAACATCATGGGCCGTGGATTCCTCTGGCAACGCATCGGATAAGGAAACGATCATGACAGTCGAACTCATCACCGGCTTCGCCGGCACACCACACATCGGCAGCGACGACGTAGGCGCATTCAACGCCGGACTCGTAGGCCCCGGCGACTACGCGCTCACGACCGGTAATCAGCTCAAGGCCACCATGAGCAACGCGAACACCATCGCCGTCCAATCAGGCGACGCCGTATTGAACGGCCGCCATGTGCACCTGACCGGCACCACCACCGCCACCGTGCAATCCGGCACCCAAGGCCAGAAACGCAACGACATCGCCGTGCTCCGCTACTCGAAGAACACCACCAGCGGAGTGGAAACCTGCCAGCTCGTCGTCATCAAAGGCACGCCAACCACCGGCACGCCAGCCGATCCAGCCCACAATACGGGCTCGATCCTCGACGGCGTCGCAACCCACGACATGCCCCTCTACCGGGTCTCGCTCAACGGCATCACCGTCGGCACCCTCGTCCCGCTCTTCAACGTGCTGAAACCAATGAAGGACATGTGGGATTCGCTAACCCCCACCGTCCTATGGGAGGGCGCCAGCGGCAAAACCGGCAC
>OKPE01000154.1_pt1 | contig 9314 bp, 8 predicted proteins | sample 1614791 | NCBI WGS metagenome assembly OKPE01 (sample SAMN04436970, study PRJEB24849) | human gut metagenome | biome: human gut; feature: NICU; material: stool | host: Homo sapiens | place: USA: Saint Louis, MO | collected 2010-03-22
ACGTCGTGGAGAATTGGGCCCGATACACGAAGAGCGTGCGAATCGTGGGGCGCGGTTCTTTTCAGTCCAGAAACCGCACGGTCCCCTGAGGGATCGGGATGGCGTCAGAACCATTCGGCCCAGTCGAGGATTCATCTGTCAGTGCGTGGACGTCGCCCAGGTCCAGACAGCCCTCGAGGATGGCCGTCGTCGTCCCTACCGTTGCGACGAGCCGTCGTGCTCCGCGGTGCTCACAGTCACCATTGCTATGCCAGGACAGTTCCCAGCCCGAGACCTTTCCGGGAGCCAGCCGTCTCGGTATGGACTTGGAGTCACCAAGCTTCCACGCCACCGGCACGAACTCTCCTGTCTCGGTGGCCTGTTGAAGTTTCGGCATGGCGGGCAGGCTCATCGTCGACGTGCCGCAGTTACGGATCATGAGCCGGGTCACTCGTGCTCCCAGCGCCGCCCCGACGTCGTCAAACCCCATTGCCACTTTCTCGCCCTGCCGACACGTCAGCGCGCCCCCACCGCCGCCAACGCTGGTCACCCGTTGTGGGGATGTGCTGGGCTGAGGTCGACTGGTGTGAGGTCGAGGATGGGGGGAATACTTCGGCGTCGAGGTCATCGACGAGGTCGGTACGACAGCCTCGGGGACCGCCGGGATCGGTCGTGAGCACCCCGATGCCACAGCCGTGGCTGCAACCGCCACCGCAAGCACACGACAGACCTTCATCCGAACACCCCTGCCACGATCGGCCAGAAGGCCGCCACGAGAATCATCATAATGCCGTTGAGACATGGCCGTGACATCAACAGCACGATGTACTCTCGCAGCATCGCGCTGGGCAGGAAGTAGGTGGCCGTCGGGGCCCCGAGGACCCGAGCTCGCACGCCTTGACGACGACACAACTCAGCCGCACGCACAGCGTGATAGGAGCTCGTCGCAACGACCACGGGGGGATTGTGGCTCTGACGTGACGCAATCGTGCGACGCACTGACGTCGAAGCCACCTCGGCTGGCATGAGCTCTCGACTCAATGAAATGTTTTCGTCCGTATTTTCTGCCTTGTCCTCCACAACAATGCATTCGCCAGGAATACCATGCTCGATGAGATAATTGGCCATGGCCTCTCCCTCGGCACGGGGCTCGTCCTCCCCCTTTTCCACCGGAAGGAATAATCACGGAGTGAAATCCGGCGGCGTCGTCGGTACGCCACTGGTCAATACTGCGATCCAGCCTGTTGGCCAGCAGTCTGGGGACCTTTCCATGGACGAGAGCAGACCCGAGGACGATGATCTGATGCTCTCCCGGTAGTGGCTTGGCACGATGGACAGCCAGAACCCTCCTTACGCCGCATCTCAATGCCGTTGGCAATGAGCACGAATGGCACAACGGCAGTTCCGATGGCGGCAAGAACCACAAGGGTTATGACAACACCCAGACCCAGGACGGGGACGGTACCTGCAACAATTCCGACAGCAGTGAGTCCCGCCAGCCCAAGGCCGACAGCCAACACGATTCCATTCGTCCAGGCACCGGGGCGTCGTTCCAACAACCAGGCATAGCAGGCGAAGATCGCCACGCATACGGCCAGACCGATGATCATCCTTCATCCCTTGAGCGTCGAGGTATCGTGCCCGCCGCGTCATTGCGGTGGCAGAGGAAAGGCATCATCCTGACCAGACGACCAATCCGTGCACTGGTTGGGGAGATTCCAGCTGTTCGGGATTCTCGGCTTCCCCGGGCTTCGGCGTGGCCGATCGCTTCACCGTGGGGATGAAGCATCCTTCGCCGCTCACGACCCCGCCGGCAATCTCAACCGACATCACCTGGCTGTGGGAACCACAACCACCTTGTCCAGGCCATGACAAGGTGACCTTGCGCCCCATTCCGCTAAGCAATTCTCCCGGGACGACACCGCGCAATTCCCATGCGACCTTGACGGGCGAGCCTGCGGACGTCACCTTGATCGTCGGCACGGCAGGCAGGGTCAACGGTTTCTCGGTGCAGTTCCGGACGATCAGCTCGACAGAGTTACCCGCGTCCTCTGTCTTCATCGAAGACATCTCGAGGACCGGGGTCGACCCCTTGCACGTCGGCATGGCCGGAGTACTGGCACCAGAAGCACCTTTTGACGGTCTCGGCCGCACCGGCTGGGGCGGAACGGAATTGACGATCGGAGTCGCCCCGGGCTGGTTCGCCATGTCGGCGACGGTCGGAGTCTTCTCGGCGCACCCTGCTGCGGCCACGACGGCAGCCAGGCACACAAACATCATCACTGGTCGGCGAACGGTCATACCCTCAAGCTACCGTGAACCCATGGCAGCTGATACATCCCACACCGCCATCCCCTCACCCGCCGACGACCTCGTCACCGTCGGTCGGGTCCGCGACATCCTCGATGAGTGGTACCCGCCCTCCCTGGCGGAGTCGTGGGATGCCCCGGGTCTGGTGTGCGGTGACCCTGATGACACCGTCAATCACATCGTGTGCGCTCTGGAAGCCACCGACGACGTCGTCGACGCCGCGATCGCAGCACACGCGGACATGCTCGTCGTCCACCACCCACTTCTCATGCGTGGGGTCAGCTCGGTGGCAGCCGACACCGCCAAGGGACGCATCATTCACCAGCTCATCCGTCATCGCATTGCCCTCATGAGTGCCCACACCAATGCCGACGCCGCGGTCGGTGGTGTCAATGACGTCCTCGCGAGGCTCCTGGACGTCGTCGTCGAGCGTCCCCTCCAACCCGTCACCCAAGCCGTGGATCTGTGGGGAGTCCAGGTGCCCCTCGGCTCCTCGGAGGCGCTTCGCAATGCCCTCTTCGATGCCGGGGCCGGGCGGTTCGACGGTTACGACAAGTGTAGTTTCGAGACCGTCGGGCGCGGCCAGTTCCGACCTCTCGATGGCTCCCATCCCACCATCGGCACAGCCCATGAGGTGGAGACCGTTGAGGAAGCGCGCATTCACGTCGTCGCCCCGTCCTGGGCACGCTCCGCGGTGCGGTCGGCTCTCGTCGCCGCCCATCCCTACGAGGTGCCCGCCTACGACGTGACGACCATTGACTCGGGGGCGCGCCCCGGCCCCACCACCCCGGGTATCGGTCGTGTCGGCCATCTCGACGAACCGATGACACTGCGGTCCTTCACCCGGCGAGTCTCCGAACGACTCCCCCGTACCGTCTGGGGAGTGCGGGCTGCTGGCGACCCGGACCAACCGGTCAACACCGTCGCGCTGTGCTCCGGAGCAGGAGATTCCCTGCTGGATGCCGCAGCAGCCAGCAATGCCGACGTCTACCTCACCAGTGACCTACGCCATCATCCTGCCGACGAGCATCTTCGGGCCGGCGGACCAGCCCTCGTCGACACGGCTCACTGGGCATCCGAATCACCCTGGTGTGCTGACGTGGCCCACCGACTTCACGAGGAACTCGGTCTGCCCTGCCGAGATCTGGGCATCCGAACCGACCCGTGGACCCTCGGAGCTGCAGTGGCACAATAGCAGGACGTGACAAGCACTGATTCCGTGAATTCCGACGACGACCTGCGCCACGACCACGAATTCGTCAACGACACCGAGGCGGTCATCCGTCTGGGATCAATGCTGCTGTCGTCGGGTACCGGGTCCTATCGGGTGAAGAGGGCCATGACGGACACAGGGGATGCCCTCGGTATGGACCGCCTCGACGCCACCGTCGGTCTCACCGAGATCACGGTCACCGCGCACCGGGGCGACAACTTCCGCACCGTGGCCCGGGAGGTGTACCGAGTGCGCGTCGACTCCTCTCGGATATCCGCTCTCGAGGAGCTTGCCCACAACCTTCCCGAGGGGATGACAGGCCGCGATGTCGAGGCCAGACTCGACAACATCTCCCGGACCGTCCGCCCACAGTGGAAGGAATGGCAGACCATTCTCGCCGGTGGTTTTGCCTGCGCCGGATTCGCCATCCTCAACAAGTTCTCGCTGGCCGACTCACTCGTCGTGCTGCTGGCGGCAAGTGCCGGCCAGTTCGTACGTGGTCGACTCAACCGTCGCTGGCTCAACCAGTTCGGTGTCGCGGCGCTCGCATCTGCAGCGGCCTGTCTCATCTACCTGGTGGTCGCCGACCTCCTCACGAACACTGGGCTTCACACGATCCACGGCCCCGGATACGTGGCCTCTCTGCTCTTCCTGGTACCTGGTTTTCCGATGATTACCTCCATCCTCGACATGGTCCGGATGGACTTCACGGCGGGTCTGAGCCGCGCAATGTACTCGATTGGTCTCATCCTTGCCGCGACGTTGTCGGCCTGGGTGTTCTCGGTTGCTACCGGGCTGTTACCACTGCCCGCGCAGACGGTGCTGCCGAATCCCTGGGCGTGGCTGGCTTACGCCGCAGCGACGGCATGTGGGGTCGCCGGATTCGCCGTCATATTCAACTCGTCGCCGCGGATGCTGGCATGGGCAGTCGCTCTGGGAGTGGTGGGAAATCTCTGCCGCCTGGCCCTGGTTGGTGCCAACCTGCCAGCGCAGTTGGCAGCCGGGGTCGGCGGCCTCGCGATCGGATTCCTGGCCAGCCCGTTGTCGGTCAGGACTAAGCTGCCCCGCATCACCCTGACGGTCCCCGCCTGCGTCATCATGGTGCCCGGTGCCTCCATGTACCGCACTGTGTACTGGCTCAACGCCCAGGACATGGCGAAGGCGCTGACCTTCGGTGCCGACGCCGTTCTCACCCTGGTCCTCATCGCCTGCGGATTGGCGGTGGCCCGGATGTGCACCGACCCGGCGTGGGCACACAACCTCCCCATTCCCAGCCCACACGCCTTCAAGTTCTCCGAGAAGGACTGATCACTGGTTCCAGAAGACGGCATCGACCACCTTGGAGGCACGTCGCCCGTGCCGCAGATGGTCCTCAATCAACTGCTCAGATGCCCCACGACCCATCCCGAGGGCCCGGGCAATGACGTCGAGATCAATTGAGTCGGAGGGTATGACGTCACTGGGACGGCCCCGCACCACCATGATCACATTGCGCAGCCGGCTGGCAGCTAACCAGGAATCGCGCAGCTCCTGGTGCTGTTCCTCGTCGACGTGACCGGCTGCCAGGGCAGCGTCGAGAGCCTCGATCGTCGAGGTCGTGCGCAGAGCAGGCTCCTTGCCGGCATGCTGCAACTGAATGACCTGGGCAGTCCATTCGATGTCGGACAGGCCTCCGGGCCCGAGCTTGAGATGACGCCGGGGATCGACACCGCGCGGAATCCGCTCGGACTCCATTCGTGCCTTGAGTTTGCGAATCTCGGCCAACTGACCGGCCGTCAGGCCGTCGGCCGGGTAGCGCAGGTTGTCGACGCACTCGAGCAGCGCGGTCGTCAGGTCTCGATCACCGGCCCCGTGGTTCGCCCGCAAGAGGGCCTGGGACTCCCAGGTGCTCGACCATTTCCCGTAGTACTTGCGATAACTCTCCAGGCTGCGCACCATCGGGCCCGATCGCCCTTCCGGACGCAGGTCGGCATCCAAGATCAGCGCGGGATCGGCACCGTTCCTGCCGAGCAGATTCCGCAGCTTGGTGACGATGCGCAATGCCTTCTCCCCGGCACCTGGTCCGTCACCGACGACGAAGAGACAGTCGGCGTCAGAACCGTAGGACAGCTCCTGGCCGCCCCATCGTCCCATCGCGACGATGCCAATTGGCGGGGCGTCCTCAACCCCGCGCGACACTGCGGACAGCGCAGCGTCGATCGTCGCTCCCGTCAGGTCGGTGAGGGCCCGGCCGATGCGCAACGTGCCGGTGACATTGAGGATGTTCGCGACGAGGATCCGAAACAGTTCACGACGCCGCACCGCACGGATCGCCCCGACCGCCTCCTCGACGTCGCGGCGCCTCCTGGCGACGGCGTTCATCTGGCGGGTGAGGTCGTCGCGGTCCAGCGGAGTCAGGTCGTCGTCGACGAGGACCTGGACGGTCTCGGGGGCTCGGGTGAGGACGTCGACGGCATATCTCGACGTCGACAGCACCGTTGCCAGCCGCTGGGCCATGGCCCCCTCGTCACGCATCGCGCGCAGGTACCAGGGAGACTCCCCCAATGCCTCGGAGACCTGGCGGAAGGCCAGTAAACCATTGTCGGGGCTGGGGCCGTCGGCCAGCCAGGCGAGCATGGCCGGCATGAGAGCGGTCTGGATACGCACTGCTCGGCTGGTGCCGCTGGTGAGGGCCTCGATGTGACGCAGGCCGGCGGCCTCGTCGTGGAATCCCAGCGCCCCGAGCCGAACCTTGGCCGCCTCCGGACCCATCCGCAGATCCTCGGTGGGGATGCGAGCCACAGCCTCGACCACGGGCGAGTAGAACACTTGGCCATGAGCCCGCAGGACGGCCTTCGAGGTCGCCGTCCACACACCTCGCACCTCGTCGGGGGTGTGCAGGCCCACTGCCCGTGCCAGCCTGCGCAAGCCTGGCTCGTCGTCGGGAAGGAGGTGGGTACGACGCAACCGGAACATCTGCACCCGATGTTCCATCACTCGTTGCAGTCGGTATGCCTCCTCGAGACGTTCGGCCGCACCTCGGGAGATATAACCGCCAGCGGCCAACGCGCGCAGGGCCGGCAGAGTGGCTCGTACCCGCAGCGACTCATCCTGGCGTCCGTGAACCAGTTGCAGCAACTGGGCGGTGAATTCGACGTCTCGCAACCCCCCGGCACCCAGCTTGATCTCGCGACCCTTCTCCTTGGTGGCGATGTGGCAGACGACCCGGGTTCGCATAGCGCGGGTTTCCGGGACGAAGCCCTCCGCCTCTCCCACCTGCCACACCATGGGTGAGACCATCTCGACAAATCTCTGCCCCAAATCAAGGTCGCCGGCCATCGGACGAGCCTTAAGGAGGGCCTGGAACTCCCAGTTCTTCGCCCACTTCTCGTAGTAGGTGCGCATCGAGTCCATGGTTCGCACCAGGGGTCCGGCATTGCCCTCAGGACGCAGCGCAGCGTCGACCTGCCAGATGGCCCCTGCCCCGGAGTGGGCCGAACAGATCCGCGCCACCGAGGCTGCCAATTTCGTGGCAATGTCGACAGCCCGAGCCGCTGAAACGTCCTCCCGGGCCGGCTCGGCAACATGGACGACGTCGACGTCAGAGATGTAGTTGAGTTCCTGAGCCCCGCACTTTCCCATTGCAACGACGGCGAGCCGTGCGTCGGCATGATCCGGACAGTCTGCGCGGGTCAGGGCCAGGGCAGCGGCGACGACGGCGTCGGCAAGGTCTGCCAGTTCTCCCGCGATGTCCTCGACGACCTCGGTCGGATCGTCCGCGCCGACATCTCGGGAAGCGATCCGCACCAGATGACGCCGATTGGCCAGCCTCAGCCGATCCGCTGCCGGGCCGGTGGGCCTCTCGGCCACCAGGAACTCACCATCCTCATGAGCTCCGACGACCTCGAGCAGGTCGTTGCGAATCTCGTCACGGCTGCGACGCACGGGATCGTGGGCGATCTCGGCCAGGTCGTCGGGATGGGCGACGAGGTGACGGCCCAGCTCGCTGGAGGCGCCCAGGAGCCGAACGAGCCGGCATGCCGAGTCGTCGTCATCGAGGAGGCCGACGACAAGCTGTGGGGATCTCTGTGAGAGATCTGCCAAGGTGTCGAGGGCCAGATCAGGGTCACACGACATTTCCAGGTGATGTTCCCACCCGGTCAGTCGACTTGGGTCAGCCCCGATCGTCTCTGCAATCCGCTGATGGTGGGCCAGGGCCGCTTCAGTGTCCATCACTCCCAGCCGCAGTAGGTCCACCGTGACGCTCGACTTGCGATCCACTGTGACCACCCCCTCGACGGCACATTAGCCGACGAGGGCCACCGACGTGTTGCTCAGTCGTCACGTCGGTGTCGAATGGGTGTACGGTCCCAGCAACTAGTTTCCCCTAGTGTTCTTGAGGTGACGATTATGGCGGCACGCGCAGAACGCGGCGTGAGGCGGTTGGCGACGACATGGGTGGCCACCGCTCGCTCGTTGCTGCCCCCGGCCAGGAGCACCACCCTCGGGTCGGCCGATACACAGTTGTGGGGACGCCACCACATCGCCCACCTCATGGTCATCCTCACCGACACCCTGCAGACCGTCACCGCCCCGACGACGATCAGGCCGATGACCCTCGCCAGGGTGATCGATGAGCGCAGCAAGGCGACCGGGACCCTGGCGGCGATCGGCCACGAGGTCATCGCCGATGACACTGCCACCCGTCTGGCCAGCCAGGCGCAGCGTCTCCTCAGCGAGGTCGAGTCGGTCCTGCTGGCCACTCCTGGCCCCTCGGCGACGGTGGAATCCCTCATCGGTCCGGTTCGCATGACTGATCACCTTCGGGCAACCCTGCTCGCCATGGTGGCCATGGGTCTCCACGACGGCGTCGACGTTCCGTCGCCAGCCATCACTGAGAGCTGCCGGACACTGTCGGCCATCCTTGACGATACCCATGGCGGACGCACCATCGAACTGCGGGTGCCGCCCACATGTGCAGTCCAGCTGGCAGCCACCGAGTCGGGACCCAGCCATCACCGTGGCACCCCGCCCAATGTGGCCGAGATGGATCCCGTCACCTTCCTGCAGCTGGCCACCGGCTTCTCCTCCTGGGAGGAGATGCGCGAGGCGGGATGGGTCCAGGCGTCTGGATCCCACGTCGACGACGTCGCCAACCTTCTGCCCGTGGTGGACATGGCCGGAGCCCTCCGCGAGATCCTCGCCGAGGACTGATCGGCTGGACCCGATCACCACGATCATCGGGCTCGACCCCTTGTGTCCCCGGCAAGGCCGGCGATGGTGCTTTGACACAGCTAGCTTGCACCAGTGGCCTCGGGGACTTGACCGGTCAACCGCTCACAGATGGGGAAGGTAACGATCCAACTCGAACTGGCTGACCTGCCGGTTGTACTCCTCGAATTCCGCCCGCTTGTTGCGCAGGAAGAAGTCGTAGACGTGCTCACCGAGGGTCTCGGCCACCAACTCCGACTCCTCCATGCACCGGATGGCGGCACCCAGGCTCTGCGGCAGGCGTTTGATACCGAGAGCGTGACGTTCCCGGGCCGACAGCTGCCACACGTCGTCGGAGGCCTCCTCGGGCAGCGGCAGCTCCTTCTCGATGCCGTCCAGACCAGCGGCCAGCACCAAAGAGTAGGCCAGGTACGGGTTGGCAGCCGAGTCGATGGAACGCAGTTCCACCCGAGCTGACGAGGCCTTGTCCGGCTTGTACATCGGTATCCGGACGAGGGCCGAGCGGTTGTTGCGACCCCAGCAGATGTAGTTGGGGGCCTCCCCCCCGCCCGAGAGCCGTCGATACGAGTTCACCCACTGATTCGTGACGGCGGTGATCTCC
>OKPE01000168.1_pt1 | contig 8886 bp, 7 predicted proteins | sample 1614791 | NCBI WGS metagenome assembly OKPE01 (sample SAMN04436970, study PRJEB24849) | human gut metagenome | biome: human gut; feature: NICU; material: stool | host: Homo sapiens | place: USA: Saint Louis, MO | collected 2010-03-22
GAAAGTTTGCTTACAGATTAAGTTTGTGGCATAACTGTTGTATGGATATCAAACAATCAACAGACGAAATTGCCTTCAAACAACGAATTTTCTTTGCTTTGTCTGAACCTGGTCGCTATACGATTGTCCGCATGCTTTACCACGTCGGTCATGAGATGGGCTGCAACGAGCTGAACCAGCACGTGGAGATTGACAAATCAACGATGTCATATCATTTGCGAACGCTTCGGGAAATTGGCATGATTACCACGCGTACCCAAGGACGACAAAAATTTGTTACGCTGAATACAGGGAAAATTGAATCGGTTTTCCCGGGTTTACTTGAGAAGCTATAAATAAGCACATGGTTGCTTATTTTTTAGCACTGATTGTTTGATAATTTTAAAACCGTAAAACTGATTGGAGACTTTCTGATGAAAGAACGTAGACTTTCGTTTCTATTCTTCTTAGTGATGTTTGTGATTGGCACCGATACCTTTTTGGTTTCACCGTTGTTACCGACATTGACGCAATACTATGGCATTTCGACTAGTCTATCTGGTTTTATTGTCAGCGCTTATGCAGTGGGCTACATGATATCGGCATTATTGATTGGTCCGATTTCTGACCGGCACGACCGCAAACGTATTTTGATCATCGGGTTAATGGTTTTCACGTTGGCGACTGCCGGGTGCGGGCTGGCGAATACGTTTGCGATGATGCTTGTCGCCAGATTCGTCGCTGGTGTCGCGGCGGCCACGGCCGGACCGCAAATCTGGGCGGCTATCCCGGTATTGTTTCCAAAGACGCAAGTTGTCAAAGTAATGGGATATGCCACGGCCGGTCTGGCGGTTGCTCAAATCGTTGGGGTACCATTGGGGAGTTACTTAGCGGTATGGTCATGGCGATTTCCGTTCTTCTTCGTTGGCGTCATTGCCTTGATGTTGACGATGCTGGTCGTGCGTTTCATGCCCAGTCTTAACGAGGCGACAACTTCACGTCTTGCAACTGGTATCTATCGCAAACTTTTTCAGAACAAAACCGTGCTTAAACTGCTAGGGGCATACTTATTGTTTCAAACTGCAAATTTTTGCGGTTTCGCCTTTATCGGCACTTGGTTTGCGAAAAGCTTCCATTTATCAGTTGGTGCCATTGGCAGCTTCATTCTTTTAATCGGCGTTGGTCAGTTTGTTGGCAGTTTGCTGGGCAACCGATTAGTCACTTGGTTGGGTCAGCCGCATGCGTTTCTGCTTGAGTTCTTACTTTTCATTGCTGGGTATCTGGTTTTGCCTTTCACCAATTCGCCACTGACGGCAACGGTCATTCTGGCGTTTATCTATACAATCGGTGGCGCACTGCTGCCATTGTTTATGAGTACCTTGCAAGAACACGCGGGATCAGCCCGCAGCACGATTTCCGCGTTGGCCAATGCCGTCATGTACTTAGGTGGTGTCATCGGCGGTATCTTGATTAAACAGTTTACTGGCTTCTCGGGGATTGCCGTTTTTACAGCGATTGGCGCAAGCTTGGCGATGTTGTTATATGCCCAGCAGGGATATTTTAAGCAATTGCAGACGAGTCGTTAAACACATACAGTACGGCTCAATGAAGCTAGTACTGGAAGACTAAATTTTTTTGCTAATTCAGTTATGTGGCCGCCCCACAGCATCCAAGCCATTTACAACGAAGACACTATTGTTCTTGAAGAATGAGAAAGGTATACTCGAGATAAGAACGTATGTTTGCTATTTGGGAAGAAGGTACCAGCATGCAAGAAAATTTATCTCAGAAGATCTTAGACTTGTTAGATAGTGGCCGGTTTTTGACACTTAAGGAAATAGCTAAGTTATTGAAGATGCCAGAGAAGCCGGTTGAGGAAACTTTATTACACTTAGTAGGATTACAGAAAATGAACCGACGTCACTTTGCAGGGCGCGATTATTTTCAGACCACTCAGCCGCAACAGGCGACCAGCAAATTAAGTGCAGTTGCAGATGATTACTTAGATCAACGACAGGCAGCCCATGCGCTTGGAGTAGCGCGAACTTGCTACCACCATTTGGCTGGGAAAGCTGGTGTTGCCTTATTTGACCAGCTGTTAGCCAAAAAGATGGTTGTGCTGACGGCACCAAATGTGTATCAGCTTACTGAAAAAGGCCGCCACGCATTTGCGCAATTCCTCGGGCGTCCAGTGCATCAGCTGAACATTCAGACTTGCATTGATTTTTCGGAACGCCGGGTTCATTTGGCTGGCAAGCTAGGCAATGATGTCATGGCTAAACTTGTCGCTGAGCATCAACTTGCTTTGACGCAGAATCGACGCGTGCAAGTGACCCAGCCGATTAAGATACAACCGCTGGAGGTACGATATGCTGGCTGAAAAACACCGTTGCGCATGGGGACAAACCAGTAATGACTTGATGCGCGAGTATCATGATGAAGAGTGGGGGCGGCCCAGCCATGACAGTCGCCACTTATTTGAGCTTTTGTCGCTTGAAATCATGCAAGCAGGTTTGAGCTGGCAGACCGTTTTGAATAAACGCGCTGCTTTCAAACAGGCTTTTGCTAACTTTGACTATCGGCAGGTGCAGCAGATGGCACCGAAGATTCCTGTGCTCTTAGAAAATACGCAAATTATTCGGAATCGGCTGAAAGTGACGGCGATCATTAACAATGCGCGCGTGATCGCACAGTTAGCTGCCAAAGGCGAGGACTTTGATCATTACGTGTGGGCCTTTGTCAACAATCAGCCGATTCGGCATCATATTACCAGTCATGATCAGGTGCCTAACACAACCGACTTGGCCAAGCACATGAGCAAGCAAATGAAGGCAGATGGCTTTGCATTTACTGGTCCCGTCGTTATCTACTCATTTATGCAGGCTGCAGGGTTGGTCAATGATCATGAAGCCGACTGTTTTGTTAATCAAATACTTGATGAGTAACGAAATATGTATGAAAAAGCCCACTCGCTGAAATTTGCGAGTGGGCTTTTGAATGGCACTTAATGAAAAAATTAAAGTGCTTCTGGAACCATCTTAACTGGTTTGTTGCCAATCCAGCCGGTGATTTCTTTGAAGGTATCGGTGATAGCATCGGTGCCTGGCTTGAGCAGCTTACGAGGGTCGAAGCCCTTGCCTTGCTGATCCTTACCAGCTTCGATGTATTCACGGGTTGCCTTAGCAAAGGCAAGCTGGCATTCGGTGTTGATGTTCAACTTGGAAATACCCATGGTGATTGCCTTTTGAACTTGTTCTTGAGGGATACCAGAACCGCCGTGAAGAACGAGCGGCATCTTAACAGCGTCGTTCAATTCTTGCAGACGATCGAAGTGCAGGCCCTTCCAGTTGTCTGGATATTGACCGTGGATGTTGCCGATACCAGCAGCCAGGAAGTCGATCCCGGTAGCGGCTAATGTCTTGGCTTCTTCAACGTCAGCTAATTCGCCTTCGCCGACAACACCGTCTTCTTCACCGCCGATAGAACCAACTTCGGCTTCAACAGAAATGCCCTTGGCGTGAGCCAACTTAACGATTTCCTTGGTTTTTTCCAAGTTATCTTCAAAGTCGAGGTCGTGGCCGTCGAACATAACGGAGTTGTAGCCGGCAGCAATAGCTTCCTTGGCAGCTTCGTAGTTACCGTGATCCAAATGAATCACAACAGGAACGGTGATGCCCATGGCTTTAACCGTTGCTTCGATCATGGTCTGGCAGAATTCATAGCCGCCCATGTACTTAGCAGCACCCATGGATGTCTGGATGATAACCGGAACGTTCAATTCTTGCGCACCGGCAAGGATGGCGCGTGTCCATTCCAAGTTATTGGTGTTGAAGGCACCGATACAGTAGTGACCTTTATGTGCAGCTTTTACAAGCTCTGCAGCGTTAACTAATGGCATGTAGATATCCTCCTAGGAAATAAACAATTCACAACCGTTGTATTTTATCATATGTTGCGGGAGAAAAGGGCGAGAAAATGATGAGAGCTACTCGAGCAGCGTGACGGCTTTTTATAACACCCGTCATACATATGTCTGTGTGTACGCAAAGTCACTTTGAATGTACCCCGTAATCAGGGAAAATGCTACTGATTTGCTCACTTTTTGCCGACAAAATAAAAAATGACCATCAAATTGAAATTTGTTTGAAACTGGTAGTTGTGTGACCGCAATCGGATATTTAGTCAAGATTAAATGAGATTACTCTCATAAAAAGAAGACGGAAATTTGTTTATAAGTGGCACGTTTCACAATTTAAAATGCTAACTAATAGAAAAGCAAATCGCAATAAGTGGGTATTTCTTAAATTGGGTTAGTTGTTGTATGGTTTGAAAAAATCTGAATTCACAAAGTCTGATCTCTTTGATAAATGAGATCACACTAAGAGCAGTTGACCATGCCGTTGAAAGAACTAAGGTGGAGTTGTCAATAAATTGATAACAATTGAGTTGTTTGCATGACGAAATGCAATAAAGGAGATTTTGATATGGCAACAAAAGCAGCAGATCAGTTAGTCAGTGTTTTGATGGATTGGCAAGTTAAACACGTTTTTGGATTGCCTGGTGATTCAATCGATACCACAGTTGATGCCTTACGTCGACATCAGGATAAGATCAAGTTTGTGCAGGTGCGGCATGAGGAAGTCGCCGCTTTGTCCGCAGCGGCAACTGCTAAGTTAACAGGCGGTTTGGGTGTTTGTCTCTCCATTGGCGGCCCTGGCGCCATTCATCTATTAAATGGTTTGTATGATGCCAAAATGGATCATGTCCCGGTTCTGGCCCTGCTCGGTCAGGTGACGACGAGCAACATGAATGAAGGCTTTTTCCAAGAAGTGAATACACCGAAGCTTTTTGACGATGTGGCGGTTTATAACAAAACTGTCATGGCATCGGATAACTTAGGACAAATTGTCGATACGGCGATTCGCACAGCCTTTACAGAAAAAGGTGTGGCAGTTTTAACCATTCCAGATGATTTGCCAGCTCAAAAAGAAGCTGCTAGTTATCAGGACAGCGCCGCTGCTTTTGCCTTGAATGTGCCGAAAGTTGATCCTAAACAGTTAGAGGACGTTGCTTCGATGCTGCAACAGGCACAAAAACCACTTGCGTTGATCGGTCGCGGTGCTGAGCATGCAGGTGCGTTGGTTCAAAAGTTTGTCGAGGCCAATCACATACCGTTTATTCAAACGATGCCAGCAAAAGGCACTATCGCCGATGATCATCCCAATAGTTTGGGCAATGTCGGTAAACTAGGTACGAAGCCGGCATATGAGGCGATGAAAGCGACTGATCTCCTCTTCATGATCGGGACGAATTATCCATATACGCCTTATTTGCCAGCCGAAGGTCAAGCTAAGTGCGTTCAAATCGACACGCGCCCAGAAAACTTGGGCAAACGTTATTCAGTTGATGTTGCTGTTGACGGCGACGTTGGCACCTTTTTCACCGAACTGAATGCGAAGGGCTCCTTGCGTGATGATGATCGTTTTCTGAAAGCTTGCCAGAAGAATATGGAGAGCTGGAATAAGTGGATGAGCGAAAAGCGCTTGCTGGCTACTAATCCGGCATCGCTTGAAGCAGTCTTCGCAACGATTGATCAAACCGCGCCAAAAGATGCGATTTACTCGATTGATGTCGGTACGTCCACATCATGGGGTGCCCGTTTCTTGAACGTTCAGCCAACGCAAAAGTATACAATTTCCGCATGGTTGGGAACCATGGGCTGTGGCTTGCCAGGCGCGATTGCGGGTGCTGAGGCTTTTCCAAAGCGGCAAAATATCAGTGTCGCAGGGGATGGTGCCTTCGCGATGGTCATGCAAGACTTTGTCACAGCAGTCAAGTACAAGTTGCCGATCATCATGGTTGTCATGAATAATCAGAAGTTGGCATTTATTGAATATGAGCAGCAAAGTGCCGGTCAGTTGAACTATGAAATTGATTTGGCTGATATGGACTATGCCAAAATTGCTGAAGCAGCAGGCGGTATTGGCTACACCGCTCGCAGCAATGACGAATTCAAAAATGCATTAGCCAAGGCATACAAAGAGACCGATAAACCGGTTCTGATCAATACCTACGTCCAAGACGATGCACCGCTTCCAGGCAAAATCGTTGGTGATGAAGCAAAGGGTTACATGAAGTACGGTTCCGAATATCTTGAGAATTATTGGAAGATTCCGTCCATGCCGCCATTGAAGGATATTATGCGGCAATTCTTCTAATTTTCGATTAGCTTGTATCAAAAATAAATGGCTTCAATAAAAAATCCTCACTCCGAGTCATGTCCGAAGTGAGGATTTTTTTTACTTAGAGGGTCTCCCGCCAAGCCGCCATCTCTGTTTGCCATGTCTTGCGAGCCTCATCGCCAGGGGACATGTTGTTAAGTGTCACTTGCGCCAGCTGCTTGTCGAACGAAACATCGAAATAGGTCCAATAGCCGAAAACGTGACCGGCATGGCTGAACCAATTTGGCGTTTTCGAATGCATCCACCCCATACCGTAGAAGTCGTGGGTGAGGGTCAGTGCCTCGTGCCAATCTTTTTCAGACAGAATATCGTGGCGCAACACGGCCTGCGCCCATTTGGCAAGATCGGTTAAGGAGCTGACAACGGCCCCGTCCCCACCTTGGTAGGCACCTCGGCCAAGCACGACAGGTTTACCAGCCGTAACGTCTAGGTCATCATAACTGTTGGCCTCAGCATATTGTGTCCCAAGTCGTGTCTGAGTCATCGCCAGCGGTTCAAAGAAATGTTCCTCAAAAAAGCGTGCTAACGAATCGCCAGTAATTTTTGAGATGATGAAACCAAGCAATAAGTAATTACTGTTGGAGTAAACGCCTTTTTCACCCGGTGTAAAATCCAGTGGATGTTGATTTAGCAACGAAATGACCTCGGTAATCTCATCGCCATGACCAAGATCTTCCAAAATAGGGTAGCTAAGATGGGATTCACTGGCACCAGGCATGCGTTTGGCATAATCAGTTAGTAAAAGCTCGGTGTAATCAGGAATGCCACTGGCCATATTCAACATCTGACGCAAGGTGACTTGATCGGCATAGCGATAGTTCGGCACATAATCTACTAAGGACGCCTCTATGTCGAGCTTGTCAGCCGCGTTCAGGAGTAACACGCTGTCAGCGGTGAATTGTTTACTTAGCGAACCTAAGCCGCTAGTTGTTTGAAGGGTAAACGGCCGTTTCATTGAAAAATCAGCGGCACCATTTTGCCAACTTGAAAGTATTTCAGTCGGATTCACGATGATGGTCGCCCCATTGAGATGGTACTTTTCATTAATCTTTTGATAGCCTTGCCAATCAGTCAATTGATTTCCTCCTAACCGCGCCAGCTCAGGCTCTTAAACGCGTTCACCAGCCCAGAAACCGGGCTGGTTCACGCTCTCTTAAAGTCGGACGTCAACGCCGAGGCCTGGTCGATCTGATAAGGTTAAGGTCGGACCGTCTGCGGTGAAGCCGCCGCTAAGCCAGTCAGTTTCTGCCAGCAACATGAAACTGTCGATATCGCCGTAGTGCACATTCTCGTGTGCGGCGATGAAGTGAGCGGATGCGGCTGTTCCTAGGCGAGTTTCGGCATTGCAACCGACCATGCAAGGTACGCCGGCAGCTGCGGCAGTCGCGTCAATCGCCGCGGCGCCGAACAGCCCGCCCGATTTAGCCAGCTTGATGTTGATCAAATCGGCGGCGTTCAGGCGAATAGCATCGGCGGCATCATGGGCGTTGTGGATACTTTCATCAAGCATCAAGGCAACGGGTGACTGCGCGCGTAACAAAGGTAGAGACAGCAACTGCCAATCAGGCACCGGCTGTTCTATGGCAATTAAATTGGGGGCCCTGAGTTGGGCTGCAATTCTTAACGTTTGCGATACAGTCCAAGCTTGATTAGCATCCACTTTTACCGAGATGGTGGGGCCGACTGCAGCACACACCGCGTTAATGGCGGCGATATCGGCGGCTTCGTTGTCCCCAGCTTTTAACTTTAATGCCGTGAAACCAGCGGCCACATATGTCCGCGCTGAAGCCACCATTTGAGCCGGAGTGCCAATCGGAATCGTGATATCCGTGGTGACGATATGGCTATGACCACCAAGCAGTTGCCATAGTGGCAAGCTGGCTGCTTTACCTAAAATGTCACTACAGGCGGTGTCAATCCCACATTTTAATGCTGTATGACCAGCCATCACGACATCCATGCGTGCATGCACCTGTTCAAGATTGCGCGGATCGCAGCCAGTTAAAGCATTGACGAAAACTGGCAGAGCAGCTTGTTCGGTTTCATTGGTTTCGCCATTTACCGGTGCGTAAGGCGAGGCTTCACCATAGCCGGTGACGCCATCATCAGTCTCGATTTTGATGATCAGTGTGGTGATGTCCCGCAACTCGCCCAAGGCTAACTTAAAAGGCGTTTTAAGTTTTACCTGCCGAGGGAACGCCGTGATTGCTGTGATTTCCATCGCTTACTCCTTCATTTTAGACGTGGTGTCTGTACCTGAATCTGACAGACAAACATTCAAAAAGTATGAAGCAACTGTAGCATCGCTTGCCACCGAATTCAAATCAAAATCTCATTTTGCCAATCTGTTTGTTTTACGTCATATGCACAATGGTTGCACATGCTAGCGGTGACTGCGATGATGGACTTATATTCTTAGAAGGAGCGTTATGTCATGTCAGATATATACGATGATCCCGCATTTTTTAAAGCATACAGCCAGATGGATCGGTCCAAAAAGGGACTAGCAGGTGCCGGTGAATGGCATGAATTAAAAACAGTTCTGCCAGATTTTTCTGGTAAACGGGTATTGGATTTAGGCTGTGGCTATGGTTGGCATTGCCGCTATGCTGCTGAGCATGGCGCCAAAAGTGTCCTCGGCATTGATACCTCCGCTAAAATGTTG
>OKPE01000228.1_pt1 | contig 6417 bp, 5 predicted proteins | sample 1614791 | NCBI WGS metagenome assembly OKPE01 (sample SAMN04436970, study PRJEB24849) | human gut metagenome | biome: human gut; feature: NICU; material: stool | host: Homo sapiens | place: USA: Saint Louis, MO | collected 2010-03-22
ATGCAATGACATATTGGACATATTGCGGCCCCTCCACCGCGGTGGAGGGGCCGCAATTTCACATCAGTGACGTGATGTAGCCCTCAGACTCACTTCTCCTTCTGGGAGATGACGGCCTGGGCCGCGGCGAACCGAGCGATCGGCACACGGAACGGCGAGCAGGACACGTAGTCGAGCCCGGTCTTGTTGAAGAAGTGGATCGAGTCAGGATCACCACCGTGCTCACCACAGACACCCACGTTCAACTGCGGGTTGGTCTTGCGACCCTTCTCGACAGCCCCGGCGACGAGCTGGCCGACACCCTCCTGGTCGATCGAGGCGAACGGGTTGTCCTTGAGGACCTTGGTACGCAGGTACTCGGTGAGGAAGCCGTTCTCGGCATCGTCACGGGAGATGCCCAGGGTGGTCTGGGTCAGGTCGTTGGTGCCGAAGCTGAAGAAATCGGCAACCTCGGCGATCTTGTCGGCGACCAGCGCGGCACGCGGCAGCTCGATCATGGTGCCGATCTTGACGTCGACCTTGGTGCCGGCGGCCTCGAACTCCTCGTCAATGGCCTGCTGGACGATGCGGCGATGGGTCTCGAGCTCGATCGGGGTGAAGACCAGCGGGATCATGATGTTGATCTGGACGGTTTCCCCCTCCTTCTTGAGCACCGCCAGGACGGCGCGGATGATGGCGCGAGCCTGCATGTCGGGAATCTCCGGATACAGCATGCCGAGGCGGCAGCCACGGGTACCGAGCATCGGGTTCTGCTCGTGCAGCTTCTTGACCTGGGCGAGCAGACGACGCTCCTTGTCGAGCTCGTTCGGATCAGCGCCCTGATCCTCCAGCTTCTGGACCTTGAGGGACTGCTCGACGAGGTTCGGCAGGAATTCGTGAAGCGGCGGATCGAGGAGACGGACGGTGACGGGCAGGCCCTTCATCGCCGTGAAGATGCCCTCGAAGTCATCCTGCTGCATCGGCAGGATCTTGTCGACGGCAGCCTGGCGCTCCTCCGGGGTGTCCGCGGTGATCATCTCGTGCATGGCAGGCAGACGATCGGCACCGAAGAACATGTGCTCGGTACGACACAGGCCGATGCCCTCAGCACCCAGCTCACGAGCCTTGGCTGCGTCGGTGGCGTTGTCGGCGTTGGCCTCGACGCCGAGATGACGGATTTCGTCGGCCCAGGAGAGGACCTCCTCGAAGTCGGCGTTGATCTGCGGCGGGATGAGCGGCAGGCCCGCAGCGAAGACCTCACCGGTCGAGCCGTCGAGGGTGATCATGTCGCCCTCGTGGATGACGGTGTCACCGATCGTCAGGGTGGCGGCCTTGGCATCGATCTTGATGCCGCGAGCACCAGCGACACAGGGCTTGCCCATGCCACGGGCGACCACGGCTGCGTGGGAGGTCATGCCACCGTGGGCGGTCAGGACGCCCTGGCTCACGATGACACCGTGGATGTCATCAGGGGTGGTCTCGAAGCGGATGAGGACGACCTTCTCGCCCTTGGCGCCACGCTCGGCAGCGACGTCGGCGTCGAAGACGGCCTCACCAACGGCGGCACCCGGGGAGGCAGGCAGGCCCTCGGCGACCGGCTGCTCGGTGTGGTTCGGGTCGATGGCCTCGTGCAGCAGCTGATCGAGCTGAGCGGGCTCGATCCGCATGAGGGCCTCTTCCTTGGTGATGACGCCCTCGGCGACGAGGTCGCGGGCCACCTTGAGAGCAGCAGCGGCGGTGCGCTTGCCGTTACGGGTCTGCAGCAGGTACAGCTTGCCGTTCTCGACGGTGAACTCCATGTCCTGCATGTCGCGGTAGTGCGACTCCATCTTCTTCATGGTGTCGATGAGGTCGCGGTATGCCTCCGGCAGCACTTCCTCCATCTCGGCGAGGGAGCGCGGGGTGCGAATGCCGGCGACGACGTCCTCGCCCTGAGCGTTGACGAGGAACTCACCGTAGAGCTCCTTGGCGCCGGTGGCGGGGTTACGGGTGAAGCAGACACCGGTGGCGGAGGTGTCACCACGGTTGCCGAACACCATCTGCATGACGTTGACGGCGGTGCCGAGGTCATCCGGAATCTTGTTGGCCTTGCGGTAGACGAAGGCGCGCGGGTTGAGCCAGGAACGGAAGACGGCGTCGACGGCGCGCATCAGCTGCTCGCGCGGATCCGTCGTCCAGTTGCCTCCGAGCTGTTCGTTGGACAGCTTCTTGAAGGTGTCGACCAGGCCCTTGAGGTCATCAGCAGTCAGATCCGTGTCGGACTCGACGCCCCTCTCCTCCTTGAGAGCGGTCAGGGCATCCTCGTAGACGTGGGCGTCGATGCCCTCGACGACCTCGCCATACATCTGGATGAAGCGGCGGTAGCAGTCCCAGGCAAAGCGCTCGTTGCCGGCCTCCTTGGCGACGGCCTCGACGGTGTCATCGGAAATACCGAGGTTGAGGATGGTGTCCATCATGCCGGGCATCGAGATGACGGCGCCGGAGCGAACCGAGACCAGGAGGGGCTTGTCCACGTCGCCCAGGCCACGACCGGTGCGCTCCTCCAAACGCTTGAGTCCGTCCCACACCTGGGAGTCGAGGCCCTCCGGCCACTCTCCCTTCCTCGTCATGGTGTCCACGCAGGCTTCAGTGGTGACGGTGAATCCGTCGGGCACCGGGACGCCGAGACGCGTCATCTCGGCAACTCCTGCGCCCTTGCCGCCGAGCAGCGGCTTCATCTCCGCGCTGCCCTCGGACAAGTCATACACGTAACGGTCAGTCATGACTGATCTCCTTCGATCTGTGTCAGCCTGTTCATCGATTCACGGCGTTCGGACCCGTGCGACTGCGCAATGAGCCCGAGGCCCAGCCCCACCATAGGGCCGGATGTCATCATTCTCTCACGCTCGCGTCCCATTTTCACGAGTAGGAGCAACCAAGGATGACGAAGTAACTCATGTCTCGTCCGGGTTCGCCGGAGCGGGGCGTGACATATCGCTCACCTTTGCCGCAGATGCCTCCCGGCTGTTTTCCTCGAGCCGCGGATTCTGGTACCCGGCCAGCGACACGATGCCTCCCACGACCGACAAGACCACCATCTAAGACAGACCACCATCTAAGACAGACAAGGGGCAACGCCATCCATACCAGTGGAACCGCCACTGTCAGCACCCACTGCTCCGCCGAAGACTGGTGATCAATGACGTGACCTGGGAGCAGACCAAAACCGCTGGCCGTCCCGATCATCCTCGGGTGATCAAGGTCTAGTGCGATAGGACCCTGCCGGCTTGCGCAACCTCGTCCCGGCCGTCTTGGCTCGCTGGTCGACGATGTCGATGACCTTCGTCGCAGACTCTTCCAGGGCCAGGCCCGTGGTGTCGATGATGGGGCAACCCAGTCGTCGCTGGATCCTGCCAACCTCGTCCAGCTCGTCGTAGATCGCAGCGAGGTCGGCGTAACCGTCCTCGTTGCCGAACCCTCCCAACCCGCGGACCCGACGTCCACGGATCTCCAGCAGCCGCTGGGCGTCGATCGTCAGGCCGACGATGCGCCAACGATCGACCGCCGCCAACTCGGCTGGCGGGGCGATCCCGGGGACGAGCGGGACATTGACGGTCTTGTAGCCGAGGTAACCCAGGTAGATCGACAGCGGTGTCTTGCCCGAGCGGCTCACGCCCACCAGACAGATGTCCGCCTCGGTCAGGCGATCGGGGATGGCGCCGTCGTCATTACGAACCGCGAACTCCATGGCGGAGATACGGGTGAAGTAGTCGGCCTCAACGCCCACGGGACGACGTGGGACGGCGTCGGCGTCAAGACCAGAAGCCTCTTCCATCGCGTCGAGCATGGGGCCCATGAGGTTGACCTCGCGGATACCCATCTCCTCGCAGGCATCGGTGACCATATGGCGCATGTCGGGCAGCACGAGGGTGTGCACCACGCACACCCACTGCCCCGCGTCATGGGACTCCTTGACGGCCTCTAGGGCCGCAACCATTTCCGGGACGGTGCCGATCATGGGATGGCGCACGATGTGCCAGTGGACCCCCTCGAACTGGCTGCGGGCGGCGCGGGCCAACCGAACGGCGGTCTCACCCGTCGAATCGGCGATGACGTGAATTTCCAGGGGCGACTCTGCCATGTCGCCATCTTAGGGTGGGGCCGGTATCGATCGAGTACTCGGGTTTGATACACGGAGCTGCCAAAAAATGCCCATGTCAACGTCACCATCGCCTGTTTGGACCGTTTTCTGGCAGCTCCGTGTAGTCATTCGCAGGTATGACCATCCTCCGGCACACCTGTTGCGTCGATCTCTCAGCTGTGTCCCGTGCCCGTGGTCTGGGAGACTGCCGCCATGGACACCGCCACCCTGGACCCCGTTGACGAACTCATCGTCGCCGAATCACCGCTGGCCACGGCTGTGTGGGTGCTGGGTCGCCCTTCCTTGGTGCCAGTATCCGGCGAAGACACCACGGCGTGGTCTGACGACTGCCGCGACCTCACCGCAATCCCGGAGAGTCTTCGCCTCAATCCTCTGACGACAAAGGAATGCAGCACCCCGGTGGTGTGGATGGGCCTGCCCTCCAGTCTTGACGAACTCGACGAACTGCTCGGTACTCTCTGGCGACTCCTCGGACCCGATGCCCACATCGTCGCAGGCGGACGCATCAAGCACATGGCCCGGTCCATGAACGACGTCGCTGCCCGCTGGTTCGACGACGTCCACGCCAGCCTCGGAGTGCGCAAGGCCCGCGTGCTGCACTTCTCGTCTCCTCGGGAGCACCCGGCCGTCACTGGGGAATGGCCACGCACCAACACCGTCAACGGCCTGACGATCCGAGCCCACGGCGGCGTCTTCCACACCACCGGCCTCGACGCCGGAACGTCCCTGCTCCTCGATCACCTCGACGCCATCGCGGCCGACGTCAACACCGACGTCGTCGATCTGGGGTGCGGCAACGGCATCATCTCCGCTCACCTGGCACGCAGACTCCCAGACGCCACCGTCAACGCCACCGATGTCTCCTGGCAGGCCGTCGACTCGACTCGTCTCACCGCCAGGGCGAACGGACTCGACATCGTCACCCACTGGTGTGACGGATTGTCCGTCCTGCCCGACCAGAGCGTCGACGTCGTCGTCACCAATCCGCCCTTCCATCGCGGAACCGCCCAGGACCACGCCCCGACCCTGGCCATGCTGGCCGACGCCGCTCGCGTGTTGCGCCCCGGCGGCAGCCTGTGGTGTGTCTACAACAATCACCTGCCGTGGGCATCCCATCTACGGCGCACGGTCGGGCCGACTCGCCAGGTCGCGCGGAATCGTCAGTACACCGTCACGCGGACCGTCCGCGGGTAGACGATCATGCCGAGGAGCGGAACCTGCACCGAACGGGCCGAAACACACCTACGGTGGTGCCATGAGTTCCCGCGTCATCCTCGTCAGCGACGACCGCTCCAGCCTCCGCTCCCCCGGCACCCCTCTGTGGCCTGACGCCGCCTGCATGCGCGGCATCCACACCAATGACTGGGCCGCTCACATCTTCGAGTACGCCATGTCCTTCGAGGGCGACATGACACAGGTACGCGAACTCGCCGCCCAGACCGGCGCCGGAGTCCTGCATCCCCATGGCGCCCTGGCTGTCGAGCCGCCCGGTCTCATTGTCTGTGACGTCGACTCGACGGTCACGCGCACCGAGGCCATCGACCTGCTCGCCGAGTGCGCAGGGAAGGCCGAGGAGATCAGTGAGGTGACGGCCCGGGCGATGGCCGGAACGCTCGACTTCGCCGAGTCCCTTCACGAGCGCGTCAAATGTCTGGAGGGTCTGCACGTCGGGGCCCTCGAGGAGGCGCGCAAGGCGACCGTCGTCACCCCGGGTGCGGCGGAACTGGTGGCCGCGGCGCACGAGGTCGGCGCAGCCGTCGGGTTGGTGTCAGGAGGGTTCACGGCCTTGGTCAATCCGCTTGCTGCGGAGATCGGCGCCGATTTCTCAGCCTCCAACGAGCTCGAGATCGTCGACGACCACCTCACTGGCCGGGTTGTCGGGGACATCGTCGATCGGGCCGCCAAGGCCACCTGGCTGCGTCGTTGGGCCGAGAAGAGCGAGGTAGATCTTGAGCGAACGATCGCGGTGGGAGACGGCGCCAACGACCTCGATATGTTCGCCGCAGCCGGGCTGGCCATCGCCTTCTGCGCCAAGCCCGTCGCCGTCGAGGCTGCACGAAACACCATCCGTTGTGAGCGGATCGACGCACTTCGCGCAGTGTGGGAACGATGACCACGATCATGGGGACATGACCAACCTCCCCGGAACCCTTCACACCGCTCATGACGGCGCATGGCAGGTCGCAGATCACGGCTGCCAGGTGCTGGCGTGGCAGGCCGACGGCAAGCCCGTCATCTGGTTCGACGCCGAGCACGCCGACGAGTCCGACGCGGTCATCCGGGGAGGTGTCCCGTTG
>OKPE01000252.1_pt1 | contig 5797 bp, 5 predicted proteins | sample 1614791 | NCBI WGS metagenome assembly OKPE01 (sample SAMN04436970, study PRJEB24849) | human gut metagenome | biome: human gut; feature: NICU; material: stool | host: Homo sapiens | place: USA: Saint Louis, MO | collected 2010-03-22
TTCAAGCAGTGAGCAAGCCTCTTTCTAGGTGGTAACTTTATTATTGCAATCTAGGAAAGTAATATTTGAGCCGCCTAAAATCAGTTTGTCCGTTTGGCAATCTGCGGACATCAAAGACTTTGGTAATTCGCTAGTAAGACCAGCGTATAGGCGACCACTGTATCTGAGCAAACTTTGATCGTTGCACCGTTAAGGCGATTCCTTTTGTGTTGGTCAGGCGCTTTGAGCAAGCAGGAAGGCGCCAATCGCACCGGCATTATCCGCCAGATCGATCGGGACGATGTAGCTGTCAAGCGGCGGGACGGTCACATAATCGTTCAACAACCGGTTAAACTGATCACGGATTTTAGGGAAAAGTTGTTGCTGGTGCATGACGCCGCCACCGAAGACAATCTTCTCCGGGGCAACAGTCAGGGTCAGGTCGACACATGCTTGGGCAAGATAGTAAGCCTCGAAATCCCAAGCCGGATGATCGGCTGGCAGATCCTTGGCGGGTTTGCCCCAGTGTTTCTGGAGCGCCGGTCCACTGGTCATACCTTCCAGACAGTCGCCGTGAAACGGGCAATTACCAGCAAATGTGTCGTCTGAGTGGCGGCGCAGGATGATGTGTCCCGCCTCAGGATGGCTGTAGCCCTGCAGCAGCTGACCGTTTTGCACGATGCCAGCACCGACACCAGTGCCAACAGTCCAGTAGACGAGGTCATTCAAGCCTTTGCCGGCGCCGGCCTTGAGTTCGCCATATGCTGCGGCATTGACATCGGTGGTGAAGGCAAACTTGGTGTCAGGAAAATGTTTCTGTAAGGTACCGAGAATGTCAAAAAACTGCCATCCGGCTTTAGGGGTCTTGGTAATGTAACCGTATTGATCCGACTTACCGTTGACGTCAATTGGGCCAAATGAGGCAAGGCCGATCCTGTCGGCGGGGTGCGCCTTGAAATAACCGATCACTTGGGCGATGGTCTCGTCTGGCGTTGTCGTCGGAAAAGTTTTCTGGTCGATGATGTCGATACCGTTTTCTGAGATGGCACACACAAACTTTGTGCCGCCAGCTTCGATTGCTCCGAGCATGAGAGTGGAACTCCTTTCAACTTTGGTACAGAGATGTTTATTTTTGGTGCTTAGTCTTTGAGGTGTGCTTCAACGGTGAATGGCTAAACTTCAAAGAATGGGTGAAAAGCGAGTCGACTGGGCAGTTGATGTTACAGGTCAGTTGCCACGGCGCTATCACTGCTGCGTGCGGTCAGCGCAACGAGGTGGTCGCCGGGCTTGACCGTTGGCGTCGTGACTGGTTCGACACTGGCATAGGCATTCGTGTTGGTGATAACGATCATGACGGTGGTGTCATAGCCGGCATTGGCAATGGCTTGGTAATCGAAGGTTCCCAGCAGGTCGCCAGTGTTCACATGGTCGCCTTGGCCGACCTTGCTGGTGAAATACTGGCCTTTGAGGTCGACGGTATCAATGCCAAGGTGGATGAGCACCTCAGCACCGTCATCAGCCTTAATGCCATAAGCGTGGTGAGTCGGATAGGCGACGGTTACCGTGCCGGTGACTGGTGAATGAACCTCATCGCTAGCGGGTTTGATGGCGATTCCTTTACCCATGATCTCAGCTGAAAAGACCTTGTCGTTAACCTGCGTGATTGGTTCGATGGTGCCGGCGACTGGAGCGGCAATGACGGTGTCTGCTTGTGTTTCTTCACCGGTGGTCGGATCCACGGGTGCTTCTTCGGGTTCATTTTTCAAAACGCGTTTGGCAACGATGAAAGTCATGACGAAGGAGGTCACCAAACTAATGACTGCGGCCAGCAGAAAGGCCACAATAGATTTCGGTGCGATCGAGATGAAGCCAAGAACGCCGGCGCTGCCCATGGCCCAAGCAAGGACGTGGAAGAGGCCGAGAATAGCGCTGGCAATACCGGAAGCGATCGCGGCACAGTAGAATGGGAAGCGCAGTTTCAAGTTGACCCCGAATATCGCCGGTTCGGTGATTCCGAGCAAGGCAGAGATGCTGGAGCTCGAAGCCAAAGCGCGCTGCTTGCTGTCCTTAGATGCGAAGAACACAGCAGCCGCTGCACCGCCTTGCGCGATATTAGCCATTGATGCAACTGGGAAAATGAAGGAACCACCAGTCGTTGCCTTGGCAGCAATGAGCGTGGTCTCGATCGCCGGGAAGGTCTGATGCAGCCCGGTGACGACAATTGCAGAGTAGAAGACCCCGAATATTGCCATGCCAAACCAACCGGTCGCATTATACAAGCCAACCAGACCATTCGTCAGAAAATCAGAAACGGCTCGCAGTACGGGACCGACGACCACAAAAGTCAGAAAGCCGGTGACAATGATCGACAACAGCGGTGTGAAGGTGAAGTCAACTGCGCCCTTGAGGTGTTTGTGTAGGAACTTCTCAATCGTCGCCAGTAAAAAGGCGACCCCAAGGACAGGCAGAACCTGACCTTGATAACCGGCCTGAGCGACATGTAAGCCGAAGATGTTCCAATAGGTCATTTTTCCCGCTGCAGTGACAGCGGCCACTTGGTAACCGTTAACCAGGGTCGGCAGGACCATGATCATCCCAATGGTGGCGCCAAGGTACTGGTTCCCACCAAAGCGCTTGGTAGCGGAGAAGCCCAGTAGGATCGGCAGGAAAGTGAATGGCGCACTGGCCATGGTGTTAACCATATCGGCTAGCCCCTTGAGGCTCGGCACCGCCTGAACGACCGACTGGCTCATGAATAAACCCGGTGAGCTCAAAACGTTGTACAACGCCATCAGCAACCCGCCGGCGACCAATGCCGGCACGATTGGGATGAAGATATCCGATAGCATCTTCAGGAAACTGGTGAAGGGATTCGGTTTGCCGGCGGTGGCTGCGATCTTCTTGATGTCGTCCGTGGTGGCTTCCTTTAGGCCGGTAATGCCAACCAAGGCGTCATAAACCTTATCGACATCGCCGGGACCGATGATGATCTGAAACTGGCCGCCAGTCTCGAACGTGCCTTTCACGTCGGGATCATCGTCCAGCGCCTTCTGGTTGATCGCCTTGCTGTCTTTAAGAACAAGGCGCAGCCGGGTCGCACAATGGGCAGCGGCCTGGATGTTATCCTTGCCAATATCTTGCAAGATCCGTTTGGCAACGTCAGCATGTTTCATAAAAGGTCCTCCTCAGGAAAGCGGTTAATGGGCTAAAAAATAATATCGGTTTTGCGATGGTTAAAATATAAAGCGCTTTCGACAAATTGTCAAGCGTTTGACAGTTTAATTCTTTATTGTTGATAGACTTCATTAGGCTTGGAGTTTTAAAAATGTTTTTCGATTGACAATCAACCGCTTTCAGTTATGATAAAGCTAATCGTGACAAACAGATTGGGGCGCAATGACACCGCACAAGGGTGGCAGAAAAATGCACCGACCAGATGGAACACAGCGATGCGTTATCGCCTCAGCCCAAGCTGCGATCACCAACGCCGATGCCGTCAGTATGTGTCAAGCGTGGAATCTAAAAAGGGGTAATACCAAACTATGACCGTTAAACTTGAAGATGTCGCCAAATTGGCTGGAGTGTCGCCGACCACGGTTTCCCGCGTGATCAATAATTACGGTGCCATCAGTGATAAAACGAAAAAGGCGGTTCATGCCGCCATGAATCAGCTGAATTATCGGCCGAATACTTTGGCTCGCTCGCTACAGGGCAAGTCACCGCATCTCATTGGATTGATCTTCTACGACGTCAGTCACCCATTCTTCGGTGAGCTGGTCTCCCGGCTCGAGAATCTGCTGTTCGAGCGCGGGTATAAGGCAATCTTATGCAACAGCGCCAATGATCCGAAAAAGGAGCGCGAGTACCTGCGCCTGCTGGCAGCCAATCAGGTCGACGGTATCATTGGCGGAGCGCACAATGAAAATATTCCGGAATATAAAGCGTACGGGCTACCGATCGTCAGCTTTGATCGTAATCTGGCTCCGACCATTCCGATCGTCAGTTCCGACAATGCCCAGGGCGGGCGCTTGGCTGCATCCGTCTTGTCAGCCAATGGCGTGCAAGCCCCGCTAATCATCACCGGTAAGGAATTGCCGAATTCACCGACAAATGCCCGGTCACAAGGTTTTCACGATTACTTCGCCGCCCATGGAATCGAATCCGCGACCATGGTGATCCCGTTTGAGACCGCGGCAGCCATCCGCCGCACGGAGATCCAACGCTTATTGACCAAGGGGCAGTACGATGGAATCTTCTGCACCGATGATCTGACTGCCATGCAGGTCCATCAGCAGGCTTTGACCATGGGGATTCGCGTTCCAGATGACCTAAAACTGATCGGCTATGACGGCACTCGCTTCATTCAAAATTATTACCCAGCGCTGACAACGATTGTTCAACCGCTGGATGACATCGCAAAACTACTGATCGACCTGTTACTGAAAAGGATCAACGATCACAAGGCTGACCTAGATCCGAATTATTTGCTGCCAGTGAGCTTGCATCAAGGCATCACGGCGTAGAGTGCACCATCACTGGGTTCGGTATCTTTTGTTACCAAGCAGGCTTAACCAAGAAGCTGGCGCTCTTCATCAGTTCTTTCCTGTAGCGCTTCCAAATAAAAAATGATATACTGCCGTTACAATCGAATAGAAACATTGGGGTGCTGTAAAAGCTGAGATGATACCCATGGAACCTGATGCAGTTAGTACTGTCGCAGGGAAATGTCGTTAAGATCAATCGTTTTTGATGCTTATTTGTGATTTCATGGACCCCGCCGATGATTTGGTGACGGGTCCTTTTTTGTAAGCGCGAGCTGGCGCGGTTAGAAGCCGGAGTGTAAGTGGCCTCAGACCGCAATGGCCGGTCTTAGCCATTGCGGTCTGAGGTCCTTACACGCAGACTTCTGCGCCGGGGAGCGCGTTATGGTGAGCCGCTGCACTTTTTGATTTGGCGGGTGAGCCACACAAGTAAGCTTCGAAATGATGAATTGATCGTGCCTGGCCCCCGTCTGTCTTTATTTGAAGAAATGGGGGTTATTTTTATGGACAAATGGTCGTTGCGCGATGTTGTGTTGCTGGCATTTCTGGCCTTTCTGTTTGGTGGTGTCTTTATGGGTGCCGATGCGATTTACGCGTTGTTAGCAGCGGCATTGACGCCAATCGGTTATGCGCCGTTTGCCAATGAGATTTTGTTTGGCATGTGGGTGATGGCGGCACCGATGACCGCCATGTTGCTGAAAAAGAAAGGCAGTTCGATTTTAGGTGAATGTTTGGCGGCGCTGGCGGAGATGCTCTATGGTTCCTACTTTGGCCCGGCTGTGTTGCTGTCCGGTTTTGTTCAAGGCTTGGGTAGTGAAGCGGGATTCATTGTGACCCGTTATCGGCGCTATGACACAGTGGATGTAAGCTGATTCCTGAGACAACTTTTAAGAGAGGGTATAATGAATAAATCATCTCTCAAAAGGAAGGAATTTTTACATGCCAACTCGTTACGACAAAGAATTCAAACAAAACATTATCAACCTATATAAGCAAGGCGAATCAGCTGCCCAACTGGCCAGAGAATATGGCATTGGCTATTCAACAGTTCATAAGTGGATCCAGGGCCAGGCCAAAACTCAATCCGGTAAATCGCCAGACGAAATCAAAGCGATGGAAAAGCGACTGGCTTCGCTGTCTGAGGAGAACGAAATCCTAAAAAAAGCCCTGGGCTTCCTTGCGCAGAAGTAACCAATATCTTTGATTACATTCACCAAGAAAGCCATCACCACCAGGTAACCAAGATGTGCCGAATCCTCGGTGTTTCCAGAGCTCAG
>OKPE01000257.1_pt1 | contig 5675 bp, 4 predicted proteins | sample 1614791 | NCBI WGS metagenome assembly OKPE01 (sample SAMN04436970, study PRJEB24849) | human gut metagenome | biome: human gut; feature: NICU; material: stool | host: Homo sapiens | place: USA: Saint Louis, MO | collected 2010-03-22
ATACTCGACACCGGCGGTTTCAGACCCGCCTTCCACCGATGATTGGGAAGAGCCGGTTTCAGACCCGCCTTCCACCGATGATTGGGAAGAGCCGGTTATAGCCATCAATGAACTCTCTGAATGCAATGAGAGGGGACGACCACTTCTTGATGAATCTCGCGCGATCTTCACCCACATAGATCGCGCCGGTCGAGTTGTGGTTCGTGGCGGATGGACTCCTTCATCTCGAGATACGCACGTCTAGAGATACGCAGCGCTGCGCGTCGCAAGCTAAATTATCACGCGATAAAATCGGCAATCGAATGGCCCACAGAAATATGATCGTGACATATGCCCCGATGAAAGGGTCACCGAGCCGACGGGCGCAACCTGTTCCTCACCTGCGGATCAAGAATCTCAGCGGGGGCTCGATTGGCGCGCACCAGCCGCGCCATGACAACGAGGTCAGGACGAATTGAAGAGTAGAAATGGAAGTATCCAGGGCAAAGATAATTCTGCCCCTCTTCGCCATAAATCGAGGTCATGAAACGATTCTTGGGACACCCACCCTGACACATTCTCAAGTGCGGACACCTGCGACATTGCTGGGTCAGCTGAAGATTCTTCTTCTTGGAGAATTCTCGCATCGTGTCCGTTGAGACCAGCTCCGCGAAGGACTTCTCTCGAATGGACCCAAGACGCCAATCAGGCTCAACCCAGTGATCGCATGCATAGACGTCTCCATTGAATTCCATGGCTACGTTGTTGCCGCATTGCGGGGCATGAACGCACACCGGGTGAATGCCGAACATGGCCGACAGCGCAGCGTCAAGATCCTGAATGAACACCGCCCCGACGTCATGCTGAACCCATTCCTCGAAGATCTCGGTGAGGAACTGACCATAGGCCCCTCCTGGCGATAGAGCAGCCGCTCGCCGGACGCCGTCCGCCATCCCGCCTCAGCAACTGGAAGATCCTTGTCGTTCACCCTCTCGACGATGGGGATGAACTGCAGGTACTGAGCCCCTAAATCATCACGGAAATGCCGATAAATCTCGACCCCTGAATGCTGATTGGCGGCATTGACGGTGCACAAGATGTTGGTCAGAACTCCCGCTCTCTGCAGAAGACGGTATCCGCGCGCAACCATGTCATAAGTGCCACGTCCACCACGGTTCTTGCGGTACGCATCATGGAGATGGGCCGGGCCATCGATGGACACACCGACCAAGAAATCTTGCTCAGCCAGGAAAGCCGCCCATTCTTCATCAATGAGGGTGGCATTCGTCTGAATGGCATGAGTCACCTTCTGACGCGGTCGCCTGTACTCGTCAGCAAGTTCAACAACCCGGCGGAAGAACGGCAGCCCCCTCAACGTCGGCTCGCCGCCCTGCCACAACATCATGACCTCACCGTCGTTGCTGGCAGCCAGGAACTCCACGATGTAATCGCGCAAGGTGTCGTCGTCCATCTGCTGACGCGGCGCGTCGTACAGCAACTCCTTCGACAGGAAGAAGCAGTACTCACAGTCCAGATTGCATGCTGCACCTGTCGACTTTGCAACCACTGACAAGGGCAGACGCTGACGTACGAAGGGCCTGGAGCTGCCCTTGGCCGATGCGTGGGGTGCCATTATTCCCTCCGCTGTCTTTTCACACGCGCCAACACCGGCAGGACAGCATGCCCGCTCGTCACACCGATTTACCACGCGAGCTGTGGAGAACTCAGTCCTTGGAGTTCTCCTTACCGGCCTTCCGACGCACCGCGATCCTGCTGTACATCTCCTCGACGATCTCGGTGAATCTCTTCTCCACCTCACGACGTCGCACCTTGAGGGTCGGTGTGAGCAGGCCATTGTCCATCGTGAACTCGTCCCACAGCACCCGTAGGTCACGGATCTGTTCCTGGTGAGGCAGCTTCTCCGTGATCTCGGCCACACGACGCCGAATCTCCTCGGCCAGCTCCTCGGATCGCAGCATCTCCGGCCCGGTCATCGACGAGATGTGCAGCCTCTCGGCGATCTCCTCCACCTGAGGCAGAGACGGCTTGACGAGCAGGGTCAGGCACGGACGATTGTCGCCCAGCAGCACCGCATGCTCGAAGAGCGGATCCTTCATGAGGGAGTTCTCGATCGGCTGCGGAGAGATGTTCTTGCCATTGAGGGTGACGATGATGTCCTTAAGCCGATCGGTGATGACGAGGAAGCCGTCGTCGTCGATGTACCCGATGTCGCCGGTGTGCAGCCAACCGTCCTCGATCGCCGCAGCCGTCTCCTCCGGGGCCTTCCAGTACCCCTTCATGATGTTCGGTCCGCGGTAGAGGATCTCCCCGTCGTCAGTCGTCGACATCCGGCTGCCCACCAGCGGCCTACCGGCAGTGCCGAACTTGCACCCACCAGGGGAATTGAAGCTCACCAGTGGGGATGCCTCAGTCAGGCCATAACCCTGGCACACCAGCAGACCGCACGCGGCGAAGAATTCCTCGACCTCCTTGCGTAATGGCGCACCACCGGCCGCCAGCACGGTCTTGGGCCCTCCGACGGCGTCACGAATGGCCTTCAGGACGAGACGATCGGCCACCTTGTGTCGTGCTTCCAGCGAGACGCTGGGACGACGTCCGTCCTGCTTGGTCTGCCACCACTCGCGCCCGACCTCGAGCGACCACTCGAAGATCTTGAGCTTGGCGGGCGAATCGGCGACCTTCTCCCGCGCCACCTTCATAACCTGCTCATAGAGTTTCGGCACCGAGACGAAGAGGGTCGGACGAACCTCTGCCAGCATCTCCGAGATCGTCTTGGGATTCGGCACGAAGGTGTTGAGGCAGCCGTGTCGGATGACCACCATCGACCAGCCCCACTCCAGGGCGTGCGACAGGGGAAGGAAACTCAGCGAGTGGTCGGCCGGGGTGAAGTCGAAGAAGGCGTCAAGAGCCTGCAACTCAGCCAGAGCTGCACGATGGCTGATCATGACTCCCTTGGGCTCCCCGGTGGTCCCCGAGGTGTAGATGAGGGCGGCGACGTCGTCGGCGCATGATTGCCTCATGCGCTCCTCGACGACGGGCTGCATCTCCTCAGAGACCCCAGCCTGGCGGACCTGTTCCAAGGAGAGCACCGTCAGCCCATCGTGATCACCAACGCGATCAGCTGGGTCGATCAGCACGACAGTCTCCAGGCAGGGCATCTGGTCCCGTGCTTCGAGAATGCGATCAAGCTCCTTGGGTCCAGCGGTGACGATGACCCGAATTCCAGCATCAGTGACGATGTGGACGATCTGGTCGGGAGTTGACGTCGGGTAGATCGGCACCGGGACGACGCCGATCGTCATGCCCGCAAGATCAGCCTCGATCCACTCCGGGCAGTTGCCGGCAAACAGGGAAATACGATCCCCCCGCTGCAAGCCATCCTCGGTCAGCACCCCGGGGGTGACGAATGCTCGCGCCAAACCAGCAACGCGTCGACCCGTCTCAGCGTAGGTGCGAATGATCCACTGGCCATCCTGACGAACCCGAGTCGCGGGACGAAAACCATGGTTCGCTACCGTGCCACGGAACATGTGGGCAAGGTGATTCTCGACGAGACTCTCGCCCGGTGTCGGCTGGCCGAGAAGTTCCCCGGCTGGGTCGCGTTCAGCCTTGTGGAACTGATGTGTGCTCGATGTCATGACCGTTCCCCCTCGCCGGTGTAGACCTGACACCCCCATCGTAATGTTCTCTGATCGTCCGACGCAGGTAGCCCTCACAAGCGCTCCCGCAGCCAGTCGATATCGCGCGCCTGACCCTCGGCATCCCCCGGTGTCTCGACGACGACCGGAGCGTCCGCAGCACGGATGACGTCGACGAGGGCGTCGGCCCCGCACTCCCCCTCACTCAGGTTGGCGTGGCGATCCCGTCCGGAACCAGCCGGTCCTTGCGAGTCATTGGCATGCACGAGGTCGATCCGACCCGTGATTCCACGGACGTCATCAACCAACGTCGTCATGTCGAGACCAGCCGCGAAAGCGTGACAGGTGTCCAGACAGAACCCGACATTCTCATGACCTGACGCGGCACCGATGGCCTCCCAGGTCCCTGACAGTCTCTCCAGGAAGCGAGCCATCGCGTTGTCCCCGCCAGCGGTGTTCTCGACGAGGAGCGGCACCGGGAACTCGAAGCCGTCGATGGCCTTGCGCCAGTTGTCCTGCCCCTTCTCGATCGGCTCCCCGGCGCGTACGTGACCACCGTGGACGACGACGCCTGTCGCCCCCACCTCGGCGGCGGCGTCAAGGGTCTGCTGCAACAGCTTGCGGCTGGGAATGCGGATGCGGTTGTTGAGGGAAGCAACGTTGATGACGAAGGCCGAGTGCACCACGAGCTTCAACCCGGCTTCCTCAGCAGCCTCCTTGAGGGCTTGGGCACCTCCGGGAAAGCCGCAGACCGGCTTCTTCCAGGACTGCGGGTCCCCCAGGCTGATCTGGGCGATGTCGGCTCCGCGTGCTGCCGCCTGTGCCACGGCGTCGGCGGTGTCGACATGACCGCCAATGATCCACTTGGTCATGCCAACACTGTGCCACGAGGAACCGACCGTTCCGTGACTGACGCTGTTCGCTTTAGCGGAACGCCAACGAAAGTCCATCTGAAGATGGTGACCGTCCCCCGAGTGCCGTAGATTGGAAGGTATGGCAACGAGCATGGTCACGGGTGGAACATCAGGTATTGGCCGCGAGTTCGTCACCCAACTGGCTGCCCGTGGCGACGACATCGTGATCGTCGCCCGCGACACCGAGCGGATGGCCACCATCAAGGCGGACGTCGAAGCCCGTTACGGGGTGTCCGTCGAGACGATCGAGGCGGACCTCTCGCAGCGCGAGGACGTCGATCGGATAGCCGCACGTCTCGAGAATCCCGCCCACCACGTCGATCTGCTCGTCAACAACGCCGGCTTCGCGGTACACGCCAAGATCCTCGATCCTGACGCCCTCGAACTGCAGGACCGAGCCTTCGAGGTCATGATTCGGGCGGTTCTGGTGCTCTCGGCCGCAGCCGGGCGAGCCATGAAGTCCCGCGGCCACGGAGCCATCCTCAACGTCTCCTCCTCGAGCGCCTGGATCAACACCGGCAATTACTCGGCCGTCAAGGCGTGGGTGCTCACCTTCACCGAGGGCCTCGCCAATGAACTTGCCGGCACCGGCGTCAAGGCCATGGCCCTGTGCCCAGGGTGGGTCCACACCGAGTTCCACTCCCGCGCCAACGTCACCGCCAACCACCTGCCGGACTTCTTCTGGATCGACGCCGAGACCCTGGTGCGCGAAGCCCTCAATGACCTCGATCATGGCAAGGTGGTGTCCATCCCCACCCCACTCTGGAAGTTCTTCATCGCAGTCGCCACTCACACCCCACGCTCCGCCATGAGATTCCTGTCACGAACCCTGTCCTCATCGCGGGACAAGGACGAACACCCACAGCACACGTCGGGAGGCGAGGCCTGAGATGGCCAGCGTCAAGCCCACCAAGGACCGAGGCCGGTACACCAACGATCTTTCCGCTGTAACGCGGCAGGCAGCGAACATGCTCCTGCTGCGGCCACTGGTGTGGAAATTGGTCAAGGTGTCCGTGCACGGTGCGGACAATCTCGACGGGCTCGACGGTGCCTACGTGGCCGTCGCGAACCACTCCTCCCACCTCGATGCCCCGCTGGTCTTCGGGGCGCTGCCGAAGCGACT
>OKPE01000277.1_pt1 | contig 5284 bp, 3 predicted proteins | sample 1614791 | NCBI WGS metagenome assembly OKPE01 (sample SAMN04436970, study PRJEB24849) | human gut metagenome | biome: human gut; feature: NICU; material: stool | host: Homo sapiens | place: USA: Saint Louis, MO | collected 2010-03-22
AATGGAGGCGGGTCCACACGCCGAAAGGAGTCAGTTCCATGGGTGTAGTGCGCCCACTTCGGGCCGGGGTCGCGACTCTGGCCACCGCTGGTCTCGCCATCAGCGGCAGTCAGTTCTTCGCCCCCCAGGCACAAGCCTCCAAGACCGCAGTCATGGCCCGTGTGTCGGCTCGCACCGCCGTCAACATCAGGTCCCAGGCAGGCGTCCACGGAAAGATCCTGGGTGTGCTCGAGAGAGGCCAGCAGCTTAATCAAACCGGCACGCCCGTAAACGGGTGGGTCCCGGTCGCTTACCGCGGCCACACGGCTTACGTTGACCATCACTACCTGTCATCGGTCGCCTGGCGCCCTTCGACCTCAAACCCCTCCGCATCCAGCTCTCCGGTTGGGTTCGCCCAGGCGACGACATACGTCAATGTCCGAGCAGGGCACTCCATGCAGACCACCAAGGTGGGGATGCTCTCCCCCGGCGAGAAGGTCGGCCTCACCGGCCGGACCTCCCAGGGATTCAGCGAGGTCGTCTACAACGGCGTCCATCGCTGGGTGGCTTCCCGTTACCTGAGCACCACCACCGTCAAGCCCACTCCCAAGCCAGCACCAAAGCCAGCCCAAACCACGACCGTCTACACGACCGCCAACCTCAACCTGCGCAACGGCGCATCAATGAGCGCCTCGGTCGCCACCTCAGTGACTCGCGGCACCGCCCTCACCACCACCGGACGCACCACTGGCATCTGGACACAGGTCAACTACCACGGCCACAACCTGTGGGCCTCCAGCAAGTACCTCACCACCACCGCCAAGCCCACCCCCACACCAACACCCACACCCAGACCCAGGCCCACACCAAAACCAACCCAGACCACGACCGTCTACACGACCGCCAACCTCAACCTGCGCAACGGCGCATCAATGAGCGCCTCGGTCGCCACCTCAGTGACTCGCGGCACCGCCCTCACCACCACCGGACGCACCACTGGCATCTGGACACAGGTCAACTACCACGGCCACAACCTGTGGGCCTCCAGCAAGTACCTCACCACCACCGCCAAGCCCACCCCCACACCAACACCCAGACCCAGACCCACACCCAGCCCTTCAGTTTCACCCAGTAGCGCCCGGGCCGCCATTGTCAACTACGCCAAGGCGCAGGTGGGTAAGGCCTACATCTGGGGAGGCGAGGGTCCAATCGGCTTCGATTGTTCCGGCCTGGTGTTGAAGGCGTACCAGCAGGCTGGAATCTATCTGCCTCACTACTCAGGGTCGCAGATCGCGCGTGGCCATCGCATTTCCTTGGACGAGATCCAGCCAGGAGACCTCTTTGCCAAGCCAGGCGGCGGTCACGTCGCCATCTACGTCGGTAACGGGCAGATAGTGGAAGCAGCGAACCCACGTGCTGGAGTACACCTCACCTCCATCTACTCCTCGTTGTACCCACTTCGCATTAATTCGAACATCCTCGACTGAACCACCGCAACGCCGGCAACCCTCAAAGGAGTTGCCGGCGTGTGTAATTTCTGGCTTGCCGGAGACCCCGACGGTCAGAATTTCGAGCCGCCGATTTCTCGCCTGTGATGTGACCTAGATATGATGGTCTAGTTCGGCGGTCGCCATTGGTCCGCATCCGCTGAGTCCCGGTCGTCCAGAGGCCTAGGACACCGCCCTTTCAAGGCGGCAACGCGGGTTCGAATCCCGTCCGGGATACGTCCAGAGCCCTGTACCGAATTCGGTACAGGGCCTTTTCATGCTCTACGGACGCCTTCTCACGTGACCACACTCCCCATCGCACCCCATCCCCCTCGTCTCCTAGAGTGTCGAAGTCCTCGACACCGTCTGGACACTCACTGTTCGAAGTCCATTCCGCACCATCTCCACCCCGAAAGCATCTCGTTATGTTCACTCAGAGTGAACAAGACAGCATTGCGGACAGCGTCGCAGAGAGAAAGTAACACCCCTAGTCACAGCGTCTTTGAGCCTCAATTCCAGACTCGATTTCCCTTCCACCCCAAAACCTTGCTATATTTTTCGAGCTGCCTGAGGCAGCGGTCAGGACTCGAAAGAGCCAAGGCCCCGTAGCGCAGTTGGTTAGCGCGCCGCCCTGTCACGGCGGAGGTCGTGGGTTCAAGTCCCATCGGGGTCGCTGAAGCGGTGATGAGTTCATCACCGCTTTCGTGTTCATGAGACCTTTGCATGGACGCGATGGCCGGGTAGCTCAGTTGGTAGCAGCGTTCGCCTGAAAAGTGAAAGGTCACCGGTTCGACCCCGGTCCCGGCCACCCCAAAGAACGTTCTGTAATGCTGCAGACCGCTCAGCTTCCGCCTGGTCTTTCATACAAGTCATATCTTGACTGACTCTGTGGCCTCACGGCTTCCCTGCCAGGATCCTCGACGCCAATCCCGTCGCGCATTGCGCCCAGCGGGTTCAATATCGTCCACGAAAGCGGCTCAGGAACCTCGACGACGGTGAATCTCATCGGTTCTGTGTAACTACTACGTCGCTCTTCCCCCAGCGTCGTCTCTGACCTCCAGCATTCGAAGTCCTCGGCAGGGTCCGATCCCGAACTCGTGGCCAAGAGCGTCTACCGCTACCGCTTCAGAACCAGCGCTGATGGCCCCATTCAAGGTTCGACAGCCCGGAGAGACCGCGAGTCATGGAACGTGCACGTTCAACAACTCGAAAGGGGCAGGCGACAATCTCGCCTGCCCTTCGTCACATCCCCAGGAGGATGCGTCAGCGAATCACTTCACCGATCCACTCATGAGACCGGACACGAAGTACTTGCCCAGAGCGATGTACACCAGCAGGGTCGGCAGGCAGGCGACGAGCACGCCAGCCATGATCTGCGGGTAGTTCGGGTTCTGCCCGGACGCCAGGGCGTTCAGACCGAAGGTGACCGGACCATTGTTCTGGTTCGTCAGGAACAGCGCGAAGAGGAAGTCATTCCATGCGCTGGTGAACTGCCAGATGAGGGTCACGACGAAGCCGGGAATCGACACCGGAAGGACGATCTTGGCGTAGGTCGAGATCGTGGCAGCACCGTCCACACGAGCCGCCTCAATGATCTCCGAGGGCACTGCGGTGGCGTAGTAGTTGCGGAAGATCAGCGTGCAGATCGGGATGCCGTAGACAACGTGACACAAGATCAGGGTGGGAATACCGGCGAACCACGGAGCTCCCTGCTGAATGTCCAGCATCATGCCCGACAACGGGATCATGATGGCCTGGTAGGGAATGAACATTCCGAACAGGAAGAGCACGAAGATGACGTGGGATCCAGGGAACTTCCACTTCGCGAAGACGTAACCATTCAGGGATCCCAGAATGGCCGAGAGGATGGCTGCCAGCACAGCCATGACGAGGGACCGTCCCATGGCAGGAGCCAGGGCGTCCCAAGCGGCCTGCCAGCCGCCCACGGACCACACTCGAGGCAACCTCCACGCCGTTGACTGATCGTAGCCGGATGGCGTCTTGAAGCTCGTCACGAGCAGGGCGTAGGCGGGAGTGAGAACAAGTACTGCGAAGAACACCAGAAGGACGTAGCGGACCGCACCCATGGTCTTCTGGGCAGGGGTGCGACGGCGACGACGCTTCGGCATGTCGGTCAGGGCGTCACCGGGCAGGGTGGCATTGGGAGGCACGCTGGCCTCGCCCGGAAGCACTGTGGTGGTCATCAGCGTCCTCCCCTCTCAGTGCGGTTGGTGTAGATCAGGTAAGGCACGACGACCACGGCCACGATGACCAACAGGATCGTCGCGTTGGCGGCGGCTGCCGTCGGGTTGTTGAGCTGGAACATCTGGGTCCACATCAAGGTGGCAGGCACCTCAGCCGTGTAGGAGCTCTGGCCGGCAATGGCGTAGATGAGGTCGAACATCTTCATCGACATGTGCCCAACGATGATGAGGGCGCTCAGGGCGATCGGCGAGAGCTGCGGGAACAGCACATTCCAGTAGAGCTTGAACTCGGAGGCTCCGTCGACCCGTGCCGCCTCACGCTGGTCCTCGGAGATGCCACGGAACCCAGCCAGGAAGAGAGCCATGATGTAGCCCGATAGCTGCCAGATCGCTGGGACGGCCATGGCAGCCATGTTGAACTTCCCGGATGAGTACCACGACGACTGCAAGCCGGGCATCCCCAGATGGACGAAGAGCTGGTTGAGACCGGTGGCTTGACCATCTTTGGCCGGGGAGAGCAACCACCGCCAGATGACGCCGGCAGCCACGAATGAGACGGCCATCGGGAACAGGAACACCGACCGGAAGAAGCCCTCACCGGTGACGCCCTTTTCCAACAGGAGAGCCCACAAGAGGCCGAAGACCATGGTTCCGGCAACGAAGACCACCGTCAGGACCAAGAGGTTCCACATGGCGTGCTGGTAGCGACCGTCGGCCAACAACTGGGAGTAGTTCTCCCAGCCACCGGGCGCCTTGATGCGTCCCGACTTGGTCTTGACCCGAACCAGCGAAGTGAAGACGGTCTTTCCGATGAAGCCGTAGACGAAGATACCGACGAGGATGATTGACGGCAGTACGAGGAGAAAGCTTGGAAGCCAGCGTCTCACTCTTTTCATGATGAAATCTCCCGGATTCTGGGGGTGACAACTACGACAAAGTGCCCTGAAGGCGTGCACGAACTCCTGACGCCGTCTCACCACCAGCACGACGAGATGTCAGGAGCAGCGCCTCCGGCGTGGTGTGGGGCCGGCCAGCACGAGCCCCACACCAGTCGCGCCGGAATCAGACGGTCACTTGCCGTACTTGTCGTGTGCGGCCGCCAGCGAGGAGGCCAGGTTGTCGGTGTTCTTGTCCTGGTAGAACTTGCTCATCGCGGTGTTGATCTCGGAGCTCCAGGCCAACGAGACAGCAGCACCGTGGGCGATCGAGGAGACGATCGGCAGGTCCTTGAAGTCCTTCATGGCGTCCTGCTGGTACTTGCTGAATCCGTCCGGCTTGACGTCGGTACGGGCCGGGATGGATCCCTTGATCTTGTTGAAGGACTCCTGGGCCTCGGCGGAACCGACGAAGCGCAACCAGTCCTTGGTGGCCTCGGAGTTCTTGGTGCCGGTCGGCAGGGTGAAGGAGTCGGCCAGGAAGTCGTAGACGATCTCCTTGCCAGGCACCGCGAAGGCGGTGTAGTCGGTGCCGTACTTCTTGCCCTTCATGTCGAACTCGGCGACGGCCCAGTCCCCCATGACGTTGTAGGCCGCCTTCCCAGAAGCAACCATGTCGGTCGCGGCCGGCCAGTCGTCACCGTCGGAGGCGGTGTTGGTGGAGGTGAGGACCTTCTTG
>OKPE01000303.1_pt1 | contig 4857 bp, 5 predicted proteins | sample 1614791 | NCBI WGS metagenome assembly OKPE01 (sample SAMN04436970, study PRJEB24849) | human gut metagenome | biome: human gut; feature: NICU; material: stool | host: Homo sapiens | place: USA: Saint Louis, MO | collected 2010-03-22
CCCTTCATAGTCAATGATACCGGAACGTGGTCGCAACAAACCGGAGATTGTTTTCAAAATCGTACTTTTACCAGCACCATTTGCGCCAATCAAGGCGACAATCTCACCTGTTTGAACGCTAAAGCTGACGTCTTTGACAGCTTGAATGCCACCATAGTTCACAACGAGATGTTTAACCTCAAGCATGGTTTTCACCTCCCAGATAAGCACTAATGACCTGCGCGTTAGTTTGAATCTCATTAGGGGTTCCAGAAGCAATCATGGCGCCATGGTCGAGTACATAAATTGACTCAGCCAATTTCATCACCAGCGACATGTCATGTTCAATCAAAACCACTGTGATGCCAAAATGCTCACGAATCCGAGTAATCAAACGCCCCAGATCTGCCGTTTCTTCTGGATTCATCCCGGCAGCTGGTTCATCCAGAAACAGCAGTTGCGGCTTCGTGGCCACTGCCCGCACTATCTCCACCCGCCGTTGCGTACCATATGGCAAACTAGCAGTCGGTTCATCGGCCACATCAGCAAGCTCAAAAAAATCTAACAATTCGTCGGCTGCAGTTGCTACGGCTGCCTCCTGTTGATAAAACTGCGGCAACCGCAGCATCGTGCCAATGAAACTTTCACGATAAAGATGTGTCCTGGCCACTAAAACATTTTCTTTGACCGTCATGGCGCCAAACAAGCGAATATTTTGAAAAGTTCGAGCAACACCGAGCTTCGCCACCTGATAGGCTTTCTTTTTCGTAATATCAACTGGTCCATCAGCCGTATACAAGGTAATCGTGCCAGACGACGGCCCAGATTCGCCAGTCAACATATTGAACAATGTTGTTTTCCCAGCGCCATTTGGCCCGATCAAGGCAATCAGTGTCCCTTGTTCGATCGTCATCGTGACATCCGCGACGGCTTTTAAACCGCCAAAAACTTTACTGACGTGATCAATTACCAATTGTTGCGTCATGATGCTGCTCCTTTCCGAATCTGGCGCTTGCGCTTGAACGACAACTCATAATGGCCTAATAAGCCAGCTGGTTTGAAAACCATTAGCAAAATGAGTGCCAGCGCATAGATAACCATTCGCAAAGTGCCAAAGTTCTGCAGCACTGTATCGATGATGCCCAACACAACCGCCGCGACAAAAGTGCCAGTGATACTACCGACCCCGCCTAAAACGACGATAATCAGCAAAGCAATCGAATTCATGATGCCAAAATCTCCGGGAGCAATCGTTTGCAAGTAACTCGCATGAAGTGAACCGCCAATGGCTGCCGTGGCAGCGCCGAGCACGAAAGCTGCCAGTTTCCATTTGCACCTGGTACAAAGTCCTGCAAGATGAGATCAGACGTATAGCCGTTATCATAGATTTTGGCAATCGTATTCGTCAGTTCAACTTGCGAGTGAATCGTAAACGCCTTTTTGCGGCCTTCAAAGCGAATGTTCAACCATTCAACGGAATCAGTCGGCTTGAGTGCTACTGGAAATTCAAACGGTGCCGTGATGGTTGCGTTGCTTTCATACATCGACTTGGTGACGATTTTGGTTGCCGGATATGGCAAATGATACTCTTCGCAAACTTGATAGAAGCTCTCCTTACTATTCAGGCGCTTCAACAATTCATAATCAACATATGGGCAGATGAACCACTGGCTCAACTCATCCTTATGCTTGGAAACAAGTTGGGCATAGGTGTCCCCGCAAGCGATTAACAACAGTTTGCCTGGAGCATCTGCATGTACCTTGGCTACCTGCCGCATATTTTCAATAAAAGTCGGATCGGAATCAAAATGCTCGATCAGATGGACATTCACGATCCGCGAAAAACGCGTTGGAGCAAGTTGTTCGCGCGCATAAACATCAATCGCCCCACCGATCATCTCGTGGAACGAACGCGCCATACCATACACATTCATGTCACTGCCAAGCAGGATGGGGGTAAAACTGGGTGCATCTTTCATCTGAATGATAATCTCCTCGTTCAATAAGACGCGAATTCGGTCAACTGTGCGTCTTGAAATTTTCATTTTAAAACCTTGTCTGCCGATTCAATTATTGACAGCAGTCATCGTTAGACTCGTTTTGTAAGACGCGAAGTTGATTTTATCAATCAGCTTCCGTCCTTTGCCCCCGAATTATACCATAATGCCCCACCACGTTCACTTGCGTCAGGATACCATAACACTTTTTCAATAATCATGAATCAAAAAATACTAGGTCATGGCTACCTAGTATTTTCTGAAACTCACTCAAACTGCTCAACTTGTACGCCTTGTTGACTTGGCGCCACCACCTGTACTTGCCACTTTTTCCAACTTTCTTGAGCTTGCGCTTGTATCTGTGCGGCTGCCGCAGATGAGGCTGTGATCGCTAGCATGGTCGAACCAGAACCAGAAATCAAAAGAACACCACCGGCCGTCTGCACCACTTGATGAGCCGCTGAATAGTCTGGTATTAATTCCGCGCGGTAAGGCTCCTGCATCCGATCAGTCGCAACTTGGCGTAATAACAACATGTCGCCATCAGCCAGTGCCCGGGTCATCAAGGTACAACGGCCCATTTGATAGGTAGCATCTGCATAAGTCATGGTTCGCGGTAAAATTCGGCGGGCATCAGCGGTACTGACAGCATAGTCAGGGATCAAGGTCACAAAATGCAACTTTGAGCTGACGGTATACTGCCGAACGACTGGTTCATTTTGCGCCATGATCGTGGCACATAGCTGCCCGTAAATCGCTGGTGCCGCATTATCTGGATGGCCTTCCATCTCAGTAGCAAATCGCAACAGCGCCGTATCATCCCAACCGGCTTGATACCACGCATTAGCTGCGGCGATACCACCAACCACACATATTGCTGAACTGCCCAAACCGCGGGCACTCGGCACCGCTGAATCAACCACAATCCGCAGATTAGGAACAGGCTGATCAATCGCCTCGGCAAATTTGCTAAACGCCTGATAAATCAAGTTCTCATTGTTGGCGAAAGCTGGGTCATCGCCAATGATCTCAAGCTTTTGGGTGCTCATTTCAAACGTAAAATGAGCTTTGAGATCTAAGGCAAGTCCCAGCACATCAAAGCCAACCGCTAAGTTAGCGCTCGTTGCCGGAACGGACACGCTGATCATCGTTGAATACCTCCTTCGCCGCCCCAATAATAGCTTGGCCCATATCGGTTGGTGCCACAACAACCTTTTCCTGCGGTCTTAGCTGTTGAAGGTGAGCAAGATTCGGCGGAATCGGCACACCGCTAACCTGTTGCAACATTTGCATCGCAGCAAAGTCATCATCCGGTACGTGCGATTGTAGTGCCTTTGCCACCACGCGTGGAAATTTATAAGGGCTTGCGGTGGCTAAAAGCACATTCGGGGTGTTATCCCCAGACGCCGCCCGGTACTGCTGTTGAACCGCATAACCAACAGCAGTGTGCGGATCCAGCAAATACCCATCCCGATGCCAAACCTCGCGAATGGCATCTGCCACCTCTTCATCAACAGCAAAACCGCCAGCAAAGTCCGCTTGAATCGCGGTCAATACATCCGGCCGAACTTGATAGCGACCAGTCGTCTCAAGTTCCTGCATTAAATGCGCAACATACGCGCTATCTTCGCCACTCTTATAATACAACAGGCGTTCCAGATTACTGGAAATTTGAATATCCATGCTAGGTGCCACTGTTTTCAAAAACGGTCGGTTGCGATCATACACACCGGTTGCCAGAAAATCAGCCAATTCGTTGTTGGCATTGGCGGCCGCGATTAGTTTATGAACAGGCAAGCCTAGACTCTTAGCATAGTAGCCCGCCAACACATCGCCAAAATTCCCGGTTGGAACAGTGAAATTAACCTCATCTCCCATTGAAATGGCCTGTGTTTTAACCAGTTGGCTATACGCTGCAAAATAATACACAACTTGCGGAATCAGTCGGCCAATGTTGATGGAATTGGCTGCTGACAGGGTTACTTGCTCTGCCTGCAACCGAGCAGCAAAGCTAGTGTCAGTGAACAATGTTTTCACTGCGCTTTGGGCCTGATCAAAATTGCCAGCAATTGGGAAAACTCGCGTGTTGTCACTGCCCACGGTCAACATTTGGCGCTCCTGAATTGGACTGACACCATGATTAGGATAGAAAACTGTGATCCCAGTCTGCGCGACATCTTTAAACCCTTGTAGAGCCGCCGTTCCCGTATCACCGCTGGTTGCCGCTAAAATCATGACCCGATCATCAGGATCAAGTGCCAACTGCATCAAGCGCGGAAGCAACTGCAAGCCGACATCCTTAAAGGCACTGGTTGGTCCATGAAATAACTCTAAGACATGAAAATCCCCGACAGAACGAACTGGCGTGATGCGATCATCGGAAAAATGCTGATGATAGGCAAAATGAATCGCTTTTTTTAGTGAGTCGGTGTTAAAATCAGGCAACAGGATCATGAGAACTCGCTGAGTAATCGTTTCATAATCTAAATCTAACAGTTCATGAATGTTCAGCGTCTGATCGGCCAAATGCGGCAGGACAAACAAACCGCCTTCTTCAGAAATACCTTGTTTGATTGCCTCTTTGCTGGTTTTGCTAACCTGATGATCCCGTGTGCTCGTATATCGCATTTGAAGAACTCCTATCTCATTCGGCTTGAATTAACGATATGGATATGATAATCTGTTCGCATTAGAAAAACAAGTGTCTATATTTTATATACAAGGAGCTGAAGAAAATGAATATTGCCATCTTAGGTTTTGGTACTGTCGGTAGCGGCGTTTATGACATCGTTGAAAATGGTGATCGCCGAATGCGGGTCACTGCTATTTTCATTCGCCCAACCCACCCACCTACGATGCCTGAGATGACAACAAATTTCGA
>OKPE01000333.1_pt1 | contig 4550 bp, 3 predicted proteins | sample 1614791 | NCBI WGS metagenome assembly OKPE01 (sample SAMN04436970, study PRJEB24849) | human gut metagenome | biome: human gut; feature: NICU; material: stool | host: Homo sapiens | place: USA: Saint Louis, MO | collected 2010-03-22
CAGGCGCTTGCTGATGGCATTGTCGCGCGGGCATTGCTGGGTATTCAGATTTGCAGTCCCTCTGAAGTAACGCTGGCTTATTGTCAGACACTTGGGTTACCAACAACAACACAGATAGCTAGTGATATTGCCTTTGATGGCTGTGACAGTGCCGATAAGGACTTAAATTTACTTAAAAGTAATGGCGGTATTCATTTTTATGAAAAGTTGCACGCGCAGGCGAGCCATGCTTATGTGATTCTCACTGCTCAGAAAAATGTCAACGCTCAACTGAATGCCGCGGTACCGCTGACATTGGAAGTTGTTAGCGCGGCAAGTGAACAGGTGATGGCATCTGCCAAGCTGCTAGGCTTGCAGGCAAAACGACGAATGGCTACCACTTACATGGGCTACACGCGAACGCGCGACGGCAATGAATTAATTGATTGTACGATGGCGGAATGGACGGATATCGCAAAAGTTGATCATTTGCTAGCCTCATTACCGGGAGTTGTTGCGACGTCATACTTTGCTCACTTAGCGACATCACTCTTAATAGAAACACCAGATGGTCAGGTACATGAAATTAAGCAGAGCGTGAACCAGCCCGGTTAGAAACCGGAGTGTAAGTGGCCTTATGCGTGATGGTCGGACTCTGACTATTGCGACCAAGGTTCTTACACGTAGGTTTCTGGGCTGGAGAATGCGTTTAAAAGAAAGGATGAGTCATATGACAAACTATAACTGGGGTATGATCGGAACTGGTTGGATCGCACATGAAATGGCCGACGCTTTAAACCGGGAAAACGGTAGCATCTACGCCGTCGCTGATGTCAATGCCGACATGCTTAAGAAGTTCGCTCTTGAAAAACATATTGCCAAAACATATACAGATCCAGATGCCTTGATTGCCGACCCAAACGTTGATGTGATTTATATTGCAACGCCGCATACCTATCATTACCCATACATCAAAAAAGCTTTGAATGCCGGCAAACACGTTCTTGCCGAAAAAGCGATTACGGTCAATGCTAAGCAATTTGATGATGTCCAGCAGTTGGCCATGCACAAGGGCCTGATTTTATCTGAAGGGTTAACCTTGTACCATATGCCGGTTTATCAACAAGTCAAGCAGCTGATTGCAAGTGGCAAGTTAGGTGACATTCATCTTGTTCAAGTTAACTTCGGTAGCTTGAAAGACTTTGATCCAAAGAATCGTTTCTTCAATAAGGATCTGGCTGGTGGCGCGTTGCTTGATATCGGCGGATACGCAACTGCCTTTGCTCGTACGTTCTTAGATGCTCAGCCGAATGTAACGCTCACCACCGTCAAGTACTTTGAAACCGGTGTTGATGAACAATCAGGGATCATTTTAAAAAATGCTGATCAGCAGTTGGCCGTCATGGCACTGTCATTACGCGCTAAGCAGCCAAAACGCGGCGTGATCTCAGGCACAAAAGGCTACGTTGAAATTGATGACTATCCGCGTGCCACAACCGCCAAAGTAACCTACACCCCTGATGCCCATACCACGACCAGCGAGGTATTAAGCGCAGGCGATCAGGCCGATGCCTTAGTTTATGAAGTCCGTGATTTTCAGCGTTACATTGATGAAGGTCACGATGACGGTCAGTTGCTACTATCTCACGATGTCAGCCATATCATGGACAGTGTGCGAAATGCATGGGGCATGAGATTCCCGTTTGATTAAGGCAATGATAGATTGCAAAGGTTGCGTCGTTTAGTAGAACGATCAGAAGCCAACCGACATAGATTCAATCTCCCACATCAGCCCAATGAACGTCCCTTCTGTGGTACACTATCAGTGCATGTTTACAGAAAAATGGAGGCTAAGACATTGGCAGATCGACCAATTCGGGTGCGTTATGCACCAAGTCCGACCGGGCATTTGCATATCGGCAATGCGCGGACGGCGTTGTTCAATTATTTGTTCGCACGGCACAACAACGGAACGTTGGTGCTGCGGATCGAAGACACCGATACAAAGCGGAATGTTGCAGACGGCGAAAAGAGTCAGATGGAGAACCTTCACTGGCTCGGGATTGACTGGGATGAAGGCCCCGACAAAGGCGGCGACTTTGGCCCATACCGGCAGTCTGAACGTAAGGACATCTATGACAAGCTGATCAAGCAACTTGTTGATAAAGGCTTTGCCTACGAGTCTTATCGGACCGAAGAGGAACTGAAAGCCGATCGTGAAGCCCAAAAGGCTCGTCACGAGATGCCGCATTACGAATATGAATATGAGGGCATGACGGACGCTGAAAAAGCTGACGCGATTGCCGCAGCCAAAGCGAAGGGCTTGGAGCCTGTGATTCGGTTCCACATTCCAATGGACAAGACCTACGAGTGGGACGACATCGTTAAGGGGAAAATCTCGATTGATGCCAACACACTGGGCGGCGATTTTGTCATTCAGAAGCGTGATGGCATGCCAACGTACAATTTTGCGGTGGTAGTAGACGATCATATGATGCAAATCAGCCACGTGCTGCGTGGGGACGATCATATTGCCAACACACCAAAGCAATTGGCCATTTACGATGCATTTGGCTGGGAACCACCAATTTTTGGCCATATGACCTTGATCATTAACGGCGCCACCGGTAAGAAGTTGTCGAAGCGTGATGAAACCGTGTTACAGTTCATTGAACAATATCGTGAACTTGGCTATTTGCCAGACGCGATGTTCAACTTCATTACGCTCCTTGGCTGGTCCCCAGTTGGTGAAGATGAAATTTTCACCAAAAAGGAATTCATCAAGCAATTCGATCCAAAGCGGCTATCTAAGAGCCCAGCCCGTTTTGACCAGAAGAAATTGGAATGGGTGAACAACCAATACATCAAGGCCAAGCAAAAGACGAACCCGAATGAATTGATGAGTTTGTCCTTAGCTAACTTGATTGAAGATGGCAAAATTCATAGTGATCCAGATCCGAAGACCATCGAGTGGGCGCGCCAGCTTATTAGTCTTTACACCGATCAAATGAGTTATACCGCTCAGATCAGCAAGCTTGCCGATATTTTCTTCGACAAAGCCACTGACCTAACCGATGACGAACGCAAAGAACTGGCAGATGACAATGCTAAGCCAGTCATCGAAGCCTTCGCCAAAAAGATTCGGGCACTCGACACGTTTGACGCTTATTCCATTGGCGGTATTGTCAATGAAGTCAAGCAGGAAACCAAGGTCAAGGGTCGCAAGCTTTACATGCCAATTCGAATCGCTGCAACATTGCGGATGCATGGTCCGCAACTTGCTGAAACCATTGAACTGATGGGTCGCGATCAAGTCCTTAAAAACGTTGATCTTGTCACCGGCCAACTTTAATTGATGCAGGAAGCCCGCGCAGATGTGCGGGTTTTTGCATGCAAACAATAGGTTTTGGTGGAACGCGAAGGGCAACGTTTGTTGTTAATAATTGAGTGAGTGTGCCTAAAGGACGACGTTAATCGGTGATTTCCTAACGTTTATATTTATTTTCCCCAGAACTTGTCGACATCGGTTACCCTAAATGACAGGGAGAATAGCTCCTTGCAACGTAGGAAGGGTAGGAATGAAAAATGAAAGGTAAGCGGCAGCACTTACTTTTATATTTTGTTCTGGGTATGATGACAGGACTGGTGACGGCAGCGATTTTTCATATCATTTATGCCTGGCTTTTTCATTGACCTGATAAGCCAATCCCCGGCATGATTAATGGAGAGCGCATGTTTTTCTGGTTTTCGTCGTTGTCTTCCTAATGTTGAGTTCATGTTGTGATTTTTCACAACTGCAGGTGTTTGTTCAGGACCGACGATGGTCAGTGAACAAACACCTGTTTTTTGATAACCGCAACACAGTCGCGCTTTTTCAGGCTTACTTGGAGAATCTGGCCCAATGGCTCGTATTGAATCGTCAGCAAAAATTCGGTAAATCTTATAACGTGCGTTTTTATGGATCAAGCGAGTATCATTTTAATTATATCAAGCATAATTTTGACAGGAGTGACCACTGATGCGTGACAATCGCAATAACGACAAGGAACCGTTAGACACATTGACCACAAAACCAACTTTTGCCTTGCAATATTTGCCGGGATCAGCTGCAGCCGGCTGTTTTGGCGGGAAAGTCGGCCTGCATTTACTAAGCAAGGAACCTGTGGCCCTGGCGTCACCGATCTTCTATTACATATTGCCGCGTTTCGCCAGCTTTGACGGTTTTGATCCGCGAACTCAAGTACTTGGTCGTCCAGAGGTGGCCGTTTTATCTGGTTTTGACACACATGGCCGGCATGTCGTTCGACTCGATTATCGCGGCAACTGCGAACCACTGGTGGTACCACAAGAACAGACCATTAATTTGGTCCGCTTTCGCCATCTAGCAGACGCTGGTGTGGACACAGATGTCTTGACGATTTGTGTTGCCACACCAACGCCAATAACAGGCAGCGGCCAACCACGTCAACCTTATCGCTTGGCAGCCATGGCACCAGAAACGACTTGGCTAGGAGAGGCTGTTATTACCGTTCATCCCAAGGAAACCATTGCTGGTGAGACAAAGGCAAGAC
>OKPE01000340.1_pt1 | contig 4512 bp, 6 predicted proteins | sample 1614791 | NCBI WGS metagenome assembly OKPE01 (sample SAMN04436970, study PRJEB24849) | human gut metagenome | biome: human gut; feature: NICU; material: stool | host: Homo sapiens | place: USA: Saint Louis, MO | collected 2010-03-22
GTGGACGCATCGTAAGGTGTGGAGCTGACTGGTACTAATAGACCGAGGACTTACACAACATTCGCACGCGTACACAAAATGTTTTCGTATTGACTCGCATCCACTATATGGCTCCCAACCCCCACCCGAGGAGCACAATATACAGGCCTTCACAGGCCCCCATATTTTCCGGTGGCCATAGCGGAAGGGAAACACCCGGTCCCATACCGAACCCGGTAGTTAAGCCTTCCAGCGCCGATGGTACTGCACGAGGGATCGTGTGGGAGAGTAGGACGCTGCCGGAATTATATTTTTGTGTGTGCGTGTGGAGACGAGGTTGATCCTTGTCTCCACACGCTTTTTTACACCCGCACACCCGACAGCCGGCGGGGGTGACACCAATCAACCCCCCGGCCCCGTGCCGTCTACCCACAACCACCCACACCAACGACAGCCCCCAAACGTCAGATAGGTGGCTTAGGCCTCAGCACGGTTGGGAGATCGCTGGGTTACCGTCGACTCGAAGCATCGTCAGGCGATTGTTCATCCTCAAGATGGCCTCCCGTAATTGATGCCGTTTCCTCCAGAAGCGGGCTTTCTGCCTTCAAAACACGGGGTCAGGGTCTCTCGGCTGAGGCGGTAGCAACGCTGAGTCGAACTCAAGAACATGGGCCTTGAAGGCGACATGCATCCTCGGGGGAAAATGGCCGCAGTGCCTCCTTCCCCTGGCAACCGGGACCTGGACTCGCGTCCTCACCACGCTCGCGTACCGGCACATCGCCCCACTCGTGAGGTGCGGAGAAGCCGAGAGTGGCAAATGCATGGGTGGCGGCTGAGGTCCAGAGCCTGGGGCAGGAATGTCCCGACGAGAAAGTGAGGATACAAAACGTGGCCCTTCTCTGTGAGAAGGGCCACGTCAGTTTTGGAGGAGGTCGTCAGCAGGTAGTCGGGATGAAGCTGGAGTTCCTGATGATGTAGGCAACGACCCTGCCGCCGTTGAATAGGTAGTCGACTTCCTTGCCATCGCTGGAGAACGCAAGGGCCTTCTCGTATCCCATTCCATGGAAGTCCGAGGTGACGTCGGTCAGCTTGAGCTTGGAGTAGTCGGACCGCAGCTGTGCCTCGGTGATGCCGATCCGCGCACCGTTAGAGCTGGCGTTAGTACCACCAACGAACAGGTAGGCCTCGACATCGTCTCCGCTCGTCCATACTCCGCCGAGGAAGCCGTTGTAACGCGCATACACCGGGGTGTTGCGGGTACATACTCCGCTGACGCCGTCCGGGATGACATGGATCGTACCGGCGAGTTCCGCGGTGGACTTGTCTAGGTTAAGAGGTCCGACACCTGCCATATCGCCGAGTCGGATTGAGCCCTTCTTCGCCATGTCGTAGACGATTGCCGCATCGCACTGCTTGCTGCTCATGACCTGGCTGGCAGCGACAGCAGCCTTGTCTCCCAACACTTTGAGCATGGCATCGCAGTCATTGTCGTCAGCGATGACCCCGCCTTGGGGGAGAGGCTCCCAATGCCCTCCGTTCTTCCTCATGACGAGGTGGCCGCCATTGGGGCCGGCCGACTTGCCGTTGATGTTGAAGTTGGGTGCATACGCCACAGCGGCGTTCTGGCCGTCGGCGGCCAAGGAGACCCACTGGACCTGGGCGTCGGGCGCGTTGAAGAGCTGTCGCACGAGGTCCGGCGTCGGCGTGACCGAGGCATTGTTCGGAACGCTCGGCTTCGGTGCGGCTGGTGTTGATGCTGTCGATGAAGCGGTCGCCGTCGACGTCGAGGTAACCGTCACCTCTGGGGTCGGGGTGTGGGAGGCTGACGCGGCAGGCTTGGAGGCCGGCGCGGGGACTGCCTTCGTCGCATCATCATTCTTGGGCTTGAGGAAGTAGAAGAGGCCAACTCCCAGAGCCACGACGAGGACTGCGGCGACGGCAATGATCCAGTACTGGCTCTTACGTTTCGGCTGGGGCTCATCGCTGAAGGGGATGCCGCCTATCGACTCATTAACGTCTGGGCGATCAGCGGCAGTCGTACCCGCCAGTCCTGCGGACCCGTCAGGCAGGTACTCGGTGGCCTGTTGGGCGGGTTGGCCTTCCCAGCTTTCCTGACTGGGCTGCTGTTCCCAACCTTGCTGCGGGTACTGGTTCGGGTCCCAGCCTTGCTGGGGGTACTGGTTGGGGTCCCATCCCTGCTGGGAAGGATCTCCCACCCAGCCCTGTTGGCCGGTCTGCTGTTCCCAACCTTGCTGCGGGTACTGGGCGTTCCAGCCGTCATACTGACCTGTCTGAGGATTCCACTCTGGCGCGTTACCGCCCTGCGGATACTGGTTCCAGTCCTGCGGGTACTGGCCGTTCGGGAAGTCACCCTGCTGCGGATACTGCTGATCGGCGTAGGGGGTTTGCGAACCGTCCGGCTCGGCAGAGATCTGTTGTGTCGCGTCGTTGTTCTCTGGCAGCTCCTGGGTGGGTTCATGACTCTGCCCCTCAGCAGAGCCTGAATCGGACTGCTCAGAGATCAGCTCTGTCTCATTGTCGTCAGAGTGCGAATCGTCGGGGTGGTTCCCCTTGTCGAATCCATCGTCAGCCACGATTCATTCTCCCTCTCAGCGTGTCAGTGAATGCGCCAGTTTGACGTTGATGACATGGCGAGCAGCGTCACTGAGACGCTTCTTGCCTGACGAGGACGCCGCCATCGACGTCAACGCCTGAATCATGGGGCCTGCCAGGCCAGGATCGGCAGTAATCGCCAGGTCACCGCCAGCAGACACGAATCTGCTTGCACGGCGTCCACCGTCGACCGAGAACACCGACACGGAGCTACCCAGGTCATCTGAAACGATGAGGCCCTGGTATCCGAAGTCGCCGCGAAGCATGTCGGTCATAACCTTCGACGAGAATAACGCGAGAGTTCCTGGATCGATCTTCGAGTAGGTCGCGGAGGCGATCATGACCGCTTCAGACCCAGCATTGAATGCCATTCGGAACGATTCGAGATACGGGTCATGGCGAATTGTCTTGTGGTCGGTAATTCCGTCAGCTTTGAAATCCGTGTCCTCGATGATGCGCCCAATTCCGGGGAAATGCTTGGCCGTCGGGATGATCCCGGCCTTGCGATGCCCCGCAATAACGGAGGCCGCGTACCGGCCACACGTCTGAGGATCGGTGCCGAACCCACGATGGTGCTTGGCGATCGGCTTGTTCTTGACGCCAAGCTCAGGATCGATGACGTCAGCGACGGGGGAGAAGATCATGTGGACGCCGAGGTCGGCGAGTTGGCGGGCACCTCTCGTCACCACCGACTGAGCTTTGGCCGGGGACATCCGGGCCAGAGCTTCCTGGCTCGGCAGCCGGTCGACTCCCGGAATCCGGATGTTCTGAACCTCGCCGCCCTCATGGTCGCTCGCGACGATGGGCTTGATGCCGTGCGGGCTGACACTGTTGACGGCGTCAAGCATGGCCTCGAGCTTCGACTTCTTGGTCCAATGACCCAAGATGAAGATGCCGGCAAGGCACTTGGAGTCAATGAGGTTGGCGATGTACTCCGGAGAATCTGAGGGAACCACCCCGACGAGAATGCACTGACCAGCACGCTCTTCGAGCGACATATCCGCCACGATATGGGCGGCCCGTGGATCCATCGGGATTGGGGTCACCTTCTCCGTCGCCGTCGGCGTCGAGGTAGAGCTCGGGGTAGGGGTGGGGGTGGCTGAGGACGGGCTGGGAGTTGGCGTGTCAGACGGAGACGACGACGTCACGGGTGCAGGCGAGGGTGATTCGGCTGGGGGCTCGGCTTTTGAAACGCAGCCAGCCAATGGTGCGCTCAAAGCGGCTGTGATGATTGTTCGGCGTCTCATGGTCGCAGTATTCCACAGCTTTTCCATTGCTGACAGTGACCAAGAAGGTTACCTCGGAATGACGAGGTACACCTCCAAATCGATGTTACTACAGTCGAGGTATTCGCCGACAACATTGCAGAAGAACTTGTGAGAGCGCCCAGTTTGCGGGTTTCGCGTACTGACAAAGAAGTTCGACGGATGATTCGGCGGCACTAACTGAGCGAGGTTCAGAGCCAAGGAGCAATCCGTACGCGTGTTGGCGACCCATGTGCCCGGACCACACTCGGAGGCCCCGGCGGGGAGGTCGACGTGGGCGGGAGCCGGGGCGGTGCAGCGGTGGTCGTTACTGTGGCATGGGCCGTTACTGTTCGCATCGGTCTGACCTCAGGCGTCTGGCTGGGTGCCGAGGTCGCGGTATGAATTGGCTGAGCGGTGGCCTCGGAATGAGATCCGGGCATCCCTTTGAGATAGACGAACGCTTCGGCTCCGACCAACAGAAGCAAAGCCAACAGAGCGATGAACCATCCAGCGTCGCTGCCGCGCTGGTTTGTCGCCGCATGTGCTGCTGGCGCGGACGGAGCCGGGGTTGCCATGCTCACCGCTGACGGAGGCCGCGTCGCCGAGGGCGCCGAGTACGGTGGAACCGGTCGTGGCGGCGCAATCGGGGCTGGCGGCGTTGGAGGAGGCGGTA
>OKPE01000341.1_pt1 | contig 4492 bp, 5 predicted proteins | sample 1614791 | NCBI WGS metagenome assembly OKPE01 (sample SAMN04436970, study PRJEB24849) | human gut metagenome | biome: human gut; feature: NICU; material: stool | host: Homo sapiens | place: USA: Saint Louis, MO | collected 2010-03-22
CTTTGGCACCGGCTTCTTTTAGTTCTTTAGCAGAACCAAAGCCGTACGTCACACCCAGCAATTGAACATGATTGGCCTTGCCACCAATCATATCATTGGCCCGATCACCAATCATGACACTTTGATCGAGCGCAACTTGACTGTCTTTTAGCGCATAGGTCAAAATATCGGTTTTCGTGACCCGGGTTTCCTCATCGTCACTTGCACCGTACGCACCAGCAAAATATTGGTCCAACGAAAAGTGCTTTACAAGGCGATGCAGCATTGTTTCTGGCTTAGCAGAGGCAATGTAAAGTTGGTTGTCTTGTTGCTTGAGCTTTGCCATCGTGTCCAGAAAATTAGGATACAATTCAACCTGATAAAGGCCTTCCTCTTCGTAATAATGATGGAAAGCATCAATGGCTCGCTTAACTTCAATGTCATCAAGTTCTGGCCAAACCTTGGGAAGCATATCAATCAGCGCTGGTCCGATAAATTGCGTGTAGGCCGAATTGTCCAGCGGCCGCAATCCGCGATCCTGAACCATATATTTTAATCCTGCAACGATACCGACTTCCGAATCAGCAACGGTGCCATCAAAGTCAAAAAACAAATTAGCCATTTGAATCCCCCTCATAAACGCGGCCGCCAGTCCCGCAATGATTGCCCAGTCAACACATTTTTAAGAACTCGCACGCACGCTCGGCTTTATGTCGCGTTAAATAGACGCGCATCTTTATTATACAGGTTCCTGTTCACGCCGTAGCGCATCTTTCAAGATAATTGGAGCAATCAATGTCGTCAGGACAATCACAACAATAACCGCCGAGTAATATTCAGCGTCCATGAGTTTGGCCTCGAACCCAATTTGGGCGACAATCAATGCCATCTCGCCACGGGAAACCATGCCGGCACCCACGACATTACTCTGTAGCCAACTCGCACCGGCCAAACGATCACCAACCCCACAGCCGACCCATTTTGTGACTAAGGCTAATAAGGTCAAAATCGCAATAAACCCTAGATCGCGGCCAAAGGTATCAAACCGCATATTCAAGCCGACGCTGACAAAGAACACCGGAATAAACACGGCATACCCAATCGCACTCAAACTACCATCCACTTCATGGCGATGACGTGTCTGGCCTACTGCCACGCCAGCGAAGAAAGCGCCGATAACGGCGGACATTCCTACAAGATCAGCCAGATAGGCCATACCGAGGCAAATGAGCAGAGACATAATGGTCACAGCCGACGACGGAAACATTTTTTCGGCCAAACCCATTAAGTATGGCGCAGCCCACCTGACAACCAAATAAATGCCGGCAAAGTAGAGCAACTGTTCAATGATTTGCACCCAGAAAGGCAAACTCGCGGTCTTTTGCTCACCAAGGACTGCTACCGTGAAACTTAAAATGAGGACAGTGAGAATATCATCAACCACCGCCGCACCGAGAATGGTCGCACCATTTCGGCCTTCTAGGGCATGTAGCTCTTTTAAAACCTCAACAGAGATCGAAACAGAAGTAGCGGCAAAGGTAATGCCTAAGAATAGACTGCTTGTCATGTTGAAGCCCCAACTGCGTCCAAAAACGAACACAACAGCCACCGGTACAATGACGCCGATCATGGCGACCAACATGCCTGGTTTGAAGTATTTTTTTAATAAATCAAGGTCACTTTCCAAGCCAGCAAGAAACATCAAAATAATGACACCAATCTCCGCAAATAATGAAATCGTGTGACTTGGTGCCAACCAGCCCAATAACGCCGGTCCAATCAAAATACCAGCCAATAATTCCCCAATGACAGCGGGCATATTCAACAATCGGCTTAAATGCGCTAAAACCAGCGTTGTGACTAAGATCAGTGCCAAGTTGCCAATGTCCTGCATGTCGATCTCCTCCATTTCGTGTCTTTCTGTTAGTGTGCCAAACGAACCTCATAAGCATTGCGTTCAGGAACCGGTTCATCCATGTAAACAATGCCGCGATATTCGAAGCCCATTCCGGTGATGGCATGCTGCATGATCACATTTTGGGCATGCGTATCCACGCGCAGGTCATAGACACCGCGTCGATAGGCTTCAGTCATAATATTACTAAAGAAAACTTTACTTAATTGATGACCACGAATGCTGCCATCAAGCGCAAATCGATGAACTGCCAAATAGGGCACATCGGCCAACCAACCAGCACCATCAATTTTGAGATAATGCGGATCAGGCCCTTCCACCAAAGCGGCTATGCCGGCAACCTGCCCATCAACGACCAAAACTCGCCCGATGCCTGTCGCTACATCTTGTTCAACCGCAGCCTGATCGGGATAGGTTCCTTGCCATTGTGAAATACCTTGTTCGCCCAAAAATTGCCGAGCAGAAGCAATAATCTTCATCATCGCGGGAATATCTTCTCGGGTAGCAGTACGCATCAACATAACTGGCATCAACATCATCTCCTAAATTATCGTGCACCCATTGTCCCGCATCTTGTCGCCCGTTTCAATGACGGCGCATAAAAGTGCGCGGCAGTTTTTGTGGTTAGTAATATGTAAAAAAATGGGCAAAAAAATTTTTTAAATACGGCTCTGGACACGGCGATAAACATGTTCACAGGTGAAAAATGAACACGTAAAGCTGCGCATACTTAAGCAAAAAAGCCTGAGCAATAGATAATTGCTCAGGCTTTTGATCTATTCATGTATCAAATCAACCTAATGCCGACGATGGGCGTGACGATTTTTACCAGCCGGTTTCTCCAAATATTCTGGAGCAAAAACATCCTGCTCGCCGCGATGTTCTGGCGCCAGCCGCCAATTACGCCGACCATGATGATGTTTATGCATTTCCAGCTTCAAGCTCAACTGCTTCGTGCGCTCTTTTTCGGCACGCAGTTTCTGGTGACCCCGAATGATAGCAATCCCGCCACCAAGTGTCAGAGCAATTGGAATCAAGTGAACAACTGCCAATGGAATGATTAAATCCGGCTGTTGTTCCAATGCCCGATCAAACGCTCGTACAGGTTCGAACAAGCTTGTTTTTAATTCATCATATTCAGACATGCAAGCACCTCCATATTTTGAAAAACTTACCTTACCATTCTTATTATAACGTTATTTAGAATGAAAAGCCGTCTTCGTGTCGGTTTTGACCAGCCAATCACCTAAATGACTGAAATAGTCAGTGGGGTTATCCAGCATTTGTCCATGACCAGCATTCGGCGTGACATGTAAGGTAGCGTCTGGGATTGTCTTCGCCATGCGTTCCGCGGCTGCCAGCGGCATCGTTTCATGACCGCCAAACGTCAGGTAGGTGGGTACGGCGATACGGTGGATATCTGCACGCCGATCCCAATCTTTAAGCGCACCCACCATCACAAATTCATTGTTGCCTTGAAAATAATTGTAAACTGGCGTGGCCAGCGTACTGATTAAGTGACGCGGCTGGGGATCTTTTGCATGATGCAAGTAGTGTTCGCCTAGCTCACTTACAAGCGCCTGATATTTTGCATCATCGAACGCATGCTGCTGTTCAATTTGCTGCATGTAAGCGACATCTTCTTTTGAAAACATAGTTTCCCGAATCCGATTGATGTTCACAATATATTCGTCAAGATTGTCAATCATCGAACTCAGAATGACTCCGTTAAGATGCTCTGGATATTTCAATGCATATTCAATTGCCAGCACACCGCCCCACGATTGACCAAGCAGATAAAAGTGGTCAATCCCAAGCTGCTGTCGAACCTGCTCCACTTCGCTCAGATAGTAATCAGTGTTCAGAAACTGCTGACGATTTGCCGGATCGGAGAAATCCGGCTGGTCGGAGTAAAATGACCCCAACTGATCATAACGGGTCACGCGCACACCATAAGGCGCTAGCCGCTCAGCAAAATTTTCAAAGACTTCATTGGTGCCGCCTGGGCCACCATGCAAGGTCATGAGATGGATATCACCTTTTCCCTGCGTCTGTGTCCACAAATGGTACCCACTCAATAACGTGATGAATTGCGTCCCGTCTGGATTAAGTTTTGGCATACAACCGCTTCTTTCTTGTCATTTGTCTTCCATTATGCGAGTTTCGTGGTTGATGAACAACATTAAGCCACTTCGGAATCTTATAAGACTCTTCAAAGTTTAATAAAAACAGGTCGCTTATTCGTCATCTACCGGGATTGATTGGTAAAATGAATGAAAAGCATTGGAGGGCATGCGATGGCTGAGCAGAACATTTTGCCGGATCAGGGATTATCAACAAAGCAAGTTGAAGAACGGTTTGCCGCGGGTCAACATAACTTGCCGTTAAAACCATTAACGCGATCAATTAGCCAAATTATCAAAGTAAATACGTTCACCTTATTTAACTTGGTGAACGTGGTTTTAGGTGCTTTGATTGTGACAACAGGCAGTTATAAGAACTTACGCTTTCTCGGTGTCGCGATCATCAACACGGCGATCGGGCGAAGACCCGCCGGTTCGAGTCGGGCGGCAAGGTGAGCTTCCACCACCATGACGC
>OKPE01000391.1_pt1 | contig 3971 bp, 3 predicted proteins | sample 1614791 | NCBI WGS metagenome assembly OKPE01 (sample SAMN04436970, study PRJEB24849) | human gut metagenome | biome: human gut; feature: NICU; material: stool | host: Homo sapiens | place: USA: Saint Louis, MO | collected 2010-03-22
CTATCGTCCCTTTACCAAGGATTTGGGAAATGTACTGAGCGGTTTCACTGTCGTGTCCGCCAAGATACAGCAGTGAATCCGAAGCACCAAGAATCGCCTGGTATGACTTCGGATAGCGTTCTTTGAGCTGGCTGAGTTCCTGCACGATTGCCACGCAGAAAATACCCCGTGAACGCAAGGTGTTGATACGCTTGTCAAATTGCGGAATCTGTCCACTGTTTGCAAACTCATCCTGCCAACAAACGACTGTTTCATTAAGTCGGCCGTTTACCTGATGGTCAGCATGTTCTACCAAAGTAGTAAACAATGTTTGGTAAACCAAGCTGACCAAGAAATTAAACGTTTCACTTTGATCAGGTAGGATCAAAAACAGAATCCGTTTCTCATCTCCCAATTTTTCAAGTTCTAATGTATCGTCACTAGTAATATCAATAATACTAGGCACATCAAACGGTGCTAAACGAACACCAAGGGAAATGACGATACTCATGGCTGTTTTGGCTGGTGCGAGTTTGAAGATACCATATTGTTTAAGCCCAAACGCATCCGGGAAGTCCTTTTTGAATTCTTCAAATATTAAGTCAAGTGGCGTTGTGTTCCCGCCAGCGTCCTCCTCAATTGTTGCTGCTCTGACTAAGTCCAAAACATTGGGTACGTTTGCAACCACACGGTTGTCAGGGTTGCCAGCTTCTAAACGTAAATAATCAAACAAGGCTTGCATCAAGGCCTTCTCGCCTTTATCAAAGAACGGATCGCTTTTACTTTGCGGTGAGGTTGTGTTTTGCATGATCGCATTCACAACTTCAATGACGTCATCCTCATTGTTGATATAAGCGAATACATTAAAATGATCAGTGTGTTTGCGAGTCACCAAATCAAAGACCTTAATCTGATAGCCAGACTTCTCAAAAAAGTTACCCACCCATCTAAGCGTCTGTCCTTTTGTATCAGTAACAACATAGGAGCTGGAGCGCTGCAATAGATTAGGTACGACAACGGTTCTGGTTTTACCAGAACCAGCACCCCCGATGACCGTCACAAACTGATTTCGCTGCAGTCTCATTGGCCGTTTATGATCCAAGTCATTCAAATACAGCTTTTCCGTGGCCGTCATAATCAGGTTGTTATCTGGGTTTTTGGTATCCTCAAATGGAAGAATATCCTTATGAGTCCCCCATCTTGCGCTCCCGTGTTCCTCACCTGGTCGATAATTTTTCTTATTGGTCAAGGCATATAAAACTACCAGCGCTACAACTGCCAGTAGAATAAGACCACCTAGGAATGATTTGCCATTGAAAGTCGGCGGCCACCAAGAAACCTTGCCAAGATTGTTAGACACGTACAGTATTTTGTCGAGTATAGACTTAGCGTCTTTGTCCTGGACGTTATAGACGGCTCGCGTTAAACCACTGCCACCGATATATACCGCAGAACTACCAATAGCCACAAGGCCGAAATTCCAGACTAGGTTTTTCGCTTTTTCTTTGTCCATCAGCGCTCACGTTCCTTGCTACGCTGTCGCGGCTTTTTCTCTTTTTGATTGCGTTCCTTTGCGGTCACTTTAGCCTTTTCAATCTTTTCTTGAAGCGTTTGGCCGTGTTCGGGTGTTTTGTCAAAGTCCTTAACAACCTTCTGCAAAACAAGTTGAACTCGGTCTACATCAGCACCCTTAAAAAAGACATGGTACATGCCCGTTTCCTTGTCTCGGCGGATAGAAAAGTCAACGTGATACTTTTTAAACTTCTTTCCGAGCGCGCGCAGATCGGTTTTACTAATATCCACGTGTTCTAGCGCACCCTTTTTTTGCAATTCCGCAATGTTTTGTTTACCAGTCGTTCGCTGATGATGGATTGCTTGTTTGCTCATATCCATTGCTTTACTTGGCAACTTGACGGCCAGTGCTTTAAGGAGCGCTTGCGCGGACAAGGTGCTTAACCGTAGAACATACTCTGCTGCTTGGTTGTCCATTTGATTCACCTACCCTTTTTAGACCGTTTCACTGACTGTTACGGTCAAATTTTGCGTTGTTGTTTGGCCGAATTTATCCGTCACAGTATAAGTCAGCACATAGCTGCCAGGTTTACTGGTATCAACCGAACCTTCGACATCAACAGTGACATCGCCATAAGAACTGGTAGCCGTAACACTAGCCTTTGGATCAAAGTGATCGCCAACTTTGAGTTTTGTCGGTACTTTAGACAGATCAAGGGTTGGCTTGTCAGCCACAACGTTGATAGTTACTTCCTTGACGGTCTTCTGTCCAAACTTGTCAGTGGCTGTATAAGCAAGCTCATAGCTACCAGGCTTGCTGGTGTCAACTGATCCATCTACAGCCACAATCACATCGCCATAAGGACTAACCGCTGTGACATTGGCCTTCGGGTTAAACTGGTCTCCCACCTTGAGTTCCGTTGGAACCTTCGACACATCAAGTGTCGGTGCCGTGGCAAACACCGTAACTGAACGTTTCAGCGTTGTCACAGCACCATTCTTATCAGTGACGGTATAAATTAGTTCGTAATCACCAAGTTTGCTGGTATCAACGTCTCCTGCAACCTTGATTTCCGTTGTGAGGTCACCATCTTGATAATCATCAGCCGTAACACCTTGTAACGGATCAAAGGCATGACCAACTTCAGTTTGATTGTTCCCCGAGACATGAATAACGGGAGCGTCATTAGTCACGACAACATCACGCGTAGCACTCGTTTTGTGCCCTGCGCTGTCTGTCACTTGGTAGGTCACTTGATAAGTCCCCTCCGTATTAACGTCCACAGTGCTGCCATACACAACCTTGTTGGTCAAATCACCATCTTCTACATCATGAGCACTTACACCGTCCATTAAATTGAAGGATTTTTGACCTAAATGCAGATGCAGGTCATCAGCAAAGGATATAGTCGGGGCTTGGTCAACTGGTGCTGGTGTTGGATTCGGATCTGGCGTTGGGTTTGGCTCTGGTGTTGGCGTTGGGTTTGGCTCTGGTGTTGGCGTTGGGTTTGGCTCTGGTGTTGGATTCGGATCTGGCGTTGGGTTTGGCTCTGGTGTTGGCGTTGGATTCGGATCTGGCGTCGGGTTTGGCTCTGGTATTGGTTCCGGCGCTGGATTTGGTGTTGGACTAGGGTCCACCGATGGCGTCGTCTTGGTATCAGTCGTCTGTTTATCTGTTAACGGTTTAGGTTCAGGCGTTGTTCCTGTATTGTCTGCCGCTTTTGGCGTGTTCTGTTCCGCTGTTGCCTGATCTGCCAACGAAATAAGGCTTTGACTATTACTCGACTCAAGCTGTTTGCTCAAATCATTTTTACTGAAAGGAAAGGCGACTACTGTTTGATCACTTTTATCGCTATTCGGCAGATCCGGAGCCAGGGCATCTTTTATGGTCTGATCGGGTTTGTTAGAGGAAGGTTTTGTGTTCTTCTGTTTTTGCTCGACCTTTTTTGACGGCGTCCGCCATTGCTTAGATGGAGTGCTACTTTTCTTGACTGATTGCGAAGCGGGGGCAGCGTTTAACTGATAAGCCGTATAGCCGCCGCCTCCCAAGACAATCGCACTTATCAGCAAGATTGCTGCTGTTTTCTTTTTGTTGTTTGCCATGAATGAATCCTCCTTTTTCCGCATTAATATGCTTCAACAAATCGCTTAAACTCGTTCTGAGGGCGAACATAAGCCACGATCACGCGCTCTTTGCTTGGTAACACCCGCACGATCTCACCAATACAAGTTGTATCTGGCAGAATAGGCCAACCAGTCTCGATGCTTAGCACCGCATGACGCAACTTCAACATCAATGCCTTCTCCTTTGGGGGTGGGAATCTGATTTCAAGAAGACCATTGTGCCGCTTAGCTTCCTTGATGTCTTTTGTTTGAAGAACCAAATTGAACATATGATCACCTCTTATATCAAGTTTTTTGGGACGGACTTAATGCGTTCTCCGCTAATCACTAGACTGCCGTCTTTTTTTAATTCAGCT
>OKPE01000415.1_pt1 | contig 3755 bp, 5 predicted proteins | sample 1614791 | NCBI WGS metagenome assembly OKPE01 (sample SAMN04436970, study PRJEB24849) | human gut metagenome | biome: human gut; feature: NICU; material: stool | host: Homo sapiens | place: USA: Saint Louis, MO | collected 2010-03-22
TGATTCAGCCATGCGGCACCTCCTTAGTCTTTCGCTGCAGCAAGTTGTTTACTCGTTTGGAATCCGCCGGCAAAAGCCTTGATTTGTGCATCAAGTTTATCGGTATCCGGTAAATTACCGGTGTCACGAATCTGCTTGAGCAAATCAGCTGCATTGCTATCGAAGAAATCAAACAGTTCATCTTGGAAGCGAGTAATGTCTTCAATCGGAATTGGATCAAGGAAGCCATGGGTTAATGCGTAAAGAATGATAACCTGCTTTTCAACCGGTAACGGTTTGTGAACAGGCTGCTTCAGCACTTCAACCGTTCGGCGACCACGATTCAACTTAGCTTGCGTTGCTGCATCCAAATCAGAACCAAATTGCGTGAAGGCTTCCAGTTCACGGAAGGATGCCAGATCCAACCGCAATGTCCCGGCAACTTTCTTCATCGCCTTGACCTGCGCATCACCACCAACACGGGAAACAGAAGCACCAGCATCAATGGCTGGACGTGTACCCGCATAGAACAGATCGCTTTGTAAGAAGATCTGACCATCCGTGATAGAAATAACGTTAGTCGGGATGTACGCGGAAATATCGCCTGCCTGAGTTTCAATAACCGGCAACGCCGTCATAGAACCGCCGCCGAGTTTATCACTCAATTTAGCAGCACGTTCCAACAAGCGACTGTGGGTATAGAAAATATCCCCAGGATAGGCTTCACGACCAGGCGGACGACGGAGCAGCAAGGACAGCTCACGATATGAGGTTGCCTGTTTGCTCAAATCATCATACACGATCAAGACGTGCTTGCCGTTATACATGAACTCTTCACCCATCGCTGCACCGGCATAAGGCGCGATATACAGCATTGGTGCAGGTTCAGATGGGCCAGCAGTCAGCACGATGGTATAATCCATCGCACCATATTTTTTCAACGTTTCAACTTGAGCTCGAACCGTACTGTCCTTTTGCCCAATCGCAACGTACACACAGATCATGTTTTGATCTTTTTGGTTCAAAATGGTATCAATCGCAATTGATGTTTTCCCGGTTTTCCGGTCACCAATGATCAACTCACGCTGACCACGGCCAATCGGTACCAGCGCGTCAATCGCTTTCAAACCGGTTTGTAACGGTTCTGATACGGATTTGCGTTGCATAACACCTGGCGCCTTAAACTCGATCGGACGGGTTTTATCCGTCTTAATCGCGCCTAAACCGTCGACCGGCTGACCCAAAGAATTGACAACTCGCCCGATCATGGCATCCCCGACAGGAACTTCCATGATTCGGCCAGTGCGTTTCACTTGGTCGCCTTCGCGAATCTCATCGAAGTCACCTAAGATAATGATCCCGACATCGTTCGTTTCAAGGTTTAACGCCATCCCGTATGAGCCGTTGCTAAATTGGAGCAATTCGTTGGCCATGGCATTTTCCAGCCCAGTCGCACGTGCGATCCCATCACCGATGTAAGTCACAGTGCCGACTTCTTCAGCCGCCAAATCGTCCTGATATCCTTCAAGTTGTTTTTTGATCAGAGAACTGATTTCCTCAGTCTTGATGCTCATCCGGTTCACCTCTTTTACTTACTCATTAGTCTGCCAGCAGTGCAGCTTTCATCTTATCGAAACGGTGCTTGACCGTACCATCGATAACCGAACCGCGTGCTTGAATTCGCACACCGCCGATGACGCTTGGATCAACGACTTGATCCAGTTGGGTCGATTTCATGCCAAAACGCGCAGCAATGGTACTGCGCAAAGCATCAGCTTGATCTGCTGACAAAGCAACTGCAGTCGTCACAGTCGCCGCAATAATCCCGGCTTCCTCATCGTACGCTTGGTTAAACGCGCTGATGATGGCTGGTAATGCTCCGAATCGCCCATATTGCTGGGTTAACTTCAACAAGTTAGCGACCAGCGGGCTAGCATCCTTGGTTAAGGTTGTCATCAAGGCGTCCTTATCAGCTGCCGTGATTCGAGCGTTATCAAAAATAGTCAAGATCGTTGGGTTGTCGTTAAAGACAGACTGTAGCGCTTGTAACTCTTCATGGACCGTCTCCACCTGATTTTGATCTTTTGCCGCTTCCAATAAAGCTTTGGCATAGCGGGGTGCGACCATCTGATTAGTGACTGCCATTTGCATCACCTAACCGTTTAATATAGTCATCGATCAAACCTTTTTGATCGTCTGCATTGAGTTCCTTACCGATCAGTTTTTGCGCGATGGTCAAACTTAGGTCTGCCACATCATTTTTGGCACTGGCCAAAGCATCTTTACGTGCTTGATCAATGTCGGTTTGCGCATTCTTCTTCATCGTGGTGACTTCTGCGTTGGCAGCGTCGACCAATGATTGCCGCTGTTTCTCGCCATTTTCCTTGGCTTGATTCACGATCTTAACGGCATCGGCTTGGGAGTGTTGCAGTTCTTCTTGACGTTTAGCTGCTAAAGCATCTGCGTCTTTGCGTGACTTTTCAGCATAATCCAGATCTCCGGAAATTTTCTGCTGACGATCCGCCATCATTTTCGAAACTGGCTTCCAGGCCACTTTCCCGACGGCTAGCATCAGAACCAGAAATGTGACTAGTGTGAAGAGTGTGTCACCTAAAGTCATTTTTTGCCACTCCCTTCTTTATTGATGAACCAGATTAACGACTCATCAACATGAAGGCAACAACGACAGACAAGATCGGAACGGCTTCAATCAAGCCAACACCGATGAACATAGTCCCACGAAGTGTCCCAGCCATTTCCGGCTGACGAGCCATACCTTCGAGGGTTTTGCTGATAACCATCCCGTTACCGATTGAAGCACCGAAGGCAGCGATGCCGGCGGCGATTGATGCAGCGATGAATTGCATAAGAAATTTCCTCCTAATTTAGTTACTCGGACACAATTTTGTGTGATGTGTAAACCATCCCAAGCGTGACAAAAACGTACGCTTGAATACTACCAATGAAGACTGAGAACCCTTGCCACAGAACCTCAAGCAAGAATCCGGAGACGAAGCTGACGGCCCCGCCTGAGAAAGCAAACTGCCTGATGAGCAGGACTAAGACTTCGCCGGCGAAAATATTCCCATACAGCCGCATGGAGAGTGTAATGAAATTTGTAAACTCTTCAAGCAGGTTGATCGGAAGCAGGATTGCGACCGGTGACGCATACCCCTTGAGATATCCTTTGAAACCCTTGAAGACAACCCCGAAGTAATGCGAGAGGACCAGTACCATCATGGCCAACGTCATCGTGATGACAGGCGACGCGGTCGCAGAACGGAACCAAGTGTCTTTGCCGATATCGACTTCAATGAATAACCCAATTTGGTTACTAATGAAAATAAATAAGAAGAGCGTAAACGCAAATAAATTAAAAGTATAACGCTCCGAACCAGGCATGGTACCTTTGACGATACCGTTCGTAAAGTCCATGATCCATTCCAGCACATTCTGCTTGCCGCCTGGCCGCATCTTAAGGTTGCGAGACAGCCAGAATACCAGTAAGAATACCAGAACTGCCGAAATCAAAACGCCGATGTCATTCGTCAGGTTAAAGCTTAAGCCAAAAAGCTTGATCGAGGGATATTGTTCGTTCACAGAATTCACCTCCTTACTGAAGTGACGTCATATCATTTGTATCATCAAAATGATGATGCACGATTGCGGAGACTTCGATAATCGTTGTTTACTAGGGCAGACCCCTGAAACACAATCATTACTCTAACACCATTTCACCTAAAAGACAAAGCAATGAAAGCAGAAACTTTTGCCGC
>OKPE01000425.1_pt1 | contig 3663 bp, 3 predicted proteins | sample 1614791 | NCBI WGS metagenome assembly OKPE01 (sample SAMN04436970, study PRJEB24849) | human gut metagenome | biome: human gut; feature: NICU; material: stool | host: Homo sapiens | place: USA: Saint Louis, MO | collected 2010-03-22
ATTGATGCCCAGCATGCCAAGCGGTTGCAGCAAATTCCGCAATTGGCGACGAAGTTGATGGCGGAAAAGATTGCCCGGAAAAAGGCGCGCGGCATTCGTAATCCGATGATTAAGGCGATGTGTATTGGCATCCCCAATGTCGGCAAGTCGACGGTGTTAAATCGTCTGGTTCGGCGTAACATCGCGGTGACCGGCAACAAACCAGGCGTGACGAAGAATCAACAGTGGTTGAAGGCCAGTGATAACTTTCAATTGCTTGATACCCCTGGAATTCTTTGGCCGAAGTTTGCCTCACAAACGATTGGGATGCGGTTAGCCTTTACAGGTGCAATTGCCGATGCAGTTTTCCAAGAAGACATGGTTGGCTTGTATGGGCTGACTTATTTTATGGCGCATTATCCAGCTGCTTTGAAAAAGGCATACCATGTCACCGAGGATGATTTAAATGAAGCGCCCCATGATCTGCTGGTTAAGTTGACGAAATCACAAGGTTTCGCTGAGGCTTACGATCGGATGGCTGAGCGCTTGATTTTTGATGCACGACAAGGAAAATTGGGACGCTTTACCCTCGAGAAGCCTGGTGAGACAGATGCCGACGCTGAGTGAGTATAAAGCGTTGCTGGCTGCTGACGAAGTTGCACCGGCTATTTTGGCGGCACTTAAAGAAGACAGTCGCATCGGTGCTGGCAAATTACTGGCAGCGTATCAACGGCGAATGGCCCATCAAGCAGCTGAAGAGGTGGCTTTACGTTATCGTAGCAGGTATGAGCGTCAGTTATGGGGAACCTATGAGTATGTCGCTGGGTTAGACGAAGTAGGGCGGGGACCACTTGCTGGCCCTGTCGTGACGGCGGCGGTGATTTTGCCGCACCATTTCCAGTGGCCGGTGAATGACTCGAAACAGCTGACCGCACATGAACGCAATGTGCTTTACCCGCATATTTTAACTGAAGCGATTGCAGTTGGCATTGGCGTGGCTGATAATCGGACGATTGACCGTGAAAATATTTACCATGCGACTGAATTGGCGATGGCTCAAGCTGTTGACCATTTGCGAGTCGCTCCGGAATGTTTGTTGGTGGACGCAATGCACGTGCCAGTCGACTTACCGCAAAAACGCTTAATTAAGGGCGATGCCAACAGCATCAGCATTGCTGCGGCCAGTATTGTTGCTAAAGTGATTCGTGATCGGCTTATGATGATGTACGATAAAATTTACCCTGGTTATGATTTTAAGGACAACATGGGATACGGGACAAAGGCACATCTTGCCGGATTGGCGGCGCACGGCGTTACCCCAATTCATCGCCGCAGTTTTGGGCCTGTACGTGATCGACTGCGCTCTTAGTGCTTCATTGAGTGTGTCGATGTCGTGTTTGCGTAGTTTATTTGCGGGAGGACGACCAACAATGACACTGCGCAATTTTTTACTAGCATGGCACATTGCCACACGCCAGAATCCGCGGATGGCAGTTGCTTTAGAACAAGCTATCCGAGGAAAAGATGATCTCGCACCGTTTCAGGCAGAGCTCAAGAAGCGTTTGACTGACCAGTATAGTCAACAATTAATTGCTGCCAAACACGTGCCGTTTATGACGTATGTTGATGCTGCTTATCCACCACGATTGCGGGAAATTCCGCAACCGCCGTTGGTGCTTTTTTATCGTGGGCAGTTAGGTCTGTTGAATCAATTAACGTTAGGGATTGTTGGTTCGCGGCGTGCAACCGGCTATTCAGCAACGGCGCTGGCGCAGTTATTGCCGCAACTACCGTCAATGGTGATTGCAAGTGGACTAGCAGCAGGCGCTGATGCGATGGCGCATGAGGCAGCCCTCAGTGCCCGACTGCCAACGATTGCAGTGATTGCCAACGGCCTTGATCAGGTGTATCCTGCCAAGAACCGCGATTTGCAGGTGCAGATTCCGCATGTTGGGCTTGTTTTAAGTGAGTATCCACCAGCAACCGGCCCGCAGCGGTTTCAATTTGTCGCTCGCAATCGGATTATTGCCGGTATTGCCCATGGTGTGATGGTAACTGAGGCGGAGATGAAAAGCGGCAGTCTCATCACGGCTAACTATGCTTTGCAACATAATCGCGAAGTTTTTGCGTTGCCTAATCGAATTGATGCGCCTTTGGGAGCAGGTACAAATGCGCTGATTCAGGCAGGAGCGGCGTTGGTGACTGGTCCAGAGACGTTGGTAGAAAACTTGAATTTTTACCCTTGAGGTGCACATTTTTGCTTACTTTATAGTAGAAAAAATTTCTTTTGATTTGACAAGAGCAAAATGACTAGCTTATGATAGCAACTGTTTTGAGTCAGCAGGTGGCATTGACCATTAGACTGGCACCAGTTGCGATTGCTCTGATGGTCGCACCGTTGGCAGATGATCTATTGCCGCCTTAGGACGCATCAATTACTGACGACGAATCGTCAGCATCGCACAAATTAATCAGGGCTTGCTTACTAGGCAATGCCACCGGAAGGAGCGCGTTCATGGCCGACAAGAAGTTAGTCATTGTTGAATCGCCAGCCAAAGCCAAGACTATTGAAAAGTATCTTGGCCGAACCTATAAAGTTGTTGCAAGTTTGGGGCACATTCGCGATCTACCTAAGAGTCAGATGGGGGTCGATGTCGATAACGACTACGAGCCAAAGTACATTTCGATTCGCGGCAAAGGCGATGTGATTAAATCCCTTAAAAAAGATGCTAAAAAAGCTAGCAAGATTTATCTCGCAGCCGATCCGGATCGTGAAGGAGAAGCCATTGCATGGCATGTCAGTCACATTTTAGGTTTGGATCCAAAAGCCAAAAATCGCGTCGTTTTAACGAAATTACGAAAGATGCCGTTAAAAATGCGTTCAAAACCCCTCGTGGCATTGATATGGATCTTGTAGATGCCCAGCAGGCACGGCGGATTTTGGATCGACTGGTAGGCTATTCCATCAGTCCTTTATTATGGAAGAAAGTTAAAAAAGGCCTGAGTGCTGGCCGCGTTCAAAGTGTTGCGCTAAAGCTGATTATTGATCGCGAAAATGAAATCAAAAACTTCACGCCAGAAGAATACTGGTCATTAGACGCTGAGTTCCAGAAGGGCCGTAGTAAAAAGTTCAGTGCTAGTTTCTATGGCCTGAAGAATAAAAAGCAGGCTTTAAAGAACAACGAGGCCGTTCAAAAGATTTTGGGCCAAGTGGACAAAACTAAGCCGTTTGCTGTGACGAATGTTGTTAAAAAGGAACGCAAACGCTTCCCATCCCCACCATTCACAACCAGTACCTTGCAGCAGGAAGCTAACCGTAAGTTGGGATTCCGCACCCGAAAGACCATGATGTTGGCCCAGCAACTGTATGAAGGAATTAACTTAGGTGGTAAGTTAGGCACCGTTGGGCTGATCACGTACATGCGGACCGACTCGACTCGCGTGTCAAATGTTGCCAAAACTGAAACCAGCCATTACCTGCATGAGAAATACGGCGAAGCTTATGCTGCCGTCAAAATTCGCCAAGGTAAACTGCAGGAAGGGGCACAAGATGCCCACGAAGCCATTCGGCCAACCAGCACATTACGGACACCGGATAGTTTGACGGCAGTTTTGGACAAAGATCAGATGAAACTTTATCGGCTGATCTGGAGTCGGTTTGTTGCCAGTGAAATGACCCCGGCG
>OKPE01000440.1_pt1 | contig 3514 bp, 4 predicted proteins | sample 1614791 | NCBI WGS metagenome assembly OKPE01 (sample SAMN04436970, study PRJEB24849) | human gut metagenome | biome: human gut; feature: NICU; material: stool | host: Homo sapiens | place: USA: Saint Louis, MO | collected 2010-03-22
GGGTCTTCTTAGGAACCTTCATTAACTGAGGAATTTCCATCTCCGTAAACACAATATCGATCAACGGTGCTACTTGCGGCGCATCGTCCGGTTTGCTTGGACGTATTATCAAAAAAATCGCTCCTCTTTTATTGGCGCTGAATGAACCGCCAATTTGCTGACACTCATCAGCAGCGAAAGCAGTTGGTTCAAGTTGCGCCTTTTGCATGCTTTCTATTATAGCAAAAAAGGCGAACATTCGCGTTGTGATGGCAATTAAACATAATCAAAATGTTTTTGGGCGAATGAGTCCATTTTTCAGTGAATCTGGGTTAAAATGTGAGAAGAGTTGTGTTTGCCTTCTCTAGATGTAGCTAATCATGGTGAAGCAACCACAATATCTTGTTCCAAATTTTCTCTTTGCGCGTTCTTACAGCCTTTGTTGCTGGAGACCGACGAACGGAGGTGAGGAGCAGAAAACTATTTGAAGGAGCGTACTGGGTTGAAAGTTACTTTCAAGGACGTCACGATGTCCTACGATGGCAAGACAGATACCCTGAAGGATCTGAACTTTACCATTCCCGATGGCACGCTGGTTTCCCTGCTGGGTCCTTCCGGCGGCGGTAAAACCACGACCCTGAATCTCATTTCCGGGTTGTTGTCCCCAACCGCTGGGCAAATCTTTTTTGGTGATACAGATGTGACTAAAAAAGATGCCTTAGCGCGTAAAGTTGGGATGGTATTTCAGAACTACAGTCTGTATCCGCATTTGTCAGTGTTGGACAATATCGCCTTTCCACTGAAAATGGCCAAGGTCAGCAAGGCTGAACGGCACGCCAAAGCCAAGGATCTTGCCAAACTGGTTCATGTTGAGGATCAGCTTGATAAGAAACCAGGGGCACTTTCTGGCGGCCAGCAACAGCGTGTCGCTATCGCACGTGCCTTAGCCAAGTCCCCTAGCCTATTGTTGCTAGATGAACCGTTGTCAAACCTTGACGCCCGGCTTCGAATTGAGATGCGCGAAGAAATTCGCCGAATTCAACGCGAAACCGGTGTTACCACGATTTTCGTGACCCATGACCAAGATGAAGCATTGCACATTTCTGATAACATCATGGTTTTGGCAAATGGTTCGATACAACAGTTCAGTTCCCCCCAAAAACTATACGAGCGACCGAACAATTTGTTCGTTGCTAAGTTTATCGGTGAGCCTGTGATCAACACCTTGCCAGCACAAGCGTTGACAACTGATCTAGCTAGCGCCGTGTCGGAAGATATTTTGAAGCAGGCAGTCACTGCGGGGATCCGTAGTGAAGCCATCATCCCTTATGATGCCGGCGACAATGTCCTAGCCAAGCTTCACGGCAAGATCACGCAAAGTTCTAAATATGGGCGGGAAGCTACAGCCGATATTACTTATAACGGCGAGCACCTGTTGTCAACAGAAATGGCTGGTGTCGCAGCTAATCAACCAGATCTGGATTTCTATCTCACCAAGTCGGGTTTCTTTCTTTTTGACCAATCCGGCGCCTTGATTTTTGGTGGTGAAAGTCATGCTGAATGAAAAAGCAAGCCTAAAATCGACCGCCAAAGCAGCGCTGTATTTGCTGCCAATGCTGGTGATTACCATCACCTTCAATATCTGGCCGATTATTAACTCATTTCTGATGAGTTTGTACACGAAGTATGATTTTTATACTGATAAGGTCAGTGCTTGGGGCTTTGATAACTTTGTTTATCTTTGGAATGATCCTGATTTTCACTTGGCTGTGCGGAATACGCTGGTTTTTGTTGTCGGCGTGGTTCCGATCACTGTCATTTTATCCTTGATCATTGCCTTATTGCTAAACCAGGTGAAGATCATCTCCGGTTTCTTCAGAACCGTCTATTTCCTGCCGTTTGTCACCAGTACTGTGGCGATTGCGATGGTTTGGAATTGGATGTTCCACAGTAACTATGGGCTGATCAACTACTTTATGGGCTGGTTTGGTATCCATCCCATTAACTGGCTGACTGATCCGCATTATGCACTGCTGGCGCTGATCATTATGAGTATTTGGAAAAGTCTGGGCTTCAACATCATTCTTTTCTTGGTCGGTCTCAACAACATTGACCACGGGTATTACGAAGCCGCTGAAATCGATGGCGCCAACGCGCGTCAGCGATTTTGGAACATCACGATCCCGATGCTATCACCAATCACTTTCTTGGTTTCAGTTAACGGGATCATCGGCAGCTTCAAGGTGTTCGATGAAATCTTCGCCTTGTTTCAAGGCACGCCCGGACCAGGTAAAGCTGATTTGACAATTGTTTACTATCTGTACCAGAAATTTTATACCGAGTACAAGTATCCAATTGCTGCTGCGTCTGGGGTCGTGCTTTTCTTCCTCATCCTGCTAGTGACACTCGTGCAGTTGTGGTATTCCCGCAAGCACGTTCATTACTAAGGAGGAGGCAAAAACATGGCTAAAAAAATCAGTAAAATTCTGCTTTACCTGATTGTCATTTTAGGCGCGATCACCATGCTGATCCCCTTCTTATGGATGATCTCCACATCACTTAAAACGGCACCGGAAACGATTGCCGTTCCACCGATCTGGATCCCTAAGGTTCTACAATGGGGTAACTACGTCAAGGCGTGGAACGAAGCACCGTTTGGACAGTATTTCATTAATAGCACGATCGTCACTGTTATCACAACGGTCGGGCAGCTCTTTACCAGTATTCTTGCCGCTTTTGCTTTCGCTCGATTGAAGTTTTACGGCAAGAACCTCTTGTTCATTATTTTCCTCGGAACCATGATGATTCCAGGTGAAATGTTGATCATCCCTAACTTCGTGACCTTGTCACACTTAGGGCAAATTGACCATTACGGCGCTTTGATTCTGCCGTGGTTGGCCAGCTTCTTCACCGTTTTTACCTTGCGTCAGACTTTCCAATCAACACCGAATCAGATCTACTACGCTGCTAAAATCGATGGTGCGTCCGATTGGAAATATTTGTGGCAAGTGCTTGTCCCAATGAGCAAGTCAACGATTACCGCGGTCACCGTTCTTCAGGTGATTGGCTCATGGAATGCCTTCATGTGGCCATTGATCGTTACGAACTCTGACAAGATGCGTACCTTGCCAGTCGGCTTGCAGGCCTTCACGACCGATGCCGGCACGCAATATCAACTTCTGATGGCCGCTTCCACATTCGTCATCATTCCAATGGTTGTTTTGTATATCTTCTTGCAGAAGTACATTATTGCTGGGATTTCTAAAGCTGGATTGAAAGGATAATCTACCAAAATGAAAAAGCAAACTTGGGTAAAAGCATTACTTGCAATGTTCACTGTCGTTCTTGTCGCTGTTTTGACGGCTTGCGGCAGTAACAGCAGCAGCAAATCGAGTTCAAGTACCAAGAGTGATTCGGGCAAACGGGTGACGATCACTTTTTGGCACGGCATGAACGGTCCTTACCAAAAAGCTCTTGATCAAATCATCAATGATTTCAATAAGAGTCAGAAACAGTATAAAGTTGTCGGCACCGC
>OKPE01000469.1_pt1 | contig 3318 bp, 1 predicted proteins | sample 1614791 | NCBI WGS metagenome assembly OKPE01 (sample SAMN04436970, study PRJEB24849) | human gut metagenome | biome: human gut; feature: NICU; material: stool | host: Homo sapiens | place: USA: Saint Louis, MO | collected 2010-03-22
GATAATTTTTGCCCTTTGGCAGGGTTTCGGAGACGTTGAGCACAGGGACATCGTGTTGCTTAGCTAATTTGACGAGACCGTCGACGATTTTCGAGCTGGCTTGGCTGTTGTTCACGAAAAAGGCGATTTTCTTTTCTTTAATATCGTCTTGAACACCGTTGATGTCTTTGGCACTATAATCGGTGCCTTCTTCGGTAGCTTGGGCGAAGTGGGTGTTGTTAACCTTGTAGCCTAGATAGTCCAGCGCGTAGCCGAAGACAGGTTCGGAGACGTCGACTTTTTGATCGTGAACGTTTTGCTTGAGTTTCTGAATCAAAGCATTGAGGTTATCGAGTGAGGCAATGTACTTCTTGGCGTTGGCTTTGAAGATGGCCTTTTTGGATGGGTCCTGTTTGGCAAACTTGTCTGCCAAGGCATTGGCAAGTTTAGGCATGGTGCGTGGGTCATACCAAATATGTTCGTTATCGCCTTCGTGTTTGCCCATGAGGTCATCGGCCACACGTAAGTATTGTTTGGACTTGCTTTCGGATTTCACGAGTTTGTCCATCCAGCCATCATAGCCGATACCACTGGCAACGATGAGGTTGGCGGTGGCCACTTGTTTACCGACTTTAGTGGTGGGTTCGTAGTCATGGGGATCAATGGCGGGATTGTCGATGATCGATTGGACACTTACCTGATCGCCGCCGACTGCTTTAGCTACTTCACCGTAAAAATCGACGGTAGCCACAACTCGAATCTTTTGGTTGCTGCCAGATTTGGTGCTGGTGCTGCAAGCGACTGCAAGGATTGCCAACAACATGACGCTGAAGGCGGTCAATAATCGTTTGAACATGGGCAAAAGCTCCTTTGTTGGAAAGCGTAATGGTTACGGTTGTAAGCGTAGCGTATTCATGGCGTACACGCAAGCAAAATTTAAAGCAGCAAAAAACTGCAGCAGGCGATGGCTTCATTTCATCGTCATGCTGCAGTTTTTGAAACGCGCTTATTGATAATCTTTAATCAATAGAAGGATACCAGTAATTGATAAAAGACTTCCTATTGCAATGGCTAGCCAGCCTAAAACACGCTCACCTGTGTCAGGTAGATGATGGGTGTTGTTGTGGCTTGGCGTGACAACCTCCACGCTTGCGGAAGAATCGCTTTCTGAAGAGGATGAAGGGATCACATCACTGCTAGATACGGAAGATGAGCTTTCCTGATGGCTAGGGGTTGATGAAGCAGCCGGCTTTGAAGGCTCGCTAGATGACGACGACGGTTTAGACGGCGGCGTTACTGAGCTAGAAGGTGACGACGGTTTAGACGGCGGTGTCACCGAGCTAGAAGGTGTTGATGGTTTAGATGGCGGCGTCACTGAGCTAGAAGGTGACGACGGTTTAGACGGCGGTGTCACCGAGCTAGAAGGTGTTGATGGTTTAGACGGCGGTGTCACTGAACTAGAAGGTGTTGATGGTTTAGACGGCGGTGTCACCGAGCTAGAAGGTACAGACGGTTTGGAACTGGAAGATTCAGAAGATGGCGTCGACGGCGTTACCGGTGGCGGCGTCAGGTTCTCGTCATAGGCCTTGACCGTCACTTGCGGTTTATCAAGGGTAATGGTAAACGGCAAGTGAGTCGCATTCAGCTTGTATCCTTTAGGCGCCTTTGTTTCGACAAAATAGTATTGGCCGACTAAGAGTTGGGTAAAGGTTAACTTGCCCTTCGTATCAGTGATGAGGTCGTCGTGCACCAAGGTTCCATCGGCACGATAGAGTGAGAAAACAGCGCCGGCGAGAGCCTGCTGATGTGTTTTTTGGTCTTGTTTAATTAGCGTGACCTGTCCAACTTGGCCGGTGCCACTACCGCCGTTACGCCAAGTGATTGTGCCGTTTGCTTGCGCTGGAGCACCGCTACCGCCTTGCTTGCCTGAAGCAACGACTGAATTCGTCCAAGAATCTGTGGTTTCGAAACTTGCAGAGGTGGGATTAGTCCACAAATCAATTTGGATGGCGGTTGTGATCGTTCCCAGCGATATTTTGACTTGGTTACCATTCACTTGATAGCTTGGGGTGATGGTACCGGTAGCATGGAACCAGTTGTCATCGTAAGTACCAGTGTGGACGACCAGCCCACGACTTGTATCAAAATGCTGCCCGGGACCAAGTGTATCAGTGAGCACCACATTGTCGACATGCTCCATATTTGGATTAATCGTAATCTCCCACTGGAAAATTTTGGGTCGACCAAGGTCATCAACATACTGCGCTTTTTCTTCTGGAGTTGCACCTGTTGGCGGATTGACAACCCACCCGGCTTTGTAGATATACCATCCTGGACGTTGATGACCACTATCATCATAGCGGCCACTTACCATGAATTGAAGCTCACCTTGGCGGCCGACTGTTGAATGGCTGAAGAAGTCCGTGAAGGTCAAAATACCGGTTGAACTACCTGCTTTGGAAAAGAAATGGCCAATCGTGGCGCCAGTTGTGGGATCAACCACTGCAAAGTCCACATCGGCTCGCGATACAACTGTTGCTGGCAGGGAAACTGTCGCGGTATCACCGGCTTTGACGACCACTTCGTCAGGAATTCGCCAGTGATAGGTTAATGTGTACACGCTATACATCGAAAGATTGGGTGCGTGGGTGAAATCTTTCCCAGTGGTGTCAGTAATCGTAGCATCTTGACTACCAAAACCGGTGACCGCGATATTCTGGCCAGCACCGACACTGATCGGCTTGCTTATGAGCGGTGGGATTAAGGCAACCAGAACTGACAGCAACAAGGTGATAAGTAAAAAGACTGAAGCACGCTTTTGTGAGTGGCGGCGCTTTTGCATCTCGGCACTTCCTTAGTCATAATTTAACAAAATAATTATAACATAAGGATATTTATTCGGATTAACAAATATAATGAATATTCCCTTGCTTAGTAAGGCGATTTTTGTGAGATAATACTTACAAAAATAACGAAACAATGATGCTTAGCTTATTTGGTTAAAGGGATCAAATAACTGGTGAAATGTTTGACGTCTCGAACGGCTTATGTTTGAATTAATTTAATGATGCGGTTATTCGTCATCATGTTGGGGAGGGATCAAGTTGCGAAGGTGGCTTGTTATTGCAGTATCAGTGATGGCTATGATCGGTGTAACTGGTTGTCAGTCAAAAAGTTCAAAGTCGTCTAGCTCGACTGGGTCGACGATGATTAAGGTGAACCATTTTACCAAGCAGACTTTGCAGAAACGGTATACGACCATTTCTGACTTGGTGATGAAAACGATGACAGAGGTCTCACTGCAAAGTGATAACAAAACCCTCAGTCAGTCGGCTAAAG
>OKPE01000556.1_pt1 | contig 2812 bp, 2 predicted proteins | sample 1614791 | NCBI WGS metagenome assembly OKPE01 (sample SAMN04436970, study PRJEB24849) | human gut metagenome | biome: human gut; feature: NICU; material: stool | host: Homo sapiens | place: USA: Saint Louis, MO | collected 2010-03-22
GACCGGCCAGCTTAAGCCTAGAAATGCGCCGGTACGACTGACCATGGCCATATGTTCAACCGATGGGAGCCATAAAGTTCCAAAAATGTACCCAAGAATGAACTTGTACAAAAATCCAAGCATCAAATAATGCATTGCCTTAGTAACTAACTGGGCATAATGCTCTGGATCAGGGACACGATCATAGTCTTTGATAAACCGGCGATACCGGTCAATTGGACCACTGGAAATTGTTGGGAAGAACAGTAGAAACTGAATGAATTTCCACATGTTCAAATCTTTGATTGACCCATCGAATTTCCATGATGGTACCGACAACCCGAAATGTCAGATAACTGATGCCCAAAAATCCAAGAATGGACCCATGATGTTGGAACAACGGTGTAAATTTGACTACGACTAATTGGGCAATGCCCAAAATGACGCTGAGATAAAAGACTGCCGTTGAGTTTTTTGATCCTTCTCGCGTACGATACTTGAAGTAGGCATAGACCAAGAGCAGATTGAAAACAACATATCCCAACAGTGCTTTACCTTGCGGCCACTTATCGGCATCAAAGATCATCACCAGAAAAACGATTGAGAAAAGACTCTCGTACCAGTGCATCCGGAAACCCTTGAACATGCCAATGATAACTGGCAGTAAAGCAATGATGAGATAAACAAAGTATTGCGGATTCTCATATGGTTGTAAGTTCAGCATTAATGATTTACCTCTGCAATCAGCGCTTTCCGATCGACTTTGCCGTTGGCTGTCAGCGGTAATTTGTCACGATAGATAATGCGCTGCGGGATCATATATTCCATCACCATTTTGCCTAGCTCAGCTTTCACTGCCTGAGTGAGCTTCATATCGCTTTCGAAGTCATTGGGCTTCGCCACTGCAAAAGCAATCAGTTGAGCAACCTTATGATCCTTGTTGTAGCGCGGTACCGTTGAAGCTTGTTTGATGTAGGAAACCTGATTCAAGTTATGATCAACATCTTCAAGCTCGATTCGATAGCCATGCAGCTTAACCTGAAAGTCAGTTCGGCCACGATAGAAAATCATGCCATCCTCAGTCATCGTGGCTAAATCGCCTGACCGATAGCCGCGTTGACTGCCAACATTGAAGAAAGCTTTGGCCGTTTTCTCAGGATTGTTAAGATACCCCTTTGAAACACTTGGTCCAACAATCATCAATTCGCCTTCGGTACCCGCTGACACTTGATTGCCTTGCTCATCGACAACGAAAATTTCCGTATCCGGTTTAGCAAAACCAATTGGCAAACGCGGATATTGATCCACAATGTCCTGCGTAATTGCCATTCCTGTGACCGCCACAGTCGTTTCGGTTGGGCCATATGTGTTATACACGGTTGCCTTTGGAAAACGGGTGATCAACTCCTGCGCCGTTTTATTGACCAATTCTTCACCACAGAACAGGAAATGTGTCAAATCAGGGTAATTATCTTGATTGAAATTAGGATCAAGCAAGGCAATTTCGGCAAACGACGGGGTTGATACCCACTCATTCAAACCTAGCTTAGGTAAGGTTGCGAACAACGTTTTGAAATTGTCCGTTACTTCCTTTGGCAATGCCTTAAGCGTACCGCCCAAAACCAATGTCGGGTACAAATCCATGACACTCAAGTCAAAAGAATAGGGTGGCTGTGACATGGCCACAACGCCTTCCTTGAGACCAAAATCGGAAATGTTCCAGTTCACGTAACTCAACAAGTTATCATGACTGATCTGAACACCTTTAGGTTTGCCGGTTGTGCCGCTTGTGAAAATAATATAATAATTGTCATCGCCAACGACCGCATGTTGCAATGAACTAATGGGTGCATGCGTCTTCTCAGCTTCATGCAACTCTGGTGCGCGAATAATCTGAACATCCGGAACCGCAATCGGCAAAGGCGCTACTTCGATGATAGCCGGTGTATGGGCGACATCCTGCACCTGCGTGATCCGCTCATTGGGGCTATGGGTATCAATCGGAATGTATGCATGCCCAGACTTGGAAAGGCCCAAGAAAACCTCGACCATATCGAAAGTCTGACCGCCGTAAACAATGATCGGCTCATGCTCAGGCAAGGTTTCAGCAAAAAAGCCTGCCAAGCGATCGCTACCTTCTTTTAATTGTGCGTAAGTGTACTGTGTGCCTTCATAATCGTAAGCAACGCGCGTTGGATGTTCCGCGGCGACCCGATCGATCGCAGTAATCACATTATCGATCATATTGGCTCTCCTCCTCTTTAGACGCGTTCACTGGCGCTCCGGTTTCTAGTCGCGCCAGTTCACGCTTTTAGAACTCGTTATAAATGAATTTACTGTTATTAATCCCGCTGTAGCCGTAGAGATAAATCAAGACCAACAGGATAAGAAAATACGTAATGGTCCAAAAAATAAATCGAAAAGTGGGATTCTCCCACATAGCTTTTAATTTTGCGAACATGATGCCACCCCACGTTTTTATTTACACATTCATTATAGGTTTTCAGAAAAAATGACGCCAACGAATTGCGTAACAATGAGCTAACAGTTTCGTAATATGAGAAGCGTGAGCCACCGCGGTTAGAAACCGAAGCATAAGCGGCCTTGGGCGTGATGGCCGGTCTTTGGCCATTGCGCCCAAGGTCCTTATGTGCAGGTTTCTGGGCTGGCGAACGCGTTTCAACAGAGCGTGAACCGGCGTAAGTGTCAACTTTTTCTCGGTTCTACTCTAATTAAGTGATTTCCGTTACTCCGAGCTGGCTCCGCGGTGGCAGGCTGGCGACCGCGTAGCTAGAGTGGTGGGCACCACTGAGCCCGCCACCGCTCCGCCAGC
>OKPE01000697.1_pt1 | contig 2274 bp, 4 predicted proteins | sample 1614791 | NCBI WGS metagenome assembly OKPE01 (sample SAMN04436970, study PRJEB24849) | human gut metagenome | biome: human gut; feature: NICU; material: stool | host: Homo sapiens | place: USA: Saint Louis, MO | collected 2010-03-22
CAAAGGGCAAAAATTATCGCACTTGGATGACCGGCCAATACCAACAGTTAGAAAAAATCCAAGCAAAGGCCGACAAAACAAACTAGTCTCTCTGTCCTACCACAAAAAAACCACTTCGTCTTCAAATATCGCAACTTGCATCAACGGATACCTCTCTAAAAGAAGGTAAAAAATGCATGGCCTGCTGTTCATTTTGTGACAACTGACATCTTTTCGTAAAATTTTTGCAATGAATTCGTTTTCAAAAGCCCTATACCAATTGAAGTTTTGCTTGGCGACTCTTACAATGTAGTTGTAAACAGGAACAACTAATAGGGGAGATGTTTTAAATGTCACTGATCAAGCATACTTTTAAACGCGTTGAGCACATGATCGCAGCACCACGCGATCCCCACGAAGAAGAACAAGCCCGTCTTCAAGAAAACCTGTTCTATACGAACCTCAGTAGTCTGCAACCAAAAACGAACGCTAAGTTTTGATTGAATAGATATGAAGTGAATGACCGCCTCAACGGCATGTTGAGACGGTTTTTTAATGCCGTCCATTTGGCTTTAAGAATCAAAATGACCACCTTGAGGAGCAAATACTCCTCAAGGTGGTCAAAAAAACTTTCAGGTTATGTTGTTGAGCCTGTGACGGCTATGCCAACTGTTTTAGCTTTCCTAAGTTGTTTTCATACGGTTTTCTGGCGGTTTAAACCACCTCCCTGTTGATACAGACCTTTGTGCTGCCTTCTCATGGTTAGTGCAATCCCAACATCAACTCAACCATGAAGACTTGTATGCTCTCTTTTCGAGACATCACAATCATGACCGCCACTAAGGCCTTCAAAACGCTTTTAAACCATCCGATGGTGTTTACCCACTTCTGTACCTCAAGCCATACTAAATTAATAGCAGGCAACTCAATCCAAGGATTGCACATATCAAGCCGCTCTCGCTCCCAAAGCGAAAACACGTGTGATGATCAAAGAGCAACTTACATCTCAATGAAGAATGCTCTCTAATCAAACCAAATAGCAGCTGCAGTGACATCTGAGCCATCATCCCATGTGATAGTCCAGCTGCTAGTGTAAACAGCTCATTACTTTGCGTGACGATACTTGCGAACTCCGGCCAAGCCAAGAACCGCAATCACAACAGCACCGGCCTCAGCCAAAATTGCGCCCGCTTGGCTTTCACCAGTTGCAGGATAGGCATGTTTGCCATTCTTTTGAGCAACCCGACTCATCGGCTGACTACTTGAAGACTGTGCGGCAACAACTGGAATAACAGCAGCACTGGAAGTCTTCGGGTTAGCCGCACTCGATGCAGACGAACTGGCAGCACTTGACGCTGCTGAACTGCCCGCACTCGATGCAGATGAACTGGCAGCACTTGACGCTGCTGAACTGCCCGCACTTGAGGCTGACGAACTGGCAGCACTTGACGCTGCTGAACTGCCCGCACTGGATGCTGACGAACTGGCAGCGCTTGATGCTGCTGAACTACCTGCACTCGATGCAGACGAGCTAGCAGCGCTTGATGCTGCTGAACTGCCCGCGCTCGATGCAGATGAACTGGCAGCACTGGATGAAGCTGAACTGCCCGCACTCGATGCAGATGAACTAGCAGCACTTGAAGACGATGAACTGGTGGCACTGGATGCACCCGATGATGAGGCACCACTAGAAGGCGTTGACGGCTTAGGACCGGGATTCAACGCTTCAACCTGTTTAGTTAATGCAGCAATAAATGAAGCCAAGGCACTTTCTTGTTGCGCATTGAAAGCTTGAACCTTAGTGTTATTGTCTTTTTCCGCTTGTGCTTCTTGACTGGCAAACTGATCAGCCAGTTGCTGAACTGCGTTGTTCAAGGATAACTTTTGAGTTTGATATGTTTGGTCTTGACTGTTCTTGAGACTCTGAAGATTATCTTTTACGGTTTGAATCTTCTGGTCAATTTCTTTGTTATTGTCTTGGCCGGTAGAAGGTGTTGATGTTTGTGCTGGAACCGTTGCAATGTTTACACCATCATACTGATGATAAGAACCATTTGAGTTCATCACCCAAACATTATCGGTTGTGTTGTATTGAAGTGAGAATCCTGTTTCAACATCTCCGCCTAGAAGAATATTACGATGACCATTATCGCTGTCTCCATCATAGTTGATTAACCCATTAATTGAGTCTGCAACACCTTGGAACACTTCTAACATCGTCTCATGAGCTTTGCTATACATAGTGGCTGCTTAAAAATTCTATAATTCAGGCAGTTAAGCTAATATATGCATTAT
>OKPE01000868.1_pt1 | contig 1841 bp, 3 predicted proteins | sample 1614791 | NCBI WGS metagenome assembly OKPE01 (sample SAMN04436970, study PRJEB24849) | human gut metagenome | biome: human gut; feature: NICU; material: stool | host: Homo sapiens | place: USA: Saint Louis, MO | collected 2010-03-22
AGAGTATTACCACTGTCCCCATAGAGATAAATATGACCACAAAAGTAGCATAGATTATATAGTCCATTATGTGTTCTCCAAACTGTCAGTATTAGAATGTAGCAGGCAATAACTTCGCCATCGTTGGAATAACTACCGGTACACTTTCAGGATTAGTGGCAACAAAAATTGTCAATCCAATGACAAGTGTTCCTAATGCCACTTGATAAGCAACCCATTTCAAATTTGGTATGGCAATTGAAGGACTTTTCAAAAACGCGAAAGTATGACTAAAAGCATCCGCCAATGCAGCAGCTTCTGCATAGTTACTACAGGATAAAATCGCTCGTTTCGATGAAAGGCGCCTTGCATCTTTAATACCGGCTTTCCTTAATCCCGTTTCTCCGATAATCAATCGCCACAACCATATTGGCTATCCATGATCCCCCAAGAAGCAGTAAATTAATCAACTGAAGTAACGGTCCAATATAAGGATTTTGCAGGATGTCACCGGCTAGCGAAAATGCCGACTGCACCGACTGAACCAACCAAAACAAGCCGCTAAGATATCCTATTTGAATAAGCGTGATACCCAGTGCAATGATACTGCCCAAAGCGCTGACGTTTCTTTTCTTAACTAGCACCAGCATTGTGATCACCAGTGTGAATACCAAAACGGCAGCAATCAAAGCAACTACAATTGCTGGTGTATACATCATTTGTAGTTGCTTAACAAGCGCTGTATTGGAAGCATCAATTTTATACGAGACTCCAAATTGAAAGACATTTGGAAAGTTTTGTGTGATCAAAAAAATCGAAAAAACAGCAGATGTTACTGTCGCTATCAAGTTAAAAACGTAAGCGTTTGCCATTGGCTTTTTCATTGTCGTCGTCTCTCTTCTAAGAAATCCTCTTAATTTAAGTTTGACTAGCCGTAAGAAACATCACTAAACAATCAGTTCCTTCATCGTACCATGGCCTCTTTTCGCTGGGGACAGCATTATTTCCTACAGCTTATGATATAGTTAATTATAAGCAATTGCTACACTCGTCACCCATTGATCCATCGTCATTTCATATCCAAATCGAGGAGGCCTCCGTCGTGAAAAAACGCGTGTTAGTTCTGCTAATTAGCTTTTTAACCGTCTTCTTTTTAGTGCCGCGACAATCAGCCTTATCCAAGACTAATACGGATGAAACGAAACCGTCTATCGTGAAAAAAGTAAAGGTAACGATTGGCAATAACGGCCTTAAACTTAGCTTCCATGCCCAGCCAAATACCAGCTATACATTGAAAGATTTGAATAACAATCAATTGGCTGCTGGGACGGTTAAAAAAGGCACGGTAAGCTTAAACCGACTGCGGGCCACCTCAACAAAACTGATTTTGAAAACTTCACGTCACCGCCATACTAGCAAAAAGATCATTCCTCTACTTGAATCATACGAAATTCCGCGCCGATCAGTTTATCGAAAACCGGTTGCTATTGGTAGCAAGATAACTTATTACGGTGCTAACAACCAACTGCTATTTACGATCCAAACCAAGTATCTACCTAACACACCTCAAAATAAGACCGGCATTTCGCTCACTTTCCATAACTATCATTACGCCATTCCGCTGACGTTTTCCCCAACAAATTTCACTGCCTATTCAGACAATCAACAAGTCGCGCTACAGCCGCAGTCACCGCTTCCGATGATCAAGTCGAATGAAGAGAAAACTATCAACTTTTTGATTGATGTTCCTCGAGAAAAGGCCATTCAAAATGGTTTCACGTTTGACAACTCTGACTTAACGTTACCAATTAATTTTTATCTTTAATAACCCTTTTCACCCATATGAAAAGCCCGGCTGTTAT
>OKPE01000869.1_pt1 | contig 1839 bp, 2 predicted proteins | sample 1614791 | NCBI WGS metagenome assembly OKPE01 (sample SAMN04436970, study PRJEB24849) | human gut metagenome | biome: human gut; feature: NICU; material: stool | host: Homo sapiens | place: USA: Saint Louis, MO | collected 2010-03-22
GAATACCTCCCTAAAAAAGTGACTCGTTTAATATAACGCATGTCATGATCAATGTAAAATTGATTATTCTTTATAAATTCGCTATTTTCCGATGGTATCGCATATGAAGGCGCCAACATTATTTTTTTAAAATTGCCGTTCTAAGATATCTAAAGCTGCCTTAACGCCATTAAAATATCATCATTTTTTGTCATACCAATTTTCAAATCATGCTTGTAATAACACGCTCTCCGGCCACCGAATCACCAATTAACAATAGGTCATTCTACTGGCCCCTTTCTATTCTTTTAAAGATGTCGTGATTCTTAAAAAAATCGTGAAAAAAATACTAAAATAATGTTGTCAATATTGCCCCAACATATGCCTTTGGTTGTAAGCATTCTGTTCCCCTAAAAAATATTCATGAACGATTGTTCGCTATTCAATTGGAAACGCTTTATTGTAGAATGAAAAAGCTAGTAAGTCGGGGGAGGAGGAGATATGAAAGCCACAGAGTTAACATTAATCAATGAAGCAATCACAAACTCAACTGCATTCAGCCAATTGTTTAAGCAATATCGACCGCTAGTCCTAACGGTGTTAAGACCGTACCATCTCAGGGATTTTTCACATGAAGACTGGTTACAAGAGGCCAGGATTGCGATGCTCAAAGCAATTACTCGATATGATGGCTCTAGCGGATCCCAATTTGGTCCCTACTATCGAATGGTATTGCAGTCACACCTACGTTCAGTCTTGCGGAAACACTTTGCGCATAAACGCCGCATCGACGCGACCGCAATCCCAGTTGAAGACAGCGCACTTGAATCTCTTCAAGAACGTCTGGCTCTCAGATCGTATGAAGATGGTCTACTCATGCGAATCGAGTTTGCACAATTTCTGGCACGGTTGTCACCTTTGGAATATGAGGCCTTCGAGGCAGCTGTCATCAGTCAGACAGACAGTTCTGAAGATCCTTTGCTGCAGCGTCATCGTCGCGCATTGGAACGGTCTTGGATCAAGATATTGAAGTTCTCTCGCGAAGAATAGCAAGTCAACTGGCAGCAATCGTCAAAAAGGACAGTATCAGATAACAAAAAAAGACTCAGGAGCATCTTACTTTTACGTAGGATGAAGAAGCGCTGGGTCTTTTTTTCGTGTGTCAGAAATCATACAATTTTCATGCAAAAACAGCGGCTCCATGATTTGTGCCAAATTGTACACTTTTTTAAATCGGGTGTGATCAAAAATGTATTGGGAACATCTTTGTTTGTGGCACAGATTTTCAAGGCAAAAAAAAACCTTCCTAGGAAGGTTTGTGATACCGGTGATCGGGGTCGAACCGATACTCCATCGCTGGAACGGGATTTTGAATCCCGCGCGTCTGCCAATTCCGCCACACCGGCATAATATTAAATGATAATACACTCTCTTGGCGATTGCCGCAAGATAAGGCGGTGATCGGAATCGAACCGACGATCAAGGTTTTGCAGACCCATGCCTTACCGCTTGGCTACACCGCCATATTTCAATTAAGTGCCTTTCCCCTATGGCAGTTGGAGAAATTGGGGTAGCTGGATTCGAACCAGCGCATGACGGAGTCAAAGTCCGTTGCCTTACCACTTGGCTATACCCCAGTAAAAAGGGCGGTATGTGGGGATCGAACCCACGTATGCCGGTGCCACAAACCGGTGTGTTAACCGCTTCACCAATACCGCCATTATAAAAGCAGGGATAGTAGGAGTTGAACCCACACTGACGGTTTTGGAGACCGTAGTTCTACCATTAAACTATATCCCTATAAAATGGAGGAGATAGGATTCGAACCTATGAACCCGAAGGAGCGGATTTACAGTCCGC
>OKPE01001038.1_pt1 | contig 1536 bp, 2 predicted proteins | sample 1614791 | NCBI WGS metagenome assembly OKPE01 (sample SAMN04436970, study PRJEB24849) | human gut metagenome | biome: human gut; feature: NICU; material: stool | host: Homo sapiens | place: USA: Saint Louis, MO | collected 2010-03-22
TCTTCCCGATCGAGAAATAATTCATCAAAGACCATAAAGAAGGCCTCCTCGAAAGCGTTTGCTACAGTATAGCAAAGGTAGCAAAAAACCCGATAAGATATGCTCATAGTTTTTTAAGCTTTTTTCAAGGTCTCAACTGATTTTTATCGCAAATATTTTTGGTCGGGTTTTTTCGTCAATACCGTGACGTTGATACAAAGTTGCTCTTCAGCTTCAACAAATAGTTGACGGTTGCGACTGGTTTTCGCCATACGAACTTGGTATACTAAAAGTAAGCAAAAGTGTCAGCCAATACCATACACTTGGGGTATTCAAAAAAATAGCCCCAAGATATGGTATTTTTAATTGACAGACACCCCAATATTGAGTATCCTAAGCTACATAAGATAACGAGAAAGGATGATACCTATGCGTAACATCACATTATTCACACGCAATGGCTGCCCGCAATGCCGGATGACCAAGCGCTACCTTGACACCCATAAAATTCCATTCACGGAGCACAACATCAACGAAGAGCCGCAATACATTGATTACTTAAAACAAAAGGGGTTCCAGCAGGTTCCTGTTCTCGAAGCGGATGGGCTCGATTCATTCTCCGGGTTCCGACCGGACGCCTTGAAGCAACTGGCTGTTTGATCAGCCAGTTTTTTTATCGCATCACAACGCAACCAGCTATTATAAAACGCAGCGAAAGCAGGGTTTAGCATGTCATTAAAAACAATTAGTCCGGATCAAGTCACCTATTATGCGCTCAACAACGAGATCAACATTCCTGTGAATGACCAGATTCCGTTGAACAAAGACAAGGAAGCGTTGCAGGCATTTTTGACCGAAAATGTAGCGCCAAATACGATGCAATTTGATTCGCTGGCTGATCGACTGAAGTATTTAGTTGATAACCACTATTATGAAGCCGACTTTTTGAACAAGTATCAGCCAGCTTTTTTGGAAAAACTGGATCAATTTCTTTCAGCGCAGCATTTTCAGTTCAAATCCTTCATGGCCGCCTACAAATACTATGCACAGTATGCCTTGAAAACCGATGACGGTACCCAGTATTTAGAAGATTTTAAAGATCGGGTTTTGCTAACGCACTTTTCTTTGCAGACGGTAACGAGGACTTGGCAGTTGACCTTGCTGATGAAATGATTCATCAACGTTATCAACCGGCCACCCCTTCCTTCTTGAATGCTGGCCGGGCCCGCCGTGGCGAACTGGTTTCATGTTTTTTGTTGCAAATCACTGATGACATGAATTCAATTGGCCGGGCGATCAATTCGGCCTTGGAATTATCCCGAATTGGTGGCGGCGTTGGCCTCACCTTGTCCAACCTACGTGAAGCCGGTGCCCCGATTAAGGGCATTGAAGGTGCCGCTAGCGGCGTCTTGCCAGTCATGAAGCTGTTGGAAGACTCTTTTTCCTATAGCAACCAATTGGGCCAGCGACAAGGTGCCGGTGTTGTGTATCTGAACGTTTTCCATCCTGACATCATCAGTTTCTTAGGTGCCAAGAAGGAAAACGCGGACGAAAAGT
>OKPE01001221.1_pt1 | contig 1274 bp, 1 predicted proteins | sample 1614791 | NCBI WGS metagenome assembly OKPE01 (sample SAMN04436970, study PRJEB24849) | human gut metagenome | biome: human gut; feature: NICU; material: stool | host: Homo sapiens | place: USA: Saint Louis, MO | collected 2010-03-22
GTAGCAGCATCCGTATTATCCACACTCTTTACAATCGGATCAGGCACTTGTTTTCCCGCGTCATCTGCATGGTGTTCAGCCTGATCAGGTTGGATGGGGGCAGCAGCATCTTGCGGTTGACTGACAGTCGCTTTTGAAGGAACTGCCTGATCGTTCGGCGCCGCTGCTTCTGATTCATTTTGCACATAAACCGTCAATTGATCATCTGCGAAGCTTAACTCTGTGCCTCCCGTAATATTCATTGACCAAGTATCACTTTTACTTTCAGTTGGTTTTAAAATTTCATTAGCAAGCGAGGCAACACTACTCAACTAATCAAGTTGTTGCGTTGACGCGGCACTACCAGGTGCAAGTGCCTTTGCCAACTGATCAACACCATCTGCCGGGCTAAAAGCTTGCTTGCCACCACCCAATTTTTGCCGCTGCTCACTTGAACTAGACTGCTTGGCTAGCGAATCGAGCAGATTAGCCGTCTCCGAACGTGACTTCTTACTAAAAAATCCCATGCTTGACTCCTTGGTAAGTTCATCAATCGACATGGACGTTTTTTAACGGCCACCAGGCGATTAATAAAGCTCTGTGCAATTTATCGACATAAAAATACAATTTATTGATATTATTGTATAATCCCCCATAAAAAGCTTGATTATGCCATAACATAATCTTACATGAATGTGGGGTGATTACGCTAATGATAAGCTGGGTTTTGCGTTATTTTCTACTTTTGGATCCGCATGTCCCACCTGTGACCAATTTAAATACGATCGCAAGATTGCAAGTGTTGCCGCATTAACGTATACAAACGTGATATTCGGAAGCGGCACGCTCACCGGATTCGTCATCGCATTAGCCATCGACTTCGCTTTCAAATAAAGCAAGAAGTCCGTATAAATCGGTGCTTCAAAGGCATAATAATCTGTAAACTCAGCCGTCCCAGCTGACGATCGATAGAAACTCAATCCCATTGTTGGCCCGCCATAAAGCAAATTGGCGCGATGCCCATAATGGCCATCTCCTAATGGTTCCGGATTGTCAGTCTCATCGTACCAAGCCATCACCATGTAATAAGCAATTTCTTGGTTAGAGTGCATTTGGTCGGTGATACCGGCATTAGTTCCGATATTCTCGGTGGCACTGCTGACAGTCTCATGATTGAAACTATCAACAATCGCCCGCGCCCGCTGCTGTGCCCGCGCCGTATCGCTGGCTGAAATCGTCAAGGTTGTTTGGCCATTTAACGTCCGAAGTTCATTGACATATTGAAGAAAATATTT
>OKPE01001382.1_pt1 | contig 1117 bp, 1 predicted proteins | sample 1614791 | NCBI WGS metagenome assembly OKPE01 (sample SAMN04436970, study PRJEB24849) | human gut metagenome | biome: human gut; feature: NICU; material: stool | host: Homo sapiens | place: USA: Saint Louis, MO | collected 2010-03-22
GCGACTGATGTGGAACTTCTGCAATAATTTAACAATCGGATTGAAGAGATAAAACCCCTTCTCCATGAGCTCGGCCGGACGAGCGATGCCGTCCTGAACACCGGTGACGAGGACGCGCTTGCCGTCGAAGCGGGACAGGTCGACCTCGGTGTCAGCCGCGATGATGACAGCATCGGCCTCACGGATGTCCTCGGCGGTCAGCTCGTTCTCGACGCCGATCGACCCCTGGGTCTCGACCTTGATCTGGTCACCGGCTTCCTTGGCCGTCTCCTCCAATTTCTCGGCTGCCATGTATGTGTGGGCAATACCGGTCGGACACGCTGTGATTCCAATGTATTTCTTCATCGTTCTCCTTGATGTGGGGGTGCGCTCGCCCGTCTTTGTCGGGCACTGGGATGACACATCGTCGTCGGCACCAATGTCCGACGTGATCAGATCCGTCAGGCAACTGGGGCTCTCCACACCACAACGAGCGGATTCCCACGAATCTCCTCACCAGACCAGGCACGTTCGGTCATGCTACCTGCCGCCCCCTGCACGATCCCCATCGACCTTGAGCTGTCCTCGAGCCGAGTTCCCCCGGGACCCCACCAGCACGCGGTGAGAGCCTCCCGGTGACAAAAATCTCCGCCTCACCAGGCACCTACGCACTGGAGTGCCTGGTCCGTGCCCGTACTGACGAAAAACGCCAAGGAGAACCGACGGATAGGTCAGGCTCCATCACGGCTTGCCGATCCGCTGGTGACCTTCAGCCCTTTCGGGTGCGATCGGAGGTCACGGGCCTCTGGACATATGTCGCGTCGACTCTGGCAGCTCCTTTCTCACCATCAGGACGATGGAGAAAATCACTCCAAGGATGAAGGTGATGTGGGGAAGGGACCCCGCGAGACGTCCTCGGCGCGCCTTGGGGCGTCCTGGGCCAGGAATACCGACGAGGTTGACAGGCCCAGGCCGATTGCGACGCCGATGAAGGAGATGGCAACGAGAGGTCTTGTCATTGGGGGTAAGGGCAAAGGTGTCGGAGAGGAACACCATGGCCACGTTGAAAATGGAGAGGTTATAGGGCTCATCCCAGTGAACGGTGGGTGGTGAGGTTGTAGGCAGGGGTCGAGGCCCT
>OKPE01001429.1_pt1 | contig 1084 bp, 1 predicted proteins | sample 1614791 | NCBI WGS metagenome assembly OKPE01 (sample SAMN04436970, study PRJEB24849) | human gut metagenome | biome: human gut; feature: NICU; material: stool | host: Homo sapiens | place: USA: Saint Louis, MO | collected 2010-03-22
AATCAGCTGCATCTTCGATCACAATAAAAAAACACGATGTTGGTCAACGATCCATCGTGTTTTTTGACAAGTATCTTTTTAGAGCAGACCCTACTTACCAATTTTTGCGCAGTTGCTTCTTTTAATCGTGCCGGACTCATCAGCAACTCGCTTAAATTGAGCTTCTGACCACACTTATCTTCAAAGCTTTTCATCATTCTATCAGTATATTTTTAATTAAGATTCGTTTGTTTGCATTCTAAACAAATGGCAAGCATTTTGTTGTAATCGTAACAACAAGGCTTTGCAGATTGTTTTCATTTTCTAGTTGACTTCATACAGAACATCGCGTATGTTAAAAATTATCACATAAGATGAGATTTACATGAGAGGAGTTTTGTCGATGAAGTTAGATTTGGAACTACGCCCTGGGGCAAATCGTTTTGTGAGTGAGTCAGGTGCCTTGGCATACTTAGATACGATCTTAGCGGATTTTAATCAACCAGTTGTGATTACCGGCGAAAAAAGTTTTGCTGCTTTCACCAAGGTTTATCCCGGCGAATTGAACTTGCCAGTCTATCATTACGACGGCTCCGCCAGTGATGAGAATGGACACGAACTTGCACAGGAGATCGGTCATGCTGATGCCGTGGTAGGAATCGGTGCTGGTCGCTTGATCGATACCGCCAAAGTTGCGGCCGAAGCCTTGGGTGCTGAGCTCATCAGCATCCCCACCTTGGCCTCTAACTGTGCGCCATTCACACCGCTTGCCGCGATTTATCATCCGCAAGGTCATACCTTTAGTTACGTTGAATATTTTAAAAAATCTGCCTATATTACTTTGGTAGACTATAACCTCTTATTGTCCACCCCACATGATTTCTTTGTTGCTGGGATTGGCGATACCTTGGCCAAATGGTATGAGATGGACGGCATTACCCGTGATAAAGTGGATCAGTTAAAGGCATACGGCCAGTTGAGTCGTGCCGCGGCCAAAACGATTCAAAAGATTCTCTTTAAAGATGCTGAACAGGCCTTGGCCGATTTGGATGCCGGCCGCGACACCCCGGCTTTTGAGGCGGTTGCCGATACCATTATCGGCTTG